>ENA-OYYO01000421-OYYO01000421.1-human-gut-metagenome-genome-assembly--contig:-NODE-421-length-10064-cov-3.793186_pt1 | contig 10064 bp, 8 predicted proteins | sample MGYA00243250_ERZ653451 | MGnify/ENA primary metagenome ERZ653451 (study PRJEB26926, sample SAMN06165176) | human gut metagenome | biome: ENVO:00009003; feature: ENVO:2100002; material: ENVO:00002003... | reverse complement strand
CGTCGCGTTCCTCGTCATTAAGGACGGTCTGACGCGCGTGATGCCCGTGGCCATCCCTGCGGCGGCAACGGTCGACCGCGTGCTTGATCTTGTGCCGGAAGTGCTCGACCGCGTGCAGAATTTCGTGGACAAGAAGAGAGAAGAGAAAGATATCTACTGATTTCGGGCATAATAGGGGCATTCCGAACGAAGGAGTGATCCCATGCCGCGTTTTGCCCGATGCGTATTTGCCGTTTTCCTTGCTGTTTCCTGCCTGTCAAGCAGTTTGACCTGTCAGGCTGCCGCGCCTGAAACTGCCGCCGCCGCGTTTATTTTGATGGAGGCGGGCAGCGGGCGGGGGCTGGCGTCGCGCAATGAAACGCAGGAGCGCAGCATCGCGAGCACGACGAAGATCATGACCTGCTTGGTCGCGCTGGAGCACAGCGAACTCACGGAGAAGGTCACGGTCAAACGCGAGCATTTACGCGAGGGCTCGTCGATGTACCTTCTCGAGGGCGAAACGCTCACGATGGAGGAACTTCTCTACGGTCTGATGCTGCCGTCCGGCAACGACGCGGCGGAGTGCATCGCCGCCCACTGCGGCGGGAGCGGCGGCAGCGCGCAGTTTGTCCGATGGATGAACGAAAAGGCGAAAGCCCTCGGCATGGAGCACACGTCATTTGCCAACCCGAGCGGTCTCGACGAAATGGGGCACAGCTCCTGTGCCCTCGATATGGCGCGCCTTGCGGCCTACGCCATGCAGAATCCGACGTTCGCGCGCATCGTCTCGACGCGCACGGCGAGCGTCGGCACGCGCACGATGACGAACCACAATAAGCTGCTCGCGTCGTACTCCGGCTGCGTCGGTCTCAAGACCGGCTACACCGGCGACGCAGGGCGCACACTCGTCACCTGTGCCGAGCGCGGCGGGATGCGCATGATCGCCGTCACGCTGCACGACGGCAGCGATTGGGCGGATCACGCGGCACTCTACGACTACGGCTTTTCGGCGTATGCGCTCTCAAGCGGTGCTAAAAAAGGCGAGGCCTACGGCAGCGTAAGCGTCGACGGGCAGAGTGTGTCCGCCGTGGCGGCGGAGAGCTTCCGCTATCCCACCGCGGAAAATGAAGCATTGAGCGTGCGCGCCGAGCTGCCGCAAACCATCTCCGCCCCCGTGCGGAAGGGACAAACGTTCGGCACGCTCGTCATCTCCTGCGGCGAGACTGAGGTCGGAAGAGTTGACCTTGTCAGCGCGTGCAGCGTACAGGCGCAGGAAACAAAAAGCGAAACAAGCAAAAATAAGTCGCTGGCGGAAAAGCTCTGGCAATTTCTGTCGGCAAAGTAAAGGAGGGATCGACCTGGCCGAAGCAAGAATTCAAAAGCTCATCGCCGAATCGGGGCTCTGCTCCCGTCGCACCGCCGAGCAGTGTATTGCCGCGGGACGCGTGCACGTGAACGGCAAGACTGCGCTTCTCGGGCAGAAGGCCGACCCCGAAGTCGACGAAATTACCGTCGACGGCAGGCCGCTCACACAGGAGGGGCAGAAGCGCTACCTGATGCTCAACAAGCCGCGCGGCTATGTCTGCACGCTCTCTGACGAAAAAGGGCGAAAGACCGTCGCCGAGCTCGTCAGAGACTGCGGCGCGCGCGTCTATCCCGTCGGGCGGCTCGACCTCGATTCCGAGGGACTGCTGCTTTTGACGAACGACGGCGAATGGATGCAGCATCTTCTGCACCCGCGCTACGAGGTCAACAAGGTCTACGAGGTCAGCGTCGCGGGCGAGGTCAGGGGAGCGGCAGAAGCGCTCGCTTCCATGACACAACTCGACGGCGAGCCCATCCGGCCCGCGCAGGTGCGCGTGCTGCGGCAGGGGAGGGACACCGCCGTTCTCTCCATCACCATCCATGAAGGAAAAAACCGGCAGATCCGGCGCATGTGTGCCGCCGCCGGATTGCACGTCAAGCGCCTAAAGCGCGTGCAGGAGCACGCGCTCAAACTCGGGGCTCTTCCCGTCGGCGCGTGGCGCGATCTTACGGAGCAGGAGCTCCAAGCAACAAAATCAAAGTAACAGAGGACGATTTTATGACGAAGAATATCTTACATAATATCGAAAAGAACATGAGCAGCTTTTCCAAGGGGCAGAAGCTCATCGCCCGCTTCATTCTGGAAAACTACGACAAGGCCGCGTTTATGACGGCCAGCAAGCTCGGCAAGACCGTGCAGGTCAGCGAGTCGACCGTCGTGCGCTTTGCCACCCAGCTCGGCTACGAGGGGTATCCGAGCATGCAGCGTGCATTGCAGGAGATGATTCGCGGCAAGCTCACGAGCATCCAGCGCATTCAGGCGTCGGACGGCGAGCTCGCAGGGTCCGATCTGATGACGAACGTCCTGCAGCGCGACATGGAGAAGATCCGCATGGCCATCGACCAGACCGACGGCGCGGAATTTGAGCGCGTGGTCGACACGATCATCGGCGCGCGCCACATCTACATCGTGGGCTTCCGTTCGTCCTCGTTTCTGGCAGGGTACTTAAACTTCTACTTCCGCCTGATCTTCGACAACGTCACTCTGGTCAACGGCGGCGCGGCCGGCTCGTTCGACCAGCTCTTCCGCGTCTCCAAAGGCGATGTGGTCATCGGTATCTGCTTCCCGCGCTACAGTGAGCTTGCGCTCAAGACCATCCAGTTTGCGCGCGACCGCGGCGCGACGATCGTCGGCGTGACGGACAGCGAGATGTCGCCCATCAACCAGATGTCCAGCAATTCGCTGCTCGTGCGCAGCGAGATGATCTCGTTCGTCGACTCGCTGGCGGCGCCCATGAGCATGCTCAACGCACTCATTCTGGCCGTGGCCAACAAGAAGGGCGCAGACATCTCCGCGACGTTCTCCGAACTCGAGCACATCTGGGAGCGCTTCGACATTTTCGGCAAGATCGAAGATGAATAAGGCGATCGTTGTCATCGGCGGCGGCGCGGGCGGCATGATGGCCGCGATCTGCGCCGCGCGCAAGGGTGCGCACGTGACGCTGCTCGATCCAAACGAGCGCCTCGGCAAAAAGGTGAACATCACCGGCAAGGGCCGCTGCAACGTGACGAACGACAGCACCTGCGAAGAGCTGCTCGCCCACGTGCCGCAGAACCCGCGGTTTTTATACTCCGTGTTTTCCCGCTTCGACGGGCACGACGCCATCGATTTTTTCGAGGGGCTCGGTGTGCCGCTCAAGGTCGAGCGCGGCAAGCGCGTGTTTCCCGTGTCCGACCGATCATTCGACATCACAGCGGCGCTTGAGCGCGAGCTCAAGCGTCTGCACGTCAAGCTCGTGCGCGACCGCGCGCTCGGTATTTCGGTCGAAGACGGCCATGTCGCCGCCGTCAAGGGCGAAAAAGGGGACTACACCGCCTCCACCGTCATTCTGGCGACGGGCGGGCTGTCCTATCCCGCGACGGGCTCGACGGGCGACGGCTTCCGCATGGCGGAAGCGCTCGGCCACACAGTCACGCCGCTGCGCGGCTCACTCGTGCCGCTCGAGGCACGCGAATGCGCGGTGCTGCAAGGGCTGAGCCTGCGCAACGTTGCGCTGACGGTATACGAAAACAACAAAAAGATCCACTCGGATTTCGGCGAAATGCTGTTCACGCACTTCGGCGTGAGCGGGCCGCTCATCCTGTCGGCCAGCGCGCACATGCGGCATTTCGACAAAAAGCAGTACCGACTGGAGATCGACCTCAAGCCCGCGCTCGACGAGCAAATGCTCGACAAGCGCCTGCTGTCGGATTTTGAAAAGCACGCAAACAGCGACTACTGCAACGTGCTCGGCGCGCTTCTGCCGCAGAAGATGATCGACGAATTCATCGACCGCTCGGGCATCCCTCCGCACGAAAAGGTGCACGACATCACGCGCGCCCAGCGCGAGACCATCCGCACGCTCTTAAAGCGCTGGACGGTCAATGTCAGCGCGCCGATGCCGGTCGAAAACGCGATCATCACCTCCGGCGGCGTCAAGGTGGGGGAGATCGACCCGAAGACCATGGCGTCGAAAAAGGTTGGCGGCCTGTACTTTGCCGGCGAGATCATCGACGTAGACGCCTACACGGGCGGCTACAATCTGCAAATCGCCTGGGCGACCGGCAAGGCCGCGGGCGAGGCTGCCGCGGACGCACTGCTGACGCAGTAAGCACATATTTATTGTAAGAGGGAAGAATCAAACAGATGAAAAAGCATTTTTCCATTGCCATTGACGGCCCCGGCGGCGCGGGCAAGAGTACGCTCGCCAAGGCCGTCGCCAAAAAGCTGAACATTCTGCATGTCGACACGGGCGCGATCTACCGCACCATCGGCTACGCGGCGTTTTCCCGCGGACTGGACGCAAAGGACGAATCTCAAATCGCGCCGCTGCTGAAAGAGATCCAAATCGACATGGCATTTGATGAGACAGGCGGGCAGAAGATGCTGCTTGACGGTAAAGATGTCAGCACCGAGATCCGCCTGCCGGAAATTTCGATGTACGCCTCGAACGTCTCGGCGCTGCCGTGCGTACGCGCATACCTTCTTGAGATGCAGCGCGATATCGCGCGCAGGAGAAGCGTCATCATGGACGGGCGCGACATCGGCACAGTCGTTTTGCCGGACGCCGACCTCAAAATTTACCTGACGGCATCGGCCGAGGAGCGCGCGCGCCGCCGCTGTCTCGAGCTCTCCGAGCGCGGCACGCCCAAAGCGTATGAAGAGGTGCTGCGCGAGATCAACGAGCGCGACTATCAGGACATGCACCGCGATATCGCCCCGCTGCGCGAGGCAGAGGATGCCGTGCGGCTCGACACGTCGAAGCTCAGCTTTGAAGAGAGCGAGCAGGCGCTGCTGAGCCTTATTCAGGAGAAATTGAAATGATGCACCGTATCTTTTTTGCGTTTATCTGGATCATCGGTCGGGTGCTGCTGTGGATCTACCGCGTGGACGTCAAGGGGCTTGAAAATCTTCCGAAGCACAGTGTCCTGCTGTGCCCGAACCATTCAACGGACTTAGACCCCGTGCTCATCGGCCTGTGCCTGCCGCTCGACTACCATCTGCACTTTATGGCCAAGGCCGAGCTCTTCGACAACCGCGCGCTCGCGTGGCTCATCCGCACGCTCGGCGCATTTCCCGTCCAGCGCGACGGCAAGGATATCCAGTCCATCAAGACCGCGATGCAGGTGCTCCACAAGGGTGAGAATCTTCTGATCTTCCCCGAGGGGACGACGATCCGGGGCGGCGTCGGCTATCACGACGGACTCCCCGCGCACGCGCACGCGGGCATCGCGATGATCGGCGTGCGCACGGGTGCGACGCTCGTGCCGGTGTTCTGCGACGGGCAGAAAAAGCTCTTCCATAAAACGCGCATCATCTTCGGCGAGCCGTATGTGCCTGAGGTCACGGGCCGCCGCGGCACGTCCGAAGAATTGCAGGCCATCGCCGACGAAATGCTGCGTCAGGCCTACGCGCTCGGCGGCCAGCAGGTGGGAGGCGCACCGCTGTGAAGGTCATCTTAGCTGAGACCGCTGGCTTCTGCTATGGCGTGGAGCGCGCAGTCAACCTTGCGCGCGAAACGGCAAAAGCGCGCGGCGGCGCGATGCTCGGCAGCATCGTGCACAACGCGGGCGTCGTGCGCGAGATCGAAGACCTTGGCATGCGCCTCATCACGTCGCCCGACCAGGCAAAGGCGGGGGAGACCGTGCTCATCCGCGCCCACGGCGAGTCGAGAGCGACACTTGATGCGCTGCGAGAGCGCGGGGCAGAGGTCGTGAGCGCCGTGTGCCCGCATGTCGAGCGCATCCGAAAGCTTGCACAGGAGGCAGAGCACGAGGGACGCCGCGTCATCCTGATCGGTGAGCGCCATCATCCCGAGGTGCAGGGCATCGCAGGATGGTGCAGCGACCCGCTGATTTTTGAAAATGTGCAGGAAGTGCAAAAATACTTGCAGGAACACCCCGATTTTGCCCATTTACCCAGTATCATGCTGGCGCAAACGACCTGCATTCGTGCGCTTTGGGAAAGTTGCGTGAAATTTCTAAAAAAACAGTGTACAAATCTGAAAATCAATGATACAATATGCAATGCTACGCAGAAACGTCAAACTGAGGCAGCAGAACTTTCCGCCAAGGTAGACGCGATGGTGGTTGTGGGCGACCGAAGAAGCGCCAACACAAGGCATTTGACCGAGATTTGCAGAGAGAACTGCGGAAAAGTCCTCCAGATCGAATCCGCAGACGAGCTCTCACCGGAATTCTTTTCCGGATGCCGTGTGGCGGGACTGACAGCCGGCGCATCTACTCCTGCGAGTATCATTATGGAGGTATTAACAACAATGACGGAAGAAAACATCAACACCACTGCCCCTGAAACCAGCGAATCCTTTGAAGAACTGCTTGAAAAATCTTTCAAGACTCTAAATACAGGAGATAAGGTGACCGGTATCGTGACCGCCATCGGCACGACCGAGATCCAGGTCGACGTCGGCTGCAAGCAGGCAGGCTATATCCCTGTTTCTGAGCTGAGCAGCGACCCCGACGTCAAGCCCGAGGACGTCGTCAAGGTCGGCGACGAGATCGAGGCCTACGTTGTCCGCGTCAACGACGTGGAAGGCTACGCCACCCTCTCCAAGAAGCGTCTCGACGCTGTCAAGCTCTGGGAAGACATTGAGACCGCCGTTGAGGACAAGACCGTTCTCGAAGGCACCGTGACCGAAGTGAACAAGGGCGGCATCGTCGTTTCTGTCAAGGGCGTGCGCGTGTTCGTGCCCGCTTCTCAGAGCGGCATGCCCAAGGACTCCGACCTTGGCCAGATGGTCAAGCAGAAGGTCAAGCTCCGCGTGACCGAGGTCAACCGTGCCCGCCGCCGCGTCGTCGGCTCCATCAAGTCCGTGCTGAACGAGGAGCGTCAGGCTGCTCAGGCCGCCATCTGGGAAGGCATCGAGGTCGGCAAGCACTATGACGGCGTTGTCAAGTCCATGACCTCTTACGGCGTGTTCGTCGACATCGGCGGCGTGGACGGCATGGTCCACATCTCCGAGCTGAGCTGGAGCCGCATCAAGAACCCCGCCGAGGTCGTCTCCATCGGCGATCACCTCGACGTGTATGTCATCTCCTTCGACCCCGAGAAGCGCAAGATTTCCCTCGGCGTCAAGGATCGCACCCAGAACCCCTGGGATGTGTTCATGAACACCTACAAGGTCGGCGACGTTGCCAACGTCCGCATCGTCAAGCTGATGACCTTCGGCGCTTTCGCTGAGGTCGTTCCCGGCGTGGACGGCCTGATCCATATCTCCCAGATCGCTGACCGCCGCATCGACAAGCCCTCCGACGTCCTGTCCGAAGGCCAGATGGTCGACGCGAAGATCACCGCCATCGACGAGGAGAAGAAGAAGATCTCCCTCAGCATCCGCGCGCTGCTCAGCGGCGAGGAAGAGGCTCCTGTCGAGGAGTAATTTTCCCGAACTGAAAAGAGACAGGCTCCGGCCTGTCTCTTTTTTACGTTCTTTTTTACGCTGACACGTAAGAAAGACTTTGCAAACGGCGATCGGTATGCTATAATTGTTAAAGTTTCGACATAGTTCCGAAATGATAATCAAATTCACATACATACAGGAGGAATTATCCATGGATTACGCAGCGCTTTATCAGAAGAAGCTGACCTCTGCCGCGGAAGCCGTCAAGGTCGTCAAGAGCGGCGACTGGGTCGACTACGGCTGGTGCACCAACCATCCCTACACGCTCGACAAGGCTCTGGCCGCACGCCAGAATGAGCTCAAGGATGTCAAGGTCCGCGGCGGCGTGACGATGTGGATGCCCGAGATCTGCAAGGCCGAGGACGCCGGTGAGCACTTCACCTGGAACTCCTGGCATTGCAGCGGCATCGACCGCAAGATTATCTCCAAGGGCATGGGCTATTTCATTCCCATGCGCTACAGCGAGCTGCCGCGCTTCTACCGCGACGGCAACGCCACAGTCGATGTTGCGATGATCCAGGTCACGCCGATGGATAAGCATGGCAACTTCAGCTATGCGCTCGCGTGCTCTCACTTAGCCGACATGCTGGATGCCGCCAAGACTGTCATCGTCGAGGTCAACGAGAACCTTCCCTGGGTCTACGGCCTCACCGGCTGCGAGATCAACATCAAGGACGTCGACATGGTTGTGGAAGGGGAGAATCCTCCCGTTGCGCAGCTCGGCGCGGGCGGCGCCCCCACCGAGGTCGACACCGCGGTCGCCAACCTTGTCGTGCCTGAGATTCCGAATGGCGCGTGCCTCCAGCTCGGCATCGGCGGCATGCCCAACACCATCGGCTCGATGATCGCGCAGTCTGACCTCAAGGACCTGTCCGTTCACACCGAAATGTATGTCGACGGCTTTGTCGACATGGCCCTCGCCGGCAAGATCACCGGCAAGCACAAGCAGCTCGACAAGGGCCGTCAGGTCTTTGCCTTCGCCGCCGGCACGCAGAAGCTCTATGACTACATGGATCGCAATCCCGAGGTCATGGGTGCGCCGGTCGACTATACGAACGACGTGTTTGTCATCTCCCAGATCGACAACTTCATCTCCATCAACAACGCCATCGACTGCGATCTGTTCGGTCAGGTGAATGCCGAGTCCGCCGGCATCAAGCACATCTCCGGCACGGGCGGCCAGCTCGACTTTGCGATGGGCGCGTACCTCTCCAAGGGCGGCAAGAGCTTCATCTGCATGTCCTCGACCGTCACGGGCAAGGACGGCACGGTCAAGAGCCGCATCGTTCCCACGCTGACGCCCGGCTCCATCTGCACCGACCCGCGCTCCTGCACGCACTACATCGTCACCGAGTATGGCATGGTCAACCTCAAGGGCCTTTCGACCTGGCAGCGTGCCGAGGCGCTCATCGGCATCGCGCATCCCGACTTCCGCGAGCAGCTCATCGCCGACGCGGAGAAGATGCACATCTGGCGCCGCAGCAATAAGTAAGCAAAAATCGTTCTTCCGTCACGTGGGCTTTCCTGAAAAGGGGAGCCCACATTTTTTCGAAAATCCACCTCGTTTCCATTTTTATGCGTTATTTCATCAAAAGTCGCTTGAAAATGATGGCAAAGTACGTTATACTATGTATGGGGAATTGTTTCCTCTTGTGTGTTTGTGCTGTTTTTCTTTTCCATCGCACGGAAAACCGGGGCGAATGCCGGATTGGCATTCTGCCTGAAGGGAGGTGGGCATAGAATGTTTCAAGTGGGAGATAAGGTCGTGCACCCGATGCACGGCGCCGGTGTGATCGACAGCATTGTCCGTGAAAAGATCAGCGGCAAAGCAATGGATTTTTACGTCTTCAAAATGCCCATTTCCGGGCTAACGCTCAAGATCCCGACCGAGAATTCCACGGCCATCGGCATCCGCGCCATCAAGACGAGAAGCGAGATCGAAGAGGTCATCGCGCGCATTCCCAAGCTCGGCGTCGACATGACGTCGAACTGGAACCACCGCTACCGCGAGAATATGGATCGCCTGAAAAGCGGCGATCTCGACGAGGTCAGCGCCGTCATCAAGGCGCTGATGCATCGCGACAGCACGCGCGGACTATCCAACGGCGAGCGCAAGATGCTGCACATTGCCAAGCAGATCCTCGTATCAGAGATTGTCCTGGCAGAAGACGTGGAGTATCCCGAGGCTGAAGGGCGCGTCAACGCCGCGATGCTGTTAAAGGAGAGCGATTGAGTCCATGAGCCTGCTGCAAAAGATGTTCGGCAAGCGCCAAAACCGCACTCACCCGTACTGCGCCGCGCTGATTGCGGCCGCCGGAAGCTCCACGCGCTACGGCGGGGAGAACAAGCTGTTGCAAACCCTTGACGGCATCCCCGTCCTTGTGCGCACACTGCTCACGATCGACCGCGTGGAGGGCATCGACGAGATCGTCATCCCTGCGCGGGAGGACGAGCTGCTGCCTTATGCTGAGCTCTGCAAGACCTTTGGCCTCAGAAAACCCGTAAAGGTCATCGTCGGCGGCGCAACGCGGACAGAGTCCGTGTTGCGCGCGGCGCTCGAGGCCTCGCCCGAGACGGAATTTTTCGCCGTGCAGGACGGTGCGC
>ENA-OYYO01000418-OYYO01000418.1-human-gut-metagenome-genome-assembly--contig:-NODE-418-length-10071-cov-5.097843_pt1 | contig 10071 bp, 8 predicted proteins | sample MGYA00243250_ERZ653451 | MGnify/ENA primary metagenome ERZ653451 (study PRJEB26926, sample SAMN06165176) | human gut metagenome | biome: ENVO:00009003; feature: ENVO:2100002; material: ENVO:00002003... | reverse complement strand
GTCGGCAGCGTCAGATGTGTATAAGAGACAGGTCTTAGATACGCTTCCTGTTGTAAGGTTCTTTTCCATCTTCTCTTCTCCTGATTAAAATGTGCTGTTTTGTCTATTTGCACTGTGTGGACTGGTGTCTGGCTGTATGTGTGCCTGTGTGGACTCTCAGGTTTTCTTCACCTAGTGGGAGTAAATGCCATCATCTGCAATGTTTATTACTGCGAGCGAAAGCAAACGCGCTTCGCTTGAACGAGCTTTCGCTCACAGACTTTATGCATATAATGGCATTAACTCCCACACGGCTTAGAAAAATTCGAGTCCACACAGGCACACATACAGCCAGACATCACTACACATATGCTTAATTCAAAAAATAAATTAGCAGCCACCCTCAAAGCAGCTGCCAATATATTAAACCTTACAACCATTGCAAGGTCAACCATTATTCTGTTATTTTCTTTACGGGAATACTTATCTGCCCAAGCCTGCGTTCAGTCTTTCTTGACACAAGCTTATCCCCACACAGTCTCACCATTAATATAATCAGTCATAAAATATACAATCTTATTCCAAAGCTCATACTCTACAATATGTCTTGTTTCTTTAATTATCCTGAGACATTTTTTAATTACATCGGATGAATCACCCTCTGTAAGTTCTAACAACTTTTTATATGTATTATACCCCTCATTTTTCTCTTTCTCTGTCCATCTTACTTCCTCGGCATCCTCTATTTTATTAAGAAAAATATACATAAATACCGGCATGTCTTTTTCCTGTCTCCATTCCATACATTTATCCTCCATAGAATATGTCATCCTTCCACTGCCATCATAATAATTATCAATCCAAAAAAAGTAATACAAAAATACATTAGCATTACATACATATGATCACCTCTTTATTAAAAACACTATCATATTCACTTTAAATCAACTTTAAATTGTATTTTAAGTCTCTCTGTGCTACTATTTAAGCATAAGAGGTAAACCTAACTTTAGGTCAACCCAATAACAGTGAACATTTTGTGAATTTTATTATCACATTTGTAAAAAACTAATATCAGGTAAGCATAGCTTACAGAAAGCAGGTGTGTTATGTACACAATAGGACAGGTTTCAGAAATGTTTAATCTTCCCGTTTCAACATTAAGATATTATGATAAAGAAGGATTATTCCCTTTTATGCAGCGTGCTTCTGGAATAAGACAGTTCTCTGACACTGAAATTGCTGCTCTTAAGCTTATTGAATGTCTCAAAAAATCAGGTCTTGAAATCCGCGACATCAAGCAGTTTATGGAATGGTGTCAGGAAGGCAGCAGAACTTACGAACTCAGAAAACAGCTTTTTGAGAGACAGAAAGCTGCTGTTGAGAAAGAGATGGAGAAGATGCAGGAAACTCTTGATATGCTTACTTTCAAGTGCTTCTATTACGAGCAGGCTATCAAGGACGGCAACGAGGACGGAATACATTCAATGCTTCCAGACAAGCTCCCCGCCAATATTCAGGCTGCCTACGACAACTCACACAAATAATTATTATTTGCTTATTATATTTAACACAAAATATGGAGGCTAATATATGTTCAAATCTTTAGAAGTTAAATATCCTAAGTTTTATCAGGTATTCAGATTCATTATAGTTATAATTGCTTCCGTGCTGTACGCATGGAATTTAAGATGCTTTGCCAAAGTCGCAGACCTGCTGCCAGGAGGCTTTTCAGGAGTCTCCCTGTTATTTCAGGCAATCGGACTACGTTTTTTTTATATCAGCATCCCATTTACAATATTCAATGTGGCACTTAACATTTTCCCAGCTTACATTGCCTACCGCTACATCGGCAAGAAGTTTACCATCTACTCAATCGTGGTAATTATACTTTCCAGTGTGCTTGTTGATATCCTTCCTCCATACATTTTTACAGAAGATATCCTGCTTATAAGCGTATTTGGCGGAATTATCAACGGATTCGCAATAAGCCTGTGCCTCAATGTCGGCACTACCACAGGTGGAACTGATTTCATAAGCATTTATTTTTCTCATATTAAAGGAATAGACGCATGGAACTATATTCTTCTTGGTAATGTTGTGATTCTGCTCATCGCAGGCGGACTGTTTGGCTGGTCAATCGCGCTCTACTCAATAATATACCAGTTCTGTAGCACTCAGGTAATCCAGTTCATGTACAAACGCTACCAGAAGATGACATTATTCATCATTTCTGACAAATCCGAAGAAATCTATCACGCCATAAAGAATACAACCAACCACGACGCCACGCTTTTCAAGGGAATAGGCTGCTACGAGGAAAAAGAGCGCACGCTCATATACTCAGTAATCAACTCCGAAGCGAAACGTGAGCTTATCACATTGATTCGCTCAATTGACAAGCACGCATTTATAAATGTGGTAAAAACCGAAGAGCTTGACGGCAGATTTAACGATATTCCACATGATTAATCAGGACACAGAATATTCGTACTCATATCATATTTTAGTCAAATTTCTCCAATAAACTATAGACAATCAATTAACATACACTAAAGAAATGGAGAGATGACTATGATTAAATTAAATAAAATCAAAAGGAATTGCGTAGCCGCAGTTATTCTTACTATGTCTCTTATGACTGCTGGCTGTGCCAGAAATTCAACTTCAACTACTACTGCATCAGGCGGTGAGACCACCATCACTTCAGGCATTACTAAAGAAGACACCGATGTAACACACTCAGATGATGCAGAGAATTACAGAGTCTCCATTACAGGTGATTTCACTGTGACATCTGATACATCAGATGGGGTTACACAGTCAGGTTCTGTATACACAATCACAAAGGCTGGTGAATATACAGTAGCCGGTCTTTTATCAGAAGGACAGCTTATCGTTGACGCAGGTGATGAGGACGAGGTTACTATCGTATTGAACGGAACATCTATCACATGCTCAAGTGGTTCACCTATATACGTTAAAAATGCTTCCGAAGTCAAGATTAAATCAGAAGAGAACTCATTTAACGAAGTAATTGACAATCGTACCGAAGCTACAGAAGATTCTTCTGATGACGCTGGCAACGCAGCAATCTATGCAACATGCGATTTAAAACTCGTCGGCAAAGGAGCCTTAGTTGTAACAGCTAATTACAATAATGGTATCCAGAGCAAGGATGACCTTTCTTTTAAAAATGTAATTGTTAAAGTTACTGCTGTGAACAACGCAGTCAAAGGCAACGATGCCGTTGATATTGAATCTGGAAATATAATTGCAATCTCCGCTAAAGGCGATGGCATCAAGACTTCTAACAGCAGTATTTCTAACAAGGGCAACCAGAAGGGAATCGTTACAATCACTGGCGGTAACATTGATATATATGCAGCCTGTGACGGTATAGACGCATCTTACGGGGCAGATATATCAGGTGATGGTAACTTAAACATTTATACAGATACTTACTCTGAATATAGTGAAGAAGTTACTTCGTCAGGCAGTTCTTCAGGCACGTCTTCTGGCCGGGACAGCTCTGCTAACAAGTCTGCTTCTGCCAATACTGTTTCTTATGTGGCAGCTTCTGACACTATTGCCAACGCACCTGGCGGCTTTGGTGGCGGCAACATGGGTGGCATGGATGGTCAGAACGGTGGTAATAAGGCCGGCGGCGACCGTCTAGGAATGCCTGGTGACTTTAATGAATCCGGTAATTCTTCTGGACAGTCCTACTCAACTAAGGGTATTAAAGCAGAAAGCGAAATAAATATTTCAGGCTTTACAATTAACATAAGTTCAACAGATGACGGTATCCATGCCAACTCTGACTCAGGTGTACTTGAAACCGGTGAGGACGGCAAAGGAACTATTGTTATCAATGGTGGTTCAATTACAATTTCTTCAGGTGATGACGGCATGCACGCTGACAAGCAGCTTGATGTCAATGATGGTTATATTAATGTAGTAACTTCATACGAAGGACTTGAAGCCATAACTATCAACTTAAATGGTGGCAAAATATATGTATATGCTACTGATGATGGCATTAATGCCTGCACAGGTGATGGAAAGACTTCTCCAATTGTCAATGTAACTGGTGGATATATAGATGTCACAACTACGTCTGGTGATACTGATGGTATTGATTCTAATGGAAATTACGTACAGACTGGTGGATTTGTATTAGTCAAGGGCGGCAGTTCATCTGGAAATGTATCAGGATCAATTGATGTAGATGGTACCGTAACGATAACCGGTGGAACATGCGTTGCCCTCGGTGGTGTATGCGAAACACCTATAAACTCTGCTAATGCTTATGTATTAAGTTCCGTATCCTTCAGTTCTGGAAGATATTCACTTAAAGATGCTTCCGGCAACGAAGTAATAAGCTTCACTGTTGATGGTTCATTTAGCAACGGCTGGATATGCTCTGACACTCTTACAACCGGCACAAGCTACACACTTTACCGTGGTTCAGACTCTATTGCAGACTGGACTCAGGAATCTGGAACAATGGGAGCTTCTGGCACTGGCGGCTTCGGCGGCGGTAACATGGGCGGCATGGGCGGTCAGAATGGCGGCTTCGGCGGTGGCAGACGATAAGATACTTCACATTTACTCTCCTTATTTTCTCCTTGCTAATCCCTCCCCAATATGCTACAATTCATTTATGTTTACTTTATTGATTTAAAGCGTTACGCTTTAAACTTATGAAGTAGGGACTAATACATTTAATATGGGGGTTTTTATGTTAAAACTAGTTATTCTTATTATCTACTTTGCGGTGCTGATAGGCATTGGCTTATACTGCCGCAAGCATGCAACTGATGTTAATGGTTTCGTTCTCGGTGGAAGAAGCGTTGGTCCGTGGCTCACCGCATTTGCATATGGAACATCTTATTTCTCAGCTGTTGTATTCGTTGGATACGCAGGCCAGTTTGGCTGGAAATACGGCATTGCCGCAACCTGGGCTGGTATCGGCAACGCAATTATAGGTTCACTTCTTGCATGGGTTGTACTTGGCAGAAGAACAAGAATTATGAGTCAGCACCTTGATTCAGCAACCATGCCACAGTATTTTGGAAAAAGATTCGGCAGCAATCCATTAAAAATCGGTGCTTCCGTTATCATATTCATTTTTCTGATTCCATACACAGCTTCACTTTACAATGGACTTTCAAGACTTTTCGGTATGGCTTTCAACATTGATTACAGCGTCTGTATCATAATCATGGCAACACTTACTGCCATCTATGTAATTGCCGGCGGTTACATGGCTACTGCAATCAATGATTTCATTCAGGGAATTATCATGTTATTCGGTATCGTTGCAGTTATTGCTGCCGTAATCCACTCTAAGGGTGGCTTCATGTCTGCACTGCAGGGTCTTGCAAATGTGTCTGACCCGGCAGTAAGCGATACTCCCGGTATATTTGCTTCATTTTTCGGACCTGACCCATTCAACCTTTTATGCGTTGTAATCCTTACATCACTTGGAACATGGGGACTTCCTCAGATGGTTCAGAAATTCTATGCAATTGATAATGAAGCTTCTATACAGAAGGGTACTGTAATATCAACAATATTTGCACTTATAGTTTCAGGCGGATGCTATTTTCTCGGAGGTTTCGGAAGATTATTCTCTGACCAGATAGATGTCAAGGCTAACGGCTTCGACTCAATAATTCCAACAATGCTTTCTAATTTAAGTCCTGCGCTTATTGCATTAGTTGTAATTCTCGTATTGTCAGCTTCAATGTCTACACTTTCATCACTTGTAATAGCTTCAAGCTCAACACTTACTATTGACTTCTTAAAAGATAACTTTATCAAGAACATGAGTGAAAAGAAACAGGTATTATACATAAGAATTCTTGTTGTTGTATTCATTGCGATATCTGCAATACTTGCACTTATCCAGTACAAGAGTTCAGTAACATTTATTGCACAGCTTATGGGAATATCTTGGGGTGCACTTGCAGGTTCATTCCTTGCACCATTTATGTTCTCGCTTTACTCTAAGAAGGTTTCCAAAGCATCATGCTGGGCATGCTTTTTATTCAGCTCAATACTTATGCTTGCCAACATCTTCTTCAGAGCAGGCTTCCCAACATGGCTCCAGTCACCTATCAACTGCGGTGCATTTGCAATGTTTGCCGGAATGATTATCGTTCCTGTAGTCAGCCTGTTTACACCGAAGCCAGATAAAGAACTTGTTGACAGCGCATTTGCATGCTACGAAAAAGAAATAGAAGTGCCTCAGAAAACAGCACTTGGAAAGTAATTCGCAACATATCTAATATTTATATACCCTTTACAACAAAACCTCCTTGTGCTATAACAACCAAAGTTATAAAACACAAGGAGGTTATTTATGGCATCAAAGCTTCACAATGCCCTCGCTAAGAAGCTTCCGGATATACAGATGTCCGAAGCCTTCATAAACTGCGTATTCCTTGCCATGTCCGGTGGACTTCAGGATGCATATACATATTTTACAAGAAATGAAGTATTCTCCAACGCACAGACCGGTAATGTGGTTCTTATGAGTACACATTTTATGATGGGTGAATGGTATCAGGGATTAAAATATCTTCTGCCATTCTTAGCATTTGGTCTTGGCGTATTCGTAACAGAGCGGATTCAGGGCAAATACAAAAATGCTACCAGACTTCACTGGCGGCAGGCAATATTACTTATTGAAATTATTATCTTAATTGCAGTTGGCTTCATGCCCCACTCAATGGACATGTTTGCAACAATAATCGTATCGTTCTCATGTGCTATGCAGGTACAGGCATTTAGAAAAGTCAATGGCTATTCCTATGCAAGCACCATGTGCATCGGTAACTTAAGAAGCGGTACAGACGCACTTTCAGTATTTGTGCGTACTGGCAATAAAACATCTCTTAAGAAAGCCGGATATTATTTTGGCATAATATTATTCTTTGCAATCGGCGCAGGTATCGGTGGAAACCTTTCAATGCTGTTCGGAATCCACACAATATGGATTTCAAGTGCACTGCTTTCAATCAGCGTACTTCTTATGTTTGCGGAGAAATTAAAAATATAATGTAAATGATTCCTTGTCATAGTCATAACACATTCTAACATAAAACCCCAATCCGTGGCATAGATTGTATAAATGAAACTTCCGGAGTCCCGACATGCGAGACTATATAGAAGAACGTGCCACCCAGCTGGCATATTACATAATTGAGCATAAAGCCACTGTAAGACAGACAGCCAAAGTATTTAATGTAAGCAAAAGCACTGCACATAAAGATGTAACTACACGACTTATGGAAATCAATCCTGAACTAGCCAGAGAAGCCAGAAAGGTTCTTGATGTCAATAAACAAGAAAGACACATCCGCGGAGGTATGGCTACTAAAGAAAAATACCTCCACGCATGTGCCAGATAGTTTTTATAAAATTGCAGAAACTGTGAGTCCTCGTGTCTTGGATAGGTCTATAAACTCATCTTCACACTGGACAATTGGCAGACTGAGTGCATTCTCATTAATAAGAACAACCTTTCCAATTCTTCCATCTGAAAGTCTCACATCGTTATTAATATACGATGATGCCACATTCTTTAAGAAAGGAAGAATATATTCAGGTTCAAACTTTGTAAATGCATCTTTATACATTGTATCTATTACTTCAAAAGGACATAATGCTCCTCTATATACTCTTGCTGAAGTCATTGCATCATACACATCAGCAATTGCTATAATCTTGGCTACTGCTGGAATATGATCCGACTTTAAGCCAAATGGATACCCTGTTCCATCACATTTTTCATGATGGAGCAGGCATGCCTCTTTAATTCGTATATCAATGTTCTGATTCTTAACTTTCTCATATCCAAAGTTAACATGCTGCTTCATTATATTGTATTCAGCAACTGTCAGCTTACCAGGTTTTGTAAGAATTTCGTTAGGAATCATAATCTTACCTATGTCATGAAGAAGTCCGCTTATTGTCAGTATTCTTATATCTTTCTCACTAAACTTAAGCCATTGCCCAAGAATTGAAGCTATCAAAGCAACATTTACACTATGAACATATGTAAGGTCATCAAACTGCCTCATACTATGCAACATATCAAAAAGCTGTAAACTATTTCTGTTCGCAGTAAGAATCTCATTAGTTCCTTCTATCAGCTTATCGATATCAATGGGACTGTTATTCATAACAACATCGTTAAGTCCTCCTTTGATATCCAGAATATTCTCATCATAAGTCTTTTTAAAATGCTTAAACCTTATGCTTGCTCTTATCTTATCAAAATACTTAACGTTCTCTTTATTAGCAGTTTTTCCCAGAACCTTTTCCAGATCCTGCAGTTCATTATTGGTGTCGTATACCTTTACTTCCAGTATATGATGCCCTGAAATATTTGCTATTATATCATAATTAAGTATGGTATCTTTCTTTGCTAATATATTACCATCTGGCGTATGTACATCATCTGCGAGTTTATCGCCTTCCTATGCGTCAAATATGAATATCGTCTTATCTGTCATTACTCATTCCCCCGGTTTTCACGATACATTTGTCTGTAAAAATGTATTTTAATTATAAAATTCTATATAGAAATTGTCAATTTACTCTTGACGAATGTTTAAATATTGTGTAGTATCTTATGCGGTAATATTAATTGAATATTTTATATCCCTTATTAAGAGCGGTGGAGATACATAGGATCTATGAAGCCCGGCAACCCCTTTTGAGGAAGGTGCCAACCTGAGCGATATTAGTCGAACAATAAGAGGATTTCGATACAGTCTATCGGGTCCCTTGTCGGGGACCTTTTTTTGTGCGAGCAACGATGAGAATTCTAACGTATATGACACAATCATGCTTGCATGAATTGGGACATATGCGTTTGGATTCGAGGAGCACCGCGACAATGCCAGAATGTAGTTCTGGCATCTGAGCTGCGAGCGCGAGCAGCGGTAACATTGCAGTTCTGGCATTTTGCTACAAGCACGAGTAACGATAAGAATAGACACGAGAAGGTATGGGATAGACATATTCACGATAAAATCAAAAGGAGATAACATGGAAAAAAGATTATTTACTTCAGAATCAGTAACAGAAGGACATCCTGACAAAATCTGTGACCAGATTTCAGATGCCGTACTTGATGCTCTCTACGAGCAAGATCCATACTCGAGAGTAGCCTGCGAAACTCTTACTAACACAGGTTTTATTATGGTAATGGGCGAGATTACAACTAAGGCTAACATAGATATTCCTTCTATCGTAAGAAAGACAGTTACAGATATCGGTTATGACAGCTCTGATAAGGGATTTGATGGTAACACCTGTGCTGTTATGGTTGCATTAGACAAGCAGTCAGCTGATATTGCTATGGGTGTTGATAAAGCTCTTGAAGCAAAGGATGGCGAGATTGATGATTCAGAAGGTGGTGCCGGCGATCAGGGTATGATGTTTGGTTACGCAACTAACGAAACTCCTGAATTCATGCCTTACTCTTCTGCACTTGCGCAAAAGCTTTCTAAGCAGCTTACAAAGGTTCGTAAAGATGGAACTCTTTCTTACTTAAGACCAGACGGAAAGACTCAGGTAACAGTTGAATATGATGAAAACAAAAAGCCAATAAGACTTGATGCTATCGTTGTTTCATCACAGCATGCTCCTGAAGTATCTCAGGAACAGATTCATGAGGATATTAAGAAATATGTTTTTGACCCAGTCCTTCCAAAGGAATTAGTTGATGAGAATACTAAATTTTTCATCAACCCAACCGGACGTTTCGTAATCGGTGGACCACACGGTGATGCAGGTCTTACCGGACGTAAAATTATCGTAGATACATACGGTGGATACGCCCGTCACGGCGGCGGAGCATTCTCCGGTAAGGATTGCACCAAGGTTGACCGTTCAGCAGCATATGCAGCACGTTACGTTGCTAAGAACTTAGTAGCAGCAGGTCTTGCAGAGCGTTGTGAGATTCAGTTATCTTATGCAATCGGTGTAGCACAGCCTACTTCTGTTATGGTTGATACTTTTGGTACCGGAAAAGTTTCTGATGAGAAATTAGTAGAAATTATCCGTGAGAAC
>ENA-OYYO01000414-OYYO01000414.1-human-gut-metagenome-genome-assembly--contig:-NODE-414-length-10129-cov-6.080802_pt1 | contig 10129 bp, 10 predicted proteins | sample MGYA00243250_ERZ653451 | MGnify/ENA primary metagenome ERZ653451 (study PRJEB26926, sample SAMN06165176) | human gut metagenome | biome: ENVO:00009003; feature: ENVO:2100002; material: ENVO:00002003... | reverse complement strand
GGCAGCAGAGCTGCCAACGGCTGTGCAATGCGCAGCGCGTGCAGCTCTTCAAGCCCCAGACCGGCAATGTCGGGGGGCGAGGGGAGCTCCCCTCGCGTTCTCTTGGGGGTCAAAGGGGGCCATTCTCTCACGTGAGAGAATGGCCCCCTTTATTCACGCAGCCCTTGGGCTGCAATATTCTTCCCTTAAAAGGGAAATTTTCCAAAAATCAAATGAGATTCTTTTCAGAATCAGAATCAAACAAATGCACCAGTTTGGCATCAAATCCAAACTTCACCGCCGTATGCCGCGCATACGCCATCGGATCAATATTCGCGGTGGGAATGACCGCCACAACATCCTGCCCGTTTGCGGCAAGGTGCAGATGAAGCTCGCTGCCCATCAGCTCGCTGACGTCGACCTCGGCAGGGATGCCGCTCTCGCCGAGCGAGATATGCACAGGGCGCACGCCCGCGGTGACGCTGCGGCTCTCGACGCCTGCGGCGGCGAGCTTTGCGCTCTGCTCTGCGGTAAGCGTGACGGTCTCGCCCATGACGGTGAGTGTATAGCTGTCGGCGGTCTTTGTGAGCTGGCAATTTTCAAAGAAATTCATCTGCGGCGAGCCGATGAAGCCCGCGACGAACAGGTTCGCCGGATGGTTGAAGACCTCCTGCGGCGTGCCGATCTGCTGGATGTAGCCGTCGCGCATGATGACGATGCGGTCGCCGAGGGTCATGGCCTCGACCTGATCGTGCGTGACGTAGAGAAAGGTCGTGTCGATCTTCTCGCGCAGCTTGATGATCTCCGCGCGCATCTGGTTGCGCAGCTTCGCGTCAAGGTTTGAGAGCGGCTCGTCCATCAGCAGCACCTTGGGGCTTCTGACGATGGCGCGGCCGATGGCCACGCGCTGGCGCTGGCCGCCGGAGAGCGCCTTGGGCTTGCGGTCGAGAAATTGGGTGATATCAAGGATCTCCGCCGCCTCGCGCACGCGGCGGTCGATCTCGTCGTTGGGCATTTTCTTGAGATGCGTCTTGCCGTCCGCGTCCGTCTCCGCGATCTTTTTGAGCTTGAGCGGGAAGGCGATGTTTTCATAGACGGTCATGTGCGGATAAAGCGCATAGTTCTGGAAGACCATCGCGATGTCGCGGTCTTTGGGCGCGACGTCGTTCATCTGCTTGCCGTCGATGAAGAGCTCGCCGCCGCTGATCTCCTCGAGACCGGCGATCATGCGCAGCGTGGTCGACTTGCCGCAGCCGCTCGGGCCGACGAGCACGATGAACTCCTTGTCGGCCACGTCGATATTGAAGTCCTGCACGGCGACAACGCCTTCGTCAGTGATCTCCAGATTGTTCTTCTTTTCGACGGCCTCGTCTTTCTTCTTTTTCTTCTTGCTTTCGGTGTTGGGGTAGACCTTTCGGACATTTTTCAGAATGACCTCTGCCATAATCGTGAACCGCAGCCCTGCCGCCTCCGCGATGCAGGACCTCGCAGCCGCCTGAGCGCGCCGCTTTACGGCAGGTCTCCACACTGCCGCACCGCCGGTTCGGCGGAAAACGTTCCTCCTTTTGTATTTCCCGCGGGCGGTACGTAGAGGTGGAGTAGCGCAGGCGGGAGGGAATGGAAGTGAGCAAAACTGCTCGAAACCAGTATACGGCAAAGCGCGGCTTTCCACAATGGAAAACCGCGCTTTCATGCTGTATTTTGGTAAGATGAATAACAAAAAGTGCCGAAATTTATGCCTTTTTACCACGGCGGTGGCGATAGACGACCGCCAGCCGGTCGATGAGCAGATCGTAGACAAAAAAGAGCAGAAGCCCCATCGCTGCCGTTGCCCACAGCAGCCAAGTCGCGCTCTCGGAAAACTCCTGCACGACGGCGGGGAGCTTGAAGACAAAGATGATGAGCGCGTACATGACGCCCATACTCACGGTGCAGAGGCCGAGCTTCGCAAAGAGCCGCAGCGCTTTGGACGAGATCGCGTCAAGATTCGGCTTCACGAGGGGATAATAGCCGAGAAAGCAGAACACAAGCGCTGCTTCCTTGTCCGCGCAGAGAAGAAGTCCCAAGACCGCCGCCGCGGCAAAGCAGCTCCATGCGTAGCTTTTGCGGCATTCCTCGTGCGCGGGCAAAAGCGTAGCCGATGCGAGGATCGGCCAGGCGTAGGTCGAGAGCGGGATGACGCCGCTGAGCCAGAGGAAGGCGACCGCGAGCGCGCACAGTACGCCGCACAGCGCCAGTTCATGTGTTTTCTTTGCCAAAATTTACTTCACATCGCTTTTACAGATATTCCGGCTCCATCGCGTCGTGGAGCACGGTGGTGATCGCGTCGGAAAAGACGCTGTCGGAGTGCGCGTGCAGGGCGTTGAGCGTCTCCGCCACGGCGGCGACCTTCACTTTGCCGGTGGAGTACACATCCTGATCGAAGATGAAGCGCACTTCCTTTTCCTGCACCTGCTGAACCTGATTGCCGCTGCGGATGTTGCGCTGGACAAAGCCGGGGCCTGCGTGCAGCTTGAGCGCCGCGAGCGCATCGAGCTTGCGCTCGACGTCGACCGAGCACTTGGCGACGCTCGCTTCGTCCACGCCGTCCTCGTCAAGAATGCCGAGATACGGCGGCTGGAGCAGATCGTTCCAGCGGCGGCCCGTGAGGCCGAGCTGCTCGCGCGAAATGGCGTTCACAAAGCGAAGGCCCACGCGGTCAAAGCAGTTGGGACGGTAAATCTTGATAAACTGGCCGAGCGGCTCGTCGAGACGGGCGGCAAAGTCCTCCCAATGCGTGTAGCGCATGGTAGAAAGGGCGATGAAGTCCTTCGTGAGGCTCAGCTTGTAGCCGCCGTCTTCGGAAATGAACGTGTGGTTGTTGACCGTCCGCGCGGGCGCGCCGTTCACGCCGGGCAGCTTTTCCACCTGGCACTGGTAGCGCGGGAACGCCGCGCGCACGGTCTCCTGAAAGTCGGCGGGCTCGCGCGTGTCGATCGAGAGGATCGTGGGGAAGCGCAGCTGGCAGATGACTTCGATGAGCTGAGATTTGCCGTAGGCGTAGCGGCGGTTATCGGAAGAGATCATAACGTAAATACCTCCGTCATGTTGCATTTGATTATAAATTATAGAGGAAAGAAAAACGATTGTCAAATCAGCGTTCGTGCGCGAAGAAGCGCTGATAAAACTTACCAGCAGAAAAACTGCATATCCGATTTTTTATGAGTCAAACTACCCTTGCGATACCCAAACCGCAAAACTCTTTCAAACAGGTGAAACCAAAAACAATTGTAGGAAAAGGAGAAAATCATTATGTCCAGCAAGAACAGCAACAAGCTCAACATCCCCGAGGCCAAGGCCGCTATGAACAAGTTCAAGATGGAAGCCGCCAGCGACCTGCGTGTACCTCCACCATCTTAAAGATTACAGAAAAAATATTGCTGAAATTACTTAAAATCGACAAATTGACTCACAAAAAGGGATACACCGTGCGTTTGAAGCATGGTGTATCCCTTTTTTATGTCGGTGTATACATGAAGCAAAATAGCACGGATCACGATCTCATTCGTGTTCCGTGCTATTACTCGTCCGGCAGATATTCAATGATGTCATTCAGCGTGCAGTTCAAAATTTTGCAGAGAGCTTCCAATGTGTTTGTGGATACAGATTCGTTGGCTTTTAACCGGCGAATGGTGGAACTGCTGATTTCGCCTTTGACCTGCAATGTGTATGTTGTTGCACCGCGCTCTTTCATGGTTCTCCAGAGCGGTTCATAGGAGATCATAGCAGCACCCCTCCCTTTACATATCTCCATTATTGCCTATAATGAAGATGCAGCGTTATAGGCAATATTGCCTATAATATTTTGGAAGGAAATGGGAGGGACTATACTATGAGGGAATCAAAGAGCTGCTTCTTTATAGGTCATCGTGATTCCGATACCGAGATCTATCCTTCTCTCTTAGCTGAAGTCGAGCGCCATGTGACGGAATACGGCGTGACGGATTTCTTTGTGGGTCACTACGGTAGATTCGACCGCATGGCGGCGCAGGCAGTCAAGGAAGTAAAAAAGTGCCACCCCGAGGTACGCCTGATGCTGGTGCTGCCCTACCACCCCGCTGTCCGTCCCATCGAAACACCGAAGGGCTTCGATGGCACTTACTACCCCTGGGAGGACGAGCGTATCCCCAAGCGCCTTGCCATCATCAAAACCAACCAGCGCATGGTGGATACCTGCGATTATCTCATTGCCTTCGCTTGGCATTTCTTCGGCGGCTCCGGCCAGATCGTGGAGTACGCCCGTAAGCAGGAGGCGAAAGGATCGATCCATGTGACCAATCTGGCAGTAAAACCCGGTAGCGTCTAATTGGCCAGAAAAGTTGCAAAAACACCCATAAGACACCTGCTCAATTTTGACCGTTTTGGACTCTTCTGATCCGACAAGTGGCCTTACGGGTATCAAGGCCGCTCAAAGCCTTGGAAATACTGAGTTTTTTGCAAGCAGGAAATCAAATTTTCGCTGTTTGACCTTACTCTTATGCGGGGGCATCAAAGTCCCTTCAAAACTCTTGCGTCATTGTCCTTGATTTTTTCTCGAATTATGGTATAATATGGACAACAGATGTTCTTCTGTAAGTACTCAACAATTGGAGGATGCACGATGAAAACTTTGGTGTTTGAAGAAGTAACTGAGAACGAACTGTTCGCTGACTACACTGCTGGTTGCTCTGGAGATAGATCCGATTGTTGCACCAGAGTATGTACACGTGATAATTATGTGTCCACTGAAGCCGAATGGGGCAAGTTCCTTGAGGTCGAAGGCGGAGTTATCCAGTACTAAACTATTTTGATACGGGAGCAAGGGGGTTGGCGCTACCATAGTGGGTGTGCCAACCCCTCTGTTTTTAATATGAAAATTGATGTAATAGAGTTGCAAATAAGGAAGTCCCATACCATAGAGATTCCCGGCATGGACAGAAAAATCTACGGTGTTGAGTCTGCTGGTCCAATTTTTTGCCAGTCTATTGGCAGTTGCAATATCGAATATGTTGCTATGCTATCATTGGATAGTACAAATAAAGCAATCAATTATTTTACGATTTCAATGGGCGGAATTAATGCGGCCAAAGTTTCTCTGTCACAGCTATTTAGAGCAGCACTTCTTTCCAATGCTTCAAAGATTATCGTAGCACATAATCACCCAAGCGGTGTTTTAGCCATAACAAACGAAGATATTGAAATGACTAAAAAAATTGCATTTCTCGCAAAATGCTTTGATATAGAACTAATAGATTCTTTGGTCGTTTCAAGCGATAACGCAATTTCAATCCGAGAATATAGTGGAGAAATGAAGCATGAACAGCAGGACAATTTTTAAAATTAAAGACTCGGTAGATTTGTTTCTAAGCAATGAAAAGTATATAATAGTTTATTTTATGAACTCAAGGCAAAGAAAAAGCTTTCGGGTAAATGACGATATGCTGCGTCTCTTTGAACTCATCGACGGAGAAAAAGACGTCCAAACATTACAGAGTATTATGCATGATGATTTTGAGATCGATCCCGAATGTACTTCTAGCATCCTTACTGCGCTTTTAAGAAGCAAAATCATAACAGAGGTTGTCAAGGAACAAAATATTCTACCTGATAACTTAGTAAGAAGATATTCCCGCCAGATAAACTATTTCTCCGAATTTTTAGAAGGAGAAATAGAGGGTATCAAGGCTCAAAAGAAGCTTATGGACACCCATATTCTTGTCTTTGGTTGTGGGGCTATTGGCGGGAATATAGCCATGGAACTTGCTATGGCCGGTATCGGCCATATTTCGCTCTATGACTATGACATTGTAGACGAATCGGATATTTCACGACATATTTTCTACCGAGATCAGTATTTAGGTCAACCAAAGGTTAAAGCTCTTGAAGCAGAATTGAAAGCAGTTAATTCTGAAATACAGGTTGTTACATACAACGACAGCATGAAACCAACTTCAGATATTGAAAAGATCATTGAAACAGCTGATTTCATAGTTAATACCTTAGATGAACCTTATATTGGATATACTGCGTCAAAGATATCTAGAATATGCGTAAAGCATAAGAAGCCGCACTTTATTGCAGGAGGGTTTGATGCGCATCTTTCCAGTACTGGCGAATTAATCATTCCATATGTAACTCCCTGCGTCGAATGCTACGCAGATCATTTTAAAGTTGCATTAGAGGGATGGAAACCCAAGAAGCATCCCGTCAAAAGCCGTTACACAGAAATAGGCGGGTTGGCCAGTGCATCGTTATTTTCTTCCTCTTATGCGTGCATCGAAATTTTAAAATATATTGCTGGATTAACAAAAATGGAGGAAGACTATAAAATCAGGGGTGAGTTTTTGTTCCATGATATGAGTCTCACATATCTTGATGTAAGCAAAAATCCTCATTGTCCTGTTTGTGGAGGTGTATTTGGAAATGAGACCTAAACTTAATTCAACAGTTTCTGTTGTTAAGCTAAATGATCAAATCCTAGAATTTTTCAAAACAAACACCAGGCAGCAGGTCAGAATAAAAGTTCAAGATGATGCCATATTGCAGCTTGTAACCAGCCTTGATGGAGAAAAAGAGATTGACCAAATAGCAAAAGAGCAAAACATCGACCCCAGCGAATTGAAAGTCTTACTTGACTTTTTGCAGGGCAAAGGGATATTAGACAACGTCGAGCCTAAAAGCGATTTTTTTCACTACGAAAAATATCGAAGAGTTATACATTTCCTCTCTGAGTACTCTGTATCTCATGAGCATTTGCTTGAAATGTGGAAGAACATTAATTCTGCAACCGTTATGATTATTGGACTTGGTGCAGTCGGAACATGGGTAGCATGCAATCTTGCGGAAACCGGCGTTGGAAGACTAATCCTCATGGACGGTGATAATGTGGATGTTACAAATCTCCATAGGCAATATGGTTTCCGTGAAGAAGACATTGGAAAATATAAAATAGATGCTCTTGAGCAAAGAATACATGAATATTCAAAAGATATTCAAATTACAAAAATCCCGAGATATCTCGAGAGTAACACCCTAGACGATGTAGGAGAACCGGGAATTAACCTTATAATTAATTGTGCCGACAAGCCAAATGTAGATACAACTTCTCTTTGGATTGGCGAATATTGTATGAGGCACAATATTCCTCACATTATAGGCGGAGGGTATAATATGCATCTGTCCTTGATCGGACAAACTGTTTTACCTGGTAAATCTGCCTGCGTAAAATGCTTTCAGACTCAATTAGAGGAAGAAAACAAAATCGATACTTCCGTGGTAAAAAAACTGGCAGTAAAGAACAGAAAAGTCGGTAGTTTTGCTCCTATGTGTTCGTTGATTGCTAGCATGGTGGGAATGGAAGCAGTTAAAGTACTGACCAAACATATCGAGCCATCAAATATCAATAGACGCGGGGAATTTGATATCTACACAATGGATATCAAATACAAACCGTACGAAAAGAGGGATGACTGTGAATGGTGCGGAGAACATGGAAAATATTGTGGTGCATAATGCATCCGAAAACAATCTGAAAAATATTACCGTAAAACTCCCTATTAATAAGTTCACCTGTATAACCGGACCATCTGGATGTGGAAAATCTTCTTTGGTTTATGATACGATATATGCCGAAAGTCAAAGAAGTTTTTTGGAAAGTGTATCGGGAAATCTTTTTGGGCAGAAACTAATGGATAAACCAGCTGTAGATTCTATTGAAAATCTACGCCCGGCATTAAATGTGTCCCAAACTTATTATAACGTCAATCCGAGATCTACAGTCGGAACCATTACTGATATTTCGTATTATTTAAGAACACTATATGCGTTTATTTATAATCAGTCACACTCTAAAAGTGTTGATATGAATTATTTTTCCCCCAACAATCCTACATCCTGCTGCCCGTTATGCCATGGCTTAGGCGAAGAGTATATTATTGACGAAAAAGCATTGATGCCTAATCCTGCAAAACCCCTTTCATCTGGCGGCATCACTTATTATAAGGGTTCAAAAACGTCTATGGAGTTCAAGCTATTAAATGCACTTTGCTTGCACTTTGGTATAGATATTGAAAAAAAAGTTGGGGATTTAACAGAAACAGAGCGGCAACAGCTTCTTTATAGGCGCGATGTTTTGGAAATTCCGTTGCGCTTCAAATCACCGAACGGAAAATATCGTCAGAAAACGATCAAGTCAAAAGGTGCATTTTGTGAACTGCAGGAAAAATTACTGGATATTGATACCCCATCGACATTTTTGAATATTTCAAAGTATTTGAAAAAGGCCCCCTGTTCACGGTGTGGGGGATTAAAACTAAAAAAAGATATCCTTGATATTCGTATTGCTGGCTATAATATCGGAGAATTAGAACAAATCTCGCTAGTGCAGCTATCTCAATGGTTGAACAGCGTATACACGGAACACGAATTTACAGCATATTCCAACCAGATTTTACATTTGTTGAATGAAATCCGAATCCGGGCAAAAAATCTAATTGATCTAAACCTCGAGTACATAAGTATCGGACGCAGTATTCCGACGTTGTCAGGTGGAGAATTACAACGAGTCCGCATTGCCAATCAACTTGATTGTAGTCTATCTGGATTGATTTACATACTGGACGAGCCTTGCAAAGGATTGCACTATCGCAATGTTTCATCCGTTGTAAATGCGACCAAGCGTTTGATTGAGAAAGGTAATACGGTATTAGCTATTGAGCATAATCATCAGTATATTTCAGCTGCCGAGCGAGTGATTGAACTTGGGCCGACAGGAGGTCCTTCTGGTGGGTATATTATCAGCGAACATCAAGGTGGATCTGTATTTCATCCTAAAATCAGATTTAAAAGTGTAGACCCGGCTAAAGACTTTATCTCGTTTACAGGGATTACTCATCATAATTTAAACAATATTGATGTTTCCTTCCCATTTGGAAAAATCACCTGTATTACCGGTGTATCTGGTTCTGGAAAAAGTTCGGTTACTGACATTATTGAGGAAATCTGTTCAAACAAAAATTACACACACTGCAGGGATTTTTTTAATGTCTCAAAAATTAAGCGGGTTATGCGCGTAAACCAGCAACCTATCGGCAAGACACCACGTTCAACAGTCGTGTCATATTTGGGAATATATGATACGATACGCGAGATATTCTCTAAAACAGAACGAGCCAAAGAACTAAATCTTACAGCTTCAGATTTTAGCATGAACACTGCCGGAGGAAGATGTGAGTGCTGTCAGGGGACGGGCAAGCAAAAAATAGAACTAACATATTTGCCCGAGACATACATCACATGTCCGGAGTGCAAAGGATATCGTTTCAAGAAAGATGTGCTATCGGTAAAGTATAATGGGTATAGTATTAATGATATTCTTAATACTCCTATCTCTAAATTGATGGATATTTTTTATGATAATGAAACTATCTCTGGTGTTCTGCAATGTGTAATCGAGATAGGATTGGGCTATTTGTCATTAGGACAAATGTCGATGAGTTTGTCCGGTGGAGAAGCTCAGAGAATTAAACTCGCTAAGAGTCTCAGTGTAAAGTCAAGAGGCAATGGGTTATATATTTTAGATGAGCCAACATCTGGACTCAATGATGTAGACATTCAAAAAGTAGAGTACATCCTTAATAGACTATCAAAAAACGGAGAAACTATTTTAATTATCGAACATAATTTGGAATTTATTGCGAGAATTGCAGATTATTTAGTTGATTTGGGCTGTGTAGCCGGTGATAATGGCGGCAAAACTGTAATTGCAGGTGATCCAAAAAAAGTAATTTCAAGTCCAAAATCTTCGTGGTATTTCATAAACAAAATGATTCCCAACGATAACTAAAGAGATAGAGCCAGGGCTTTATGGCCCCGGCTCTATCTCTTTAGTTATTCGGATAGCATTCTATGTTTTCCGCAGGAGCATGAATTACTTCATCTGGATTAGGGGCAAAAAGTTTATCAAACAAAATCTGATTTCGCTTTTTGGCATCGGCCAACAGTTTTGTGTAAGAAATGACTTCAATGTACTCGTGTCTGAACTGATTAAATCCCGTATATCCGAGGTTATCCGCCGTAGTATTGGCGTCCGGCTGAAATAGCCTCCAAGGGCCCGGCAAGAAAAGCTAATTGC
>ENA-OYYO01000407-OYYO01000407.1-human-gut-metagenome-genome-assembly--contig:-NODE-407-length-10204-cov-3.266824_pt1 | contig 10204 bp, 15 predicted proteins | sample MGYA00243250_ERZ653451 | MGnify/ENA primary metagenome ERZ653451 (study PRJEB26926, sample SAMN06165176) | human gut metagenome | biome: ENVO:00009003; feature: ENVO:2100002; material: ENVO:00002003... | reverse complement strand
CTATTAAGTCGTCGGCAGCGTCAGATGTGTATAAGAGACAGGTACCACACCGAGCAGACGGAGCGGGTGCGGGGGCAGGGGCTGGCGGATCCGCTTATGACCATTGACGCCTCCAACCGCTACGGCCTGGCGGCGGCCAGCCTGGTCAAATACTACGGGAGCGACCAGCACGGACAGGGCGCCGGGGACCCTCTCCACACCATCACCGCAAAGGACCGGGAGGGCGTCCTGGCGGCGAACCTGGCCAAGTTCTACGGAGGGACCTATACCGGGAGCGGGTCCAAAATGTCCGATCCGCTCCACACCGTCACGGCCGTGGATCACAATGCCCTGACGGCCACGCACCTGGTCAAAATGAAGGGCACAAACCTGGGCGGTCCCATGTCGGAGCCAGTGCAGACCATCACCGCCGGCGGCGGCCACTTCGGCGTCGTCACCACCGTGGTGGTCAAGGCGGAGCCGGGCGCGGATCTGAAACACTGGCCGGAGATCCGGGACCTGCTGAACACCTACTGCGGGTATCGCCTGGGGCCGGAGGACGTGATCCTGTTCGAGATCGGAGGCACGGCCTATTTCATGGCAGACATAGGATTGCGTATGCTGACGCCCCGGGAATTGTATATGGCCAACGGGTTCCCCCAGGACTACAAGATCGAGCGGGATTATACCGGGCGGGAGTACCCAAAGACCAAACAGGTGGCACGGTGCGGGAACGCGGTTCCCCCTCCCTTCGCCACGGCCCTGGTGCGGGCCAACCTGCCGGAGTGGTGCGGCGCGGAGATCAGCACCATGGAGGAACTGGAAAAGGCGGTGGCGGTATAGCCGCCGGAAAGGAGGAGAAAAACGTGGGTGTAATCGGGATCGGAGTGGGAACCGCCAAAATGGGGCGGATCTGCCGGGACAAGGATGGGAACATCACGGAGCAATCGACGGCAAGGTGGGACGCGGACCCGGCCGGCGGATCGGTGGCAATCTGGCCAATGGACCCGGAGAAGATGGAGCCGAGCGGGCCGGCCGAGGTGTACGGCGACTGGGACGCGGCCGCCTATCTCCGCCGGGTGGTGGAACTGATCCACCCCAACCGGCAGATCAACATACCGGACCTGGAGGCCATGATCAGGGCCGCAGCAAAGGACGGGGTGGACATTTGCACATACTGCCCGGACTATAACTGCCGGGGCTGTATCGTGAATGAGTGGAAGGAGGATCCAGACGATGAATGACCAGGTTATTTTGAGCGTGACCAAGAGGGACGGCGGACTGGAAGTGACCACCAGAGGAACGGGGCACGACCAACTGGCGGCCATCGAGGCGGTGGCGGCCTCCGCGTGGAGGGTTATGACCGCAAACCGGAACGTGCCGCCGGACGCGGCCACTGGCGTGATCCTGCTTTCCGTGCAGCGCGGGATCCAGACTGCCGCAGGCAAAAGCGGGCACATGAACATGGAGGAGATCGGGCTGGACCGGAGCGGGAAGTGAGGCGGAACCATGAGAGAGAAAAAGAACCTGCGGCGGGTCACTCTCCTGGTGACGGCGCAGACCGCCTATAACCTGGACAGGCTGGCCGCCATGTGCGGGTATCGGGAGCCGGGCCGCGTTGTGGATAAACTGGTCCGCGAGAAAATGCTGGAACTGAACGGAGGTAAACACCATGAACGAAACGAAAATTGACTGGGCGGAAATGTCCTGGAACCCCGTCACCGGGTGCCGCCATGGGTGCCCATACTGCTACGCCAGGCGAACCGCGCACCGCTTTGACGCCGGCCTGGAGGACCACGCCGCCGTGGGCGGCCTCCACGTCCTGGAGGAGAGGATCAAGGGGACGCCGTACCCTTATGGGTTCGAGCCGACCCTGCACCGATACCGGCTGGACCAGCCGGAGCGGAAGAAAGAGGGCAGGACCGTGTTTGTGTGCAGCATGGCGGATCTGTTCGGCCGCTGGGTGCCGACGGCATGGATCCGGGACGTGCTGGACGCCTGCCAGAGAGCGCCCCAGCACAGATACCTGTTTTTGACGAAAAACCCCGCTCGATACCTGGAACTGGACCAGGTGGCCCTCCTCCCCCATGCGGAAAATTTCTGGTACGGGTCCACGGTGGCCAATGAGGACGCGGCGGCCATGTATCCCATGCCGTGGGCAAATATCAACACATTCTGGAGCATGGAACCGCTGCTGGAGCCGGTGGACATGAGCGCGGCGGAGGGCCTGCCCCAGTGGGTGATCCTGGGGGCCGAAACCGGGAGCCGGCCGGACAAGGTAACGCCGCGCCGGGAGTGGGTGGACCAGATCACCGAGTTTTGCGCGGAAAATGAAATCCCGGTTTTCTACAAGGACAACCTGCGGGCCTACTTCCCGGACCTCCCGCCCTCCGCGTTCCCCTGGGAGGTGTGAGCCATGGGAAAGATCATCAACGTGGAAATCGGACAATCCCTGCCGAAAGAGCGGTGGCAAGAAGCGGCCAGAAATTTGACCGACCTGGGAAAAGGGCTGGCCCGCAACCTGCTGGCACAAAACAGGGACGGGAGAGGTAAAGAGGACGCGGACGATCTCATGGCGGACATTTCCCTGGCCGCGCTGGCCCTGAACTATGTGGCGGAGTTCGCCACGGATAAATGCCGCTTTATCGCGGTGCCGGGAGGGCAGGAAAAATGAAAGCCGTGCTTTTGAGCCTGAAACCGGAATGGTGGGAGAAGATCCTGGCCGGAGAAAAGGACATGGAGATCAGAAAGACGGCACCGCAGGGCGGAGCGGGAGAGCCGGAGCCGTGGCCCGTGCTGGTACTGGTGCATGTAAGCGGGACCGGAGGGGTGCAGGGGAAATTCCTTTGTCCGGGATACGTAAAAACCAACCTGCTGGCCGGACTGCAAAGGAGGGCCTGCATACCAATGGGAGATCTGGTAGACTACGCCGGAGGACCGGGGAAAAGCGTGTGCGCCTGGATCGTGGAAAACCCGGTAAAATTCGATGAACCCAGACCGCTGGCGGAGTTTGGTCTGAAACGCCCGCCCATGTCATGGCGGCACATTGAGATACCAGAAACGGAGGAATAAGGCATGAAAGAATACCTGCGGGCGGTGTGCCTGTGCATGGCCACCCTGGTGGCGGTGCTTTTTGCCACGGGTGTGGTGTGGTACGGGTATCTGGTGGCGGCCACGCTTTTCGGGCTGACACGAGGCGAAACGGCAACCGCGATCATGGGGATCGCGCTGGTGGCTGGAGCCGTAAAAGCGTACCGGGAAAGGCGGAGGCAGAGGGCGCGGAAAGAGGCCATAGAAAAGGCAATTCAACTGTGGGAGGCGCTTATGGCCAAACAGCAGTATGAAATGCCGGCGGCCGAGTGGCGGCGCCTGCAGCCCTTCTACGTCCTGACCGTCGAGGCGCTGAAAAATGAGCGCGACCGGGCCGCGAGGCGCGGAGGCGTGAAAGAAACCGGAGCGAACAGCGAGGGCACATGAAATGGCCATCAATATCTCTGACCTGCCGCCGAAATATCAGGCCCAGGCCGTAAAGAAGTACATGGAACAGCAGGCGCGGCGGGGGCCTTTGCCCTCCGCCGCCGCTGTGCAGGATCCCGGAAAGGTGAACAAGTACAGGAACACGCCCACCACCAGGGCGGCACAGTCCGGGGTGGTCCTTCGCTTCGACAGTCAGAAAGAGGCCAGGCGGTATGACTTCCTGATCGAGCGGGAACGGCGCGGGGAGATCCGGGACCTGCGCCTGCAGGTTGACTTCACCCTCCAGGAGGCATACACGGACGCGGAGGGCCGCAGGGTCCGGGCCATCCGGTACAGGGCCGATTTTACATACTACGAGGGCACCCAGGTGCGGCAGGTAGTGGAGGACGTAAAAAGCCGGCCGACACGCACCCGGGAATATGCCATGAAAAAGAAAATGCTAAAGGACCGTTTTGGAATTGACATAACCGAGGTGTGAGGTGCAACAATGAGAACAACAAGGGGCACGAACCCGGAGCGGGAGGCCGTCAAAGAGTACCTGCAGCAGTACCATGACGCCAAAGCCAAAAAGCAGATACTGGAGGAGCGCCACCGCACCCTTTCCGCCGACCTTCGGGATCCGGGCATAGGGTCCGCATACAGGACCATGCCGACCTCCAAAAGGCAGGCCAGAGAGGGCGGGGCGGTGTCCCTTGTGTACCGGATCGCGGAGGTGGAGGACCGGATCGGCCAGCAGCGGGAGGCCATGGCCAAGGCCGTCCTGCACGTTATGGACATGATCGACATACTCCCCCAAAACTCCATGGAGCGCACCGTGGTGGAAATGCGGCACATCGACTGCAAGCCCTGGGAGAAGATCGCCCAGGCCGTACACATGAGCCGGTCCCGCGTATTTGACTACTACAACGCCGCCCTGGACACCCTGCTGGCCTGTAAGCGCACGGGGAAACTGGTGGGGGAATACATGGCCGGCAAAGAGAAAAACAAGCGCGGATAAAAGATCGGACGTCATCGGACTTTTTACTGTGCTATATTGATAGCATGGAAATCGGGAGGGCCACCAGGGAAACGCCTGGCGGCCCTCCCCTTTCCATACCTGAGCCGGGCGGAGCGTAGGCGCGGGGGCTTTCCTCCTTTCACCCCGCAGCGTCCGCAGTACCAGGGCGGACGCAGCCCGGCAATCACATGGCCATGGGCGTCATACCATGGGCGCCCATGGCCTCCCCTCTCCGAAAAATGAGAGGGCGCCCCCCCATTTGGGTCCTTCCCAGGTGGTACGACCGTGCGGGGCGCGGAAGGCCCGGCGTTTTTCTCCAAGAAAATCCCTGAAAAACGGGCCGTTACGTTACGCATTGACGCGCCGGCCGGAGCAATCGGGAGGCACCCACCCCCTAAAGGGGGTGAGGCCCGAAAAAATCCAGAGGAAACGAGGTCAAAAAAACGAAATCCACCACCAGGCGGAAAGCGAAACCGGCAAAACCAACCGCCTGCGCCGCCCGAAAGCCTGCGTTCCTACGTGGGCCAAGACGTAGGGCGGCGCTGGGCGGAGCGGGAAAAGAGCCGGCGGCACAGAAAAGGGGGTGCTGCAGGTGGCGGGAACGACGAAAAAAACAGCGCCAAAGAGGTCCACGACGCCGGCGGTGCTGACCGGGACGGTGCCGGAATGGGCCAATTCCACCGCCATCGCCCAACTGCTGGGGAAAACCACCAGGCGGGTCCAGCAGTTGACCCAGGACGGGATCCTGGAAACCGAGGTCCCGCCCGGCGGCGGGGCCAGGAAGTACCGGACCTGCGAAACGATCCAGCGGTATATCGCCCACGTGGAGCAAAAGGCCCAGGAGATCGGAGAGGGCGGCCGGCTGGCGGAACTGAACCTGAAAAAACTGGAGGCGGAGGTGGCCCTGAAAGAGAGCCAGGGCAGCCTCCACCGTCTAAAAACCGCCATAGCGGAGGGGAAGTACCTGCCGGCGGAGCAGGCCACCGAGGAACTGGCGGAGTTTATGGCGGCCTTTCAAAAGTTCGCCATGACGATCCCGGCCCGCATGGCCGGGGCCATGTCCGGGTATGCGGACGCCATCACGATCCGCAACGCGCAAAAGGCCATCCGCAAGGAACTGGAAACCATGCTGACGGCCTACGTGGACGCCATGCAGGCGGAGGACCCGCCGGAGGCCGCGCCGTGAGGAAGTACCGAGTAAAGCCCTACAAGGTGCCCCGGTGGATGGTGCCGGCCATTGAGATCCTGCGCCCAAGGGAACGGGTAAGCACATCCGCATGGGCGGAGCAGAACCGGGTTCTGCCAAACGGAAACGCCATACCAGGGCCGTGGCGGAACAACGTCACCCCGTACCTGGTGGAGATCATGGACGCCTTTTCCGACGAAACCACGGAAAAGATCGTCTTTGTCAAGCCCACGCAGGTGGGCGGCACCTCCGCCATGGAGAACGCCCTGGGGAGCCTGATAGACCAGGATCCGGCGCCGGCCATGTTCGTGTACCCTTCGGACGAACTGGCAGAGCGCACGGTGGAGGCGAAACTGGAGCCAATGATCCGCCAGTGCAAGGCCCTGGCGGAGAAGTACCGGGAGCATGACAGCAAGCGCCTGGCCCTAAAGTTCCGGGATATGATCGTCTACCTGACCGGAGCCAACAGCCCGGCCAGCCTGGCCTCCACCCCGATCCGATACCTGTTCCTGGATGAAGTAGACAAATTCCCGGGGGCGACCAAAAAAGAGGCCGACCCCGTATCCCTGGCCATTGAGCGCACAAAGACATTTTTCAACCGCAAGATCTTTATGGCCTCCACTCCGACCCTGAAAACCGGGCCGATCTGGAAAGCCAAGGAGGAGGCGGACGCGGAAAAACACTACTTTGTGCCGTGCCCCCATTGTGGGGAATTTATCGAACTAAAATTCGCACAGATCAAGTGGCCCAGCAAGGACGACGTGCCGGACCAGGCGGAGCGGGCCGAAATGGCCACATACGTGTGCCAGGCGTGTGGGTGTATCATCACCGACCGGGACAAGGCGGCCATGCTCCAGGCGGGCCGGTGGCAGATCGTCCGGCAGACCACGACGACGCCCAAAAGCGTGGCCTACTGGATGAATACCCTGTATTCACCGTTTACCAGGTTTTCCGACATCGCCCGGGAGTTCATGCGGGCCAAGGACGACCCGGAACTGCTCCACAACTTCGTCAATTCGTGGCTGGCGGAGCCATGGGAGGACACGAAACTGAAAACCAACGCCGAAATGGTCATGGAGCGGCAGACGGAGGTTCCGGCCTGGTCCCTCCCGGCGTGGACAAAACTGCTGACCGGCGGGATCGACGTGCAGGAAAATTGCCTGTACTGGGTGATCCGAGCATGGGGCGACTTTATGACCTCCCAAAACGTGGCCCATGGCCAGGCGCTTTCCATGGCGGAAGTGGAACGGATTATGAATACCGAGTTTTCCCTGCCGGACGGCGGAAAAGTCATGGTGGACCTGGCCCTGATGGACAGCGGCGACCAGACCGACGCGGTGTATGAGTTCTGCACCATGAACATGGACTGGGTGCGGCCCTGTAAGGGCGTCCCGTCCCTCCAGGGCCATTACAAGATCTCCACCGTGGACAAAGCCGGGAGCCGGGCCAACGGTATGCAACTGGTCCTTGTGGACGGCGGCAAGTACAAGGACATGATCGCCGGGCGCATGAGGCGGCCAAACGGGAACGGATCCTGGATGGTGCATAAAGACTGTGATCTGGAGTATGCGGAGCAGGTCACGGCGGAGCATAAGATCACCGAGCGGGCCGCCGGGAAAGAGGTTCAGCGGTGGGTGCTGAAATCCTCCCACGCGGACAACCATTACCTGGACTGCGAGGTGTACGCGGCGGCGGCCGCCGACGTGCTGGAGGTCCGGTCCCTGTTCCTGAAAAACCCGGACCGAGCGGAGGAGCAGGCGCCAAAGCCGGCACCGCCAAAGCCGCAGCCGGCACCGGAGGAAACATGGATCCAGCAGAATGAAAACTGGTTCTGACAGGAGGCAATCATGGAACTGGACAACACAACAGCGGCCCCGGCGGAACTGCTGGAGCAGGTCAACAAGGCGATCACCACCGTGCTGGTGGGCGGGCAATCCTACCGGATCGGCAGCCGCCAACTGACGCGGGCGGACCTGGCCATGTTGAAAACCCTCCGGGACGACCTGGAGGCGCAACTGGCGGCCGACGAAAGCGGCCCCCTGCTGGGGCGCACCTACATGGCATTTTTCGAGGGGAGGTAAAGCGGTGAGTTTCATTGACAGCATGATCGCGGCCGTGTCCCCAAAGAAAGCATACGAGCGGGAGGCGTGGCGCCAAGGACTGGAGGCCATGCGCGGGTATGACGCGGCCGGGTTCGGCCGGATCAATTCCGGGTGGAGGGCACACAACGAGAGCGCGGAGATCACAGACCGATACAGCCGGGACGTGGTACGCGCCCGCGCCCGGGACCTGGAGCGGAACAGCGACATTCTCCAGGCCGTGGTCCTGGCCTACAAGCGCAACGTGGTGGGAAAGGGCTTTACCCTCCGGGCAAGGACCGGGGACGACGACCTGAACCGCCAGATCGAAAAACTGTGGCGTCAATGGTGCAAGGCCAGAAACTGCGACGTGACCGGGGAACAATCCTTTACCGAGATCCTACGCATGGCCGTGGAGCGCAAGAAGGTGGACGGCGGGATCCTGTTCCTGTTCCGCCACACCTCCGGCGGCGTGGTGCCGTTCAAGTTGCAGGCCATTGAGGTGGACGAACTGGACGTGACACAGAGTGCCCCGCACCGGCAGGGAAACCGCGTCGTGGGCGGGATTGAATATAATTCCTGGCGGCGGCCGGTGGGCTACTGGATCCAGCAATATGACCTGGAGGGGTGGCGCCTGCTGCAGCCGATCTACATTGACGCCAAGGACGCCTATTTCCTGAAATCGAAACGGCGGCCCAGCCAGATCCGGGAAATGTCGGATATGTCCCACACGATCACCAGGATCCGGGACGTGAACGAGTTTATAAACGCGGTATCCGTCAAGGAGCGGATCGCGGCCTGCCTGGCGGTGCTGATCAAAAAGACCATTCCGACCGGGACAAGCCTGGGGCGTTCCGGGGTTCGCGGGCCGGACGGCCGCGTGGACTACGCCGGCAAGAAACTGGGGCCGGGCATGATCATGGAAATGGGCGCCGGAGACGAGGCCCAGGTGGTGGATCCCAAGGGAGCGGCCACCGACGCCACCGCGTTCCTGAAAGTTCAGCAGGGACTGATCGGCGCGGGCCAGGGATTGAGTTATGAGGCGGTGTCCCGCGACATGAGCGGGTCCACCTACTCCTCCGCCCGGCAGAACGCCATCGAGGACGAGGACACATACGCGGAGGACACGGAACTGCTAACGGAGTTCATGTCCGAGGTGTACGAGCAATTTATTATTTCGTGTTATCTCTCCGGGGTGATCACCTTCCCCGGGTTTTGGGATAAAAAGGCGGAGTATATGGCCCATGACTGGGTGAAATCCCCGAAAAAGTGGATTGACCCGGCCAAGGAAAGCACCGCCGACAAAACCGCCCTGCAGAGCGGGCAAAAGACCTATCAAGAGATCTGCGCCGAGCGGGGCAAGGACTGGCGCCAGGCCATCGACGAAACCGCCGAGGTCCTGGAGTACGGCCGCGAAAAAGGCATTGAGATGGGAGGTGTAATTTTTGGAAATGGAACGGCAGCAGCCCAGCAGAACACCGGAGGGCAACCGCCCCAGGGATAAGGACCACGGCACCAGGAGTATGGGCCAGGTCCTTTCCAGGGAAGATCAACACCAGGAGAGCCGACGCCGAACGATCAGTTTTTCCAGTGAGGAGCCATACCGGCGCTGGTTCGGAATGGAGATCCTGGACCACGGGGAGAACGCGGTGAACCTGGAGCGCCTGAACAGTGTGGGCGTCCTCTTGTTCAACCACGACACCGACAAGGTGGTGGGAAAGGTGATCCGGGCCTGGGTGGAGAACCACCGAGGCATGGCGGAAGTGGAGTTCGACACGGACGACGACGCCGAAAAGATCTTCGGGAAAGTCCAGTCCGGCACCCTGAAAACCACGTCCGTGCGGTACAGCGTGGAAACGTGGGAGGAAGTGGTGGCCGGGAAACAGTCCACGGATGGGCGATTTACAGGCCCTTGCCAGATCGCCAGAAGGTGGACGCCGCTGGAGGTGTCCGTTGTATCCGTGCCTGCGGATCCCACCGTGGGCGTGGGCCGGGCCGACGTAGGCCGGACGTGCGCCCCCCTCTCCGTGTATGAGCGACAGATCCAAGCAAACAAAAATCTGATTTCCAACAGGAGGTAAGAAAACCATGAATGAACTGCAGAAAGCCCTTGCCCGCCAGCAGGAACTTGTGACCCTGGCGCGAAACGAGGGCCGGGACCTGACCGCCGAGGAGCAGGCGGAGTTTAACCGCTGCCAGACCGTGATCGACGCCGCAGGCAACGAGGGCGGCGAGGCCGTCGGCCAGCCCGCCGGCGGTGAGCGCGGCGCGGAGAACGGCGGCCAGGGCGCCCCGGCCGGCACCAACCAGCCCAGCGTGGCAGACACGCAGAGAGCGATCCAGGCGGAGCGCCAGCGCACCGCCGACATTATGGCCCTGTGCCGCCAGACCGGCATGGACGCGGAGGAGTATATCCGCAGCGGCGCCACCATGGACACCTGTCTCTTATACACATCTCCGAGCCCACGAGACGCGTAGTAATCTCGT
>ENA-OYYO01000395-OYYO01000395.1-human-gut-metagenome-genome-assembly--contig:-NODE-395-length-10365-cov-4.190786_pt1 | contig 10365 bp, 10 predicted proteins | sample MGYA00243250_ERZ653451 | MGnify/ENA primary metagenome ERZ653451 (study PRJEB26926, sample SAMN06165176) | human gut metagenome | biome: ENVO:00009003; feature: ENVO:2100002; material: ENVO:00002003... | reverse complement strand
GGCTCGGAGATGTGTATAAGAGACAGTCGTTGAGCTCCTGGGCGGCCATGACCGCGCAGTTGTCCTCGCTCTCGGGCGTGGAGGCACCGAGGTGCGGGATAGCTATAACTCCGGGCACGCCCAACTGTGCGTCGGTCGGGAAGTCCGTGGCGTATGCCGCAACTTTACCGTCGGCGAGAGAAGCGAGAATATCATCGGAGTTCACAAGCTCGCCGCGCGCGAAATTGAGAATACGCACGCCGTCTTTCATTTTGCCTATAGACTCCGCGTTTATAATATTTCTCGTGCTGTCGTTGCACGGGATGTGCAGGGTCAGGTAATCCGCCGCAGAGAAAACCGCGTCCATATTGTCAACGGTCTCAACGCCGCTTATTTCGCTTCTGCCCTTTCTGTCAAAGCAGACGACTCTCATACCGAGGTCACGCGCCGCTTCGGCTACAAGCTTGCCTATCGCACCCATGCCGACAACGCCCATGGTCTTGCCTTTTATCTCGGGACCCGCAAATGAGCTCTTGCCCTTTTCGACGAGCTTGCCGACATTGCTACCTTCACCTTTTAGGGTCTTGCACCAGTCGATAGCGTCTATAACTTTGCGCGAAGCGAGAAGAGCCGCGCAGATAACGAGCTCTTTTACTGCATTTGCGTTCGCTCCGGGCGTGTTGAATACTGCGATGCCCTGCTCCGAGCACTTATCGATCGGGATATTATTCACACCCGCTCCCGCGCGAGCGATTGCCAAAAGACCCGCTCCGAACTGCATCTCATGCATCGAAGCCGAGCGCACCATTATCGCCGCCGGATCTTCCGCATTGTCAGTGCAGATATATTTCGCGCTGTCAAAGCGGTCGGTTCCGCACTTTGCTATTTTATTTAGCGTTAATATCTCTTTCATCAGCCTCTCCCCCTCAGTTGTTCTTCTCGAACTCCTTCATGAAGTCAACAAGCTGCTCGACTCCCTCGACCGGCATGGCGTTGTAGATAGACGCACGCATTCCGCCGACCGAACGGTGTCCCTTGAGGTTGACAAATCCCGCCTCTGCCGCCTCGGCGACAAATTTTGCATTGAGCTCATCGCTCTCTGTAACGAAAGTCACGTTCATCAGCGAGCGGTCGCAGTGCCTGACGGGGTTCGAGAACATCTTGCTCGAATCGATGAAGTCGTAGAGAATCTTCGCCTTCGCTTCGTTTCTCTTCTTCATCTCCTCAAGTCCGCCGAGCTTCTCTATCCACTCGAGCACTAATTTGCACATATATATCGACCAGCAGGGCGGCGTGTTATACATCGAGTCGTTGTCCGCCATATTCTTGTAGTCGAGCATCGCAGGCGTAATATCGCGTGATTTGCCGACAAGGTCCTTGCGCACTATGACAATAGTCAGTCCCGCGGGGGCGACATTCTTCTGTGCGCCGCCGTAGACGATACCGAACTTTGAGACATCGAGCGGCTCCGAGAGGAAGCACGACGAAACATCCGCGACGAGCGGAACATCGCCTGTGTCGGGGATATACGGGAACTTCGTGCCGTAGATAGTGTTGTTCAGGCATATATATGCATAGTCCGCCTCGGGGTCAAAATCCTCGCGGGTGACCTCGGGAATATAAGAGAAAGTCTTATCTTTCGAGGACGCGACAACTCTGATATCGCCATATTTGCACGCCTCTTTATACGCCTTGGTCGAGAACTGACCGGTGAGCATATAGTCAGCCTTTCCGCTGCCGTTCAAAAGATTGAGCGGAATCGCGGCGAACTGGGTCGAAGCTCCTCCCTGGAGGAACAGTATATCGTAATTATCGGGCACTGAAAGTACCGATCTGAACAGATTCTGCGCCTCATCCATGATTTCCTCAAAGACCTTTGAGCGGTGCGACATCTCCATAACGGACTGGCCGCTTCCGTGATAGTCCATTATCTCCGCTGCTGCGCGGCTGAGAACGCTCTCGGGCAGCATTGAAGGACCTGCTGAAAAATTGAATACTCTTGCCATCTGGGTTTACCTCCTTTTCCGGCGCGCTGAAATATTCCGCGCCAAAGCCGAGAAAATTACCGGCTTTTTACCATTATATAACATAGTAAAAGATAAGTCAATAAAATCGGAGCTTTACTGTTGAAAAATATATCTTCTGAATGTATAATTAGGATGACAGAAAAATCCATCAGATAACGAGGTATTTTCAAAATGTCAGTTCAGCAGAAAAAGAAGAAGAAAAACAATTCGAGACTTTACATTCTCATCGCGGCAGTATTGCTGCTCATCGTGATGATCGTCCTGATTGCCGTCAAATGCTCCGGCGGCAAGAAAAATCCGGACGCAGACAGCACGAGCGGCGAATCCTCATCGCAGTCACTCGAAGCGGCGGACATTGACCCGCTGACCGGACTCTCCGGCTTCAAGGCGCAGGGCAAACGCCCGATAGCGGTAGTTGTCAACAACTCGAAGCCCGCTCGCCCGCAGTGGGGACTCTGCACCCCCGATATCGTGTTTGAGGGCGTGACGGAGGCGGGTATTACGAGAATGCTCTGGCTCTATTCCGACATAAACAAGATTCCCGACAAGGTCGGCTCGCTCAGAAGCGCAAGGCACGACTTCGTCGAGATAGCCGAGGGACTCGACGCAATATTCGTCCACTGGGGCGGCAGCAAATACGCCTATTCGGCGATAAGCGAGCGCAATGTCGACGACCTCGACGGGCGTTCATATCTCGGCAGATATTTCTTCCGCGACAAGGAGCGCACGAATGTAGCCATCGAGCACCGCGGATACACGACCCGCGAGGCAATTGACAAGGGTCTTACAAAGCTCGACATCCGCCGCGATATCAAGTCCGGCTATCAGAGTCCCTTTGCATTTGTTTCCGAGAGCTCACCGCGCACTCCCGCCGGCGGCGCATGCTCGAGAATAGACATAGTTTTCTCGTCATACTGCAACCATTCATTTACTTATTCGGCGCAGGACGGGCTCTATCTCAACGACATCAACGGCGCGCCGATGACAGACGCGGACGGCAAGCAGATGGCGGTCAAAAACGTCATCATTCTCTACTGCCCGGTCTCGCTCATGGGCGACTCCTCCGGATGCGTTGACATGGATCTGACAGGCGGCAGCGGCGTTTATCTCTCGAACGGCGCATATGAGAACATAACCTGGAAAAAGGGCGGCCCGGACAGTATGCTCACCCTCTATTCGTCCGACGGCACCGAGCTCAAGCTCAACCCCGGTCAGAGCTACATCGGTCTTGTCCCCACCGACAAGCAGACGAGCACAGTCATAGCATAAAATATAAACATAAACTCAAACGCCGCCGGCACAGCATAAAAGCTTACCGGCGGCGTTTTGGATTATCAGGACAGCTTATAATATTCAAAAATCGGGTGTGAGGTTTTCCCCGTTTTCTTGTGTAATAAGTGAAGGGCACAAAAGACGCTTTGCAGAAAGGAGAAAATCTATGGACAACGGTGCAAGTAGCTACCGCCGTTTCTGTAACGAAGGAGATGATAGCGGATTAGTTGAAATTATCGTCAACTACCGTGACGGGCTTATCTTATATTTGAACAGCTTTGTCGGAAACATACACATCGCCGAGGAATTGGCGGAGGATACGTTCGTCCTGCTCGGGACGAAAAAGCCGAAGGACAAAGGCACAAGTTCTTTTAAAACCTGGCTCTACACCATCGGGCGGAATATCGCCATCAACCATCTGAGACGAAGGTCAAGATTTTCGCTCGTATCCGTTGACGACTGCTCGGAGCTCGAAAGCGAAGAGGAGAGCCTGGAGGCGGCTGTTATAAAAGAAGAACAGAAGATATCGGTGCATCGGGCGCTGAAAAAGCTCAAGCCCGAATATCATCAGGTTCTCTGGCTCATATATTTTGAGAATTTCAGCAATAAAGAAGCTGCGAAGATAATGGGAAAATCCGTTCACAACATCGAGACACTTGTCTACCGTGCCCGCAAATCACTTAAATCACAATTGGAAACGGAGGGTTTCACATATGAAAAGCTATGATGAAACTGTTGATTCTGTGTTCGACCGTATTGATAAATATAACAGCGAAAAGATACGCAGAAATAAGATAATCGCAAAAGCTGTTGTCCCCGCCTGTTGTTTTTGTCTGATAGCGTTAGGCGGAATAGGGGCATGGAAAAGCGGATTGTTCAAATCCGGGACGCCCGGTGCCGTACCCGGTCAGCCTGTTACAAGTTATGACAACGCCGCAGTCTCGCCTGCCGAGAGTACTTCTCCCAACAGCGTCGGTTCAAAACGACTCTGCTTTGCCAATCAGATAAACGGAGTCAAAAGTGCGGCTCCGCTGTATCTCGACCCAGCAAATCATTATACCGAGAATTGGAGCAATGCGGAAGTCACCGCCTATATGGGCGCCGACCTGTTCAATCTCGGCGCGGAGTACAAATATATCGGCAGCAGCAGCCACGCCGTCACTTTTTCTTCCGACGGAGCTATTGCAAGAGATGTTATAAATTTGAAATATCACTCCAAAGATGCCGATTTTACCATGAGCGCCAGCAAACTTGGCGCGCCCAACGACTGCATATATGCTTTAAACAGCAGCGAGATCACAAGCATCGGAGTCGGCGGCAAAAGCGTTGAGGTTCTGTTCGCGGCAACAGTCGGCAGCGATGCCGCCGCTCAGCCCGAAAAGCAAAATCTTATGGTCGCGGATTTCAGCTGCGGCGGGGTTTATTACAGGGTAACAGCAGAAAATATATCAATCAGCGATTTCTATAATATTGTATCAGCCATTGTGAAAAAATAAAATTACAGGAGGTATGCAGCTGGGCTGCGTACCTCCTGATTTTTATTTACACTCACACGAGATAATGCTTTTTCGTGTCGTGATAGAGCTGGGTTATATCCTGGAGCACCTCGGTATGGGCGAAGCTCTTGTGATAGACTATATTCGTCTCGCGCGCCATGCTGAGGTTTTCTATCGGCACTATCGTCAGCTTCTTTTTGCGGACTTCTCTGAGACACACGCTCTTTGCAAGGATAGATACGCCGAAGTCCTTCTGCACAAGGTCTTTTATCGTCGTGACATTATCGACTTCGAGAATAACATTGAAGTCGTCTATCGACTCGTTGTGGCTCTCGAGCGTCGCTTCAAACAGCATTCGCGTTGCCGAAGTCGGAAGACGCAGGATGAGCCTCTCGCGGCGCAACTCGTTCAGCGTTATCATCGAGTGCTTTGCGAGCGGATTGTTGTTCGACATGATGCAAACGAGATAGTCCGTATCTATCATGACGGAATTGAGCGAAGGATTCGACACTTTTCCGTCCGTTATTGCAAGATCGATCTCAAAATTGTCGAGCATATCATAAAGATTTTTTATAGTATCTGTAAAAACAGTAATGCTTACATTTGGATATTCGTTGCCGTAACGGGCGAGAACCTCGGTTGCAAACGTGCTTTCGGAGGTATGAGTCAAACCTATGCGCAGCTTCTTTATGTTGCGCTTGGAGTCCGCTATCTCCATATGCATCTTCTGATCCATTGAAGTCAGAATACGCGCATAGCGAACCGCAATCTCCCCTTCCTGCGTCAATGTCAGCTCGCCTTTCTTGCGATTGAACAGCTTCGCGCCGAGGGATTGTTCGAGCTGGCTTATCTGATGGCTGACCGCAGGCTGGGTCAGAGAGAGAGCTTCCGCCGCCCTTGTGAAATTTTTCTGCTCCGCAACTGCTATCAAAGTTTCGGTTTTATTGTCTAACATATACTCACCATAAAAAAAGTTTTTGAAAATCAAAATTAAAATAATTTGATTTTATTACAGGTTGAGTATATCATATTATATAGTAAATCACAAGAGATATTAAAAAAACAAATTTGCAAAATTTATCGGTCGCCGGACGAAAAAGCTCTCCCGGCGGTTGCTTTTTTACTCTCTGAAAGGAAACGAGGAATAAGGGAAATTGATTAACTCACTCTACAAGACCTTCAACATCACCTCCCCCGTCGCGGGAATCATAATTTCGGTGGCTCTGATGCTGATAACGGGCTTTGCGATGACGCGCATCACAAAACGGCTCCGGCTGCCTAATGTCACGGCGTACATACTCTCCGGCGTCCTGCTCGGGCCGTATGTATTGAATCTTGTGCCGCAGGACATCGTTGAGGGCATGGACTTTCTGAACGATATCGCTCTCGCGTTCATCGCATTCAGCACCGGCGAGTTCTTCCGCTTTTCGACTCTTAAAAAGAACGGCGGAAAAGTCGTTGTGATAACTGTGCTCGAAGCGTGCCTCGCGTCGGTTATCGTTTTCATCGTGTCGTTCTTCATTCTCGGGCTGGATATCAACTTCTCGCTCGTGCTCGCCGCGCTCGCCTCGGCAACTGCGCCCGCGTCAACGGTCATGACGATACGCCAGACCCACGCAAAGGGCGACTTTGTTGACACCCTGCTCCAGGTCGTTGCGCTCGACGATGTTGTCGGACTCGTCGCATACAGCGCCGCGATATCCGTAGCGCTCGCGAACGCATCGGGTCATTTCAACGCGGGCAGCGTATTGAAGCCCATCGGGCTCAACCTTCTCGTGTTCGCGATAGGCTGCCTGTTCGGACTGATATTGAAGCTCCTGCTTCAAAAGCGTTCGACGGACAACAGGCTGATAGTCTCCGTCGCGCTGCTGTTCTCGTTCTGCGGAATATGCACCCTACTCGATGTCTCGCCGCTTCTCGGCTGCATGGCGATGGGCATGGTCTACATCAATCTTTCGGACGATGAGCGGCTGTTCAAGCAGCTCAACTACTTCAACCCGCCGATACTCCTGTTGTTCTTCGTGCGTTCGGGACTCAACTTCAATCTCAGCGCGCTCTTTGACAGCTCGTCATCCATCGGCCACGTGCCGCTGATAGTTGTCGGTGTGTGCTACTTCTTCACGCGAATCATCGGCAAATACGCCGGCGCGTTCCTCGGCTGTCTCATAACAAAGAAAAACTACCTTGTCCGCAACTACCTCGGCCTCGCGCTTATCCCGCAGGCGGGCGTCGCTATAGGTCTCGCCGCGATGGGCGCGCGAACGCTCGGCGGCGCATCCGGCAGTGCACTTGAAACAATAATACTTGCGTCGAGCGTCCTGTATGAGCTCATCGGCCCCGGCTGCGCGAAACTCTCGCTCTACCTTTCAAAGTCCTATTCCAACAAGCTCGAAGATATAGTCGAAATCGCGGAGGACGGACATCAGAAGAGCAAGGTCGAGCTGCTCATAGAACGCATCCAGGCGATACAAAACGACCTGCCTAAGCATGAGAATCCCTACTACGAAGACGAGCAGGCATTCTCCGAAGCCGCAGACGAGCAGTATCTGCTCGCGGGCATGAGCATGGACAGAAGCAGAAAGAACAGGAGGAGAAGAAGATGAACGGAATAACCGCATTTGCCCTCTCGGACCCTATCGCCCGTCTGCTCGGCGAATGGTCAATGGGGCTCAACACATATTCGATAATACTCAGGATAGCGGTGGCTGTCATATTCGCGTCAGTCATAGGCTGCGAGCGTTCGAGCAAGCGTCACTCGGCGGGACTGCGCACTTTCGTGCTCATCTCCTTTGCCTCGACCGTCTCGATGATACTCGACATATATCTCATGATGAGCTACTCGTTCAGCGTGCCCGTGCTATCGGCGGCGACGATAATCGGCACCGCGATGGTCAGCGGCAACTCGATACTGTTCAGCTCCCGCAATCAGATAAAGGGACTGACGACCTCCGCTGGACTCTGGGCCTGCGGAATCCTCGGATTCACGATCGGTGCGGGACTCTATACCGTGACCGTCATAGTCTATGTTTTCCTGCTCTGCATCCTCGCCTGCTTTCCGTCGCTTGAGATATACCTCAAGAACCGCTCGAACCACTTTGAGATCCACCTCGAGCTCAAGAGCAGCGAATATCTTCAGGACTTCGTCGCGGTCATCCGCCGCCTCGGGCTGAGAATAGACGACATCGAATCGAACCTCGCGTATGTCGGCTCGGGACTGAGCGTCTATACGATAACGATAACGATAAACAGCGCGGAGCTGAAAAAATACAAGACGCACAAAGAGATAATCGAAGCGCTGAGCTCGCTCGAATATATATATCATATTGAAGAGATGAGATAAAAACGCATCAAAACATCCGGTTGAAGTCAAATTCAGCCGGATGTTTTTCTATATTGACAGATTATATCTTTCATGCTATATTTAGCTCGAAATAAGTGACCCGAAAGGAGCTAAAGTATGAAAGGCAAGAAAGTTACGGTTATTTCAATTTCAGCAGTTATCTTAGCGTTGGCGATAATATATCTGATTTTCTTTTCAACTTTGGGACTTCATATATATAACGGAAAAGACGAGATAATATCAGCCGCGCAGAGTTTTAGTCGAACGGCTATCGTAACAAAAAGCGGCGATGTGTATATAAACGGCTCTCTCGACGATGCGGCAGGCGGTTCGCTCGGCATCGCAAAGCCTAAAAGATACCGCAATCTGTATAACTCCGGGCGCGAGCTCAAGTTCGTCAGCCTGTACAGCGGACACAATGCCGCATCGGTCTGGCTCTCCCGCGACGGCGGCGCAGTTATCACAAATGGCAAAGAGGCATATGTTTTTTCATCAAAGTCAAAGAGCTATAGCACACCCGCAAAATTCGCGGACAACATTCTCTGTGCGAGACCGTCCGGCGAGCGCGTATATCTTCTCACAGCCGACGGCAGATTCGGATTTTCTTCGCTTGACGATTCCTCCGCTTTCACCGAGCTGATGAAGTCGGTAAAAAGCTTTGAGCTTGCCCCCGAAGGCGATGAAATACTCATAGTAGCGACAGACGGCAGGCTATGTGTCGCGGATTCTTCCGGCAGCGTCACCGAGTCGGCGCAGAATGTAGCCGAAGTATCAATTGCTCAGTCATCGCACGACGGCATGTCCGAAACCGTAATCAGCATAGTGAGAACAGACGGAGTTCTTCTTCGCTATACCGCCAAAAACAGCTTTAAAACAGCCGATGTTCTCTCATCAACCCCCGATGAACTCGCACACGGAATAAAATCCGCCGTTTCATATTGCTCCGGAACCGTGGCAATAGATGCACAGGGCAACGCATTGGCATATGGCAAAGACTTTGGGTTCGGCAACAGCGAACTAAACGGAACCGTTATCTGCGCAGACTGCAAAAAGCTGAGTTCGACCGACCAGTCCGTCATAATTATAAAATCCGACGGCTCATTCGCACAATACGGATATCTCTTGGACAGCACACACAGAACATTTGCAGAATAATCAACAGAGCAAAAAAACAGCCCGGAGTCGAAAATCGGCTCCGGGTTTTTATTTGCTGTATTCTATTATGTCCTCTATTCCGCATCCGAGCGCCGTGCATATTCTGTCGAGCACATCGCTGTCGTACCGTTTGACGCGGTTCTTATAATAGTTATCAATTATCTGATACTGTATTCCCGTCCGCTTGGCAAGCTCGTATCGGCTGATATTCAGTTTTTGCAAAGTCGTATCAAGCGTAAGTTTTATCATAGCAACAGTATCCCCTTTTTAAGTATATTTTATTAAGGATACATTCGCTTGACAATTCTCTTGTATAAGTATATATTTATATAAATATATACTTAGGTTGTAAATATTTTGGAGAAGCGTGTTGTCATCGCCGGGTGCAGAAATTACTTTGACTATGCTCAAGCTAAAAAATATATAGACCTATGCTTAAAAAACATCAGAAAACAATTTACTATAATAATCATTTCCGGCGGCTGTCGTGGAGCCGATATGATTGGACTGCGTTATGCCACAGAAAACAACATGACTTTTGAAGTTTACAACGCAGATTGGATTCACTTCGGAAAAGCTGCTGGACCTTTAAGGAATCGCCACATGGCAGAAGTATGTGATTATGTCATTTGCTTTTGGGACGGAAAAAGTAAAGGTACTTTTTCAATGATACAAGAAGCCAAAAAACTTAATAAACCGCTACGCATAAAATACATATAACAAACCGAGCGCCCGCATTTGCAGGCACTCGGTTTGAAACTCGGCAAAGTCCTCACCGCCGCAGCGTAATCTCCGAAGAGGGCTTTCGTAAAGTGAAATGTCTCGCCGTGCTCGACGTGAAATAATTCACTGCGTGAATTGTGAAATTTGATGCTTTGCATCAAGTGAAATGAAATTTGCCCGCGCTTGCAAAGCAAGCATTTCACATCTGCGAAGCAGATATTTCACAGCGAAGCTATTTCACTTGCCCGAAAGGGCAAATTTCGTTGAAAAAAGCACTTGCAGACGCAAGTGCTTTTTTCATGGTGGACACGCACGGACTCGAACCGTGGACCTCTTGCGTGTGAAGCAAGCGCTCTAACCAGCTGAGCTACTG
>ENA-OYYO01000393-OYYO01000393.1-human-gut-metagenome-genome-assembly--contig:-NODE-393-length-10385-cov-4.694095_pt1 | contig 10385 bp, 8 predicted proteins | sample MGYA00243250_ERZ653451 | MGnify/ENA primary metagenome ERZ653451 (study PRJEB26926, sample SAMN06165176) | human gut metagenome | biome: ENVO:00009003; feature: ENVO:2100002; material: ENVO:00002003... | reverse complement strand
TTACTACGCGTCTCGTGGGCTCGGAGATGTGTATAAGAGACAGGTACAATCCCAGGCTGTATATCCTCTTGCCTCAAAAGTGGCACGAAGTCCACCAGACGGGAAAGAAGATGCATCCGGCTCACCTTTGATCAATTCCTTGCCGGAAAAGCTCATCAAAACCTTGCCATTTGGCATCGGTGCTGTGATAAAAGAATCATGCTTCTCTGCCGTTACACCAGTCAATGGCTGGAACCAATGGGTATAATGGGTTGCACCTTTTTCAATGGCCCACTCTTTCATCTCATGTGCGATGACGTCTGCGGTCTCAAGATCAAGTTCTTTTCCTTCATCCATAACTTCGTGAAGTTTCTTGTAAACTTTTTTTGGAAGACGTTCCTGCATGACAGTGTCATTGAATACGTTCTCGCCAAAAATGTCTGCAACGTTAAAATAATCACTCATTTTTTACAACATCCTTTCTTTTCACAATCAAATCCCCTGATTGTACGCTTATTCACCAAACATCAGTCATCTTACTAAAAAAGGGCATTCCAATAGCTATATTGGAACGCCCTCGTTCTTAACTCATGTTTAATCTGAAACTAAGATACCTCTTTCCAACACAAAATGCAACCTCTTTTTAGAATTTTTTTATAATTTATACATTTTGACGTTTTTCTATCAAAATCTACTTCTTTTTTGTCTACTTCTTCCAGTTCTACTACAAAACAGGTACATTTTCTAATTTCTTTGTATGAGGCATACCAGCCTTTTCCTATGAAATGAAAAAAGGAAGTGTCATGCGGCACTTCCTTTTGTACATGTTCTATTATTCAGCTTTTCCAACAGAACCGAACAGTTCCATTTTCTCCTTAACAGTAGCTTTGATAGCATCTGCACCAGGAGCAAGAAGCTTACGAGGATCAAATCCTTTGCCCTCTAAGTCCTTACCAGCCTCGATGTATTTACGTGTAGCATCTGCGAAAGATAACTGGCACTCTGTATTTACATTGATCTTAGATACACCAAGAGAGATTGCTTTCTTGATCATATCTGCAGGGATACCTGTACCACCGTGAAGAACTAATGGCATAACACCAGTCTTTGCCTGGATTGCATCGAGAGTCTCGAAGCTTAATCCCTGCCAGTTTGCAGGATATTTACCATGGATATTACCGATACCAGCAGCCAGCATATCAACGCCCAGATCTGCAATTGTCTTGCACTCGTCTGGATCTGCGCACTCGCCCATACCAACAACACCGTCTTCTTCTCCACCGATGGAACCAACTTCACACTCGATAGAAAGTCCTAAGTTGTGTGCTACATTTACTAATTCTGTAGACTTTGCAAGGTTCTCCTCAAATGGATAATGAGATCCGTCGAACATGATGGATGTGAATCCTGCTTTAATACACTTGTAGCATCCTTCGTATGTTCCATGATCCAGATGAAGTGCTACAGGAACTGTGATTCCAAGTTCCTCATCCATAGCCTTAACCATAGCTGCTACGGTCTTGAAACCTGTCATGTACTTACCAGCACCCTCAGATACACCAAGGATTACAGGACTCTTTAATTCCTGTGCGGTAAGAAGAATGGACTTTGTCCACTCCAGATTATTGATATTGAACTGACCAACTGCATAGTGGCCTGCTTTTGCTTTTTTGAGCATTTCTGTTGCAGATACTAACATTTGTATTTCCTCCTAATCATAAGTTACCTAGATTATAGTACACTTTTCCCCAAAAATAAAGTTAATTTTTTAACAAAATATTTCAACTCTCTGCTTCAAATTTCGGATGACTACTTCCCGGTGTGCTCCGCCGAATTCACCGTCGAGTGTCCACGGTACTTCTTCCTTCGCCGTAATGTGTACAGCATCGGTTTTAAACGAATAAATCAGATCCGAATCATCAATCATATTTGTCAGGCAGGCAAGGATTTCATTCAGCTCAATCGGATTCTTCGGATTGCGGATCAAAGTCACTTCAAACAGACCGTCATCAAGTTTTACATCATTTCCGGTCATTCCCTTAAAGCCCCCGACAGAAACGGAATTGGTAACCATTCCGTATATAAATTCATCCTGAAACACTTTTCCGTCATATTCCACCTGCATACGGAACGATGGAATGTCCCGAAGCTGTTTGACACCCTCCATAATATATGCCACGTGCCCGAAAATATTTTTCAGCTGCTGGGATGTCTTATAGGAAACCTCTGTAAACAGACCAAACGCTGCTATATAGACAAAGGTATCCGAATTGAAATCTCCGATATCACATGGAAATCTGTTTTGTCCAACCGCACGTTCCGCTGCCTTTAGCATCTCCTTCGGGATTCCGAGAGAATTGGCAAAGTCGTTTGTACTTCCGGCCGGAATATATCCAATCGGAATATGCAGCTTCGCCTGCATCAGCCCGGTCATCACTTCATCAAGTGTTCCGTCACCCCCACTGCAGACAATACGGTCATATCCCGCACCCTCTTCCACCACCTTGCGCGTCGCATCTGCCTGTGCCTGTGTGGTATAAATTGTCACGTCAAATCCTGCCTTCACCATCATGTCCACAATATCTACAAGATGATTTTTAATCTGTCCTTTTCCTGCATGCGGATTAAAAATAAATAATAGCTTCTGGCTCATACGTAGTTCCCCTTTATATAAGATTTTCTGCAATTGCGGCAAGTTTCCGTAATCTGTGATTCACACCAGATTTTCCGACCGGTGGATCAAGATAAGTTCCCAGTTCCTTTAAAGTTGCCTCGGGATAATCCAGACGTGCCTGTGCAATCTCCGCCAGCGGTTCTGGAATGTTGTCAAACCCTATGGTATCCCGGATCCTCTTGATATCTTCCATTTGTTTAACTGCTGCATTCACCGTTTTGTTGATATTTGCAGTCTCACAGTTTACCTTGCGGTTCACAGAATTGCGCATCTCCTTTAAAATTCTTACATTTTCCAGATTCATCAAAGATACATAAGCTTCCATGACATTCAGCAGATCCACAATCTGTGAACCTTCTTTCAGGTAAACCACCATACGCTCTTTGCGTTCTACAATCTTAGGCTCCGTCTCAAAAAATTCCATCAGTTCTTTCAGCTGCTGTGCCTGTTCAAGCGTATGGCAGACAATTTCAAAATGATAGGATTTATTCGGATCACTGATCGATCCCGCTGCCATAAATGCTCCACGGATAAATGCCCTCTTACAGCATGTCTGCTGCACCAGCATCCCATCCGCTCTCCGGTGATTTATTTTCCGGGACCGGTACGGTTCCTGATCCCAGTGCAGTGTCTGCATGATCTGTAAAACCTCCTGTTTCTCTCCAAATATTTTTTGCAACAGCAGACCATATTTTGTCTGCAGCAAAGAATTTTCGTTGGAAACTACAAGCTTTCCCTCTTCATCCAGCATGCCTTCCAGTTCCAGTATTCCTGCCAGTTCTGCGATCTGGCAATGTCTGCTCCGTCCGAACTGTTTTGCCAGTTCCTCTTTTACTTCACTCGAAAACGACATCCTATTTTCCTCTCAGCGCATCTTTCCCGATATCGCGATGTTCAATTTTCAATCCGTATTCCCGGTTTTTTTTCTGACTCAGACGCTTGTACAATTCATTGGCAAGTGTGACGGAACGATGTTTTCCTCCGGTGCATCCGATGGAAATTACCAGCTGATTCTTGCCCTCGGAAATATAGTGTGGAATCAGAAATGTCACCATATCTTCCAGCTTGTTTAAAAAGATCTTTGCCTCATCATATTTCATGACATACTGCTGGATTTCCACATCATTTCCTGTCTTTGGACGAAGTTCTTCCACATAATACGGATTTGGCAGAAACCGCACATCCATGACGATATCAGAATCTGCCGGAATTCCATACTTGAATCCAAAAGAAAGAATGGTCACATACATGCTGTTAAATTCTTCATCCTGCACAAAGATCTTTTCCAGTTCTGTTTTTAATTCTCTCGTAAGCAGACGGCTGGTGTCGATAATATAATCCGCTTCTTTTTTCAGAAATTCCATTTTCTGACGTTCCCGCATGATTCCCTTATCCACACGCTCTCCCTGTGCCAGCGGATGGCTTCTTCGGGTCTCTTTATAGCGTTTTACAAGAACCGTATCCTCTGCATCCAGAAACAGCACTTCATACTGGACATCCTTACTTTTTAAAATTTCCAGCATATCCTGCACTTTATCCAGATTTTCACCGCTCCGCGCATCAATTCCGATCGCCACATTTTTCATCTGCGTATCAAAATTTGTTGCAAAATCCACAAGTTTATCCAGAAGCGGAATCGGAAGATTATCGATACAAAAGAATCCCATATCTTCCATCATTTTCATTGCTGTACTTTTTCCGGCTCCTGACATGCCCGTCACAATTACAAATCTCATCTAGAACTCTCCTATCATTTTCACTTCCGGTTCAAGTGTCACACCAGACTGTTTTTTCACACGTTCCTGTACATCTTTCATCAGCTGCAAAATCTCTGCTGCGGTGGCATTTCCTCTGTTTATCACAAATCCGCAGTGTTTTTCGGAAACCTGGGCATCCCCCACTGCATAGCCTCTCAGCCCGGCATCCATAATCAGTTTTCCTGCAAAATAGCCTTCCGGACGCTTAAACGTACTGCCTGCACTTGGATACTCCAGCGGCTGCTTCTCCACACGTTTTTCCCTGAGTTCTGCCATCTTTGCACGGATCTCCTGCTCCGGTGCCGGCGTCAGGGACAACTCTGCCTCCAGTACCAGGAAATGATTCTTGGGAATACAGCTGTGCCGGTAGGACAGATCCAGTTCCTCCCGTGAGAGTACCTTTTGCTCACACTCCGGGGTAAGCACTGTCACCTGCCGGATGACATCTTTCATTTCTCCGCCATAGGCACCCGCATTCATGGTCACTGCACCGCCCATGCTTCCCGGAATTCCGGCAGCAAATTCCATGCCGCCCAGACCGGCAGCTGCCGCTTTTGCAGCCACCCGGGAAAGCAGGGCACCTGCCTGCGCACGCAGGATATTTCCCTGCACTTCCACCGCATTCATCTGTGCCCCGACTTCAATAACAAGTCCACGGATTCCTTTGTCTCCAACCAGAAGATTACTTCCGTTTCCGATCACGGTCACCGCAAGCCCTTTCTTTTTAGCCAGGCCAAGAATTACCGGAAGTTCCTGTTTCTTTGGACACACGTAAAGATCCGCAGGACCTCCCACGCGAAATGTCGTGTGTTTTTTCATCGGTTCCTGCTGATATACGACCAGCTCAGGCAATGCCGCCCTGATTTCTTCAAGCCACTGATCCATTATGCCTCCTTCAGGAAAGCCACATAGCCGTGCAATGCCTCATACAGATCCACTTTGCTGATGATTTCCCATGGTGCATGCATATTCAGTACGGCAACTCCGCTGTCAATAACATTCATGCCATAATTTGCAAGAATATATGCGATGGTTCCGCCGCCTCCCTGATCTACTTTTCCAAGTTCTGATGTCTGGAACGATACATCATTATCATCAAAAATTCTGCGCAGTCTTGCAATATACTCTGCATTTGCATCATTGGAACCTGATTTTCCTCTGGCTCCTGTATATTTGTTCAGGACAAGTCCCTTTCCAAAGTAAGCACAGTTACGTTTTTCCATCACAGACGGATAATTCGGATCAAATGCCGCAGATACATCGGAAGAAAGCACTCTGGAATTATGCAGCGCTCTGCGCACTTTCAATTCGCTGTATTCCCCAAGCAGATTGATGATCTCTGCCACACTGTCCTCAAAGAAATGGGACTGCATGCCGGATGCACCAACACTTCCGATCTCCTCTTTGTCTACCAGAAGACATACGCTGGTATGCTGTGGCTTTTCAATCTCAAGCATTGCCGCAAAAGACGGATAAGCACACACTCTGTCATCATGTCCGTATCCCATGATCATGCTGCGGTCAAAGCCGTAATCTCTGGCAGCCCCTGCCGGGACAACTTCAATCTCCGCAGACAGAAAATCTTCCTCGTCCACACCGTACTCTTTGGACAGAATATTTAAAATATTTGCCTTTACGCGGTCTTTCATCTCTTTTTTCTCTTTTTCATCATCACTTGCTGCCGGAATACTTCCGACAAGCAGATCAAGGTTTTCTCCTTCGATCACCTTGGATGCCTTTTTCTCCATCTGTTCTCCCGCTAAATGAATCAGCAGATCACTCACGCCAAAAACAGGATCTTCCGGTTTTTCTCCGATATTGACCGTAACCGTTGTACCGTCTTTTTTACAGATTACACCGTGCAGTGCAAGTGGAAGTGTCACCCACTGGTATTTCTTCACACCTCCATAATAATGCGTATCTAACAGTGCCATCTCCGTATCTTCATATAACGGTACCTGTTTTAAATCCATACGTGGGGAATCAATATGTGCGCCGAGAATGTTCATTCCTTCCTCGATGTCTTTTTCACCGATCACAAACAGAGCGAGACCTTTTCCCATATTATTGGCAACAATGCGGTCTCCTGCTTTTAATTTTGTATTCTGCGCAATCTTTTCACTCAGATCTGCAAATCCGGCTTCCTTTGCCTTCCGGTAGAATTCCCCTGCACACTCGCGCTCAGTCTTGCAGGAAGATATAAACTTACGGTATTCTTCCGCAAATGTAAATACATCCTGTCTTTTGGTTTCTTCCGGGTATTTCTCCCACGCATTTTTCTTTTCCATGATTTCTTACATCTCCTCATTTACTCTCGTCTATTCTTCATCATTGCTTTTTGTCATATTTGCCTGAACTCTGCGATACAGTTCCTGTGCCGCATTGTAGCCCATCTTCTTCTGTCTGTGGTTGACAGCCGCAGTCTCACAGATAACCGCCAGATTCCGCCCCGGACGGATTGGAAGGGAATGACATACTACCTTATTGCCCAGATATTCGATATATTCTTCTTCCAGTCCCAGGCGGTCATAATCCGCATCTTTCTTCCAGTCTTCCAGTTTGATCACCAGATCGATCTGCTGCTTTTCCTTGACGCACTCTACACCATACAGAGTCTTTACATCTATGATGCCAATGCCCCGCAGTTCAATAAAATGCCGGGTCACTTCCGGAGAAGTTCCGATCAGTGTATGTTCATTGATCTTGCGGATTTCCACTACATCATCCGTAACCAGACGATGTCCGCGGCGGATCAGTTCCAGAGCCGCCTCGCTTTTTCCGATTCCACTGTCTCCTGTAATCATGAGACCCTCGCCATATACATCGACTAGAACCCCGTGAACGGTAATACAAGGTGCCAGTTCTTCACCCAGTGTATAGATCAGCTCTGCCATAAATTCAGAAGTCGGACGATCCGTACCAAGAACCGGCACTTCATTTTTTATTGCCTCTTCTAAGAAAATTTCATCTGGCTGCAGACTGCGGCAGAAAATCACACATGGGATATCAAACTTCAGAAACGCATCATAACGGGTTTTCTTTTCCGCATCACTCATCTGCTGGATAAACGTATATTCTACATTTCCAATCATCTGTATTCTTGATTCCTCGAAATGTTCAAAATATCCGGTCAGCTGTAATGCCGGACGATTCACATCGCTGGAAATAATCTTACATTTTTTCAGATTGATATCCGGCGTAAAATTTTTCAGATTTAAAACCTGCGCAACTTTTGCAACACTAACACTTCCATTTGACATATTCATTTCCCCCTGTGGCTCATATTAAGCAGTACCTGTGCCGGACTGCCTTTTTATAAACAGATTGTACCATGAATCTTTCCATATCACAAGTTGCTAAGCCGGTCCGGAATGCAGGGTATCATATACATTCTGTGCAGCCGCCATATTCATGCTGTCGGTTTCTGCCAGTTCCTCCACAGATGCGTTTTTCATATTTTCCATAGACTGGAATCTGCGCATCAGTGCCTTTCTTCTGGCCGGTCCGATTCCCTCAATGTCATCTAAAATGGAGTGTACCTGTGCCTTGGAACGCAAAGACCGGTGATACTCAATGGCAAACCGGTGTGCTTCATCCTGAATCCGGGTAATCAGTTTAAATCCCTCTCCATGCCGGTCAATCGGAATTTCCACATTGTGGAAATACAGTCCCCTTGTACGGTGATTGTCATCCTTTACCATACCGCAGACCGGAATATCCAGTCCCAGTTCTTCCAGCACCTGCAGACAGATATTTACCTGGCCGCGTCCACCATCCATCATAATGATATCCGGGAAGCGTGTAAAACTTCCGACTTCCTGTGGCATATTTTTTTCTTCCAGTTCTTTCTGTTCCTGCATGCCGTGCGTAAACCGCCGGGTCAGGACCTCATGCATGGAAGCGTAATCATCCGGTCCCGATACCGTACGGAGTTTAAATTTCCGGTAATCGCTGCGTTTCGGCCGTCCTTTTTCGTATACAATCATAGAACCTACGGTTTCAAATCCATTAATATTAGAAATATCATAGGCCTCCATACGATTAAGCCCTTTCATGCCAAGCAGCTGCTCAATCTCTTTTACCGCGCCGATGGTACGCCCTTCTTCTCTCTTAATCTTTTCTTTATCCTGGCTGAGCACCAACTGTGCATTTTTCGCAGCCAGCTCCACCAGCTTTTCTTTGAGTCCTTTCTGCGGAATCCGTATCGTCACTTTCCGCCCGCGTTTGGCACTCAGCCATTCTTCCAGCACCGGAATGTCTTCGATTGCTTCCTGGAGCATGATTTCCCGCGGGACAAACGGCGTCCCAGAATAATACTGTTTCACAAAATTTACCAGAATATCCCCTGTGCTTTCTTCTGATCCCACACGCACATGAAAATGATCCCTTCCGATAATCTTTCCACTGCGGATAAAAAACACCTGAACCACCGCATCCCGGTCATCGCTCGCTAACGCAATGATATCCTTGTCCTCCCCATCCGTATTGGTAATCTTCTGCTTCTGTGCAATCTGACTGACACTGTTTAACAGCTCACGGTACTCGATCGCCCGCTCAAATTCCATCTCCTCGGATGCCTTCTGCATGTTTTCTTTTAATTCACGTATTACCGGTCCATAGTTTCCATTTAAAAATTCCAGTGCTTTGCTGACCTGTTTTCCATAGGTTTCTTTATCCACATATCCCTGACACGGTGCACCGCACTGATGAATATGATAATTCAGGCAGGCACGGTCCAGCCCGATGTCCCGCGGAAGCTTTCGGCTGCAGGTGCGTAGTTTATAAAGTTTATTGATCAGTTCAATCGTATCTTTCACCGCACCGGCACTCGTATACGGTCCAAAATAACGGGACTTGTCTTTTTTCACCTGCCGGGAAAAAAGAACCCGGGGAAAATCCTCCTGCACCGTTACCCGGATATACGGATACGTCTTATCGTCCCGCAGCATGGTATTGTATTTCGGCGTATGTTCCTTGATCAGATTGCACTCAAGCACCAGTGCCTCCAGTTCGGAGTCCGTGATAATATACTCAAAGCGTGCAATATGCTCCACCATCTGTTTTTTCTTGATTCCCTCATCATGGCTGGGCTGAAAATACTGCCGTACCCTTTTGCGCAGACTGACTGCTTTTCCTATATATATGATTGCATCTGTTTTGTCATGCATAATATAAACTCCCGGTTGATCCGGGAGTTTACGCAATTCTTCCTGAAAGTCGAACATGATTTAATCCTCAAACATATCATCACTCACAAATGCGGCTTTGGAATCCTTTTTATCCTTCTCTGTGTCATCCGGCATCAGGGCTTCTTTATCCTCTTCCTGCGGAAGTCCTTTCATTTCGCGGAAAATCTTCATGAATTCCTTGCCGGTAATGGTTTCTTTTTCATACAGGTATTCACTGATATGATCAAGAATTTCACGATTTTCCGTCAGCATCTGCATTGCTTCATTGTAACTGTTATTAATAATAGAAAGCACTTCCTTATCAATCTGTCCTGCCGTGTCTTCTCCGCAGATCAGACCGGCTCTTCCATCCAGATACTGGTTTTCCACCGTAGCAAGACACATCATGCCAAACGTATCTGACATACCGTACATGGTGACCATGGCACGCGCGATCTTCGTTGCATTCTCGATATCGTTTGCTGCGCCGCTGGTTGCGGAATGGAATACAAGCACCTCCGCAGCACGTCCTGCCATAAATGTCGTAATCTTTGCAAGAAGTTCGTCCTTGGTCTCTAAATATTTTTCCTCTTCCGGTGTCTGCAGCGTATATCCCAGTGCCCCCATCGTACGCGGTACGATCGTGATTTTCTGTACCGGCTCCGTATTTTTCTGCAAAGCAGATACCAGCGCATGCCCTACCTCATGGTAGGAGACAATCTTGCGTTCTTTATCACTCATCACGCGGTCTTTTTTCTCTTTTCCACCGACAGCCACAAGTTCAAATGCTTCAAACCTGTCTCTTAT
>ENA-OYYO01000363-OYYO01000363.1-human-gut-metagenome-genome-assembly--contig:-NODE-363-length-10753-cov-4.816975_pt1 | contig 10753 bp, 9 predicted proteins | sample MGYA00243250_ERZ653451 | MGnify/ENA primary metagenome ERZ653451 (study PRJEB26926, sample SAMN06165176) | human gut metagenome | biome: ENVO:00009003; feature: ENVO:2100002; material: ENVO:00002003... | reverse complement strand
CTGCACGTCCGCGCCAATCCGGTGCGCCGACATAGATCTGCCGGTCGAACCGACCGGGGCGGAGCAGGGCGGGATCGAGAATATCCTTGCGGTTGGTCGCTGCGATCACAATGACGCCTTCGTTTGCGGAGAAGCCGTCCATTTCCACAAGCAGCTGATTGATAAATGAAGCGGTCAGTTTCTTTCGATCCGTCTCCCCACATAGCGCATTGATCCGGTTTGTCAGTTCTGAAAGCATACAGGTGTCGGTCAGTTCCACCTCATCAAGTTTTTCCGGAGCGATATAAAATGGCAGCTTCTTTTTTCTTGCCGGAGCTGCTGTCGTGGTATCTACTGTCATGCCGGAAAATGCCTCCGCTGTGGCGGTATCTCCACCATGCTCGTTCAAAAATGCTGTGATAACCTGTGTAAAACGCGCACCGTAACTTTCGATTTTCTGTGCACCCATTCCGTACACAGCGGCCATCGCAGTGGAATCCACAGGACATTTGGCACACATATCTTTTAATGTCTTATCGGAACAGATAATATACGGTGGCACACCTTTTTCCACGGCAAGTTCCGTCCGGCATTTGCGAAGCTGCTCAAACAGTTCCTGCCCTTCCGGTGTCAGATCAGCAAGCTGCAATGCCTTTTTCTTCTCTTTTCCGGTCTGGATATAAGTTTCTTCCGCCTCATCTTCCACGACCACACAATTGCTGCATTTTTCACAGGTACACGGACTGTTGTCCCCGAAATAGGACAGGATAAACTGGCGCAGACACTCATCGGTCTCGCAGTAACGGATCATCTCATTAAGTTTCCTCTGCTCATTTGCCCGCACCACGGGATCATCGGATGCCTGCCCGGATGTGGATTTGTACTGCAACAGGCGTTTGTTTATCATGATATCCTGTTTCGAGAAAAATAACACACACTCCGCTTCTTCCCCGTCACGCCCGGCACGGCCAGCTTCCTGATAATAATATTCCAGACTCTGCGGCATATTGTAATGAAGCACATAGCGCACATTGGATTTGTCGATTCCCATGCCAAATGCATTGGTTGCAACCATCACACGGATTCTGTCATACGTAAAATCATCCTGATTCTTTTTCCGTTCTTCTAAAGACAGACCTGCATGATAGCGCCCCGCCGCAATACCATATTGCAGCAAAAGGGCATACACACTGTCCACATTTTTTTTCGTGGCACAGTAGATGATTCCACTCTCATCCTCATGCCTTTTCACATAATTTAAGATACTGTTGTCCGTCTCTTTTCCGCCCTTGCGGTTGACCACACGGAAGAACAGATTCGGACGGTCAAATCCTGTCACGACGGTCACCGGATTCTGCAAATGCAAACTTGCGGTAATATCCTGCTTGACGCGCTCTGTGGCGGTCGCGGTAAATGCACTGACAACCGGACGGTCTGGCAGTTTTGCAAGAAAATCTGCAATTTCAAGATAACTCGGCCGAAAATCCTGTCCCCACTGGGAAATACAGTGTGCCTCATCCACTGTCACCATGGAAATGTCGGCATAATATGCAAAGTCGAGAAAACGCGAGGTGTTGAGCCGCTCCGGTGCCACATAGATAATTTTGTATTTTCCCTGCGCTGCATAGGCAAGTGCCACGCGTATCTGGTTTTCTGTCAGAGAACTGTTGATGTAGGCTGCATGCACACCTGCCTGATTCAATGCCTTGACCTGATCTGACATGAGCGAAATCAGTGGGGAAATCACAAGCGTAATTCCCTCAAGCATCAGCGCCGGAACCTGATAACACAGGGATTTCCCCGCGCCTGTCGGCATAATGCCAAGGACATCCTTTCCCTGCAGGATTCCGTCCATCAGTTCCTGCTGGCCCGGCCTCAGGCTGTCGTATCCAAAATAGTGTTTTAATGTTTCGAGTAAATTCAATTGGTTCTCCTTGTTGTGTTTTCTTTGCTGCTGTCCAGATGATCTTTCCTGTTTAGATGCTAAGTGAACAGGAACAAATGATCATCTGTATACAGTAAAATTTAAAAATTACTTGACTGTAAAATGAAATGGGGGTATTCTTTTTATATTAAGAAATGGGTTTTCACCGGGTAGGGTTTATGCCTGACAGGACTTGCTCGTTTCTTTTTTTATTTCCAGAACATCATACAGGTACTTCTTTCCACTGGAAGCGTGCCGTATCAATAATCGACCTGTAAAGATATTATATCTGTCCACTTCCCCATGATCATTATATACTGGCAATGCAAATCTCGTATCATACCGATACCAGCCCATCTTCGCATCGCGCGCATGTTTTGCTTTGCGGTTATGTTCAAATACACCATTAGAAGCTATCTCTATCATTTCCGGTAAAATCTGTACTGCATTTGCTTTTGCCTTTGCATTCATCCCTCTTAATTTTTTCGTGTAAACAGATCCTGCATATTCCCCTGGCAATTCTGTTCCTATAAAAACAATTTCTTTATCTTCTGCAATACTATAAACCTCACCAACATATTTTCTGAGATATTTTTCGACATCATCCCAGGCTATTTTCTTTCCCTTAAATATAATATCATTTATCACGACAATTTTGTTTCCATCTGCATCTTTTACAACAGAAATATTGCGTTTTGTCCCCTCACTCATGCATGTTTCCTTTATTTTTCTGCAGCTCATCGTAATAGGCCTTATACCGGTACGCTGTCCTACGGCTGATTTCCCCCTGTGCAGCAATTTCCATAATTGTCATCCCACTCTCATATTTTACAGCAAAATCCCGGTAAGAAGTCATCCATGCTTCGTCATGCTTTTTCCTCCCGCCGGTATTGCGATTTTTATATACTTCGAGTTCCGCCCGAAGCTGTTCGTTTTCCTGTTCCAGTTGCGCAATTCGCTGCAATGCACTTTTCAATGATGTAATTGTCATATGCCTCCCGTGCCACTTTTGTTTTTGACACGATTATAATCAATTTGCTTTCATGTGTCAATATCTGTTTCTGGCACATTTTCAAAAAATAATTTATAATGAAAGTGTAACAAAACAAACAAAAATTCTATTTATATATAGATTGCGCAATACGAGGAGGTGAAACAGGAAAATGCAAAAGAATACTCCACTTGAAACGATGTACATGGAGTATGCAAATACCGTAAAACATTTTTTAATTTCCTTATGCGGCAATTTTGATCTGGCAGAAGACCTGACACAGGAGACCTTTTATCAGGCATACAAATCAGCGCACCGTTATAACGGAAACTGTAAAATTTCGGTCTGGTTATGTCAGATTGCAAAACACTTATATTTTGATTATCTGAAAAAAGAGAAACATAAAACCACAGTCGGAATCGAACATTTAGAATCTTTTGAAGCAGTAAACAATCAGAGGAATCTTGAGGACACGTATCTCATAAAAGAAGAAACCAAAAAATTGCTATCTGCTTTAAGACAGGTAAAGCACCCTTATGGACAAGTGTTCTGGCTGCGTGCATACGAGGAAATGAGTTTTAAAGAAATCGGAGAAATTTTTGACAAAAGTGAAAATTGGGCGCGCGTTAACTATTTCCGTGCAAAAACAAAGATCAGAAAGGTAATTGAAGATGAAAATAACATGTGATATCGTAAGAGATTTAATGCCATTATATGTTGATGACGTCTGTTCTGACGACAGCCGAAAACTTATTGAAGACCATATAAATCATTGCAGCAAATGTCAAAACGAACTGGCAGCCATGAAAGATCCGATCGAATGTCCCCCACTTAGTGAAGTCGGAGACAGTAAGACTCCATTTTTTAAAATCAGAAAAAAAGTCCGGATCAAAATGATTGCTGCAATTATTTCTACCGCGTTTCTTGTAATGACTGCTATGTTTGCCATTCAGGAAGTAGGAGTACTTCACGACTTTTTTATGCCCATGGATATAGCATTCATAGATAACAACCATGGTTCGGATGAATGGTTTCAAGTACGCATAAATGACGGTGATTATTTGATTTTTTCATCTGTTTTTTATAAAAAAGAAGTAATAAATGACATAAACAATCCCTATGATATAACCATACGCATTCTAGATGAGAACCAAACAATTGTTTTAAAGGATACAACTATTAAACTTGGAGAATCCATAAATTTACATTGTTTGAAATACAATAAAAATTACATTGTGCAGGTAAAATGTAAACCCGGAAGATATAATTTAAATTTTACATAATCCATCACTTAATGATGATTTTAATGCTTTATGCTATTAAAATAAAAAATGGCATTGGTTAGGTCGCTCTAACTAATGCCATTTTTGAATGGAATATCCCCGTTTTGAAATTTTTCTCACTTACTGCATAACCATTGTTGTTTCGATTTATTTCTTCTCCAATACCTCTTGTGCCGTTTTTGCATCGTAGCCCAATGCAGTGAGTTTTTCTACGGTATCATTTCCCCTGTTGATCGCATCCAGAATTTCCAAGATTGATTCGCAGCCTTCGGTATAGCCTGAGTTATGTCCCTCTTTCCTCTAGCACTGGGACATATAGACGAAAAGTTATTTGTTATGTCCCTCTTTCCTCCAACGCTGGGACATATACAGAAAAAGTCATTTGTTATGTCCCCCTCTCCATCAGCACGGGGACATATAGACAAAAAATCATTTACGATGTCCCATTAGTACTGTCTTGTGGGACATACAAAACAATTTTTTCTATATATGTCCCAACTATATAAAAAAGAAGGACATAATCAAGAACTTTTTCTGTATATGTCCTTCAACCACTCCCCATTGCCCCTCATTTTACCTGACCGTCAGTTGTCTTACCACTTCCTCAAACCGTTTCGTACGCTGCCTGATATCCTCCTGCGAAACTCCATAATACCGGTACACCTTCCGGAAATCCGCCCCATATCTGCGCATCACCCGCTTCGAGCCGGATGCGGAGCCACTGAAACTTTCATATGTTTTTTCTATTGATATACTCATCTCAAAATCCCAGCCTGTTTTCCGGTACAGATGAAAATCAATATCAAACTCTGTCTTTGGAACTGCCCGCGCAGCCTCGGTTCTCTGTTCGATCTGCTTCATAAACTCCATCACGCTTTTTTCATCCCACTGTTGTGGTCTTTGGGGCTCCGTGAGATCTCCAAGCAGTTCCGGACGATATTGCAACAGAAACGATGCGCGCATATTGGAATATTCTGTCTGGTATGTTTCATCCGATGGACTTACTTCGATATACCCCAGTTCCCTGACCACATAATCTGCCACCTCATCCACAGAGTGCGAATCTGCCCTCAGAAATTTGATTACACGCTTTCGCCGGAAGTCATACATGCTCTTTTCTATCTTCTGTCTTAACGTTTTCTTTTTGTCTTTTCCGGCAATAAAAACGGATGTCGGGCCATCGGATTTTCCTATTATACGAATGTTATCTGCTGTTTTTTTCATATCAATTAATCTCTGAACCTTTTCTTATCCGGATACCAGATCACTTATTATAATGTCCGTTTAAAAAATGCAATGATCTGCTGCCATACTTCATCCTGGAAAAACATCAGGTCCGCATGCTCTGCACCATCAAGCGCAAGCAATGTCACATCACAGCCGGCTGCTTCTAACGCATCATACAATTCCTCACTCTGCGAAAAAGGCACGGTACTGTCTTTGGTTCCATGAATCAGCAGGAATGGCGGCGCATCCGGTGTCACTTTGGAAACCGGGGAATTCTCATAAGCTTCCTGCGGATGTGTCATAACATTAAATCCCATCAGCAGCGACTCTGAAGACATAGCTGCCTTTTCCACATCATCATATGGAAAATGGGACGCATCGGTCGGCGGATACCACGGACAGGCCGCCTGTACCTGACTGGAATACTCCAGATACTCACCTGTATCCAGTTTTTTATCCCGATCCAGTGCTGCCATACATGTCAGATATCCTCCTGCAGATTCTCCCATCACGCCAAATTTTTCACTGTTAATCCGATATCTTTTTGCATATGCACGAAGATATCGGATTGCTGCCTTGATATCACACAGCTGCATCGGATGTGTTCCCTCGTTGGATGTCCGGTACTCTACGCTGGCAACAACAAACCCTTCCTGCGCCAGTGTGCCCAGATATGCCAGATGCGCTGCTTTGTCCATGCGCTGCCATGCGCCACCGCAAATCCATACAATACATGGATATGTCTTTCCTTCCCCGTCCTCCGGATAGATGAGATCCAGTTTGAGATCTCTCCGGCAATGACCGAACCAGGAATCAACCTGCGCATAAGTAATGTCTGTTGTCACAACATATTGTGGTTTTGTGGTTTCCGGTTTTAATGTTTTCTTCATTATAATTTTCCTCGTTTCCGATGTAAAATTTCCTTTTCCTATATTTAGAGGGTTTCATGTTAGTCTATGCTAACCACGTCTTAACTTATCTTCGGACAATTATCAATCCAAATGAAACTGCGCGACAAAATCCCGGATCACATTGACGGACTGTGTGCACTCCTGCAGCTTGTCGTAACCCTCGGTTACAAGGTTCTGCGTACTGCCGGATTTCTCGGCAATACCGCTGATTCCGTCTGTGGACTGTTCCACCATGGAGTTGATGTCTGATACGGTAGAAGAGATCTCTCCAATGTGCTGCTCTAATGCATCCACTGCTTCTTTTGTCTGCTGCATGATCTGCTGGAATGTGTCCGCATCGGCATGATACTGCTCCCCCACCTGTGCGAAATGCTCATAATCCCCGAGAACGGTCTGTTCCAGAAATTCCATAATGGTTGTGAGGCATTCGGTCATATTGGAAACCGAACTGTTGACCTCTCCTACAATCTCGTCAATTGTGGAAACGGTATCCAGTGTCTGCGTTGCCAGATCTCCGATTTCGGAAGCAACAACCGCAAATCCCCTGCCCGCTTCGCCAGCCCTGGCTGCCTCAATATTGGCATTTAATGCCAGAAGGTTTGTCTGGGAAGAAATCTGTTTGATGTTGTCTGTCAGCGCATTGATCTTCTGTACGGATTTCGCCTGCTCCACAGCGGCATCCGTCTTCTGTTTCATGACCGCATACATCTGGTCTGTCTTGTGGCGGGACTCCGTACTGATCCGCTCCATCTCTCCGGCACGCTCCTGGATCTGTCCGGAATTTTTCTCTCCATCCTCTGCAAGCCGCTGGATATTGTCGGAACTTTCTCTCATAATTCCAACGTTTTCCACAATGTGCGCCGCATTTGCACTGGTCTCTTCCATCCCGGCTGCCAGTTCCTGCGTAGCCGCCGAATTGTCCTCCGCATAAGCGCTGTTCTGTTTCATAAGCTGGTTTAAATTTCCGGTATTTGTTTCCAAAACCTGCTGCGTCTGCTGCAGGTTTTCCATCATCGCCCGGAGCTTCTTTCGCATATCGTGGATCTTTGTTGCCATATCCCCGATTTCATCCTTCTGCTTCCGCAGCTTTGCTCCAGCCTCTGTCGGGCGGAAATCCAATGCAGCGGTCTGCTCAATCACAGAAGTCAGCTGACGGATTGGCTTTGTTAAGCCGGTACCCATAACAATACCAATCACTGCCGAGAGAATAAATGCAACAATCATTGCAAGAATAATCATCTTTGCAAGTCCGTATGCCTCGGAATAAATCTCCGACACCGGTGCCGTAAGCACCAGCTTCATGCCATTGTCCAGATTATAAAAGGCCAGCTTCTTGTCTACATTTTTGTAAGTATACTCTAAGGTCTTTCCCTGATTACCGTCATCTCCGATAAAATCTGCACTCTTAGAAAGCGAGGAATCCAGATCGGAAAGCTTTGTACCCTCATCCGCATTTTTGTGGTACATGACTGCTGCAGATGCATCTGTCAAGAATGCGTATCCACTCTGGTATACTTTTGTCTCGTCAACCAGATCGGTAATCTGTGAAAAATCAATATCCATACCAACAATACCGATCGATGTTCCATCTTCTGCAAACAATGGCACAACGTATGAGATCATATAAATATTGATATTTTCATTCATGTACGGTGACATCCAGATAGCTTCCTTTGCCTGTACCGGAAGGTAATACCAGCCGACATGCTCCACATCGCTTTCATCATACATGGAAAAATCCGTCGGTGTCAGGCACTGCAGTTCACTGTCAACTGATTGGCGCTGTGCAAAGACACCGGATGTCGGATTGGAGTAATCCGGGTTATACCGCAGATATGCCGTCACTGCCCCATTTGTATGGTTTGCAAAATCAAGCACCGCCTGCTGTACCGTCTCGGTGTATGTATCCGCATAATCCTTGCTCTGCCGGAACGAATCATAGTCAAAATTACTCATTGCAACTTCACTGAGCGTATCCACCGACTGCTCAATCTTCTGAATCGTGGAATTGATCTCTTCGGTCTTCTTCTGCCCGGTAAGCTGCATCATGGTCATTGCATCTTTTCCGGCTGTCCGCACAGAATTTGAAATTGCAATCACCCCGATCAGCACCGATGTAAAAAGAGAACAGATCAAAATAGATGCTATAAGCTTTGTCCGTACTGATTTCATAATCCTTTGCCTCCCAAACTCATTTTTTCTGTTGTTTTTATAAGTAGTCCCCTTATGTATTCCGAAAATCATCCAGTACCGGTATCTGCAGAACGGTATCCCGGTAATTTTCACTTTCCATTATAACATACCATGCTGAATTTTTTAGATGTAATCGGAAATATATGGAATTTTATGAAACAGTACATCATCCAGACGGTCTACCGCTTCCTGCTTCCCTTCAATGCGTTCAAGGGCATACAGACGCTCAGCCGTCTTGTATCCCAGTAAAAGGGTAGTCAGCGTACCTATCTCCATTTTTAACTTATACTCTGCCGGTTCATCGGTCAGCATACATGTTCCATCGGAAAAACAGAGCCGGAAACTGCGGTTGTTCCACAAAAGCAGGTGATCCTCTATTTCAAGTTCGATATACAGTGTTCCGCCATCCGGATCACATGGATAATCCTGTAAAAAGCTCTCGATATCAATAATCCGTCCCATGGCATACGGCCGGATCGTTTCCTTGATATCCCCATCATCCATCTCAAACGCAATCGGTTCACTGAAATAGGTATAGCCATGCACCGCATCGATCATGGAATCATGCGCGTGGATATACTCCCACAGCCCCTTTTTTGCCTCGCGGTTTAAGTAGATCATTTCCTTGATATGCATGATATCGTTTTTGATCAGATAGACCATAAATCCGCATGGCTTGTCCTTGGTGTTATAGTAAACTGCCACGTTCGTATCGTCCTCATCCCAGCGCCAGTATTCCTCCCACGCCAGTGCATTCCGGAACAGGCAGCCGTGTGTGATTGATGCAAAATGCGAATGCAGCTCATGAAAATCGGTATTGTCCCAGTCCACACGCCGTACATACCCGGGTGCTTTTACTTTCGTCGGAATCTGCCGGTCCTTGATATTGAAAGAAATTTTATTGGATATGATCTCCCAGCCCAGATGATGATACAGCGGTATGGAATATGGATACAGGAGGGCAAACGGTCTTCCCTGCTGTTTCATATGTTCCAGACTCTGATACATCAGTTTTTTCATAATGCCCTGCCCGGTATATTCCGGATATGTACAAACACTCGTAACAAATCCAACGGGAAATACCTCCCCGTATATATTCATTTTCAATGGATATACGGCAAACTGGGAAATCAGGGTATCCCCATCAAAACATCCCAGCACATCCGCACGCTCCAGTACCGGGAACTTCGACTGTTTGATCTCTTCATCTTTCCATCCGGTTGCCGTCAGTTCATCCTCCGTTACCTGAAAGGTATAGCGCAGCAGCGCGTTGTACTGATCCAGATCCTTCACATCCTTTGGTTCTAAGTAGCGTATGGCATAATTTTCTACCGAATTCATTTTTCCTCCTTCATACAAAGATATAACCATGGCAGCTTTTGGGAAAGCTTTTCCATATTATGCACTTATCATCTGTTTTCTCTTTATTTGCGCTAAAACATCTTCACTTTTATTATTTTCGTTCCATGTGCAGGATGTTGCATAATTCAAAAACCACTTAGAACGTGTCAAGCGCATAATAATCGTCCACATATCAGAAAAATCGTTTTTCTTTTCTCCAGCGCCGAAAGAAAGGACTTCCCCTTCTGCCACACATGAAATATTTTTTTTACCAAATTCCATTTTTATAATTTCATAAATATTTGACATTGTATATCCAGTTTCTCTATTATTTTTTTGTCAAATGTAAAATCTACTCTCAGCATAATCATTCCTCCCCGTATAATATTATTCTCCGATTCTCCATCATTTCTTTCAATTATATCATTGTATATATGCATCATCAATATCTTTCGCTGATTGTCCCTTTGGTTATGATCCGCAGATTGTCTGTCATACAAACCATAATTCGGTTCTGCTTCCTGTAGTATTATTTTTCTTTGACAGTTACTGTCATGCGTACCTTCGTGCCATCTTCTTTCGCATAAATATATGCACGTCCCCTGCCGATGGCGGTGATCACACCGGTCTCATTTACCGTGGCAACATTTGTGTTTGAACTGTAGTACTCCGGTTTGTTGCCGGAGGATACCGTTACCTTCGGCTGACATGTTTCGCCGGCCGTTAACGAAATCTGTTCCTGTCCGACGGTAATCTTTGGCTTCTTTACCGTGACCTCACAGGTTTTGCTGACACCGTCGACTGTGACCGTGATGATGGCGGTTCCGTTTTTTACAGCGGTAACTCTGCCCTCATTGTCCACCGTGGCTACGCTTTTTTTATTTGTTTTCCACCTGGGAATACT
>ENA-OYYO01000362-OYYO01000362.1-human-gut-metagenome-genome-assembly--contig:-NODE-362-length-10762-cov-11.282806_pt1 | contig 10762 bp, 7 predicted proteins | sample MGYA00243250_ERZ653451 | MGnify/ENA primary metagenome ERZ653451 (study PRJEB26926, sample SAMN06165176) | human gut metagenome | biome: ENVO:00009003; feature: ENVO:2100002; material: ENVO:00002003... | reverse complement strand
TATTGAAGCCGGAAGTTATATCGAAATCTTTTTCCCGAAACACCGTGTCCGCTATATTGCCATTACGGACGGTGTGGACAGCCTGACCCGTCAGGAGATGGACATCACGCCGTTCAAGAACATCCTGAATGACATGTACAGCCGGGATATTTCCAAAAAGGTGCTTGCAGGACGTATGACCCGTTCCAGACAGGGAAAGTTTTGCGGCGGGCAGCCGCCCTTCGGTCTGATGCGTGACCCGGAGGACAACGGACATTTAATCCTTGACCCGGACACAGCGCCGGTTATCCGAAAAATTTATGACATGGCGCTGGATGGCTTGGGCTGTATGCGGATTGCAAAGCAGCTGATGGAGGATAAAATCCCTATCACAAGGGTAAAGGGAGATACCGCCTGTGATGTAAACTATTATTCATGGGGGGCTTCCAGAATTAGCCATATCTTGAGGAATCCATTTTATAAGGGCGCACATCTGGTCTGCCGGACACACCAGAAAGGGATTCGTTCCAACACCTATGACATTATCCCACGTGAAGATTGGGAAGTTATTGAGGACTGCCATGAAGCAATCGTATCCCCGGAGGAATGGGAACAGGTGCAGACCATTATTGACCGCAGACCGCCTGTTATGAAAGGCAATGCCTGTCCTTTTTATAACATTTTTCACGGCATCATCTACTGTGCTACCTGTGGAAAGTCCATGCAGGTGCGGTATGAAAAGGTGGGCAGAACCTCAAAGAACCGTTTTACCGGCGAAGAACGGGAACCCATTGATAAGGCATACTATATCTGCCAGACCTATAACCGACTGGGCAAAAATGCCTGTAGCAGCCACAAGTTAGAAGCAAGGGATTTATATAATCTTATTTTAGCAGACATTCAGGAGCTGGCAAAGACCGCACTTAAAGATTCCGATGCCTTTTACCACCGGCTGAGTAGCCGGATGGAACGCCGGTATATGGCAGATATATCTGAAATACAGAAAGAATGTGACCGGCTGACTGCACGAAATCAGGAAATTGACGCTATGTTTTTGAGCCTTTATACCGACAAGGCAAAGGGTGTACTGACGGAACAGCGGTTTCTGAAGCTGACTTCTGCTATGGAGCAGGAACAGGAATCCAACCAAAAGCGTCTGCGTGATCTGATGGAAATGATGCGCCACTCTGACGAACAGGAAAGTGATGTTAAAGCATTTATCAAGGAAATCCGGCAGTATGCCACCATTGAGGAACTGGACGAGGTGGTGCTGCACCGGCTTATCCATAAGATTCTGGTGGGTGAGGTCAAAAAGATTGACGGTCAGAAAGTGCAGGAAGTTAAGATAGTCTATAATTTTGTAGGTGAAATACCTGAGATAATAGAATAATAAAAAGTAGCTCTTCTCCTATGTTTTGGAGAAGAGCTACTTTAGTTATTTTTTAATTACTAAATCGTATATCGTAACACTTAGTCCGGCCAATCCAAATAGGTGGAATCAACCAATGTACTGCCACTTGCTTTGAATGTATCCAGGAAAGTACAATCTTTTGAAATATTCAAGCCTTCCCACAAGTAGTTTATCGTACCTTTCATATGGATTTGGCAAAATTGTTTATTACTTGAAATTTCGCTCCATGAATAGTTTGGTTCCCATGATCCCAATGTAAATCCCGTATCATAAGAACTTCCAACTAATGAAACACTTGATATTTTAGAAGAACTTACTGTGGCTTTGAAATCTTGTTTTATATATCCCCAACCAATAGCTGGAATCATACTCTCGACACTGGCAGTATAAGTGCCAGTTGCGCGTGTTGTAGGTAGAGGAGTAACTCTAATAGACATACTATCCATAGCAGTTTTCATCATTTCTACATAAGAGCGAACAGATGCTTCTATCTCAGCATCGCTAATGTTATCATTGATTGGCGTAATATGAAAATTTTCGAACCTTACACCAATTCCATTTTCTTCAGCCCATGTATTCAATTCTTCAGCAGCGTACTTTTCTGCATTAAACTCTCCATTTGTATCTGCTGCAAACACTGTCATTGATGACGCAAGTATCAGACATAGTGATATTAAGAGAGCAAAAATTTTTTTAACATTATGTTTCATTACAATACCTCCTTTTTTATAGCTTTTCTGATTTTCACAGCTAATGCAAGGATTAACGTATAAATTAAATATGTAATAAACACATCTAAAAGAAATGTTCCTATACCAAAATGTATTGCAAAATCATCGCGTGCATAAATGGTATAGAATTTATACGGAAATCCCAACCATAAAGCATCTGACATTGTTTCTTGTGTAAAAGGAATGTATGCAAGAAACAATGTAATACACAGACTATGAATTAGCCTCTGTATGTTCCAAAATCTTTTGATATTGCTCACTTCCTTTCACAAATAACCCAATTAAACCGTTGCTTTTTATTTTCTTTTCTCTCCAACGGAATCACCCCTTTTTCAATATTTCATTATGCTTAAACCTATTTATATAATAGCATATTTTTTTATTTCATTCAATAGAAAAAATGATTATAGGACATCTTGAGCTTTTAAGAATATCTTCAATTCATCACTTGACATTGTGGCAAAGAGATGATGACTGTTGATTTTCGGCAATCTCTAGCTTCGATGATTTCAAAGAGATCACGGCACTTGTCAAGATTTAAGTCCATCAATCCCAAATCGTCTATAACAAGAAGATCATAACCGGCCATCTTGTTTGAATACTCATAGTAATTATCTTCACTATGCGCATGGGCGGATTCTTGAAGCAGATAATTCGCACGGATATATTTAACAGTCCTCATTTGATGTAGTGCTGTGACGCAAAGTGCACATGCAACATGCGTTTTGCCAGCTCCTGCTCCACCTGTAATCAAAAGATTGTTCGGTTCATCGATCCAATCACCTTTGGCCAGTAATTCAATGACATGTGTATTTAACTGCCTCTCTGGATCATAAAGAGAACTATCAAGGTCAGCTGCCGGATATTTTAGTGTTGCTTGTTTTAAGAGCCGATTGAACTTCTTGTTTGCTCTCCCTGACCACTCATGGTTGATGATTTCAGAGAACCTTGTTTCAAAGCTTTCCAATCCCGAATTCGGATTCATAAGTTGGTTTTCAAAAGCTTCTGCCATGCCGGACATACGCATCTTATAGAGTTTGTCCATAAGAAGATTTTGATCCTTTGTAAGTTTGTCGTTATAATTGTATTCTTTCTGTCTGTATGCCATAATCATTCACCTTTACTTGTAGTAATCCTTTCCTCTGATGTTTTCATGAGATGGAAGTGATTCCGGTGATGATTCTGGATGCTCATCGCACTCCATCTTTTTAAGCACCTGCCTGTATGTCGAGTAGCGACAGGAGTTCATTTCAATGCATTTACGAGCGGCTTCTTCTGCAATGCCTTTAGGGATTGCTTTTACTCGATGTAGTATCCCGGCACATGCATTGAATGCTTGCTCTTCGTGCTTAGAAGATTTTAGGATTCGATCAATCAATTCCGACATGGAAGGACCGAACACAGACGCCCAGCGCCTGTAATAGTTTCCATCTTTCGAATTGATTTCCTGATAATAAAGGTGTTCCGGAGGCATATGCTCATCCGCAGTTATGTACAACGGAAAATCCTTATAAGATCTTCTGTGCGTGCAGATCAGACGGTTGTACTGATCACAGATACGAATCTCAGAAGGTGCTGACTTGAAAAAGTAAATTCCAGTGCAGGGGTAAATTCCACCACGCTTTAAAATTCTTTGATTTTGCTGACTTGAAAAAGTAAATTCCAGTGCAAGAGTAAATTCCATCGGCTTTTAAATTTTGCTGATTTTGCAGGAGTTTTTTTAACAAAATCTCTTGCTTTCTGTTATAATTAAGCTAGCTTATCGAAATTTTGTTGTTTTTATGGCATGAAAAACAGGCTACTGGAATTCGGTGTGTCAGACTAAATTCCACCAGCCACATTTAAAAAATGTGAAATGTTTACTTCCAGTCTGACAGCAGATTTCGATCAGTTAATTAGTTACTTCTTAAAGCGTATCAGCTTAGGCGTTAAATTGACTTCATCTGGTGAAATCGGCTTGAGCTGAAAGGCTTTAAGAACATCTTCTCCAAGTGTTTCCAGGGCAGCATCATACGGCGTTTTGCCGTCAAGGCTTTCTCTTGGAGTAGAGTTTATGTGATTCACAATAAGATTGACATCCCATTGGGTTAGAAATTCAAAGGATGTTCCTTTAGGCAATATCATGCGGAGCATGGTATGCGCCTGTTCGATGGTTCCTTTTTGTCCGCTACGCATTGGATCACAGTAATAAATGCTGCTTCTTTGTATGCCGGTAATTCCAGTTTCTAATTCTTCTGGGTTCCCAAATTCAGAGCCACGGTCGGTTAAGATATTTTCAAAAACAGATGTAAATTCATACGTTCCCATACGTTTTTCCAAACGGTCAAATACAGCACGGACGGCACCTTTTGTGCACCGGTTAATAAGAAATGCAAGAAACAGTTTTTCCTCTGTAAAGATCATGGTTAACAGCGTTTTCTGGGAGTCCCTTGATGACTTTACTGTGTCCATTTGTACATAAGAATTTAATTCCAAAGAACAGAAGTCTGCATAGGTTCTGTTGGTAAATACTTCGCGGTCTTTGATCTGTGTTTTGTGGCACTTTCTTGGTTTGAATTTTGCCTGCCTTTTCAGATCTACATTTCTGGCTGTGAACAGTCCCTTATCGATGTATGTGTACATGGAGCGGACAGACATATCCAGTTCCGGATGATTGATCAGGATCTGATAGGGTGACTGTCCCTGTGCGATCAACGGAGTAACAATCTGGTCTTTTTGGTGCAGCTGATGCCGGGTCATATTTATCCCGGCACGGGAACTACTTAATAATTCGCGGTACTTACGGTCGGCAAAACGGGCATCATAGCGGTATTTATGGGCAATGGTACAATGATTGATTTTCATTGGACAGCCATTACATACATAAGGCGCCTTATCAAGTCTGCAGCACCGTTCCTTTTCGAAATCCTTACAGGTTTGGTTGCAGGTTGGACAGGATGTACATTTAATACCGCAGAGCATGATTTTTCCACAGGCATTTGTTTTTTTACAGTGATAGCGGTGTACACAAAAGTTTTTGGCATTGTAGAAAGTTCCTTTGTGGTACCAGTCAGAAAGGCGTCGTGATTTAACCTCTTTTGAGATGGTTGTAGGATCTTTACAAAGGAATGCCGCAATGTCTTTAAAAGTCGCACCTTTGGATAATTCGTTTTCGATGTAGATACGGTCATTAAGTGTTAGATGTTTCTGGTTTCCAGGGATATATTTACTCATGATAATTCTCCTTCTACTGCTGTCAGAAGGAACTTTTACAATAACACTGATGTATGAAAGAGTAAATATCTACTGTGCAGGACTAAATTCTACCGCCCTGTAGGGCAGTGGAATTTAAAATTTCATTTTAGGATTCTTTGATTTTTTAGAATTGTGGGAGGCTAAATCCTTATAAAACTGCTATAATTAGATTAACTTTCCATAAAACATCTTACTTTCAGGCATGGCAATGTCCTTAAAAGAACAGCCAGCGTTTAGGGATTTTTCAATGTATTTGCGATCTTCGAGAGTAAGATGTTTTTGATTACCGGGAATATATTTGCTCATGCTAGTTCTCCTTCTACTGCTGTCAGAGAGCCAACATGAGCATACCATTTATGATATGAAAGATTAAACTCCACTTGTGCAGAAGAGAATTCCACTGTATAAATGGGTGGTAGAATTAAACTTTGCAATTTTCATGTATGCACCAGTCAAAGTTGAAAATTGCATAAATGGCAGAAATATGTTACCATAAACATAGACTATTGACAGAAGGTATATGGAGTGGAAGCGATGGAAAAACAGGAATTTTGCATGGAAAAATCTCAGATATTTCAGGAGATGATCAGTCGTATTTCAAAATTATCTCAGGACAGTTATTTAATGGTTACTGATATGCAGCATAATTTAACATTTGTTCCAGAAAGTACTGCAGAATTTCTGGGGATTCCATCGGGATGGTGTGAAGATGGATATAAAATAGTGCTGGAAAAGAGCGTACACCCATATGACTGCCCGGAATATACGGAAGAGATGAAAAAACGTCTGCGGGGGATCAATCTGGAGAACGATCTGTACATCCGTATGGGAAAAGACAAAAAGTATGTGATGACGCAGATTATAACGGATATGATTTTAGAGCAGGGCAAAAACAGATATTTTATTGTTCTGCTTCGGAATCAGAATGTGATTCCGGAAATTGATCCGTTGACGGATCTTTATGGTCAGGTCAAATTTGAAAAAGATATTGTGGATTATATTCAGCAGGGACGAAAAGTAGCTGTTTTGGAAATTGAAATTGATCATATGAATGATATCAATATATTGTACGGAACAAATTACAGCGACCGGATTCAAAAGGTTCTTGCATACCGGTTTATTTACATGATGGATGCGGATAAAGCAGTTTATCGTATGGGAAATTCCAATTACGCATTTATTTTGAGGGATGCCAGCCGTGAAGAGGCTGCGGCATTTCTGGAGAAGATTCGCGCACGGCTGGAGGAAAGTGTCGTCTTGGAAAACAACCATTTTGACTTGAAGATATATGCCAGCGGGATAATTCTTGATCATTATGAGGGAGAAATTTCCACGGTACAGAGTAAGCTGGAATATGTTTTAGGAAAAATGCGTACCAGACGGGATCATAAGTTAATGTTCTTTAATGATCTGGTACAGATCAATGGGGACGTGGATCTGGATCTGATGAAGGTAATTCATCAGTCTGTGCTGAACCAATGTGACGGATTTTATGTGGAGTATCAGCCTGTCGTACATGCACAGACAGGAGAGATTGTCGGAGCGGAAGCACTGGTTCGCTGGAAAAAGGAGCCATATGGTATTGTGCCACCGGGAATGTTTATTGACTGGCTGGAAAGCAATCCATGTATGTATGATCTGGGAAATTTTGTTTTGAAACAGGCATTGACGGATGCTGTGGAGTTTCGAAAATCAAATCCGGATTTTTTTATTAATGTCAATATGTCCGCAAAACAGCTGGAAAGGAAAACGTTCTGTGGTGTTGTCATGGCATTGTTGAAAGAAACCGGTTTTCCGGCGGGGCAGTTGTGTCTGGAACTGACAGAGCGGTGTAGAAGCATGCCGGTCAGCGTTATGGAAGAAAAACTGTTGTACCTCAAACAACATGGAGTGAGACTTGCAATGGATGATTACGGTACGGGAAGTGCATCTTCAAGTGTCCTGCTGCAGACCCCGATGGATGAGATAAAGATTGACATGAGTTTTATCCGTGGAATTACGGATAATCAGACCAAACAGGCACTGGTGCGCAGCATGGTTGATTTTGCAAATAAAGCGGATTTAAAGAGCTGCCTGGAAGGGGTAGAGGATGAAAAGCTGCAGAATTATCTGCGTTCCTTTGGAGCCACATGGTTTCAGGGGTATTATTATTCCAGACCGGTTCAGGCAGCTGCAATGCAAAAATTGTTAAACATGGAAAATTGATAATTAGTCGGCGATGAGCAGATCAACGCCGGCTTTTTCATAAATTTCTTTTGTATTTTCGGATAATCCGGAGTCAGTGATTACCAGATTCAGATCATCAATAGAGGCATAGCTGGAGATGGATGAGGTGTCAAATTTGGTGTGGTCAATCAATGCAATTGTTTTAGCAGAAGCCTTGATACACATGCGTTTTAAATCTGCTTCGTAGATACTGAAATCGGTAAGTCCGTTTTCAACGGAGAAGCCGCGTGCAGAGACAAATGCAATGTCCGTATGAATTTTCTGTAGCAGATCCACACCGAGGAGACCTTCAATGGAAGAAGAGGCAGAGGTAACGATTCCACCGGTCAGGATAACGGTGATCCCGGGGATATCCTTCAGAGCCAGTGCAAGGTCAATGCCGTTTGTAATAACGGTAAGTTCTGTAAAGCCGGTCAGTTTCATGCCAAGTGTATAGGCAGTGGAGCTGGCATCTAAAAAGATGCACATGTGATCTTTTACCATGTGGATGGCATTTGCAGCAATTGCCTCTTTTTCTTTTTTATTTTCCAGTGCACGTTCATGAAAGAAATAGGCTTTTCCGGTAAGTTCTTTATTGTCTGCAGAGTTATCGTGGTAGAGTGCGCCTCCATGTGTTTTGGTCAGAAGTTTTTCTTTATCCATCTGGTTTAAATCGGTACGGATGGTTGTGGTGGAAACTCCAAGCATTTCACTGAGTTCATTTGTGGTTGCTTTTCGGTTTTGTTTCAAATATTCCAATATAAGTTTCTGACGTTCTAATTGCAGCATGATGATTTTTTATACTCCTTTATATTTACGAAAACACAGATTTCGAAAGTTTATATATAGGATACTATACATCGGAATTGCATTTTTTGCCAGTGAAAAGTGAAAACAAAAAAATTTGCAAAGAAGTGGATGAAAATCAGCAGCTGTGGTATGATAAGAAAAAAGCATAAGGAGGGGTTTTTATGCTAAAAGAGTGGGAAAAATCCGAAAAACCATCGGAGGAGGAAATTAAGGCACGGCTGGAAGCGGTAAAAGAGAAACTGGCACGGCAGCAGCTTTTGATCAAAGAGAAGAAAGTACCGGTTCTTGTTGTGCTTGAAGGCTGGGGAACGGCCGGAAAAGGTTATGCAATCGGCCAGATCATCCAGAATATTGATCCGCGTTTCTTTAAGGTGGTATCGATGCAGAAAAAGACGGAGGATGACAAGAGAAAACCGTTTTTGTACCGGCATTTTGCCAAAATTCCGGAAGCCGGACAGTTTGTATTTCTGGATACGGCATGGATGGATGAGATTACGGAGGAGCGTCTGCACGGAACCATTTCCGAGGATGTATATGCCAACCGGATTGAAAGTGTCCGCCGGTTTGAACGGCAGCTTACAGACAATGGCTATCTGGTCATGAAATTCTTTCTGCATATTTCAAAAAAGGAACAGTCACAGCGTATTGCACAGCTGGAGCATCAGAAGGACACAACATGGCGTGTCAGCAAAAAAGATCTGTGGCAGAATGAACATTATGAGAAATGTATGGATGTATTTTCCGGATATCTGAAAAATACAAATATGCCATCCGCACCCTGGTATATCATTGATGCAAAGTCCAGAAAATGGACAGAAGTACAGATTCTTGAGACGCTTACCCAGGGGATTGAGATTGCTCTGAGTAATCACCAGATGGCGGTTCCGCTTCTGCAGAATGTATTTCCGTTGAAAAAAATGCCGCTTCTTTGTGACATTCCGTTGGACAAGTGTATGGAGGAGGATGTCTATAAAAAGGAATTAAAGCAGCTTCAGCAGAGACTTGGAGAACTGCACAATCGTCTGTATCGTAAGAAAGTGCCGGTCATCATTGCCTATGAAGGGTGGGATGCAGCCGGAAAAGGCGGAAATATCAAGCGGATTACGGGAGCACTTGATCCGCGTGGATATGAGGTTCATCCGATTGCAAGTCCCGAGCCGCATGAGAAAGCAAGACATTATCTGTGGCGTTTCTGGACAAGGCTTCCGCGTACCGGGCATATTGCAATCTTTGACCGAACGTGGTATGGGCGTGTGATGGTCGAACGTCTGGAAGGGTTTTGCAGCGAGAATGACTGGATGCGTGCGTACAATGAAATTAATGAGTTTGAGAAGGAACTGCACGACTGGGGAGCTGTGATCATCAAATTCTGGGTGCAGATCGACAAAGATACGCAGCTTGCCCGTTTTACCGATCGGCAGAATACGCCCGAAAAGCAATGGAAGATTACAGAGGAAGACTGGCGCAACCGTGATAAGTGGGATGCGTATGAGGGGGCAGTCAATGAGATGATTCAAAAGACGAGCACTACCTATGCACCGTGGCATATCTTAGAATCCGTAGATAAAAAATATGCACGGATCAAAGCATTAAGGATCGTGATTGCTGAACTGGAAAAAGTGTTAGACTGACTGGAAAAATAAAAAAGGAATACCCCGGCAAACGGAATTTCCGTTGCCGGGGTATTTTTGCGACTTATGATGAAACATCGCAGAATTATGAATTTGCTTTTTTCAGGTTTTTCTGTGCTGTAGAAAGCATCAGCTTGATACGGTTGAGCTGGTTAACTTCTGATGCACCCGGATCATAATCGATTGCAACGATATTTGCGCCCGGATATTCGTGACGAATTTCCTTAATGACACCTTTACCGACGATATGGTTTGGCAGGCAGGCAAATGGCTGCGCACAGACGATGTTGGTTGCTCCCTGTGCAATCAGTTCAAGCATTTCTCCAGTTAAGAACCAGCCTTCGCCAGTCTGGTTACCGCAGGAGACGATATGCTCTGCCTGTTTTGCCAGATCCTGAATATATGCAGTTGGCTCAAAATGTTTACTCTTTGCAAGTTCATCCCTTGCATCCTTGCGCAGCCACTCAAAGAAGCGGATGAGCATATTGTTGATGCGCTTGGATTTTGCGGTAGCTCCAAGATAATCCGCCTTGAAATTCTGATTGTAGCAGCAGTACAGTAAGAAATCGGTCAGATCCGGTACGACTGCCTCCGCACCTTCGGATTCGAGCAGATCCACAATATAGTTGTTGGCAGCCGGAAGGAACTTGACAAGGATCTCTCCAACCACACCGACACGCGGCTTTTTCTCATCCGTCATTGGCAGATTGTCAAAGTCGCGGATGATCTGACGGCACATTTTGCGATATTTACGGTGGGAC
>ENA-OYYO01000358-OYYO01000358.1-human-gut-metagenome-genome-assembly--contig:-NODE-358-length-10806-cov-4.731374_pt1 | contig 10806 bp, 9 predicted proteins | sample MGYA00243250_ERZ653451 | MGnify/ENA primary metagenome ERZ653451 (study PRJEB26926, sample SAMN06165176) | human gut metagenome | biome: ENVO:00009003; feature: ENVO:2100002; material: ENVO:00002003... | reverse complement strand
ATTAAGTCGTCGGCAGCGTCAGATGTGTATAAGAGACAGCCTCGTCCACGACGGCGAGCAGCCCCGCGTAGCCGACGACGCTGCCGTTTTCTGCATCCAGCGCGACTAAGAAGGCTGAGCACGCGTTTTCAAGCTCCTCTGCGAGCATGTTGCGCGACCAGGGGTTCGAGAAGCATGTGCGCTCAAGCTCGGCAACGTCATTCAAATATTCGTTCGTCATCGGCACGATGCGGACTTTTTTCTTTAACTGTTCCATTGGTTTCCTCCGGTCATTTGGCTTCCAGCCAGTTTATGCCCCAGTGGGCCTCGGCGGTCAGGGGAACGGAGAGGTGCACTGCGCCCTCCATCTCCTCGGTGAGGAGCCGTGCGACCGTCTCCTTTTCCTCCTCCGGGCACTCGACGATGAGTTCGTCGTGCACCTGCAAAATGAGCTTTGCCTTTAAGTTTTCCTTGTGCAGCCGCTCGTCGACGCGCACCATTGCGAGCTTGATGACGTCCGCGGCTGTGCCCTGGATGGGCATGTTGCGCGCGACACGCTCGCCGAACGAACGGGTATTGAAGTTGCTCGCCGCCAGCTCGGGCAGCGCGCGGCGGCGGTGCATCAGTGTTTCGACATAGCCGCGCTCCTTCGCCTGCGCGACGACCTCATCCATATAGCGGCGGATGCCGGGGAAGCGCTCAAAGTACGTCTCGATATATTCCTTCGCCTCGTACACCGGCACGCCGATGTCCTGCGCGAGCGAGAAGGCGGAAATGCCGTACACGATGCCGAAGTTGACGGCCTTCGCGTGCGAGCGCATCTGCTTGGTGACCTGATCAGTCGGCACGCCGAAGACCTGCGCGGCCGTGACGGTGTGGATGTCCTCGCCGGTCAGAAATGCCTGCTTCATCGCCTCGTCGTCCGCGATGTGCGCGAGCAGCCGCAGCTCGATTTGGCTGTAGTCCGCGTCGACGAGCACGCAGCCGCTTGCTGGGACGAACATGCGGCGGAATTCGCTGCCGAGCTGCGTGCGCGTGGGGATATTCTGCAAATTCGGCTCGGTCGAGCTCAAACGGCCCGTCGCCGTGACGGTCATCTGGAAGCTCGTGTGGATGCGCCCGTCGGGCGCGATGACCTTCAAAAGACCGTCGCAGTAGGTCGAGCGGAATTTCGCGTACTGGCGGTACTGCAAAACCTCTTCGACGATGGGATTCTCCCACCGCAGTTTTTCGAGCACGTCCGCGTTCGTCGACCAGCCGGTCTTCGTCTTTTTGCCGTGCGGGAGCTGCAAGCGTTCAAAGAGCACCTCGCCGAGCTGCTTGGGGGAATTGATGTTGAACGGCCCGCCGGCCTCTTCATAGATGTGCTGCTCGAGCGTCTTGAGCTGCACTTCCATCTCGCTGCCGAAGGCCGCGAGAGCGTTCGCGTCCACGCGCATGCCCGCGTGCTCCATGCGCGCGAGTACGGCGCAGAGGGGCAGCTCAACCTCATAATAGAGCTCGTGCAGCTCGCGCTTCTCAAGTTCGGGGGCAAAGGCCTCATACAGCGTATCGACGGCGCTGGTATAGACGTGGAACGCCGTCTCGGCCTCGGCCGTGTCGCCGAGCATCGAGAAAGCGTCTGGATCTAAGTGCTTCGGCTCGGCAAGCGTCTGGTGGAAGTAGGCGGCGAAGAGCGACGCGATATCGTACTTGCCCGCCGTCGCGTCGAGCAGGTACCCTGCGAGCGCGGTGTCAAAAATGAACCCTTCGATGGGAAGGCCGTTTTCGAGCAGCGTGCGCTGGAGGTCCTTGACGTTGTGGCTGACTTTCTTGATATCATCCGAGAACAGGGCGCGCAGCAGCGCGTTCCAGTCGCCCTCGTAGCGGCTGAAGTAGAACTCGGCAGAGACGGCGGTCGATTCGCCTGCAATGAAGTCGACGATCACGCCGGAAAGGTCCGGCAGCGCCAGCAGCGTCACGTGCTCCGCCTTGCGGAAGAGCGAGAGATATTCCTTGGCCTTTTCCGCCGTGGTCACGACCTCGGCGGTCACGTTGAGGTCGACCGGCTCCTCGGCGGCGGGGATGTCGGCGGGCGGCTTGAGACCGTATTTGTCGATGAGCTTGGTAAATTCCAGCTTCATAAAGAGCGGGTAGAGCGTGTCTGACGGCGCCTTGCGCAGATTGTCCTGCGGAGAAAATTCGAGTGGTGCGTCCGTCACGATGGTCGCGAGGTGGAAGCTCTGGCGTGCGCTCTCCTCGCCCTCGGTGAGCTTTTTGATGACGTTCGGCTTGGCCTCGATATCGGGGAGCAGCCGGTAAATTTCGTCGATGCTCTGGTATTTCTGGATGAGCGCCATCGCCGTCTTTTCGCCAACGCCCGGCACGCCGGGGATATTGTCGCTCGCGTCGCCCATCAGGGCCTTGAGGTCGACAATGTGGATGGGCGCAAAGCCGTAGACCTCACGAAAGCTCTCGGGCGTCATGTCCTTCGTCGTGGTCTGGCCCATGCGCGTGGAAATGAGCTTGACGGTCGTGTGCCCGGTCACGAGCTGCAAAGAATCCTTGTCTCCCGTGGCGACGACACAGTCCCAGCCTGCGCTTTCGCACTTGCGCGAGATCGTGCCGATCAGATCGTCGGCTTCAAAGCCCGCGAGCTCGTAGCGGGGGATGTTCATCGCGTCGAGCACGTCCTTGAGCACCGGCATCTGCATGGCGAGCTCTTCGGGCATGGCGTGGCGCGTGGCCTTGTAGCCCTCGTACTCGAGGTGGCGGAACGTCGGCTCGCGGCGGTCGAAGGCGACGCACAGCGCCTCGGGCTTTTCCTCGTCGAGTAAGCGGCCGAGCATCGTCAGAAAGCCGAAGATCGCGTGGGTGAAAAATCCGTCGCGCGTGGTGAGCGGACGGACACCGTAATAGGCGCGGTTGATGATGGAGTTGCCGTCTAAAACCATCAGCTTCACGGCATGCACCTCCCAAAATGCAAATTTTTACTAAATATAGTATAGCGCAAAGCAAACAAAAACACAACAGAAACCGGCGGAACTCTCGGCGCGGAGTGAGAAAGTGTGGTAAAAATAAACAGAACACTTGCAATTTCTTGTCGGGATGTTTATAATATTGACTGAAAATCTGTTTTGCTTCCTAATTTTTTGTTAGGAAGCGGGCGGAAAAACAAAAAAGAAAGGGAGAAAATCATGGAAAAGCTATTTAAGCTGAAGGCCAACGGTACTACGGTACGCACTGAGATCCTTGCCGGTCTTACCACGTTTATGACCATGGCCTACATCATCGCGCTCAACCCGAACCTGCTGACCAACTTTGCAGTGGGTACGCCGCTGTGGAACGGTGTGTTCCTTGCCACCTGCATCGCCTCGGCGATCGGCACGATTTGCATGGCGTTTTTCGCCAACAAGCCGTTCGTCATGGCGCCCGGCATGGGACTCAACAGCTTCTTCGCGGTGGTCGTCGCCAACATCGCGGTCATCAACGAGTGCGAGTACGAGTCCGCGTTCCAGGCGGCGCTCGTCATCATCCTTGTCGAGGGTATCGTGTTCCTCATCCTCACGCTCTTAAAGGTGCGTGAGAAGATCGTGGAGGCCATTCCTCTCGGCGTGCGCTACGGCATCGCTCCCGCCATCGGCCTGATGCTGATGAACGTTGGCCTTGGCTCCAATGTCGGTATCTACTCTGAAAACGGCGGCCCGTTCTACATGATGCGTGACTTCTTCGGCGCGCTGACGCCCAGCATCATCAAGGGCAACATGGGCGCGGGCTACGATGCGATGGTCCTGACCGTCGTGACCGCGTTCCTCGGCGTTTTCGTCATGGTCGTCCTCGCCAAGAAGGGCGTGAAGGCGGCAGTGCTGCTCGGCATGCTGTTCTCGTCCGTCATCTACTGGGCGGGCAGCGCCATCTTCCTGCATGTCAATCCGTTTGCGAGCCTCGCGACTGCGAGCTTTGTCCCGCCTTTCGCCGACATGGTCTCCACCACGCTTTTCAAGTTTGACTTTGCGGGCTTTGTGAACATCGGCTGGTTCACCGCCATCACGCTCGTCATCACCTTCTGCATGATCGATATGTTCGATACCATCGGCACGCTCGTCGGTACGGCCTCCCGCGCCGGCATGGTCGATCAGGACGGCAACATGCCCCAGATGAAGGAAGCCCTGCTGTCCGATGCCATCGGTACGGTCGCGGGCGCCTGCACCGGTACCTCCACCGTCACCACGTTCATCGAGTCCGCCTCCGGCGTGGAAGCGGGCGGCCGCACGGGCCTGACCGCGCTCACCGCGGGCATCCTGTTCCTCGCCTGCATGTTCCTCGCCCCCATCGCCGCCGTCATCCCCGGCGCTGCGACCTCCGCCGCACTGATCTATGTCGGCGTTCTGATGCTCCAGGGCCTCAAGAATGTGGACTTCAGCGACATGGACCAAATGCTGCCGGTGTCCATCATGCTCATCGGTATGCCGATCTCCGGCTCCATCGGCCACGCCATCGGCCTGGGCCTCATCTCCTACACCTTTGTCAAGGTGCTCTCCGGCAAGGCTAAGGACGTCAGCGTTCTGACCTACGTGATCTCCGCTCTGTTCCTTGTCAAGTTCTTCGCCGTCGTGTAAGTGTGTGAAAAAACCTTAAAAAGAGCGTCCCGAACGGGACGCTCTTTTTTTCTGCGCCGCGGTATGATATCATGACGAAGATACATAGGGTAATAGGAGCGCACGGCGAAAAAACCTTGAAAAATCAAGGATTGCAACTGCCGGTTGACAAATTTGACAGTGCGCTTTCTTTCCCGCAACCGCGAAATAGGCTATGATAACGCCATTCAGACGGCGCGGGACCGCGCCTTAGAATTCAGGAGGAAGACGATATGATCTTAGCGGATAAAATCATCACGCTGCGCAAAAAGGCGGGCTGGTCGCAGGAGGAGTTGGCAAGTCAGCTCGGGGTGACGCGCCAGTCGGTATCCAAGTGGGAGGGCGCGCAGTCCGTGCCCGACCTTGACAAGGTGGTGCAGATGAGCCGGCTGTTTGGCGTGAGCACCGACTATTTATTGAAGGACGAACTCGAAGAAGAGGAGTTCGTCGAATCCGAGGCGGACGAAACGCCGCTGCGGAGAGTGACGATGGAGCAGGCGGCGCGATACCTTGCGCTGCGCAAGGCCTGCGCGCCGAAGATCGCACTGGCGGTGGCGATGTGCATCGTCTCGCCGGTCGTGATCATTTTTCTCTCCGCCATGGCGGACGCGGGCCTGGGTGGTATTTCGGAGGATCTGGCCGCAGGTCTCGGCGTGAGCGTCATTTTGGTGCTGGTCGCCATTGCGGTGGGGATGTTCCTCTCGTGCGGGGCGAAGACGAAGGAATTCGACTTTCTTGAAAAAGAGCCGTTTGAGACCGAGTACGGCGTGAGCGGCATGGTGCGCGAGCGGCGCAAGGTCTATGAGCCGACCGCCTCGCGCTGTACGATCCTCGGCGTGGTGCTGTGCATCCTTGCTGTCGTGCCGCTGATGCTCGGGGTCGGTCTCGCGTCGTCCGATGTCGCCGCGCTGCTCGTGCGCGTCGCTCCGGCGGATGTTTACGCCGCGGCGGCGGTGGATGCGCTGCTGCTTCTGGTCGCCTGCGGCGTGGGCGTGCTCGTCTGGAGCGGAACGTACACCGGCGCGATGGACCAGCTGCTCGAGGAGGGCGACTACACGCGCAAAAAGAAGGCGCGCAGCGGCGTAATGAGCACAGTGTCGCTCATCTACTGGCTGAGCGTGACGGCGATCTTCCTGTTCTACACTTTCGGACCCAAGGGGAACGGCCAGCCGCAGTATAGCTGGTTTATCTGGGCCGTTGGCGGCGTACTGTATGCGGCGGTGATGGGTATTGTGTCGCTCGTGCTGTATCACAAAGATAAAATGTAAAGCGGACTTGACAAATTGGAACGACAGTGATATCCTACAAGTAAAGCAAACTTGACATTTGCAAAATGGCTCTTGACAGTTGAAAATCACATGATATTATTTTGATATCACAAAGATATTCGAAACGGCTGCAAGAAGAAAAGAGGGAGAACCTTATGCTCTATATTGAACACCTGACCAAGACCTTCGGCGAAAAGAAAGCCGTGGATGATCTGTCGCTCCACATCGCGCCAGGGGAGATCTACGGCTTCATCGGCCACAACGGCGCGGGCAAGACCACGACGCTCAAGTCGGTCGTCGGCATCCAGCAGTTCGATTCCGGCAGGATCACGATCGGCGGGCACTCCATTCAGGACGATCCCATCGCCTGCAAGAAGATGCTCGCCTACATCCCGGATAACCCCGACCTCTACGAGTTTATGACGGGCATCCAGTACCTCAATTTCATCGCCGACATTTTCGGCGTGGAGGAAAGCGCGCGGCAGGAGCGCATCCGCAAGTACGCGGACCTCTTCGAGCTGACGACCGACCTCGCGCAGCCCGTCGCGGCCTATTCCCACGGCATGAAGCAGAAGCTTGCCATCATTTCGGCGTGGCTGCACGAGCCGAAGCTCATTTTGATGGATGAGCCGTTCGTCGGCCTCGACCCGAAGGCTTCACATATCTTAAAGGGCATGATGCGCGAGGTGTGCGACGCGGGCGGCGCGATCTTCTTCTCGACTCACGTGCTCGAGGTGGCCGAAAAACTCTGCGACAAGGTCGCCATCATCAAGGGCGGCAAGCTCATCCGCTCCGGCACGATGGAGGAGGTCAAGGGCGACGACTCGCTCGAGGAGGTCTTCCTTGAGCTGGAGGGCGAATCATGCTGAAAACGCTCGTCAAGAAGCAGCTGATGGAAATTTTCCGCAGCTACTTTTATAATGCCAAAACCAATAAAAAACGTTCGACGGCGGGGATTATCGCTTATATCCTGCTCTTTGCCGCGTTGATGATCGGCCTCGGCGGGATGTTCACGGGGCTTTCCGTTTCGCTCTGTGCGCCGCTTACGCAGGCGGGGATGGGCTGGCTCTATTTTGCACTCATGTCGCTGCTCGCCATCTTTCTCGGCGCGTTCGGCAGCGTGTTCAACACGTATTCGGGCCTGTACTTCGCTAAGGACAACGACCTGCTGCTGTCTCTACCCATCCCGGTGCGGACGCTGATGGCCTCGCGGCTGCTGACGGTCTATCTCATGGGCCTCATGTACTCCGCGGTCGTCATCCTGCCCGCGGTCATCGTCTACTGGGTCACGGTCTCGACGGCGCCGATGGCGCTCCTCGGCGGCGTGCTGCTGACGGCGCTCATCTCAATCTTCGTGCTCACGCTCTCGTGCGCGCTGGGCTGGGTCGTGGCGAAGGTGAGCCGTAAGCTCAAGCACAAGAGCTTCATCACGGTCATCGTCTCGCTCGCGGGGCTTGCCATCTACTATTTCTTCGTCTTCAAGGCGCAGACGGCCATCGAGCAGCTCGTCGCCAACGCCGCGGTCTACGGTGAGAAGATCAAGGGTGCGGCGCACCCGCTCTACGTCTTTGGCCTGACCGGTACGGGCGATGTGACAGCGATGCTGCTGAGCGCGGCGGTCATCCTCGCGCTGTTTGCGCTGACGTGGACGCTGCTCTCGCGCAGCTTTTTGCAGATCACGACCGCGTCGGGCGCATCGGGCAAGGCTGTGTACCGCGAAAAGGCCGTCAAGCGCCGGAGCATCGATGGGGCACTTTTCGGCAAGGAGCTCGCGCGCTTCACCGCGAGCCCGAACTACATGCTCAACAGCGGCCTCGGTATCCTGCTGCTGCCGATCTCGGGCATCCTGCTTTTGTGGAAGGGCGGAACGGTCGTGTCGCTGCTGAACGAGGCCTTCACCTCGCAGAGCGGCTGCGCGGAGGTGCTGCTCTGCACCGGCGTGTGCGCCATTGCGTCGATGAACGACATGGCGACGCCGTCGGTCTCGCTCGAGGGAAAGTCCCTCTGGCTCGCGCAATCGCTGCCCGTCAAGCCCTGGCAGGTGCTTCGCGCAAAGCTCAAGGTACAGCTTGCGCTTACGGCCCTTCCAGCGCTCGTGCCGCTTGCCTGCATGGCGTTTATCCTGCCTGTGACGGCGGCGCTGCCGCTCGTTTTTGCCGAGGCACTCGCGTACATCGCGTTTTCTGCGTGCCTGGGGCTGACGCTCGGCGTCGCGCGGGCAAACCTGACGTGGACGAGCGAGCTCATGCCCATCAAGCAAAGTCTGGCCGTGACGATCGCGCTGTTCGGCGGCTGGCTCTACGCCATCGTGTTCGCGGGGCTTTACCTCTGGCAGGGGTGGAAGCTCGGCGCGGCTGCGTATCTCGCCATCGCGGCGGCGGTGACGCTCGCGGTGACAGCGCTGCTTCTTCGCTGGCTCAAAACGAAGGGCGCACAGCGCTTTGCGATGCTGTAAAGGAAAATAAAATGAGAGAGTGCGGCGGTCGAAGGACCGCCGCACTTCTTTTATATCGGCAGGGGCAAAAATTTACACAGTTCGTTCTTGTGGAAAGCGGCGGACCATGCTGTTATGTGACTACACTCACAAGTAAACTTTGAGGAGTGTGATCGATATGCTGCTGCGCGGCAAGCAGGCGAGCGGACTTTTGACGCAGCAGAAGATGCTGCGCGCCGCCGTAAAGCTGTTTTTGAAAAAGAGATATGAGGGCACGACGACCGCGGAGATCGCCCGCGCCGCGGGCATGCCGCCAAGCTCGTTTTTCCGGGCCTTTCCCAGTAAGGAGGCGCTGCTGCTCGAGCTTGACAAGCGGATGTTCAGCGGGCAGTTCACGCTGGCCGAGCAGCACAGCGCGGCACGTGCTCTACGCGGTGGAGACGGCTATCCAGCTCCACATCGCCGAGCTGACCGAGCCACTGCGCAAGCTGTACGTGACGGCCTACACGCTGCCGTCAACCTCGGCATACCTGTATCGCAGCACGGCGAAGCGGCTGGAGGGCATCTTCGGGGACTATCTTCCGGACGCGGAGGCCAAGGACTTTTACGAGATGGAGATCGCCTCGACGGGCATGATGCGCTCGTTCATGGCTGTGCCGTGCGACGTGTATTTTACCGTGGAGCGCAAGATCGCGCGCTTTTTGGAGTGCGCGCTTAAGCTCTGCAATGTGCCGCCAGAGCGGCGGCGAGGGTCAGCGCGGCCGTTTTGCAGCTCGACCTGCACACCATGGCGGCGGGCATCATCCGAACGACCGTCCAGCAGGCGGAAAAGGGCTTTGAAGCCCTGACAGAACGGTAAATTTCGGCAAGGGGATATCCCCTTGGTGCATCCGATGGATGCACCAATCGCTTTGATGGAGGAATGATATGAAAAAACGTATTTTCAGCTTTTTGACGGCCTTGTGCCTGTGCCTGACGCTGTTGCCGACGGCGGCGCGGGCGGAGAACAATTGGGAGAGTTGGACGATATTTGATGGCACGAATTTGAACCTGTCGGACGGTAGTTGCTATTTAGGTGGCAATGTTACTATTAGCGGCGAAATTACAATCAGCGGAGCCGTCACATTTGATTTGAATGGGTATACCTTGACCTGTAATGCTACAGACGAGGATATGTTTTGTGTGTACGATGGTAAAACACTAACGATAAAGGACAGCGGCACTGACGGCACCATTGATGGTCAAAATAAGAACTGCGGTTTTTCTGTGTCTAGCGGCACACTGATCTTGGAGAGCAGTATCGTTGCGAATTGCAGAGATGACGATGGTGATGGCGGTGCTGTGGATATTGGAAAGGACTGCGTATTCACGATGAGAGGTGGTACGATCAGCAATTGCAATGCACAACACGAAGGCGGTGCTATATAGGAAAAGAGGACGGCTAAAGCCGTCCTCTTTTTTCAGCTCTCCATGTGCTTGCCGAGAAAGCCTGCGATGGCCTGCGCGAGCTTGTACTCCGTCTCGCCTGCGGCCGACTCGCCCTCGGTGCCGATGAAGACCACGAGCCCGAGTGCGTCGCCCTCGGAGATGATGGGCGCGGCGATGGTCGCGCAGTAGCGGTCGAGCGACTCGGTGACGAACACGCTGCGCTCGCTCGGCACGGCGCGGTAGATACCGCGGTCCTCCATGATCTGCTCGAGCTGCGGGCTGATGCGCTTGCCGATGAGGTCGCGGCGCGCGCTGCCTGCCGCGGCGATGACGCTGTCGCGGTCGGTCACGGCCACGCTCGTACCGGTCGACTTGCTCAGCGTGTCGCACAGCTGCGCGGCAAACTCATCTACGCCGCCCATGAGCGAATACTTCTTAAAAATGACCTCCCCGTCCTTGCTCGTGTAGATCTCCAACGGGTCGCCCTCGCGGATTCTCATGGTGCGGCGGATCTCCTTGGGAATGACAACGCGGCCAAGGTCGTCGATCCGTCTGACAATTCCGGTTGCTTTCATCTATCAAAACTCCTTTTATACTCGATAAACTGCACTTAGTCTTTGGAAAAGCCGCCAATTTATCCAAAGCCGCGGCTGGAAGATTTTGCAGCGCGCTGAGGATGATGTTTTTAACAAAATAAGGTGAAAGAGGAGCGAATGTGGACATTGTGCACAGCTAAGGCCGGATTTTAGATGATGAAACTGAAAGAAGTGACAGACCGAAAAAACTTTGAAAAATACGCTTGACATTTCCTGGGATGCGTGTATAATAACGTACTGTTCCGCGAATGGAGCGTGCACCTTGTAAATTAAACAACGAAACTTTGACAAGCACCAGATGAAAAACTGTGCAATATGTACAGTGGCTTGCGAGGAGGACGGTTAAGTCAATTACGTCTGAATCGTAAGGATAAAAAGTTTTAAGCTATGACAAATAGCTCGATAAAGATTTAAGAAGCTTCGGCTTTTTAGATACCATTTTATTGAGAGTTTGATCCTGGCTCAGGACGAACGCTGGCGGCGTG
>ENA-OYYO01000338-OYYO01000338.1-human-gut-metagenome-genome-assembly--contig:-NODE-338-length-11259-cov-5.943235_pt1 | contig 11259 bp, 7 predicted proteins | sample MGYA00243250_ERZ653451 | MGnify/ENA primary metagenome ERZ653451 (study PRJEB26926, sample SAMN06165176) | human gut metagenome | biome: ENVO:00009003; feature: ENVO:2100002; material: ENVO:00002003... | reverse complement strand
GAGATGTGTATAAGAGACAGCATTTATTAAGAAAAGAGAGTTGATATGAAGTTAAAAAAATTCGAACAACAGCCAAAACACGTTGACAATATTCCAATTGAGGCTATTAATCTTGATTCTGAACAGGAACAGCCGCCAAAACCTGACAAAGCTGTTGGCAAGAATGTATTCCAGCCTAACAGCAAATACTTTACAATTGTTATATATGGTCTGCTTTTTGTGCTATGTGCAATTCTTATATATAAGTTCATTGGTAACTGGCCTGCAACCGTCAAGTCATTTGGCAATATATTCCATATACTGTCACCATTTCTTATTGGTGGCATGATTGCGCTTGTTCTTTATCCGTTTATCAAGGCCCTTTATAACAGGTTCTTCATGGGGGTATGCCATATCAAGTCCAAGAAAGCCGCCAAAATGCTTTCAATTCTTGTTGCTTACCTGATAGCAGTTGGCGCATTTGCAGTATTAATAGGCTTTGTTGTGCCTCAGATATACAAAAGTATTACAGAGATTGCCAATCAGGCTCCTGTATGGTACGAGAATATCCGCAACTGGTTCACTGAGTTTGAAGATAAGCACGCCAATTCTTCTATTGATTACAATTTCATTAATCAGAAGATTGAAGATGCTCTTCCTAAACTTGTTGACTACATGACTGGTGCACTTACCAATATGGTTCCTTACATTCTTAATACATCCATGGCCATTCTTTCGGGTGTGTTAAACCTTGTTATTGCAATTATCGTGTCCATCTACATGATTTCTGATAATAAGAATATCTTTTATCATTTTAAGAGATTTTTATATGCCGTGCTTCCTAGGAAAACAGCAGACAATACACGCATCATCTGTAAGAATTGTGCAAGCATTTTTATTAATTATATTATCGGCAAATCATTTGACTCAATTATTGTCATGATTATCTGCTTTATTATCATGCTGATTCTCAAGCTACCATATGCTGTTCTTATAAGCGTGATTGTCGGCATAACGAACATGATTCCGTATTTCGGACCATACATCGGTGGCGTGATTGGCGGTGTGATTATTGTTATCGCAAGCCCTATCAAACTTATCATATTTGTAATCATGATTGTCTGCATCCAGCAGGTTGACGGTCTGCTTATTGGACCTCGTATCATCGGCAGTACTACAGGTCTTAAGCCTGTATGGGTTGTGTTCTCAATAACCGTAGGTGGGGCGCTGTTTGGCGTAATTGGAATGTTCCTTGGAGTTCCCGTATTTGCCGTATTAAGCTACCTGTTAAACATTACAGTGCAGCATTTTCTGGACAAAAGAAAAGTCACCGTGCAGCCTTATGACTCGCCCGATGACCTCTAGATTATTTTTTGGTATTAAGAATTCTCACGACATCGTCGAGGGAATTCTTAAATCTTACCACTCTGTAATTCGCACCTTTATGCACATACATCACTTCTGATACTTTCCTTGCAAATGCTTTATTCTTCACAACAATTCTCCAAAAGCCTTTATATAGTATATGCATTTATTATTAATGATTTCTTACTGCGATAAGTTTACAGATAGGATTGCCCATCTGTGAAAATCTTGTCTCATACTCTGTCATTACATTACCCTCGTTAAGTACAGAGTCATTATGTAAGTCAAATGTGACAACAGGAAGCTCCCAGTCTGCCTCTTTAATCTCTTCTAATGAAAAATCGAATAAATCTTTATTATCTGTTTTGAATTCCACCTGTCCATCCGGCTTTAATATAATGTCATATCTTGCCATGAACTGTCTTGAGGTAAGTCTTCTCTTCGCATGTCTGTCTTTTGGCCATGGATCTGAAAAATTAAGGTATATTCTGTCTACCTCTCCCTCTCCAAACACCTCACATATAGCCTCTGCATCCATTCTGATGAATCTTAAATTAGGAAGCTGAAGCTCATCCTGTTTCTCTACAGCTCTTAAAAGTACGCTTGAATACTTCTCTATACCCACATAATTAATATCAGGATTATTTGCTGCCAATGTTGTTATAAATGTGCCTTTACCCATACCAATCTCAATACGGATTGGATTATCGTTACCGAAAACCTGTGACCATGTGCCTTTCATCCCCTCTGGCTCTGTAAACACATATTCATTCTCTATCATTACTTCCCTTGCTCCGGGTACATTTCTAAGTCTCATACATTACTCCTATCTTATATATTAGCTCAGATTTCGGCTATGTCCGTGTGCGGTATACGCTTGAATATGACAAGCTGTGCAGGAGTTAATGCCACCATCTGCATAAGTTCAGTGCGTGAAAGCACGTCCAAACGAAGTGCGTTTGATTTCACGCACTGTAATAGACTTTGCAGATGGCGGCATTTACTCATGCTAAGCGAAGTCATCCTGAAAGCACATGCCGCACACAGACATAGCCGAAATCTGAGTTTCCTATATATTATTTACCATAAATATCACTTTTTGCCAAGCGGGGTTTACTTATGTACAATCCTGGGCTACAATGTATTTGTATATTTTATTAATCGGAGGAATTATCTCTATAATGAAAAAGCAATTTTTAAAAGGATTACTTATAAAGATAACCAGCGCTGTATCTGCCACTGTTTTGGTATTCTCAGCTTTTGCAGCGGATACCCAGGCTGCAGCATACAACAAAGTCTACAGTGAGACAGACACAACCAGCACAAAGGCTGTATGGCCGGATGCACCTGATGTTAACTCAAACAGCTGCATTCTTATTGATGCTGATACAGGTTCCATTCTTTTCGAGAGGAACTCTCATGAAAAATGTTATCCAGCCAGCACAACCAAGATTTTAACAGGACTCCTTACTATTGAGAACTGTAATATGGACGATGTTGTAACATTTTCACAGTCAGCTGCTAACTCAATTAATGTATATGAGGATGCCAACTTAAGTTCAAAAGCTGGCGAGCAATTTACTGTCAACCAGCTTCTTCACGGACTTCTGCTGTATTCTGCCAACGAGATGGCTTATGCCCTCGGTGAACATGTGGCTGGCTCAATAGATGCATTTGTCGATATGATGAATGCCAAGGCAAAAGAACTTGGTGCTTTGAATACACATTTTGCCAATGCAAGCGGATTATATAATACCAACCACTACACAACGGCATATGATATGGCAATGATTGCAAGAGGGTGCTATAACAATGCTTCTTTTGTCAGCATTGATTCAACTGCCGATGCATATGTAATTCCTGCAACTAACATGTCTGCACAGCGTACAATAAGACACCGACACAAGATGTTAAAGGGTCGTGCCTACTATTATGAATACTGCAAGGGTGGTAAAACAGGATATACTGATGAATCACAGAATACACTTGTTACATTTGCAGAAAAAGACGGTATGCGTCTTATATGCGTTGTATTTAAGGAAGCCACAGATGAGATAAGATATGTTGATACAAGAACCCTTTTTGACTGGGGATTTGCCAATTTCCAGAAATCAACAACAACCGGAAGCCAGCTCGGAGCAATGTTCTCTAATGACAACTATTACAACTCAGCTGTTTTCTCAACTCTTTCGCTAAACTTTGGACTAAATGCTTCATTTATCACAATACCTAATAAAAGTTCTTTGTCAAATGTATCAATGACGGTCGATGATAATTATGACATGACCAATGAGAATGGTGTTATGACAACACATCTTAAGTTCCTATACAACGATAATACTGTCGGCACAACTACACTTAATATATCTGCTGCCGGAACAGATACCGGAAGCCTGCTGCCATACATTAATAATGATGTTTCATCATCTTATAAACCAAAAACATGTATCAGAATTAATATATGGATACTTGTTGGAATTGGTGCCGTTATTCTTTTTATCATCTACATTATTGAAGAACGGGCAAGAAGAAAAAGACAGAGAAGACACTATAACAGAAGAAGACGCAGATTATAATAAACAGAGGATTCGGAGCTAAACCCTGAATCCTCTGTTTTCTATATTATCAGTCTGTGTTTCATTACTAATTCCACCTTTTGAATATGTAAGGCCTGAATATACAGCCTGTGTATTCTTCATAAGCGGCTCAGAATCATCCTGTTTACTAACCTCATAAAAGGATGCCCTGAGTTTCTTTAAAAGCCCTGTAATTCTGTTAATCTCATTATTATCAAGACTTACAGATGCTGATATAAGTGACCTCTTCATATGATTATATATTACAAAAAGATTAGCTGATATCTCATACTGCATATCAAGTCCGCATATAAGCTGGTCTATAACCTTCTGCGCCATATATATATTATTATGTGCCTGCTCAGCACTATCACTCTCACATGCATCATTAAGATATTCTATAGCCATATCATACAGAATCACAACAAGCTGTGATGCTGTTGCCTGTGTAATTCTATACTGAAATGTCTTAATTGTTTCTTTAGTCATAGCATCCCTTTCCTATATAACCATTGAATCTTAAACTACTGTAATAACTGTAATACCTGTGAAGGTCTTTCATTAGCCTGTGCAAGTATTGACGTAGCTGCCTGTGTAAGAACTGTTTCAGAAGTATAAGTAGTCATCTCTTCTGACATATCAGTATCTATCATTGTTGATAATGACTTGGTAAGGTTCTCACTTGAAACCTCAAGGTTATTAGTTGTATGATCAAATCTGTTCTCGTATGCACCGATTCTTGAACGTATTTCATTAGTCTTATTAATAGCTTCATCTACAGTAGATATCGCCCTTGATGCTGTATACTGAGTCATGACATTCATATGTTCCGTGCCAAGTGAATAAGTTGTTATTGCTGGAATATCAATAACGATTACCTGATCCTGATTAGCACCTACATGTATGCTCATAGTTCCAACATCTGTTACTTCCTGACTTATAGTTCTTGCTGTACCTGCACCTGCAGCTGACTGTCCATCATTGTTACTGTCGTCAAATACAGTACCTGCCGCATTACCTGGAACATCCATTGAAAACTCTTTGTTATTAACATCTGTTACTGTAATTACAGTTCCCTTTGTTGAAAGAATTGCCGAATCAGCAAAACCAATTCGCTTTCCATCATCTCCTGTAGCAATCTCTGCCTTAACATCGCTTCCTTCTACATATATACCATCTTGTGTTGCTGCCTGTGGTATTCCCAAAATATCTGCAAGCTCTGCATTATCACATGTTATATTCATCTTCTGGTCGCTTCCATACTGGTTAGTCATAATAACAAGTGTTGAACCAGCGTAATCTGCTGTTGGCACATAACCTGCATAATCAGTACCATTAGCTGCTGTATCATTATTAAGGTCTTTAACTGTAAATGCAGAACCCCCTGTGATGTTAACTCCGTCAATAATCTTTCCCATCACCTTATCAAGTGTATCACCTTCGGAAATGCTTATCTTGTAGCCATTAATGTTTATTGTTCCTTCCTGTTCTTTTGTTATAGAAGCTGTTGATGACATAGTAATACTTCCTGCTCCTACCGCTATAGCCTGTCTTGCGTCCTCAGTAACAGTTATTCCATATACACCTGCTGTATAGCTGTCAGATACAGAAAGCTGATTAACTCCCTGAAGGTCTGAATATACTCTTCTTGAAAGATTACCGTTAATAAGAGACTGTGTATTGAATTCTGTCTGATCAGATATTCTGTCAATCTCATTATTAATCTGTTCTATCTCTTTCTGTATAGCTTCTCTTTCATCATCTGAATTAACATCATTAGCAGCCTGAACGCTAAGCTCCTTTAATCTTGTGAGCATACTCTGGATTTCGGTAATTGCGCCTTCTGCTGTATTCAAAACAGAAACTCCATCTGCTGTATTATTCTGGGCCTGACTAAGACCTCTTATCTGTGCTCTCATCTTTTCAGAAATAGCACAGCCGGCAGCATCGTCCTTAGATCCATTTATCTTGTATCCTGATGATAATCTTTCAATTGATGTTGACAGATTATTCTGTGATTTCTGTAATGCATTGTTGGCAACAATTGCTGCCACATTAGTTCCTATTCTCATATCTTAACCTTTCTGTCTGTCCGATTTACCTGTTCATGCTCTATATATCGGACTTTCTGTGCAAATCTTTAACCTGCAAGCAGTTTTACAATCTGTGCTGCAATTTCATACAGCTTATCTGTTGCCACACTGTCAGCCGCTGCTTCATAAGTCACATATGGCACGTCTGACGATTTTGTAATGTTGACGGTCACATTTGTAAATCCAAATCCTTCTTTTAAATTTTCTTCCATATCATCAAGAAGCTGGCTTCCTTCATCTGAAACTGCTGTGTCACTGACAATGTACATACCAAGACTTTCTCTGTCAGCCTTAGCCTCAACAGAAACTTTTCCTAATACGCTGCTTAGCATGTTTACAGATATACGACCTTTATTGTCGTCATCCTGAACCAATGTAAGTTTCAGCATACCTGTACTTCCTGAGTCTGTTATATACGGTATTCTGTAATCATGCCTTAATGCCAGATTCTTAATATATCCGATTGTTCTGTCCTTAAGTCTTAAATCCAGAAATCCCTCGTAATTGACATCTATCTGTGTATCAAGGTCTCCTGCTTTGGAAAGAACCTCCTGAAGTTCTTCCTCTGTCTCATCTTTCATTTCTTCATACATAAGTGACAGTTTTTCTTTATGTCCGATTTTTTCAATCGAATCCCTTGCATAATCACGTGTTGTCTTAACACCTCTGATATCCGGGAACTGTCCGGATTCTAAAAATGCTTTAACAGCCTGTATGTTACCACTGTTTATTTCTGTATCTGCATTTCTTATCTGCCTCAATATATCAGCTCCTGCCTGCACTGCTGCCTGCTGTTCCTTAAGATATTCCTCATAATATTGTTCCTCGGCTGCCGCATCATAGTTATCCTCTAACTGTTCAATAAACATTTCAACGGACTGTTCTCCGATTCCGGATGAGTTATCCACATTCTTTAATGTATTCGGGGTAACTAATCCACCATTTGCCATAAATAATGCACTGTAATAGTTAGCAATTCCGCTTACCTCTGCCATTCCTGTATTCTCATCAATAACAGCGTCCATGTCATAATGCTTTCTTGAATTATATGCAGTCATAAGATTATTCATAGTGACCTCAGCTCCCTGCTTAATCAGCGCACCTGCTGCCACTCCGGCATCTCTGGTGAATATATTCATCATCTGGTATATTCCTATAAACTGCTTTCTCTGCTCTTTAGTAATACCATTGGTACGGTCAAGCTTATAAAGAAACTTTGAAAACTTCTCCTCATTATCCTTAGATGCTTTATCATTAGCCTCTGTAAGATATTCGTTGACTTCCTCAATTGAAGCATTCATTGGATTTACTCCGTCTTTTATCATATTAAGAACTGTCTCTGGTTTCATATTCTTAATAAGATTATTAATCATTGCATTAACAGATTTGACTATCTCTACATTTTCCTTTGTCATATCCATGTTATTAGCAGCCAGTACCTTTATTGCTTCCTTGTCCTCATCAGTTCCCTCAAGTCCAAGCTCCCTAATAATATCATCCGCACTTCCCTGTACTGCCTTCTTTAATGAATCACCTAAATCGCCTCTTATCTGAGTTCCGACTGCCTCATAAGTTTCATTCATCTTGTCAAACATACTGGCAAATACACGCGCAGGATTTCTTACTATCTCATTCAATGTCTTTCTTGCTTCAAGAACATCTGTATATGCAATCTGCGCTTCTTCATACATTTCATCCGCCTGTTCATATTCCATAAGCATTGAATTAAGCTCATCTATCGGAGTTGTAAGAATAGAAATGTTATTCTTAACGAGATATATGGACGCATTCGCACTCATAAGAACCCTTGCTGTTACAAGCGTGTCGTACGCCTTATCTGCTGCCTGCTGTACATCAGATGCCTGATTTCTAACTTCACTATTTCCTGCGCTTACTGTTGCTGCACTGTATTCAATTCTGAAGCTTCTTGCATCCATCTCCAGCTTAAGGCTTGCTATTGTAAATGTTTCCCCTTTTGATACCACATTTGCAACATCTGAATACTCTGCCCTGTTAATAGTATCAAGAGCTGTTCTTATATCATCAATTGGCGAACCTGTAACGAGCGTATTCTCTGCCTTGCCTCCAAGCTTCATGTTATCAAGTATCTTATTAAGCAGTTCCTCTGAATCAGCCTGTATCATATCAATGTCTATCGAATCAAGCTGTGCTTTATATTCAAGATTTTCTTTAGTAACAGGAATCTGTGCGTCTATAAATGCTCTCGCATCTGCAAGTGTCTTATCATTGACCTCAAGTCCTGCCGAAGCAATTATCTTCTCAATTCCCGGTCTTAAGGCTTCAAAATCAGCGTCAGATATTGCATCTGCGCACCTTCCTATTGTAACGCCATCCGCACTGATACTTGATGAAGCTGCCGCCTGTGCCTGATATATTCCTGCAATTGATGGCTCTATGCCATTAGCCGCCATATAATTCTTCGTATTCTCTGATAATGGCTTTAACTCTTTGCTCTTTTCAAGCGCCCCATTAACCTCAGCAACGCTTTCATCATTGACAGCTATGTCTGCTCCCTGCATACGGCTCTCGATACTTGCCGCCATTGCTGCACTTCCAGTCACACTCTCAATTTTATCCTTAGAAACCGCTGTTCCATAATTAACATAATCATCAGAGTGCATCGCAAGTTCTATCTTAATCTTCTCTACGATATTAACCATATCATCTGGTGTAGCATCTGTAAGATTAAAGCCATCCTCATCTAACTTTACCGCATCAGCACCTGATAACTTCATCATCAAAGCCTTAAGGCTTAACTTTGCATCGGAAGCACTTGCCATTATCTGGCTCTTTACATCATCTGCCTCCTTAAGTAGCCCCTCATATGTATTGTCAGTTGCAGCTGTCACGCCCCCAGAAATTACCACTCCTGCAAATGCACCTGCCACACCCTCACTTTTAGCCGTCTTATTCTCTTTATAATTAATTGATGTTCCCTGTGTGGCCACATCTTTATTAAAATTCGCACCTGAAACTGTATATGTCATATTCTGCTGCCTTTCTTATTCACTGTCTGAAACAATCACCCATTGCATTGTCATGTAATAAATATTTCGGCAGATATAGCGGGATAATTGAGAGATTAGTGGCAACAAATAAAAAGGAAGCTGATTCAGAATTAATGAAAATCCAAACCAGCTCCCTTTCTCTATATTATTCTCCTATATCTTCGTAGCCTGAACCTTAGAAACATCACCGTTAAACTCATACACAGCTATTCCATACTTATGTAAGTCAATAAGCAATGACTGCGGATATCCATCACAATCTCCCTTAACGGCTGTAAGAGTCTTCTTCTGGTCAGCTTCATTATCTCCAAGAACCAGCTTATACTTAGTCTTGAACGGAACTCCTATTCTGAAGCTGTCTCTTTCAACTGGTGTAAAATTAAGTACAAAGAGAAGATTCTTCTTTCCATCCGGACTGATTCTCATAAATGATAAAACGCTATTATCTTTATCATTGGCATTAATCCATCTGAATCCTTCACTACTGTAATCAGTAGCATACAGGCATGGATAATTCTTATTAAGCTTAAGACACTTCTTCGTAAAGTCCTTAAGTTCTGTATGACTTTCATCCTCTAACAGATACCAGTCAAGAGCACGCTTCTCACTCCACTCATTCCACTGACCAAATTCCTGTCCCATGAATAAAAGCTTCTTGCCAGGATGTCCACACATATATGCATATGCCAGCTTAAGATTCTTGAACTTGTCCTCCCTGTCACCAGGCATTTTACCAAGCATAGAACACTTAAGATGTACAACCTCATCATGTGAAAGCACAAGAATGAAATTCTCGCTGTAAGCATACATCAACGAAAATGTCATCTTGCTATGATTAAACTTTCTGAAATATGGATCAAGCTTCATATATTCAAGGAAATCATGCATCCAGCCCATATTCCACTTAAATGTAAAGCCAAGACATTCCCCATTGTCAGGATCACCACTTACCATAGGCCATGCTGTTGACTCCTCAGCTATAGTTATTGCCTGTGGGAATCTCTTCTTTAACATGCTGTTAAAATGCTTTAAAAAACTGATTGCTTCGAGATTGCCGTTGTCACCATATTTGTTAGGAACCCAGTTACCTTCTGTCCTTCCGTAATCCAGATACAACATTGAAGCAACAGCATCAACTCTTAAACCATCAATATGGAACTTGTCCACCCAGAACATTCCATTAGCAATAAGGAAGTTAGCCACTTCATTCTTTGAATAATCAAATACCTTCGTTCCCCAGTCAGGATGCTCTCCCTTTCTAGGGTCTGCATACTCATATACACAGCTTCCATCAAAATTAGCAAGTCCATGCGCATCCTTTGGAAAATGTGCCGGTACCCAGTCAAGAATTACACCAATTCCTTTTTCATGCATATAATCTACAAAATACATAAAATCCTTAGGTGTTCCGTATCTTGCTGTAGGTGCATAATAACCAGTTACCTGATATCCCCATGATCCATCATATGGATACTCTGCAATTCCCATAAGTTCAATATGTGTATATCCCATATCTGAAACATATTTTGCAAGCTCAGGTGCCAATTCTCTATATGTATAGAATCCGTCCTCTGTTCCATCATCTTTCTTCTTCCATGAGCCAAGATGACATTCATATATAGAAAGAGGAGCTTTAAGATGATTCTCCGTCTTCTTCTTCTCAACCCATTCAGAATCTTTCCATTCATAACCTGAAAGATCGGCAACTATTGATGCTGTCTCTGGTCTTAACTGTGCCTGATTAGCATATGGATCTGCCTTGTAAAGAGCCTCTCCACTCTGGGAAATAATAAGGAACTTATACATATCCCCTGCTTTAGCTCCCGGTATGAACAAATCATATATTCCACCATCTGAAATCTTCTTCATATCATAACCATATGCATTCCAGTTATTAAACTCACCTATAACATAGACTTCTCTTGCAGCAGGTGCCCACACAGCAAAATACACACCTTCTTTTCCGTCTTTTACTCCAACATGCGCACCCATTTTGTTATATATCTCATAATGAGTTCCTTGTCCAAAAAGATATGCATCCAGTTCTGTGATTGCCAGCTGCTCGTATTTTTGCATATTCTTCATAAAATCCTCCATTATATTATTATCCTACACGATACTCATGGGTCCCCTCAGATTATCCCATTAATTAATAGTATATTACCACATTAGCAAATCTGTCTCTTATACACATCTCCGAGCCCACGAGACGCGTAG
>ENA-OYYO01000335-OYYO01000335.1-human-gut-metagenome-genome-assembly--contig:-NODE-335-length-11297-cov-4.712862_pt1 | contig 11297 bp, 10 predicted proteins | sample MGYA00243250_ERZ653451 | MGnify/ENA primary metagenome ERZ653451 (study PRJEB26926, sample SAMN06165176) | human gut metagenome | biome: ENVO:00009003; feature: ENVO:2100002; material: ENVO:00002003... | reverse complement strand
TAATCGAGGAATGCGAAAAAGCCGGCAGCGCCGATATGGTCTATGAGTTTTGCTCCACGAGCAAGATAACCTTCCCGGGCGCGGGCGTTGCGGCGGTCGCGGCGAGTCCGGCCAATCTGATAGATATAAAGAGCTTTTTGAAATTCGCGACCATCGGGCCGGATAAGATGAACCAGCTGATGCACGCGAGATATTTCAAAAACAGCGCCGGACTTAAAGCACATATGAAAAAGCACGCCGCCATTTTAAAGCCGAAGTTCGATTCGGTATATAAAGTGCTGGACGAAGAACTGGGCGGCCTGGGCATCGCAGAGTGGACAACGCCCAAGGGCGGGTATTTCCTCTCGTTTGACACCATGCCGGGCTGCGCCGGAAAGGTCGTGAAGATGTGCGGCGACTGCGGCGTTACGTTCACTCCCGCCGGGGCAACTTATCCGCACGGACTCGACCCGGAGGATAAAAATATAAGGCTCGCCCCGTCGTTTGCAACGGTCGAAGAGATAACTCTCACGGTGCGCGTGCTCGCACTCTGCACGAAGCTTGTCAGCATAGATAGGCTGACTGCCGATAAAACCAAGGGTCGTGTGTCTGCATGAAGCTCAAAAACGGATTTCACGGACAGATGTCTGACAAATTCCGCGCGGCGGTGTTCATAATACTCTCCGGCGGATTTCAGGATGCCTATACTTATTGCTGCCGCGGCTCGGTCTTTGCAAATGCGCAGACGGGAAATATCGTACTCATGAGCACTGCCCTTGTCGACGCGGACAGAAGCAGGGTCATCAAATATCTCATCCCCGTTGTGTCGTTTATCATCGGCATCGCGATAGCGGAAGTGGTGCATATGCGGTTCAAAAACTACGAGAAAATCCACTGGCGGCAGCTGATTCTTATCGATGAGATAGTTCTGCTGTTTGCGGTCGGATTCATGCCGCAGAAGCTCGATCCGCTCGCGAATGCGCTCGTCTCGTTCGTCTGCGCGCTTCAGGTGCTGACATTCCATAAGGTGCGCGGCCATGCCTATGCCAGCACGATGTGCATCGGCAATATGCGAAGCGGCACTGAGGCTCTCTGCGCCTATTTTCGCACAAAGGATAAGGCGATACTCAAAAAGGCGCTTACATATTTCGCGGTCATATTGGTCTTTGCCGTCGGCGCGGGTGTCGGCAGCTTTGTTACCGGGAGACTCGGCGAGAAGTCGATTTGGATATCCTGCGGACTGCTTTTGATAAGCTTCGGCATGATGTTCATCCGCGAAGAGGAAGAGCTTATTCTCAGCGCGGAAAACGGCGCAAAACACAGCGAAAACTGAAATCATGCCGCATGGCGGCAAGTCAAACGAAAGAAGGAGCAATCATTATGTTATCAGCGATAGTCGGTGTCAACTGGGGCGACGAGGGCAAGGGGCGCATCGTCGATTATCTTTCGCAGGATTTTGATATAGTTTCGCGCTATCAGGGCGGAAACAATGCGGGTCACACCGTCGTCAACGAAAAGGGCACGTTTATTCTCAATCTGCTTCCCTCCGGCATTCTGCGCGACGGCACAGTGAATGTCATGGGCACGGGAATGGTTATTGATATCGAGCACCTCGTCGGCGAGATCGGCAGGCTGCGCGAAAAGGGGATAGAGATATCCCCGGAAAACTTGAAAATCAGCGACCGCGCAACTATCTGTATGCCCTATCACAGGATACAGGACTGCCTCGAAGAGGACAGACTCTCCGATAAAAAATTCGGCTCGACCCGCCGCGGAATCGCGCCCGTCTATGCGGACAAATATATGAAAAAGACCATTCGTATGGGCGATCTGCGCGACATAGACGGCGTCGCCGATCATCTCAGGGATATCGTCGAGTGGAAAAACCTGCTCATCGAGGGCGGATATCACCACGAGCCTATCGACGCCGAAAAAATGCTCACCTGGCTTCGCACCTACGGCAAGCCGCTGCTCCCGTATATCTGCAACACATCGGAATATTTGAGCAAAGCGGCTGACGAGGGCAAAAAGATACTCTTTGAAGCTCAGCTCGGCGCACTCAGGGATATTGATTACGGCATTTATCCGTATACCTCGTCGTCAAACAGCATCGCCGCATTTTCGACTATCGGCGCGGGCATTCCGCAGTTACATCTTGACGAGAGCATAGGCGTTATGAAAGCCTACTCGACCTGCGTTGGCGAGGGTCCGTTCGTGTGCGAACTGTTCGGTGAAGAGGGCGAAATACTTCGCCGGGCGGGCAACGAATATGGCGCGGCTACCGGCAGACCGAGAAGAGTCGGCGGCTTTGATGTTGTGGCCTCGCGCTACGGAGCGCGTGTCCAGGGCGCAACCGCAATCGCGCTGACAAAGCTTGACATTCTCTCTTATTTCGATAAAATCCCCGTCTGCGTCGCATATGAAATAGACGGAAAGCGCGTCGATACTTTCCCGACCGGCAGCGCGCTCAATAACGCAAAGCCCGTCTATGAGTATTTTGACGGCTGGAAAGAGGATATCTCAGACTGCCGCTCGTTCGATGAACTGCCCGAAGCGGCGAAAAAATATATCGACTTCATAGAAGCGCGGATCGGCGTGCAGATAAAATATATTTCTGTTGGCGCTGAAAGGGATTCAATCATTACTCGCTGACGCTCCCGCCGCATTCTTCGCGGGTCACGACCATATGAACAACTATTCCGCCGAATATCACGGGATAAGGCTCAGCTACGGTCTATCATGCGACCATAATATCTATGTCGTGCCTTTCAGGGGCGGCCAGCTTATAAATATCAAAAACGACGGCACATTCACCGTCCAAAGGCTCATTCGCCACAGGGGACAGAGCACCGTGACGATTGGAAAAGAAAAATAAACAAAAAGCCGTTCCTTAATGGGGCGGCTCAATTTATATACTAAAAACACAAAAGCCATCCCTTTTTCAGAGATGGCTTTTGTGTTTACTCTTCTGCCGCTTCGCTGTATCTTCTCAGTGATATCCTGCCTGCCGTCAGCATGACGCCCTCAAGCATCAGCACGGAGCAAAGCGGAGCACATATTCTCGGATAGCCGAAGATGAGCACCGCCGTCATGGCTGCGAATGTAAGCGTAACGCGGATTATCGACCGCTCTCGATAGCGGATCTTCTCCGCTTTATCGAGCGGCTTCTCTTTCGCCGCCGCAGGGGAGAGGATGCATATTATAATGTATGCCACTGCCGATGCGAGCGCACCGGATTTCAGAACCGCGGACTCGCGCAGGGCGAAGAAAACAAAGCATATCGACAAAAGTATTTCTATCGTCGACAGTATCATGCACTTGCCCTCGGTCGAGGCGTGAAACCCGCCGCCGTATTTCTTGACGAATAGGAATACGGCGTAGAAAATCATGCTCTCGAGCGGAACCGAAAAAATCAGCCCCAGTATCAGGCAGATGACCGCGTACATCAGCTTCGATAACAGCGAAAAGAGACCGTAGGCCACGATCTCTTCCTCGCTGTCCGGCAGATACCCGCGCTTCTCAAGGCGAGAAGTCAGGCGAACTGACAGATCATAAATCATTTGTTCTTGTAGATCTCCGCGCTCTTGGGCATACGGGGCTGATAGGTCCAGGGCGAACCGGTCGAGTTGATGTCGTCCTTGACGTTCTTCTTGGCGAGAGTGATAACAGACTCTGCCGCTTTCTTTGCTATGTTTTTCATTTTGTCCACCTGCTGCCGGTTCCATTTAAGTCCGGCATTTCCTTTCTTTGGTATTTTTGGGACAACTACATGATAACATGTCAACAATAAAATTCAATATAACAAACAATACTGCATGTTTTTGCGTCAAAACTGCACAAATCCTTAATATTATTTAACAACGGCATAAAATAACAGCGTATTACAAATATAATTGTGTTAGTAAATGGCAGTTTGTTCCAATTAAAAGCGGCAAATGGTAACATTTTCCATAGGTGATGAAAGTGAACGATGAAAAGAAGAATGCCGTTATCGGGGCGCGGATAATGCAGCGCAGGAAGCTGCTCGGAATGAAACAGTCCGAGCTGGCGGAGCTTATAGGAGTCTCTGATAATCAGATATCCAATATAGAGAACGGCAGGAGCTATCCGAAGCTCAACAGCTTTATGCTCATCTGCAAGGCTCTCGACTGCAACGCGGACTATTTCTTCTCCGGCGTGATAAGCGATTCTCTTCCCGAGCAGATAGGGGAGATGCTCTCGTCGCTTTCCGTCGAGGAGCAGAGGATGGTCTGGCGCCTTGTTGACTGTTACATACATCAGAAAGATGACTCAACGATTTAACGATTTAAACTATTTGACTTGAGTTTTCTCATATGGTATAATTGTCAACGAGGAGTGGCATTTCGTGAAGATCGCAATTTGTGATGACGACAGTGCTTATGTAAAAAAGATCGAATCGGTGGTTCGCACGACCCTTGCGGAGAAGAATATCGATGCGCGGTTCGATCTCATATCTGACAGTGCGCAACTGCATGACAGCGCGGAAACATATGATATGGCTTTTCTCGATATCGGGATGACCCCGTATAACGGGCTTGAGATTGCCGCAAGGCTGAAGAAGAGAAACCGCAATATCATTATATTTTTTATCACATCGTATGATGACTATATCGACGATGCCATGGATCTGCACGTTTTCAGATATATATCCAAACCGCTCGACGCAAGGCGGCTCAGAGCGGGAGTCGAAAAAGCGCTGAAGCTCATCGACAGGGCGCGCATAAGCTTTCTTGTGAAAGAGAGCGGAAAAGCCGTGTGTGTCTTCTCAAAAGATATTGCTTTTGTTGAGATAGCCGGACGCTCCACGCGGGTCGTGACGACCAAGGGGGAGTACAATTCGGAAAACGGCATTGACTTCTGGGATTCAAAGCTCGCTGCGCCGTCATTCTTCCGCGTGCATAAGAGCTATATAGTCAATGTCCATTATGCAACGGATTACACCCGCGCGTCCGTTGTGCTCTGCGGCAAGTACGAAATACCCATAGCCTACAGGAAGCAGGCGGAGTTCCGTCACTTTTTTCTCAACTATTTCGGGGGACGATGATCTGAAAAATGGAGTTATTATCTGCACTTTCACATGCTATAGAGCTTTTTATTGTCTTTCAGTTCTTCAACGATCTGTTTGCCAATAAGGGCAGGAAAACCGTTGCAGCGATGGTCGGCATTGTTTTCTATGCCGTGGCATATGCGGCGTTTTTGCTGTTTAATTCAACGGTCTTCAACATTTTGCTCTGCTTTGTTATCGATTCCGTGTTTGCAAAGCTCTTCTTTGAATGCAATATCAAAGGCGCAACGCTCGGCGCGCTGTTCATAGCGGTGTCGAACACTGCGTCGGAATTTATAGTCATGAGCGTGCTCGGCATAGTCGGCGGAGATATAAAGACCTATCGGTCGAGCCTGTATATTTATCTGCTTATGGTGCTCCTGAGCAAGTCCGTCCTCTTCGTTCTGACGAAAGCGGCTGTTTATGCGGGACTGTATCTGCGCGGTCAGAAGGGCGTGCGTATCCCCGCGTTCCTGCTGATTTATCCTATAGCGTCGATAGTTATCCTCTATACTTTCTGGATGATTTCCGTGCGCTACGATTTGTCGAAGAATATAAGTGTTATAATTTCCGTCGCGTCAATCGCTATAATCGCATCGGCGTTTCTGACTTTCGTCTTTTACGGGCGAACCTCGCAGAAGCTCGATGAGCTGTATAAAACCCAGCGCGAGGCGGAGAGACTGCGTACCGACCAGACTTATTACGCCCTGCTCGATCAGCAGAACGAGATGCTCAAGACTATAACGCATGACGAGAAAAATCATCTTATCGCCATAAAAGCACTCGCGAACGATCCCGCAGTCAGCGAATATATCGAGAATATCTACGGCGATATAAAATACCATTCGATGTTTGGCAACACAAAGAACAAGTTCCTCGATTTGCTGCTCAACAAATATAAATCGATCTGCGATTCGAGCGGGATAAGCTTCGAATACAATATAAGAACGGCGAACCTCTCGTTTATGGATGCGCCGGATCTGATAACGCTTCTGAGCAATATCCTCGACAATGCAGTCGAGGCGGCGAGCGTTTCCGAAAAGAAAACGATAGAGCTTTCGATAAACAGGGTCAATGAATTCGATATGCTTTCCTGCGTCAATTCCAGCGACCGCAAGCCGCAGTCCGTCGGCAAATCGCTCAGGACTTCGAAGAATTCCGGCGGTTTCCACGGCCTCGGAACAAAGAGTATCAAGGCGATGGCGGGAAAATATAACGGCGAGTTCGATTGGGCATACAGCGAGGCTGACAGGGAGTTCACGGTCAATATCGCGTTCTTCCATACAGATAAGGAGAGAGAGTTGGTAAAAAACTGAAAGGGAGAACACTATGAAAAAGACAGTTGTCCGACCGTTTGAAGCGGGAAGTCTGATGCTTGCCCTTGTGGGCTTTGCGTTTCCCGCGATGCTGATTTACGAAGCCGTGTCCATCATTCTCAAAGGACTGGCGCCGGAGCGCATCGTCGTCATTGCAGTGGCGGCTGCGCTTACATATTTTATAAGCGTCAGCGCGCTCAAAATTATCTTCATGTCGAAGTTCACTTTCTATGAAGACCATTTTGAGGCAGTGTACTTTGATGCGTTTATGGATCATGCAAAGACATTCTATAAGCCGATTCCGTCGCACAAAGTGTCGGTTTACTATGATGATATTGAAAAGTTCGGCTCGTTTGAGAGTAAGCAGCTGCGCCGCAACGGACGCGATGATAATAACCGTTTGTTGGCGTTGGCAAAGGTCAAAGGAAAACTTGTGCCGTTCACTCTGCCCGTGTGGTTTCAGGATTCCAGAAATTACTTTATCATAAACGATAAGCTCGGCAACGGCTACCTTATCGACGGCAAGCTTTACAGCGTCGGTCAGGTGGGCTCGGTTTTGAGAAATCTTGAGGATGCTTCCGGAAAGTCGGCAGTCGGCGGATATCCGAACATGAGCAACCTTATCGGACTTAAAATTCTGTTTGGCTTCGGTCTGACGATGGCTATTCCGCTGGGACTTATCAGACTTGAAAGTCTCTTGAATCCGCAGCATGTTATGTCTTATCAGTCGGGTCTTAGAACAGCGTATGTTGTGACCGGAATGATTTTCGGTCTCTCGATTCTGTTCAAATTTATGATGGTCGGTATCAGCAAAGAAAGCGGTAATGAAGATACATCAAGAAAGAGCAGAGTTATGACAACTGCCCTTTCCGCAGTGCTGTTTACTGTGTCGGCTGTATGCTTCATCCTTTCCGTCATGCAGTAAATTTTTGAATATTTTTCGCGGAGCACAGTTTTTTTACTGCGCTCCGTTTGCTGTAATATGCATATATTGTCATACCTCTTTGCTGTGCTCAAATATCACATCTGAAATTTATATGGCAAAATCAATCCCGACTAATGCGGCAGAGCAGTAATTCGGTGCTCTGATACATTATTGAAGTAAAGCGAATAAATTTTGCAAAACGACTTGACAGCGCGCTTTCGGGAATCTTTGCGCCGCGTGCGCGCAAAAAACTAATATCGCGGACACCGAGATATAAAGCCGCCGAAAATTTTGACGGCATTCCGGGGTATTTGACAATAAATTCAATCTGTATAAGCTTGCATTTTCGGCTGTATTATGTTAATATGTCCTATATTAAGCAGTCATAAATAGTTGTAATTCAACACTTTTAGTTGTTTGTGGTGCTTTTTCTACGGGGCGGCGCACAATTTTCGCCCCGATACTTTGACGACAGGGAGTTGGCATACTTGGCGAAGTATATCATCAAGCGTGTTGCAATGGGTCTGCTGTGCATATTCATTGTTGCAACACTGACTTTTCTTCTGATGAATCTGGTACCGGGCGGTCCGTTCACGGCTGAGAAGTCTATGAGTGAGGCGGCGCAGAGAGCGCTTGAAGCAAAATTCGGACTGGACAAGCCCCTAGGGCAGCGTTATTTGACATATATGTCCGATCTTCTCAAGGGAGATATGGGCCCGAGCCTTAAACAGCGCGGACGTTCGGTCAACGAAATAATTTCCTCGAAATTTCCGATTTCGGCGCGTCTTGCGGGCGTCGCCGTGCTCGTATCGCTGCTCGTTGGTATCCCGCTGGGCTGTGTCTCGGCCTATAACAGAGGAAAATTCGCCGATAATATTATTATCGTGCTTGCGACCTGCGGAATAGCCATACCGAGCTTTATAAGCAGCGTTATTCTACTATATACGTTCGGAAGCAAGCTGAATATATTGCCGACGATAGGACTAAACTCGTTGGCATCATATATAATGCCGGTAACGGCGCTGTCGATTTATCCGACTGCATATATAACGCGCCTCATGCGCTCGAGCCTGCTCGACGTTATGGGTCAGGACTATATCCGCACCGCGAAGGCGAAGGGTCTGTCGAACTTCAAGGTTCTTTTCAAGCACGCCCTGCGAAACGCCATTCTTCCCGTTGTTACTTATGTCGGCCCCATGCTGGCGGGTCTTATGACCGGCTCGTTCGTCGTGGAGAAGATATTTACCATTCCCGGCCTCGGCCGCGATTTCGTCTCGGCGATAAACCAAAAAGACTATACGCTGATAATGGGAACTACAATAGTTCTTGCCACCCTTATAATTGTGGCTAATGTTATAGTGGATATTCTCTATAAGATTATTGACCCGCGTATCAAACTTAAGTAAGGGAGCGGCAGGAGAGAAACGATGAAGAAAAAATTCCCGAGTCTGCACCTGAATGCAGATGATTTTATCCCGGCAACAAACGATGAAAAAGAGAGCCTCGTCGTCATGCGCGACAGCGTCAACTTCTGGGCGGACGGTATGCGCCGCCTGCGCAAGAACAAGATAGCGATGATAAGCCTCGTTTTCATCCTTATAATAATGATATTCGCCTATATCGTACCGTCCTTCTGGCCCTACAGCTATGAGCAGCAGATTAAGTACAGCGAAAATCTCAAGCCCTTTGAGTACAGCCAGACCGAGCAGGCGCAAATCGACGCGGGCGAAAAGGTGTTCCCGCATATCTGCGGCACCGATAAGCTCGGCAGAGACTTCGCAGTCCGCCTTATGATGGGCACGCGAATCAGCCTTACCGTCGGTCTTATCTGCGCGGCGCTCGTCCTGATAGTCGGCTCGATTTTCGGCGCCGTCGCCGGATTTGCCGGTGGCTGGGTCGATATAATAATGATGAGAATCACCGATATTCTCTATACAATACCCGATGTTCTTTTGATAATAGTGCTCTCGATAGCCTTGAAACCGAGGCTTGAGGATCTCGCCGAACAGCCCGGATTTGGCTGGATGAACACGGTCGGACCGAACCTTATCGCGATATTCCTCGTGTTCGTTCTGCTCTATTGGGTCGGCATGGCGCGTATCACGCGCTCGCAGATTCTTGTGCTCAAGGAGTCCGAATATGTCACGGCGGCGCGCGCTCTCGGCGCAAGCAGCTCGCGCATAATCAGAAAGCACCTGCTCACAAACTGCATCGGCACCCTTATCGTTACCACAACTCTTCAGATCCCCTCGGCTATATTCACCGAGAGCTATCTGAGCTTCCTCGGACTCGGCGTTGCGGCTCCCATGCCGTCGCTCGGCTCCCTCGCAACCGATGCGGTCAAGGGTATGAATACTTATCCGCATCTGCTGTTTTTGCCGGCAATACTTATCAGCGTCATCATTCTCGCATTCAACCTCTTCGGCGACGGACTGCGCGATGCGTTTGACCCGAAGCTGAAAAACTGACAAGGAGGGCGAGAATTTTGAGCGAAAAACTTCTGGAAATAAAAGACGAAAAACTCTCGTTCTTCACCCCCGCGGGCGAGGTCAAGGCGCTTAACGGCGTGTCCTTCTCCATGAACGAGGGCGAGGTGCTCGGCATAGTCGGCGAGTCCGGCTCGGGCAAGTCCGTCACGGCTTATTCAATAATGGGTCTTACCGCCCATCCCGGCAAGCTCATCGGCGGTACGATATATTTCAACGGTCATCAGATCGAAAAGATGAGCGAAAAAGAAATGCGCAAAATCAGGGGCAACGAGGTCTCGATAATCTTCCAGGATCCCATGACGAGCCTCAACCCCGTCTATACTATCGGCAACCAGATAACCGAGGTTATCCGCCTGCATACGGGCAAGAGCAAAAAAGAGGCATATGACCGCGCGAAGGAGCTGCTCGAGCTTGTCGGCATCAACGAGCCCGCAAAGCGCCTCAAGCAGTATCCCCATGAGCTCTCCGGCGGTATGCGTCAGCGAGTCATGATAGCAATAGCCCTCGCGTGCGAGCCCAAACTGCTCATAGCCGACGAGCCCACAACGGCTCTCGACGTTACCATTCAGGCTCAGATACTCGAGCTTATGCAGGAACTCAGACAGAAGCTCGGCATGAGCATCATAATGATAACCCATGACCTCGGCGTCGTCGCCAGCATGTGCGAAAGAATCGCCGTCATGTATGCCGGTCACATTGTTGAGTACGGCACGGCGGATGAGATATTCTATGAGCCCAAGCATGAATACACAAAGGGACTCATCAATTCTATTCCCAAGCTCAGCGCTCAGGAGATAGAGCGCCTTGTGCCTATCGAGGGTCAGCCGGTCGACCTGCTGAATCCTCCCGCAGGCTGCCCGTTCGCGCCGCGCTGCGCAAACTGCATGAAGATATGCCTGCGCGAGATGCCGCCCAAGACTGAGCTTAGCGATACGCACTACAGCCACTGCTGGCTGCTTCAGAAAGAAGAATTTGAAAAGGGGGAGACAAGCTGTGAGTGAGAATGAAAAGCTCGTTGAAGTGCAGCACCTGCAGCAGTATTTCCCGGCAGGCGGCAGAGGAAAGCACAAAAAATTCGTCCAGGCAGTCGATGATGTCTCGTTCTTTATCAATAAGGGAGAGACGCTCGGTCTCGTCGGCGAGTCAGGCTGCGGCAAAACTACCGTCGGTCGTACTCTGCTCAGACTCTATGAGCCCACGGACGGCAAGATAATCTACGACGGAAATGTTATCTTCGATAAGGAAAACAAAGTGGCGGTCAATATGCTGCCCTTCAGGCGCAAAATGCAGATGGTTTTCCAGGACCCCTATGCGAGCCTTGACCCGCGCATGACGATAGGCGATATCGTAGGTGAGCCCATCGATATCCACCATCTCGCCGCCAACAAGGCGGAGAGAAGAGAGAAGATAATCTCCCTTCTTGAGCGCGTCGGACTCAACAGCGAGCACGCAAACCGCTATCCGCATGAGTTCTCCGGCGGCTGTCTCTTATACACATCTGACGCTGCCGACGACTTAATAGG
>ENA-OYYO01000329-OYYO01000329.1-human-gut-metagenome-genome-assembly--contig:-NODE-329-length-11375-cov-4.346731_pt1 | contig 11375 bp, 10 predicted proteins | sample MGYA00243250_ERZ653451 | MGnify/ENA primary metagenome ERZ653451 (study PRJEB26926, sample SAMN06165176) | human gut metagenome | biome: ENVO:00009003; feature: ENVO:2100002; material: ENVO:00002003... | reverse complement strand
AGAGACAGGCTCGATACCGCCGTGGTCTACCCGACCTACGGCGAGCGGCAGAAAAATGAAGCCATCGCCGCGCTGGCAACGCTCATCAAAAAGCACGGTGTGGAGCACATCGCCATCGGCAACGGCACGGCCAGCCGCGAGACCGAACAGATGGCCGTCGAGCTCATCCGTCAGGTGAACGAGGGCAGTGCGCACGTGAGCTACATGATCGCCTCTGAGGCGGGCGCGTCCGTGTACTCGGCGAGCAAGCTCGCCGCCGAGGAATTCCCGCAGTACGACGTGAACCTCCGCTCCGCCGTATCCATCGCGCGGAGATTACAGGACCCGCTTGCCGAGCTCGTGAAGATCGACCCCAAGGCCATCGGCGTGGGGCAGTATCAGCACGACATGCCGCAAAAGCAGCTCGACGAGGCGCTCAGCGGTGTGGTCGAGGACTGCGTCAACGCCGTCGGCGTGGATATCAACACGGCGTCGCCGTCACTTTTGCAGCGCGTCGCGGGCCTGAACGGCACAACGGCGAAAAATGTCGTCTCGTACCGCGAGGAGAACGGCGCGTTCACCTCACGCGCGCAGATCAAGAAAGTGCCAAAGCTCGGCCCCAAGGCCTTCCAGCAGTGCGCAGGCTTCCTGCGCGTGCCGGAGAGCAGGAGCGTTCTCGACAACACCGCCGTCCACCACGAGAGCTATGACGCCGCGAAGGCGCTGCTCGACCTGACCGGCCACACGCTCGCCGACGTGAAGGGCGGCAGGCTCGCCGATCTGCCCGATCGCGTCAAGGCCTACGGCGAGGACAAGGCCGCGGGTGAGATCGGCGTCGGCGTTCCCACGCTGCGCGATATCGTCTCGGAGCTCTTAAAGCCCGGCCGCGACGTGCGCGACGAGCTGCCAAAGCCCATCCTGCGCACCGACGTTCTTGAAATGAAAGACCTAAAGCCCGGCATGGTGTTGACCGGCACGGTGCGCAACGTCATCGACTTCGGCGTGTTCGTGGACATCGGCGTGCATCAGGATGGACTTGTTCACATCTCGCAGGTGTCGAACAAGTTCATCAAGCACCCCTCCGAGGTCGTGTCCGTCGGCGACGTTGTCAAGGTCGTCGTGCTGGAAGTCGACGAGAAGAAAAAGCGCATCAGCCTCTCCATGAAGCAGGCGAAATAAGTTTCGCCTTGCAGTTGACATAAAAACTCCCACGGTTCCGGTAATATCGGAACCGTGGGAGTTTTTCCATTTTATCGTACGCTGATTTACAGCAAATCAGCCAGCTCCAGCACGAGCTTTTCGCTCTTTTCCCAGCCGAGGCAGGCGTCGGTGATGCTCTTGCCGTAGGTGCCCTCGCTGATCTTCTGGTTGCCGTCCTCGATGTAGCTCTCGATCATCATGCCCTTGACGAGCGCGTTGATGTCATTCGAGTGGCGCTTGGAGTGCAGGACCTCCTTCGCGATGCGGATCTGCTCCAAATACTGCTTGCCGGAGTTGGCGTGGTTGCAGTCGACGATGCAGGCGGGGTTCTTGATGCCCTTTTCCGCGTACAGCTCGTGCAGCTGCACCAGGTCTTCATAGTGGTAGTTGGGGCGGCTGTCGCCCTTTTCGTTCACATAGCCGCGCATGATGGCGTGGGCATAGGGGTTGCCCGCGGTCTCGACCTCCCAGCCGCGGTAGAGGAACGTGTGGTCGCCCATCGCCGCATAGATGGAGTTCATCATCACGCTCAAGTCGCCGCCCGTGGGGTTCTTCATGCCGACGGGCACATCAATACCGCTCGCGACGAGGCGGTGCTGCTGATTCTCGACCGAGCGCGCGCCGACAGCGACATAGCCCAGAATGTCGGAGAGATAGCGGTAGTTTTCGGGATAGAGCATCTCGTCGGCGCAGGCAAAGCCGGTCTCCTGCACCGCGCGGGTGTGGAGGCGGCGGATGGCGATGATGCCCTCGAGCATGTCGGGCTTTTTGCTCGGGTCGGGCTGGTGGAGCATGCCCTTGTAGCCCGAGCCGTTGGTGCGCGGCTTGTTCGTGTAGATGCGCGGGACGATCAGGATCTTATCCTTGACCTTTTCCTGCAGGGGGACGAGGCGGCAGACATAGTCCATCACGCTGTCCTCGCGGTCGGCAGAGCAGGGGCCGATGATGAGCATCAGGCGGCTGTCACGCCCGTCGAGGATCGCGCGCATCTCTTCCACGCGCGCCTCACGCACCTTGGCGACCTCTTCCGTGACGGGGAACTCTTTTTTAATGTCCATCGGGATTGGGAGTTTACGGATGAATTTTGCATTTTGCTGCATAATGAATACTCCTTGTCAATAATTGACCGATATTGTCTATTATTCTACAGCGTTCCCCGCGGTTCTGCAAGCGCGATTTCATGGCGGACTGTATAAAAATTCGAAAACGGCACGTGCAAATTCTATCGAATCTCGAAAACGGCGGTCAATTCCGCGCGAGCCGCTTCCAACGGCTGTGCAGCCGTGCTCCTTATTTCCTTTTTTGTTGCCGTGAACCTCATTTGTATAAACGCAGATGCGTTTCATGCCGGTACAGTGCATCAATTTCCCGTTTGGTTTTATTTTCCTCTTTCACACATTTGGAGCGTTTTCTAAACTTTTTATTGATATTTATGTATTTTAAACAGTCAAATCATCCATTTTCATAACATTTTTATCGGTTGAAATGTGGAAATTATCTCATTTGACTGAATTTAACAACTCCTTTTCGCAATTCCGGATTAGACTGCTGATTGAAAGGGTACGCGGCAGATCGGTGTGTGGCTGCCGCGCGCCGAACCGGACACATAAAAGGAGGAATCATTATGCTGACGATCGAACTCAACATGTACCACGCTGTTGCTCTGGGCGCTTTCCTGTTCTGGCTGGGCGGCGTACATGTCTCCTATCCCGCCGAAGAGATCGACACCATGGGCAATATGTTCCTCACGATCTTCCTTGCTATGGCGCTCGCGGGCCTCAAGCTCTGGGAGCTCATCGACCTTGCAATGCCGATGGTCATCTGCCTTGTGCTCCAGTGTGTTGTGATGTTCCTCTTCTCCTACTTCGTGGTCTTCAACGTCATGAGCCGCAATTACGACGCGGCGGTCATGACCGCGGGCTTCATCGGCTTCGCCATGGGCGCAACCTCGAACGCCATGGCCAACATGCAGGTCGTGACGAAGAAATACGGTCCTTCGCCGGTGGCGTACTTTGCCATCCCGATGGTCGGCGGCATGTTCATTGACTTCTTCAATGCCGTTCTAATTGCCGCCAACATCGGCTGGTGGACGTAAGCGAGGTGAGACCATGTACGTCCACTTCCCGAGCGATGTCCTCGCCGCGGCGGTGCTCGGCGTCGTCATCGGCGAGCTGGTCTTCCGCTATGGGAACCGCCTGCTGGACCGGCACAAATTGCTGACGGTCAACTGAATCCCTCCCACTGTAAGTCCATCCCCCCCGCATCAAAAAAGCAGCGCCAAAAGGCGCTGCTTTTTTGCGCTTGCGGTTCAAAATCTCCGTATGGTATAATAAGAAAGCAAACTATCGAAAGGCGGGGCACCGATGGATATCGAGCGAACGAAACAATTTTATCGCGAGCTTAAGCAGTCTGACCTGTGCGGCTGCGCCTATTGCCGCAACTATGTAAAAGAGGCCGCGAAGGCCTATCCTGCCGTGACGGCGTATCTCCAAACGCTCGGCGTCGACATCGCAAAACCGTTTGAGACGATGCCTCTCGAGCTGGACGAAGCCGGCCAGATGCCGTACATTGGACCGCAGTACCTCGTTTTCGGCGCAGAAGCGGGCTTTGCCGCCGCGACGGTGAGAGACGTCAACGACGTCGAGGTCCGCCTCGCGCAGTCCCACCCGGGCGACAACATTCAGGAGCCGCACTTTGTGATCGAGATATTCCCGATTTTTCTGCCGTGGACGGTGGAGGAAACGAACGCCAAGCAGTGAAAAGATCTGTCGTTCTGTTTGTGATGGTCTCTTTTTTGCGCCGGCAGGCTGCGGCGCTGTTGAGCGCATCGCGGACGCGGGCGGCGAAAACCAAACGAGAGATAAAATGAGAAAGCGAGGAAACAGCATGAGTTCTGCGATCATCAAAATGAAGCGCGGGTCGGAGACCGACTTGGCGGAGGTATCCAAAAGCATTCTCGATGATTTCAAGGGCGATGTTGCCGAGCTGTCTCTGGAGCAGATGTCGGAGGTGAACGGCGTCAAAGTGCTGCTGCTCATTCTGGAGCGGTACTATATGAGAAACGGCAGCATGGCCGTCAGCACAGTGCAGATCATCGACTCCGGAGAAGTCCAGCAAGCGACGATCATCGGCACCGGAGGCGGCGAGGGCCTTATGAACATCAGTCTGGGCGCCAATCAGGATTTTGCGCGCAGGGTCGCCAAGGTTTTGGCGAAGCTCGGCTTTGAGGAAATCAGATCTTGATTTTGAGGAGGGACAAACGATGTACATTTATGTCATAACATGATAGCGGCCGCACTTACGATATATTTCAGCCTTGATGAGTATAAAAAGGCAGCATGAGCACGCGCAATTTTAAGATCATCTGCGTATGCGAGAGTGTCGTGCTGCTCAGCCAGCTTTATTTTCTTTTGACTTGATGTAATTTTCAAATCAGTGAGGGGGCGCAGCCGCGCCCCTTTTCATTTTTTCGTCTTTGTGGTATACTTTGGGCAAAATCAAGGAAAAAGCGAGGAAACGGTCATGGAAACCATTGCAGCCATCGCCACGGCGCAAAGCCCGTCGGCCATCGGCATCGTGCGCCTGAGCGGAGAGGAGACGCGGCGCGTGCTCGCCGCGCTGTTCACGCCCGCAAGCGGCATGGCGGTCGAAGCGCTTCCGTACCGCCGCATGACCTATGGCGACATCCGCTCGGCGGACGGCACGCTGCTCGACCGCGGCATGGCGGTCTGTTTTTCCACCGCCCACAGCTACACGGGCGAGGAGAGCGCCGAGCTCCACTGCCATGGCTCGCCGGTCGTACTGAGCGAGGTGCTGCAAGCGGCATTTGCCGCTGGCGCACGGCAGGCGCGGCCCGGTGAATTCACGCAGCGGGCGTTCCTGAACGGAAAGCTCGACCTCACCGAGGCTGAGGCAGTCATCGACCTCATCGACGCCGAGACGGCGGAGAGCGCGCGCAATGCCGCGGCCCAGCTCTCCGGCGCGCTGCGCCGCCCGATTGAAAGTGTTTATGACAAGCTGCTCGACGTTTCGAGCCGTTTCTACGCCGTCGTCGACTACCCCGACGAGGACATTGAAGACCTCTCGCGCGAGGAGACCGAGCGCACGCTTTTATGCTGCGAAGAGACGCTTTCTGATCTTCTCGGCACGTTCGCACGCGGGAAAGTGCTCAAAAACGGCGTCGCGACCGCCATCATCGGCGCGCCGAACGCGGGCAAGAGCTCACTTTTGAACGCGCTCGTCGGCTTTGACCGTGCCATCGTCACAGATATCGCGGGCACGACGCGCGACACGGTGGAGGAAAAGGCGACGGTCGGCGGCGTGCTGCTGCGCCTCATCGACACGGCGGGCCTACACGAGACGGACGATCTCGTCGAACAGCTCGGCGTCGAGCGATCGAAAAAAGCGGTCGAGAACGCTGATCTGATCCTCGCGCTGTTGGACGGCAGCACGGGACTGCCGGCATCCGAGGCGCGGGCAGCAGAAATGCTTGCTCCGCTGGAACTTGCCGCGAAAAGCGGCAAGCCGTGGCTGCTGCTGACAAAATCCGACCTTGGCCGTGGGACGGGCGTTGCCCCCGATGAGGACTGGCGCACGCCGGAGGCGATTATTTCGCTCTCAAGCGTGACGCACGAGGGGTTCGAAGCGCTGGAAGCGGCGATCCGCACGCTTTACCCCGCGCCGAAAGGCGATACGTCCCTCGTGACAAACGCCCGTCAGGCCGACGCCATCCGCCGCGCGCTTGATAGCGTCCGTGCGGCGAAGGACGCGCTCCAAAGCGGCATGACGCCCGACGTTGTACTCACGGAAGTAGAGCAGGCGGAAAACGCCCTCGGCGAGCTCACGGGCCACACCGCGCGCGAGGACATGGTCGCGCGCATCTTCGAGCGCTTCTGCGTCGGAAAATAAGAGCTTATTTCAATAAAAGTGCCCTGAACGAACCATTCAGGGCACTTTTTTATCAGATGCCGCATTCATTCAGCCGCTTTTTTCTCATAGTTGCCAAAAAACGCGGCGTATGATATCTTGAAAGAAAAGCCCCCGGTCAAAACTGTCTTGGAGGTACGCCATGCCGAAGCGAAGCTGGAATTTGAATACCGTCTACATATCCGAGCGCCTACAGGAGTGCCTGCGCCCGATCTCGCGCTGCGCGCTCACCACCGTGGTCGCGCCGATGGGCTACGGCAAGACGACGGCGGTGAACTGGTATCTTTTAGAGCGCGCCAAGCTCGACGAAGCCGCCGTTGTGCGTATCAGCGTGTATTCGGACAATCTGGCCATCTTCTGGAAGAGCGTGCAGGAGGCCTTTTCCCACGCGGGGTTCGACTTTCTGCGCGCCTACCCCTGCCCCGACGACGCCGCGGGCGGAAGCCTCCTGACGGACGATCTCTGCCACGCGCTCGCGGGCAAGCGGCCCTGCTATATTTTCATCGACGACTTTCACCTCTTGACCGACAACCGCGTACCCGCCTTTCTCTGCACGCTGACGAACCGCCTGCCCGAAAACGTTCACCTGATCGTCGCAAGCCGCGACCGCTTCCTGCCCGCGGAGGAGATCCTGCGCCTTGGCGGCAGGCTCTACACCGTGGGCGCCGAGCAGCTGCGCCTCAACCACACGGAGCTCTCGATCTACGCCCACCGCTGCGGCACGGAGCTCTCGGACGCGCAGATCGAATCGCTGCTCTATTCGAGCGAGGGGTGGTTCTCGGCCATTTACTTAAATCTCCGCACGCTGCACGAGCGCGGCGAGCTGCCGAGCCGCAGCTCGGATATCTACGCGATGTTCTCCGCCGCGATGATCGACCCGCTGCCGTCAAAGCGGCGCGAATTTTTGGCCGTCATGGGTCTTGCGGACGAATTCACCGTCGAGATGGCCGAAACCGTCACCGGCAGCAAAAACACCGCTGCGATCTTACAGACGTTGACCGAGCAGAACGCCTTTGTCAAGCGCCTGCCGGACGGCGTGACGTTCCGCTTCCACCACATGATGAAGGACTGCGCCGAGCGCACGTTCCACACGATGGAGCCGCGGCGGCAGGCAGTTTACCATAATAGATATGGCGAGTGGTACAAAACGCATGGGCAATATCTGCATGCGCTCAAATTCTACTGTCTTGCCAAAAACTACGACGCGGCGCTGCGCGTCATCCAGCGCGACGCGGGCATCCTGCTCACGTCGCTTGGCGCGCAGCAGGTGCTCGACTTCATCGCCCACTGCCCGGTCGAAACGCTCAAGGAGCACCCGCTTTCGCTCCTCGTTCTGATGCGCAGCATGTTCACCTGGCGGCAGATCCCAAAGATGCTCGAGCTCAAGGAGCTGCTGCTCGCCGCGATCACCGAACACCCCGACCGGCCGGAGAGTGAGCGCGGCGACCTTCTCGGCGAGTGCGACCTCATCATGAGCTTTTTGATGTACAACGACATCTCCGCGATGAGCCGCCTGCACCGCAGCGCGAGCGCGCAGATGTCGCGCCCCGCCATCAGCATCCAGAAAAGCGGGGGCTGGACGTTCGGCTCGCCGTCGGTGCTGATGATGTTTTACCGCGCGTCCGGCGAACTCCAGAGCGAGCTCACCGAGATGGACGAGTGCATGCCGCACTACTATAAGATCACAAACGGCCACGGGCAGGGCGCTGAGACCATCATGCGCGCGGAGGCCGACTTCATGCGCGCCTGCTTTGCCGACGCGCAGATTATGCTCGAGCGCGCCTATGCGCAGATTGACGGCAACGGGCAGGAAAACATGGCCCTGTGCTGCGACTTTCTCGCCTGGCGGCTCTCGCTCTGCACTTCTTTCACGCCGCGCGAGTCCTTTGAGCAGCGGCGCGAGGCGCTGCTGCAGCAGCACAACGTTGCATGGCTCAACATTCTGCAAAGCTCCTGCGCCTATTACTATGCGCTGCTGGGACTGCCCGAAAAAATTCCCGCGGTCTTCCGCGAGCATCAACTCGCCTCCATCCACTTCCTCGCGCCCGGAAAGCCGATGATGGAGCTCATCGAAAATCAGGTCTACCTCGCCCAGGGCGAATATGCCAAGGTCATTGGCCACAGCGAAGCGCTGCTCGGTATGTGCGAGGCGATGCACTATGCGCTCGTCGCGCTGCACATCCGCCTTCAGACCGCCGCGGCCTACGAAATGCTCGGCAAGCGCGAGACGGCAGACGAACTTTTGATCTCTGCCCTCGCCGCGGCGGAGCCGGACGCGCTCTATCTGCCGTTTGTCGAAAATTACCGCTATCTCAAGACGGCGCTCACGCGCGGCGCGGGTGCGAAATTTGCCGCGTTTGTCCGGACGGTCACACCGCTTGGCGAGGACTTTGTGCGCCGCTGCGGCGAAAAGTGTGCGGAAGGCTCCCGTCCCGCCGCCCTCGCAGGCCTCACCGAGCGCGAAAGCGCCATCGCCGCGCTCGTCGCCAAGCGCCTGAGCAACCGCGAGATCGCCGAGCAGCTCTTTTTGTCCGAGGGAAGCGTGAAGCAGTACATCAATCAGATCTATTCTAAGCTTCTCATCACAGGCGACGTGCGCACCAAGCGCAAGCGGCTCGCCGAGCTCGCCGCGCCGAAGAGCTAAGACACAGCAAGGACGCAGCACGCCTATTTTGCATTGATATTCCTAAGAAATTATCTAACCTTTGGTTAATACCAACTTTTTCCGATCCACCGTACAATGGCTGTACGGTGGATCTTTTATTTTCCGGAGGGGAGGAATGCCTTTGTACCGAAAATACATCTCAGCCGTCACACCGCTCCCGGACTACATTCTTCGGGTGGACTTTGTCTCCGGCAGCCGCCTGCTGCTCGATATGAAGCCCTATCTCGACAAGCTCCGCTTCCGCCCGCTTGCCGATCCCGCGGTGTGGAACAGCGCCATGACGAACGGCATCTTTGTCCGCTTCGACAACGTGGAGCTGAGCCATGACGAAATTCTGTCCATGGCGGAACGGGCGCACTGAGCGCGCCGATTTTTCAAAATTGAGAGGAGAACAACATGAAAAACGCTTGTAAACACTTTGCCCTTTGCACTCTGACACTGATCCTTTGCCTCGCCCTCGCCGCCTGCGGCAGCGACGACTCCGGCGACTCCGCGGACTACGGCAACGACTCCACTGTGCCGTCGACGATCGACGGCTTTGTCAAGGAAAGCTACGACAGCTATGATTACAGCGCTTTCGAAGGTTACTATCTGCCCGACAGCGGCACGGACTTCGACTATCTCATCATCGACACCAACGGTTCGCGCTGGCGCATCGGCAGCAACGACGACCTCGCCGCCAGCGGCTATTTGCAGTACGACGCGGACTATGACTGCATCTACGCCTACAACGAGCACGACGGCGTTGCCTATCAGTTCTCCGCCGACGGCAGCAGCGTGAACATCTATTCGCTCGGCTCGTTCACCTATGAAATGAGCCTCGACGAGTTCGACGCGCAGGCCGAAGACTACAACAGCAGCGACAGTTCGGTCGATCTCTCTTACCTTGCGGGCATCTGGTATCTGGACGGTGATCTCGACGCCGACAGCTACATCTACATCGACAGCAGCGGCGGTCTCTGGGGTCTCTACGAGCGCGCGCCCGGCGCGGAGGCGACCGAGGTCGACGGCGGCTTTATCTCGGCCCCGACCGATGTGGACGACGTGTACTATGCCGTTTCCACGACGTATCAGGACGTCACCTATGAATTCACGCTTTTTGACACCGATTCCATCATGTGGGGCGGCGAGAACGACTACTACGAGCGTCTTGAGTAAGCCGTTTTGAAACGTGAAGAAGGGAGAAAAGAAGATGAAAACTTTCCATCATTTCCTTGCGGTGCTGCTTGCGGTTCTTCTCTGCCTGAGCCTGACCGCCTGCGGCGACAGCAGCGATGACGTCACGGGCGACGACTGGCGCACGAGCGGCGTGGTCGCCGCCGAGGGCACCATCACACACGAGGGCGAGGGCAGCGTCAAGGTCCTCGTCACCGTAGGACCTGAGAGCGCAGCCTTCTACCGCGACGAGCCAGAGCAGGAGCTTTTCGACAGCGTGTCCTTCCCCGTGACGGTCGAGGACGCGAACGACGACGGCACGGGCTTTGACATTTCGTTCGACGACATCACCGGCGATGGCGAGAGCGACATCGTCGTGACGTTCCAGCACGCCGACATGAGCACGACGCAGATGGTCTGGTTCTGGGATGCCGACGAGCGCTATGTCTTCGAGCCGGATTACTCCTACTTCCACGAAAACGGCATGCAGACCGACCTGACCGACACGCCCTATTTCTCTGACAACGGCTTACAGATCAACGCTGCGGTCAACACGGGCACTTATCTTCTGGAAAACGGTGTTGCCTGCTACTCTGGCCTTGGCGACGGCTATGAGAGAAACGACTGCTACTGGGAGGTCGTGAAGCACAGCGACCAGTCGCACGACGGCATCCGCGAGATTCAGTTCGACGCCATCTGCTACATTCCCGAGAGCTCCATCCCGTACTTCACCGAGCAGTACATCACCAACACCGACAGCGAGCTCTACGACTACTACACCGGCATGTGGTTCACCGCCGCCACCGCCTACGGCAACAGCCAGCGCGGCGACAACTACTATGTTCATACCGTCAATTATAACGGCAACGAATACCTCATCGAATTCGCCTACTCGACCGACTGGCAGTACAACGTCAGCGATTGGGCGATGGTGCTGACCAAGAGCTACATGGTCTACCTGCCCGACGATTACGACGGGCTGGTCTTCGCCGCCATGCCACAGCTCGACAACTATAAGGACTGCGCCAGACGGATGCAGCTCGATAGCATCGCGCCCGAGGCGAGCATCATGGACATTGACCTTGTCGACCCCTACAACACGCTGTTTTTCAGCATTTGCTACTAAAAAGGCGGTGAACAGCATGACGCACCGAACGTATCTTCTGCCGCTCGTGCTCGCGCTGCTGCTCCTGCTGAGCCTGACCGCCTGCGGCGACAGCAGCTCTGATGATCCGCAAAGCGGCTATGAGACCGTCATGGACATGGAATTTCTCGACGGGATGTGGAGCATCGACGGCACCTCGAGGCTGTACTTTGACAGTGAGGAGGGCTTCTATGCCTACCGCACCGGCTGGGGTCTCGGCGGGCGCGGAGAATTTGAATTGTCCGAGGCGAGCGGCCGGCCGATGATCTTTTTAAACGGCTTTCCCTACAATTTTCTCCCTGTCTC
>ENA-OYYO01000320-OYYO01000320.1-human-gut-metagenome-genome-assembly--contig:-NODE-320-length-11536-cov-5.454490_pt1 | contig 11536 bp, 18 predicted proteins | sample MGYA00243250_ERZ653451 | MGnify/ENA primary metagenome ERZ653451 (study PRJEB26926, sample SAMN06165176) | human gut metagenome | biome: ENVO:00009003; feature: ENVO:2100002; material: ENVO:00002003... | reverse complement strand
AGCCTTGAATTCTTTTGTTTTTTCAAGTGTCTACTCTATGGGGATTATATCAAAACATCGTTTTCAAGGTCTTTTCCCTGGCGCGGAAGGAGAGATTTGAACTATGAAAGTTCGTTTTATCGCTTGAAACCGCGTGAAATCCTATACAAAAATCAATGCATTCTCTTCATTGCGTACAATGGCGTTCAAAGCGATACAAAGCTCTTAGGGGAAAAATAGGGGAAATTTCCGGGGCAAAAAACAGGGGGCGCACTGGCCTGCGTCCCCTGTTTTGATGCTCTATTCTCCGCGCCGACGCGCCCGCTCTGAGCGAATGCCCGCGACATATCCGCTTGTCCAGATCGAGCCGAGCAGCCGAATGATTCCCGTCTGATCTTCGGCGTTTCCATAGTCAAGACCGGGGAGCGGGAGAAAGGTTCGGTTTCCGGACTGCGCCTTGAATGCGAAAGCTACGTCAATCGCAGATCTGGCGTTGGCAACTGTAAAACGCCTGTTCGCGATTTCGATTGCTTCCTCTGGCGATGGTGTGTACTTGTGCGCGTCAAAATACGCTCTGCTTGCTCTCATCCTGCGACCTCCTGTTTCTTCTGCTGCCCGTTGAGCAGCGCCTGCATCCGCTTAATTACACGGTCTACTTCCTTCGGGGTTAACTGTCTGACCAGCGCGATCAACTCAGCCTTCTCGCGCGTATCGTCTGCGCGGCTCGCGGCCGCAAGCGAAGCGCTCACTTTGTTACCTCCCAGCCGTTCACCAGATCGTATATCTGTGCATACACGGCGTTGATCTCCTTGCTCACGAAATCCAGACCGGCAGCGAAGTATGAATTGCTGCTCCGCGACAGCTCCGCTTCGGTGATCGCTTCCAGAAGGTTTGCCAGATCGCCGAGCCGGTCCGTCAGCCGTTGCAGCTCCTTCGGGCTGCCGTTGGTGTTAATCGAAACATGAACTTCCATTCTGTTCTCCTTCCTGGAGCGGGCTGTTGCCCGCCCCCCGCTCATGCGACCGTGAAACGGCGGCTGGTGGTGGACTTGATGAAGCGCTCGGCCAGCTCGGGCATTGCCTTCTTGAACGCCGTGCTGTCAAACCGGCTGCTGGTCACGGTCTTCCAGGTGATCTTGTAATCCACGCCCGTCAGTGTGTCGGCGTTGATGGCGGTCATGTGCGCCTTGATCGCGTCCTGAATGTTCTCAATCTCGGCGGTCAGCTCGTCGGCCATGCGGCGCAGCTCGCGAAGCTCATTGACTTTGCTCTGAATTTCTGTGTTGCTCATTGGTAAAGCCCCTTTCCTTTTTCGGCAGGCTGTGCTATACTGCAATCAGCCCTTTTCGGCTGCGTCTCCTGTTCACTTCCTACGGCGGCAGGAGACGCTTTTTCTTTGCTCTTGGGGAACTCCGGCGGCTGGGGGCTTTCAACTGATCTCGCGAGCCTTGCTGCGCTTTGCTGATCCTTCCCAGCTCTTATAGGCGTTCTTGGTTTCCCTTCCGGTACTTTCGTCCGCCTTCTGCCGGTGCCTGAACTGTTTTCTTTTGTTCCCCTTGACTGTCTTAATTATACACCAATAGCGTGGTGTAGTCAATATACAATATGCACTAATTTAATGGTGCATATCTTGTGCAATATATACACTTGAATAATGGTGCATATATGGTATAATGGTATCGTAAAAGAGTAGGCTGAATTAAGCCCAGCCCAACCTGAAACGAAAGGGGATTATCATGCCGATTTCATACGACAAATTGTTTGAATTGATGAAGGAAAAAGGATTCAGTTCATATCGCTTGCGAAAGGAAAAACTCATAAGCCAGGCAATTCTGCAAAAACTTCGTATAGGTGGAAACGTGGATACAAGGACGATTGAGCGGCTGTGTGCCATGCTGGACTGTCAGCCGGGCGATATCATGGAGTATCTGCCGGAAGAAACGGACGGTGAAGCGCAATGACCTATGCAGACCGATACCACCTGACGCCGGAGCAGAGCCGGTTTCTGGCGAAGAAAAAGTGGGATGAGAACGTCTATTGCGGCATGAAGATGGAAAACCGCGCCGTCACCTTCCCACAGACGAAGACCATTCTGGAGGGCGTCAATGTCCCCGGCGTACAGATCGACGACATTCAGGCAATCTTGAATATGCGCGACGCATGGCGTTTCCTGATGGGCTCGATCAATGAGCCGATCACGCTGGAATATCTCTGCAAGCTGAACGAATTTATCGCCCGCAACGAGGCTTTGGAATGGGGCAAGCTGCGCACCGGCAGCGTAGCCATCTCCGGCACGGACTACACACCGCCTGTGCCGCAAGAAGCGGCTGTCCGGGCAGAACTGGCTGCGATTCTTGCCGCCGATACTTCGACCACGGAAAAGGCGCTGAATGCCTTCTGCTGGGGCACCCGCGGGCAGCTGTTCTGGGACGGGAATAAACGCACCAGCCTGACGCTGGCGAACAAGATCCTGCTGCAAGCCGGAGCAGGTATGCTGACGATCTCCGCGAAGAACATGGAACAGTTCAACGAAGCACTGCTGAACTACTACAACACCGCCAAAGCCGAGCCGCTGAAAGCGTTCCTGTATGAGAACGCGATACAGGGATTGGAGCTATAAAGACAAGCAAAGCCCGCTCTCCAAATCAGGGGAGCGGGCTTCGTCTTGTTTTGAGCCACTTGCAACTCGCAGCGCGGCGCGTTTGTATGGAGCAGGGATTCTCGTTATGCCCGGATGCTTCCGACGCTCTGCGGGGCGCTGTGCGGCTCATAGTGGCGCTACGCCTGTTTTGCGTCGAGCAGGTGCTTGATCTGCTCTTTGATGTCTGTTTCCGCAGGTCTGCTCTTTTCAGAGCTGGGATCTGCTGCGTCATCTTCTGTAGCTGCTGTAAACAGAGCCTTCACCAGTATCCGTGCCGCTTTCATGCGTGCTGTGTTCATTTCCTGTCTATTATTCATATTTGCTCCTCCTATGCGTAAGCTGTGCGTTTCCTATCTGTTTGTAAATCCTGCATAATCGAGATCACGCGCTCTGCCAGCTCCTCGCTGTAGCGATTCAGTTGATCGACCACCTCCTGACCTGCATTGCCCTCGATGTTGATTTCAACAAGCGGGGAGTTAATTTCTGTGCCGGAAGTTCCGCTCAATGCAGCTTCTGTAGCATGGGCGTTTAGAACTGTCTCACCGCCTTGCATCATGACCAACTCCGGTCCTTCTTCGCCAACAAGGGCAAGTCCAGTATCAGCATAGTCCGTGCCGGTGGCATATCGGGAAATCCCGCTCATGCGCCGGTTCGGGGAAGCGCTGTTGTAATACCCGTTGCGGTTGAGCGCTGCAAGTGCGGCACTTCCAAGCTGTGAATATGCCTGCTGCACAAGTGGCAGCATACCGGCAGCACCATCGATAAAGCCCTGAATGGTGGCACGACCATTTTCTTTGGCTTCAGATCCGAGATCCATTGCGGCAATATCGTCTTCCAGATCGGACTGGAGAGCATCCATCTGCTCACCAAAGGAAGAACGGTATTCTGCAATGCTTTCTTCGGCCTCCTGCTGTGACTTCTTAAGAGACTGCCAGTTTTCAACCATCTTTTTCAGATCATCGTCATTGGCTGCTGCCATACCTGCGACGGCGTTCACGCTTTCCGCACTGCCATCGGCAAAAGAGCCAATAATATCAGCAAGACCTTCGATGTCATCAGATCGTTCACGTAGCTTTGCAAGGCTGTCGTTGTAGCTCTGCCAATGGTCAATCTGCTTAGTCAGATTATCATTGATCGTTCCAGCCGTTGTCTCGACGATCTGATCTACATCGCTCCAAAGAGAATACTGGCTTTCAACGCTGCTGCGCGCCGCTTCAAAGGCCTCCTGATATGCCTGCGTGATGGTATCGATCTGCTCTTTCGTACTGCCAAACGCTGCGCTAAGTTCCTCTTGACCACGTGCTGCATCGCCAGCTGCGCCGGCACCATCCTCCATCGCACCAGTCAGGTTCTTTACTGCCCGCTCTGCAGCTTCTATTTCGGTTTTTGCTGCCTCCAGCGCTTCGTTGTCGTCCTTGATGGCATTTTCAAAGGTTTTGATGGAATGTTGTGCATCTTCTACGCGCTGCTGTGCCTGCTCCAGTTTCCACTGCATTTCATCAGACGATTCTCCAAGAAAAGCGGTCGCATCGCACACAACCCCAGTTTGCTCATAGTATTCCTGCATTTGTTTGGTCGCGGTTTCCCAAAGCGCGCCTTGCCGATCAAGTTCGTCCTGTTGTGCCTGCTCAGCTGCGGTCAATTCTTCCTTTGCATCGCTCAACCTGACTTCTGCAATTGCAGCCTGCAAAACGACTTCACTGTTTTTCTTGTAAATCTGATTCAACTGCTCCTGATATGCCTGGGCAGTTGCCCGCTGCCGCCATGCTTCGATATTTGCATATAGGGCATCTGTTCCGCCGTTGATCTCATCGGTTTCAAGGTTAATGAGTTCAGCCAGTTCCGGGATTGTTTGCGTCAACATGATCAACGTGCCATGATATTCAGACTGCTGCTGTTCATTCATCTCTCCGGCAGCATTCAGATCTTCCAGCCGGGAAACATAGCGGCTTGCCACGTTGGCAGCAGCTTCTGTTTCGGCAACCGTATCAGTGCAGGTCTCTTTTGCGTCTGCCATGGCTGCATTGAGATCGCGCGCCGCCTCCGTCAGTTCCCGCAGCGATGGCGTACCATCGTTTGCAGATGCATCAGCCAAAAGCGCGATTCCTGCAACTACGCCGCTGATTGCTCCCGCCAGTTTCAGAGCGATGCCAGCGGGGCCGGCAAGCATTGTTGCCAAATCGAGAGCCGAAAAGATCTTCCTTGCAGCGGCGATCGTTGTCATTGCTGCGCCAACGGCGCCAAGCGCACCGGCTGTTGCGCCAATCGCTTTTACAAGAGCGGGGTGATCTTGTACAAAATCTGTGACATCCTTCAGAACATCGTTTCCAATATCGTAAAGATCCCCAAGAACCGGGGTGAAAGCGTCTCCGATTGCCGCCCTCAGGTTGTTGACGCTATTTTGCATCATGTCCATCTTGGACTGCGTTGTGGCATAGCGCTTGCTTGCCTCTGCAGACAATGCCACGTTCTGGCTCCACGCCGTATTTGCAGTTGAAACAGCATCATCCATCATGCCAGAAGCCTGCGCGAGGGATTTGAGCATATTGCTCTGACGGATACCAGTAAGGCCGAGGTCTTCCAGCATTGTAACCGTATTGCCGCCATGCGCTTCCAGCTCACCAAGCCCGCTGATGAACGTTGTCAGGGCGCTCATAGCGTCTGTGCCCCACACATTGGCGAACTCATCAGCGGACATACCAGCTACTTCGGCAAAGAGTGTAAGTTCATCTGAACTGGTTGCAACAGCCTTTTCGATGGCGTTGAGCGTCTGCGTCATGGCAGTGCCGCCAGCTTCGGCTTCGATACCAACAGAGGACATTGCTGCGGACAGAGCCATGATCTGCGGCTCCGTCAGGCCGGCCAGCTTACCGGCAGACGCAAGGCGCGTGCCCATCTGCGTGATTTCGCTCTCGCTTGTTGCGAAATGATTGCCGAGGTCGACAATCACCGAGCCGAGCCGGTCGTAATTGTCAGCGGACATACCGGTGATATTCGCAAAGCGGGCAAGGGCGGTTGCAGCATCCTCGGCGGTCATGTTCGTGGCCGTGCCGAGCATAGTCATGGTTTCGGTGAAGTCGAGCAGCGCGTCCTTCTGAATGCCGAGCTGTCCAGCTGCTTCTGCGACAGCGGCTATTTCTTCGGTTGATGCGGGAATTTCCGTCGACATATCCCGGATGGAATCTGTCATACGCGCCAACTCCGCATCTGACAAATCGGTTGTCTTTGCAACGCCTGTCATTGCAGATTCAAAGTCCATTGATGCCTGTGTGCATTCATCGAACAGGTCTTTCAGCTTGCCAAGAGCTGCTGACATACCAGCTGCAGCCAGTGCGCTGGACAGGACATCAACCGCTTCGGTGGCTTTGTCCCCGAAGGACTCGGCTCCCACTGCGGTGTCTTTGAACTCATCGCGTGCTTTCTGGAAAGTCGCGCGGAACTCGCGGCCAAGCTGCGCTTCGAGCGCAAATAGCATTTCGTATTCTTTCTTTGTGGCCATTTTTCTCACTCCCTTCTGCTCCCAATGGGGGAGCGGGTTTCTTCTCTCAAATATCGGTACACGATGGCTTTTACCGTGTCCGTCGTTGTGTGGGTGATTTTTGCAATCTCTTTCCACGAAAGAGCGCGAAAGAAGCGCAACCGGAACACAAGGCGTGTTCTCGGATCGCGAATGCCCGCGATCCAGCTGGCAAGCTGCGCTTCCTCTGCGTCACTCTTGGCTGTGATCTGCTCAATCTGGCTGTCAAGGTCGGCAATTTCGGTGGCAAGCCCGCCGACTTTGTCTGTAACGCCGCTTCCATGCGGCATTCCATTCAGCTTTGCCGTTGTGGACGTCGCAGCATCCATCAACTGCGCTTTTGCCGTGTTCAGCCATTCCAGCTCGGCTCGGAGATCAAACAGCACGTTCAGTTCTTCAATGGTCATTGCGGATGATTGAAAGCGGCTTTTAGGTGGCAACGTGCAATGTACTTTACGCGAGCTTCTGTAAAGCGCTTTCCAACAGCTCCAGCGATCTCGCACCACTGCAAACCGTGAATAAAGCGAAGGCGTAAAATTGTCCGCGTTGTACCGTCCTCAATACCAGAAATCCACGCGGCGATTATTTCTTCACTTTCTGCGATCACAGCCTTTTCCTGCTCTATTTGAGCTTCCAGCTCTGCAATCTCTGTTGCAAATAACCCAGTACAATTTGCTGCTCCGCTTTTCAGTCCATCAAGTGTTCCTTCGTTTTTGGAAAGCTGCTGGAGCCTTTCGTAGTGTGAGTTAAGCGTTGAAATATCCACAAACATCCTCCTTTCAGAGAATTTCTATAGCTGAGAGCAGATAAAATCGTAACGAAATTACCGAGAATTTCATAGGGAAACTACAAACAATTTGGGGTCGTCGAGCCCGCAGCAGATAGGGGGCGGGCGTCACAGTACCTTTTTCCCGCACCTTCCAGCGCGGAAAATCCCCATGCCGGCCGCACCTGCAAGTTTGATGATCGAAAGAGATTTCGATAGCATGAAATGCACAGGAGCGGGACGGATCGCCAGAGAGGAAGGGCTGTGAAGCCCTCCCATCAGTCCGTTTCAGATTCTTTCTCCGGCTGGCTATCCCATTCCTCGAAGATTGCGCTCAGCGCGGCTCCGGACGGCGTTCCATCCAGACCGGGGGCAATTTCTTTTTTGGCGAGTGACAGCCCGATTCTGACTTTCACGTCATCGGGGCCACCACAGCTGGGCGCTGTGAGGTCGATATGACCTACAGTTTTTTCGAAGATGCTGAAGCAGCGTTTTGCGTTTGCTCGTTCTGCAGCCCAAGTGTCCGCTCCTGAAGGCAGCAGCCCTGTCAGCAAATTAACTGCTTCCTGAATTGCATCGGTGACATCCTTGCGATCATTGCCCATGCCGCCGCTTTTGATTGCCATGCGATCCCTCATGCGAGCAACTGCCGCATTGAAAAGATCTTTCGAGCCATACACCTTTGCGCCCTTGAACGCATCGGCGCGGGTAACGGCAGTCTGCTTCTTTTCTGCCAGCTTGTCAAGTTCTGCTGTCGCTGCCTGTTCTGCAGCGGCGTCGCCCTGCTGGATGGCTTTGACCAAGCGAGCCTGTGTCTGCTCCTGTTCGCGGGTCACAGCGTCAACTGCGGCGTTTGCCGCCGCTGCTCTGGCTTCGAGTTCTGCCGTTCTTGTAGACAAATCCTGCTCAAAAGCATCGACGGCCTGATTGAAACGCTCTCCTTCAACCTCATACGGATCGCGCTGCGTGGAGAAGTATTCTGCTGCCAAGCCGGTCAGTTCCTGCGTGAGAGAACTGATGCGGAAAACATATTCTTCGCGTGTCATTGCCTGTCCCTTCCTTTCGTCAACCTACGGTGATTCCGTACATGATGTAAAACTGCGCATCGCAGTCCAGCGTGATCGAGGTAATATTCCCGTGCATGCCGCCCGATCCGTCCTGCGTATAGGACTTGTATTCAAAGCGATAAAGACCATCCGAACCTTTTTCACTTTCGCGCAGCTTGCGGCTCAATGTGTCGTGATTGCTGGTCTGCACCGTAACTGCTGCTGCGTGGTCAACGCACAGAAGAATCGTCGCGATGCGTGGACGTCTAATCAAGTCAAGAATGTTCTGTCCCGCTCGGACAGGGTGGAGAATCTGACCGCTGCCAGATTCGGGGAAACGATTTTCAAAATACATGGTTTGTCCTCCTCATTTGTCGTGGTTGGTAGTCGTGTGTTGTTTTGCAGCTTCGCGCTCGCCTCCTATCTCGGATAACCTGCCAGCATGTCCGATGCACTCTGACGCATATGTTCCCATTGATCTTCTGGCGGCACAGCATAATCGCCTCCAAGAGCAGACGGCGGGCGATTTGGCATAGGAACAGAATCATCAAGAAGCTCGGGTTTCTCCCCCGTACCCCCTTTTCCTGCATCTCCCTTCGTATTACAGAAAGATGGGTCTGTAGATGAAGATGAGAATGGAGGTGTAGGTGGAGGTGACGGTGTAGATGTAGGTGTAGTTGTAGTTGGATAACACTCGTCATCGTCGATCATCAATGATGAACTATGATTATCAGCGTTTATCAATGGTGATCTCCCGTTTTCGTTTAGCCATAAATCAAAATCGAGATGTTCTTCACCCCTACGCTTTGCATCCCTGCAGTAGGTCGCCCATTGTTTTTTCTTTCGTGCAATATCATATCGCCGACTGTCACGGTCAACCAGCGATTTAATGAACGGCCAGACAGACCGTGCAAGCCCGCTCAAAGACGGAACTTCGCCGTATTGCGCATATTTCAGAATTGCAAGAAATAGCTGACCGGCATTTTCCGGGTTCATTTCCTCAATGAGCGGGATGATGTCAAAGTAGATCATCACGCCAGGCTTGTTGTCGGCATTATTGTTCATATGCCCCAGCCCCTCCAGCTTCGCGGTCAACCCACTTTTCCAGCAGGCGGCGGCTTACCAACGTTCGATTTCCGATCCGGAACGCGGGGAAGTCCGCTCGGTGCGTAAGCGCATAGACTTTTGGCAAGGAAAGACCAAGCAGCTGCGCTGCTTCCGCGACGGACAGTGTCAGCTTTTCACGAGTGTTCTCCATCCGTATCCCTCCCTGCAAGCTCATCAATCGCCCGAAGAATGAGCTGCTGCCGAGCCTCTGGCAACTCACGCCGCATCTGGCGGCAAAATGTTGAGTCGGCAACACCAATTTTCTCTGCGACTTCCCAAAGCCTAACGCCAGATTTCTTTGCTTTTTCTCGAATTGCTTCATTTGCCATAAAATCAACCCTTTCTTTTGAGTAAGTCATTGACGCTTCATCTGTGTTCTGCTATACTCATTATAGCAACAGCGGTAGCAATAGTCAATATCTGTTTCGTTCTTTTTGGATAAAGCGTACATATGAAGCAAAAGGAGAAAACGTAAATGGGCAATCAAGAAAGACTTCCTGTCTTGAGAACACGTATCGGTGAACTCATGGGCGCGCGGTCAATAACTGAATTTGCAAAAGAACTTCAAATTTCACGGCAGACGCTCGGCTTTTATCTCAACGGAGATAGAATCCCAGATTCCGAAACTCTTGCACAGATATGCCGTTGCTGTAACGTGTCTGCGGACTGGCTGCTTGGGTTGTCGGAAGATCCAAATGCTGTGATGGTTGCAGCGGATGAATTTGGTCTGTCAGAGGAAGCTGCGCGCCGCTTGCAAGCGCTCCGTGCTATAAGCCAGATACCTCCAGAAAAAGGACAGTATTCAAGGATAAATCTTTTGTCTGACCTGCTGGAAGATGAGGACTTTACAGGGTGGTTTCTCGCAAATTGCACACAATATGTCAAACGGAAGCAGAGAACGTCGTCCGAAGACTATGTTTTTACCACAGAATATGCAGCAATCATTTCCGAACTTGAAAAACACGGATTTGAAATAGCAACGTCAGAATCAGTTGCACAGCGTCTTTTCTCGGAAAATATTATTCCAAAGCTCAGAAATATGCTGGACAGACTTGCAAAGAAAAAATCTCTCTTAGATCCAGCTCATGTGGTTGATGTCCTGCACGAAGAACTTGCAAACGAAGCCGAGCCGGAGGCAGACTGATATGGCAAAACGGAACGCCGCTGGAGCGGGCAGCATACGAAAAAAGACCGTCCTTCGGGACGCTCGGGAATACACGTATTGGGAAGCGCGATTGACGGTCGGCGTTGATCCTGGCACCGGCAAGCAGATCCGCCGCAGCTTCTCCGGTAAGACGCAGAAGGAAGTCCGTGAGAAGATGCAGGCAGCGGCTGTGACGGTCAACGATTCGACCTATCAGGAGCCGACGAAACTAACCGTGTCCGACTGGCTCGACATCTGGCTTGCCGAATACACGGGCGATGTGAAGCCGCTGACCCGCTCGACCTACAAGAACAAGGTGGAAAGCGCGATCAAGCCCGCGCTCGGCGCTGTCAAGTTGCAGGCACTCAAAGCACCACAGATCCAGAAGATGCTCAACGACCTCCAGCGCGGCACGAGCGGGCGCAAGCCGCTTTCTGCAAAAACGGTTCGGGATATTTACGGCATTCTGCACCGGGCGCTGGAGCAGGCCGTCGAGGTCGGCTATCTGCGGATCAATCCTTCCGATGCCTGTAAGCTGCCGCGCGTGGAGCGGGCAGAAATCAAGCCGCTGGACGAAGCGCAGACCGCCGCCTTCCTGAACGCGATCCGCGGTCAGTCGTTCGAGCGGCTGTTTATCGTCGATCTGCTGACGGGATTGCGGCAAGGGGAGCTTCTTGGTCTGCGATGGAAAGACGTAGACTTCGATGCCGGGACGGTGACCGTCGCGCAGCAGCTTCTCAAATCCAAGGAAAAGGGCGGCGCGTATTTCTTCGGCTCTCTGAAAAACGACAAAACCCGCCTGCTGACCCCGGCACCTTCGGTGATGAAGGCGCTCAGAGAGCAGCGGCGGGTACAGACTGAATGGAGATTGAAGGCCGGGGAGCTTTGGGAAGATTCCGGTCTGGTATTTACGGATGAGCTGGGACACCATCTGTCCCATGTGACCGTGCGCAAGCATTTCAAGAAAGCCATGGAGAGCATCGGCATACCGGAAGCACGTTTCCATGATCTTCGTCATTCGTTCGCCGTCAATTCTCTGCAGGCGGGCGACAACCCGAAGACCGTGCAGGAAAACCTCGGTCACGCGACAGCGGCGTTCACGCTGGACGTTTACGCCCACGCGACAGAGCGCATGAAACGGGATTCTGCAAACCGCATGGAAGCGCTGTTTCAGAGCACAAAAAAGGCCGCTTCCAGCCTGTAAGGGGAAAACTTAGGGGAAAATAGCGCTTTTGGGCAAAGAAAAAACCTCGAAAACGTAGTGTTTTCAAGGTCTTTTTCATGGCGCGGAAGGAGAGATTTGAACTCTCGCGCGCTTTTTAGACGCCTACTCCCTT
>ENA-OYYO01000318-OYYO01000318.1-human-gut-metagenome-genome-assembly--contig:-NODE-318-length-11656-cov-6.186967_pt1 | contig 11656 bp, 11 predicted proteins | sample MGYA00243250_ERZ653451 | MGnify/ENA primary metagenome ERZ653451 (study PRJEB26926, sample SAMN06165176) | human gut metagenome | biome: ENVO:00009003; feature: ENVO:2100002; material: ENVO:00002003... | reverse complement strand
CTGCCGCTATGGGTCAAATGAAAATGTCCTTGACTTGGGGAGCACTTTAAAAATGTGCGGATAGGTTCAAAGAGTACCGGAGAGGAGGTTTTGCCCCCTCTCCGGTATTTTTGCGCCTTTTTTCTGCTTACATGACCTGCGCCATGAAGCTGCCCATCGTTTGTGCGGCTTCGTCCTGCTTCTGCCTCGTAGCGTGGGTGTAGGTGCGGAGAGTGAATCCGGCGTCATAGTGGCCGAGCATACTGCTGACGGTTTTGACGTCCACCCCATTTTGCAGTGCCAGCGTTGCGAAGGTGTGTCTGAGGTCGTGAAATCTGATGTGCGGCAGCCCGGCGTCCTTCAGGATCTTCTTGTGCAGATTTACGACGGAGTCTGGGTAGTACATCTCACCGGTTACCGGCGAGGGGAACATGTAGGGATTCTCGGGATGCTTGCCGTGTTCCGCTATCAGCAGGTCTACGGCATCCTGCGGGATAGATACTTTTCTGACCGAAGTCTCCGTTTTGGGACGGGACAGCGTCAGTTCGCCATTGGGATTTTTGACATATTGCTTGCTGACGTATATGGTGCGGTTCTGAATGTCGAGGTCAGACCAGAGAAGCGCGGTTAACTCGCCCTTGCGCAATCCGCTGACCAGCTCCAGATAAAACATGGGAAGGAGTCCGCGGGCATTTGCTGCATTGAGGTATTCTTTGATATGTTCCGGTTGGAGGATCTGCATTTCGAACTTCTGAATTTTGGGAGCGATGCAGTCTTCAGTTGGATTGCGCGGAATCAGGCGCTCTTTGACTGCCCGCTCGAAGGCGTTGTGCAGCATCATGTGGATACCGCGCACAGTGGAATTGCTCAGTCCGGGTTTTTCCTTTTTCTGTACTTTTCTCAGCCGCCCATTGCTTTGCAGATCGTTGTAGAGCTTTTGCAGGTCACGGGTGGTGAGCTTATTCAGCGGGATATCCCCGATAGCGGGGATGATATGCTGTTCGATGTTCCGGTGGTAGTAGTTCATGGTGGATGGGCGAATGTGCGGCTTGGCATACAAATCAAACCACGTCCGCAGCCAAGCGGCAACCGTGTATTCATCGGCGCGGCCGACGGCCAATGCATGGCTCTCCTCAATGGCTTTCTTTAGCTTTGCCTTGCATTCCGCCTGCGTTTTACCCAGCACATTTTTGATGATGCGCTTTCCTGTTTCGGGATGGTAGCCCGCTGTGTAGCGACCCTCCCAACGTCCATCGGACCGTTTGCGAATGTTGCCTTCGCCGTTGGCGCGTTTTTTAGCCATTCGTGATCATCTCCTTTGCTTTTTCTTCCTCGTCGGCATCGAAGGAGTAGGGCGTTCCCAGCTCTCCGGCGGTACCGGCCGCCAGCTTGAAGCCTGCCGTGAAGCTCATCAGCTTGGATTCGACCAGCAACGCGTTCTGTGCGTCCAGCAGCCGAAGCAGCTTCCTGCGTCTTTCGGCATCTATGCCATCGCGCGGGCCCTCACGGACGGATTGGACGGCGTAGACGAGCTGCTCCGGCTGCTTTTCGTCGAATCGTTCCTGCAAGGCTTTCATGTAGTCGTACATGGTGACCCCTCCTTGGTAGCCAACACACATACCACAACTCTGGCAGGAAAGCTATTACTTTTTCGAGAATCATCTTTATTTGGTGCGTTTTTGCAAATGTTTCTTTGACTATTGCGGCGCAAAAACTGAACACCTCGACCCGCTTTACATATGTAATTTCATTGAAAATCCCTGTTGCTGCTCCAACTCATGATCGTCCGGCTTGTGGCCGAGGGCGACGCGCTTTTGCCGCAACTGGGCCAGCCGCTTGCGGTCGATTTGGACACCGGTGGCAGCGGGGATTGGTGCATTGTCCCGGAAGATATTGCCCATGTGGTAGAGCAGCCGGGTGGCTGACAGCAGGACGGAGGGCGGCGCCTGTTCGCCGCGCTCCATTGACTTTTATTGCAGGACTCCTTGAAAGGCGAAGCCTCCAGTTTTTTCAAATTGTCAAGTGTTTTTGCTTTTTTACAAAAAATAATCCAGACCACTCTATTGGTAGTCTGGATTATTGCTTATTTTCATAAGATTGGGTTTTGCCGGGGGATATTTAGTTTACTCCCAATTCCACTTTGCGTTCCCATTCTCTCTGATCTTCTTGAGAATATTAAGAGTGAGGAGCTGGAGGGAGATCGAAAACGAATTGGAACTTTTTTAATAGGAAAGAAGACTATAAAAATACAGAGTGATGCCGCCGATTTGTAATAACGGCAGGATTAGCACAAAGCACTGCTGACCTTTGAAGCTTGTTTAATCAATGCACCGCTGATTTCCGGAAGGGTTTCCATGTCAAATAAAGAGGCTAGTGTTATGAAAGTCATTGCAGCGAGTAACTCTCCGTTGCTGTTATATATTGGTACGCCGATGGAGATAATTTCATTTTCGTTTTCCCTATATTCTATAGAATATCCGCGTTGAGCGGTCAAAGCCAAATCTTTTCGCAGGGCAAGTACATTGGTAATCGTATGCTCGGTTAGCGGTGTCAGATGGTGACTGTCGAGATATTCATCAAGTGCCTGCGGAGAAAACGTAGAAAGAATGACCTTGCCCGAGGCACAGCAGTATAGTGGACAGCGGAAACCAACCTCTGCAGAGATGCGGATACTTGAGGGTCGGGTGGGATTGACGGAAGATAGGGTAAGCGAAGTGTCCTTATCAAGCGTTGCAAGGCTGGTGGAAAAATCATAGCGATCAGAGAACTCTTGCATAAATGGTAAAGCGACATTGTTTATGCTCAGGGACTGTATGAAAGGGGAGTATAGCAGAAAGCGGTTACCGAGGCTGTAAGAACTGTCCTTTTCGTCTTGAATCACGTAGTTGTGCAACCGCAGAGTATGAAGAATGCGATACACCGTGCTCTTGTTAAGACCTACGCCGATAGAAATTTCATTAAGCTGTACCCCTTTTGGATAGGCAAGCAAAAACTCCATAATATCGAGTGCTTTTTCTAAAACAGCAATGTTCTTTACCGTCTCAGCCATATAGTAAAAACTCCTTTCTAATCGAGTATATAACTTTACTAATATAAGCATAACACAGCATTTCATATTTTGCAACAACATTTTATTTTTTAATTTGTCTGCTGTGTTAAAATAAATCGATATTTGTTGTATATATGCACAAAAACGATTGAAAATGAGAAAATATTATTGACACAAATGACGGGAGATGATATCTTAATGATAAAGATGAAACAGCATTTTACATTAAGAAATGCTGCGGATTCAATTTTTTGAGACATAGGAGAACTGATATGAAAAGAAACTTAAGAAAAGCCTTTGCGTTTATCCTTGCTCTAACGATGGTGGTGTCGCTTTTTGCCTGCGGCAAAAAGGATGCTAATCCGGACGGCGGCGATAGTTCATCCGATGATACATTTACAATTGCCTACATCGGCCCGCTGACCGGCGAAGCGTCTGCTTGGGGCACGCCAGAAGCGAATACGCTGAAGTTGCTGGTCGATCAGGTCAACGCAGAGGGCGGCATTGCCGGGAAAAAGGTGATTCTCAATACCTATGATAACCGCGGTGATAATGTTGAGACGACCAACGCAGCAAAGAAGGCCATTGAGGTGGGAGGCGCTGATGTGATTGTGGGATGCAATAGCTCTGGTGCATCGCTTGCACTTGCCAGCGTCTGCGAAGAGTATAAAGTCCCCTCTGTAGCCACTTGCGCAACGAACTCAAAGGTTACCGAAGACGACAATGGCAATGTGCGTGAGTGGACGTTCCGTGTCTGCCTTGCTGATCCTGCCCTGGGTAATGTTATGGCAAAGTATGCCTATGACGAACTGGGACTGAGAAGGATCGGTATTCTCAAGGAGATCAGTTCTGACTACTCTGTGGGTATCAGCGATAATTTCTCGGATACCTTTACTTCACTCGGCGGGGAGATCGTTGGCGTAGAGTCATACACGGCTGGCGATGTTGACTTCCGAGCTCAGATGACGGCGCTGCATCAGAAGACACCGGATGCGCTGTTCCTGCCCATGACGTATAAAGAGCTCGCGCTCGCCACTGTTCAGGCACGCGACCTTGGGATGGACGAGTTGTTCCTTGGGCCGGACTGCTGGATGGCAGAGGATATCTTCGACCTTGCGGGTAGCGCAATTACGGGTTCTTACTTTGTTTGTACCGTTGACGGAAACGATAGCCAGTTGGATAGCTTTAAAGCAATGTATGAAGAAGCATATCATGAGCCTTGTGACGGCGCTGGACAAAACGCCTATTTTGCTTATGATGCATTTGCTGTGATTAAGCAGGCTGTAGAATCTGCCGGCAGCACCGCTCCGAAGGATATTAGAGATGCACTTGAAACCGTTGAAAACGCGCAAGGTTTGACCACCCCCATTACAATCCGCAAGGACCATAAGGTCATCCGCTCTGCCATCATCTTCCGCGTGGATGCTGAGAAGTTCGAGGCGATCGATACCTACATGGTTGATTACGGTGACTGATGTAAACTCTTTAACTGCGACGAAGAGACGCTCCTCGTCGCAGCTAAAGAAACCTGCATTCTTAAACGAGCGAAGGAGATACTCTCATGTTTTTGCAGCAGCTGATCACAGGCCTGTCTGTTGGAAGCATTTATGCGCTAATGGCGGTCGGCTATTCATTGATTTACAGTTTACTTAACTTTACCAACTTTGCTCACGGAGCTTCGGTGTTGATAGGCGCATACGTCGGCTATTTTTATATTAGCAGTGTGGCAGACAATGTCCTTATGGCAGTAGTGTGCTCCACATTTTTCGGCGCTGTGCTGGCGGCCTTGATTGAACGTATCGCATATCAGCCGTTGCTCAACAAGGGTGTGAAGCGCATATATCTGCTGATCGCAGGTCTCGGAATCTCCATTATCGGAGAAAACTTGATAGTCGTCATGATTGATGGAAGATTCCACGCCTACAAAACCTCCTTGTCTGCTATGCCAGTTTCTATTTTGGGCGCAAGTATCGGAGTGGTCGATTTGATAATTCTTGTTGCCAGCGCGATAGCTTTGCTGAGCGTTCAGTTCTTGATTCGCAAGACTCGCGTAGGTCTTGCAATACGCGGCGCGGCATTCGATTTGACAACTGCGTCTATTATGGGAATCAATGTGCGGCAATTGATTTTAATTGTATTTATCATCGCTGGTTCCATGGCCGGCCTTTCCGGTGTATTTCTTGGCATCAAATATACAGCTTATCCTACAATGGGAAACTTGACGAACAAAGCGTTTATCAGCGCTGTGGTCGGCGGCCTCGGCAGTATGCCGGGAGCGGTTGTTGGCGCACTGATCCTCGGAGTGCTGGAGACGATGATCTCTGCTTATGTATCTTCAGCGCTACGCAATCTATTCGCTTATGCGTTGCTCATTGTGATTTTGCTGATTAAGCCGACGGGGTTAATGGGCAAGAGCATGGAAGATAAGGCGTGAAGGAGGAACGATATGCTATCATATTGGAGTGGTGTGGCAACACTGACGGGCATTTATCTGATTGCTACGCTTGGCGTTTCGATTCTTGTCGGTTTCACAGGCCTTTTTTCTTTGGGACACGCAGGATTTATGGCAATCGGAGCATATGGAACGGCTCTTTCCATTAAGCTTCTCCATATGCCGTTTTTTCCCGCCTGCCTGATGGGAATACTGGCAGCTATGCTTGCTGGTGGGCTGATCGGAAGAGCGACACTGAGACTGAAGGGCGACTATTTTGTCATTGCCACGTTGGCAATTGGAGAATGCACCAAATTGCTGATTGAGAACATTCCGAGCATTACAGGCGGATCAAGAGGCTTGACCGATATCCCGAAGAAAACGAGCCTTCTTCTTGTTTGGGTGATCCTGCTTGCAGTTATTGTAATTTTGAGCAATTTCCTGCATTCCAAGCATGGACGCAACTGCATTGCTGTGCGGGAAGAAGAGCTTGCGGCAAAGTCAATCGGTATAGATGTGATTCGGTATAAAATGCTGGCATTCCTAATCAGTTGTGCACTTTGCGGCCTTGCTGGTGGCTTACTTGCTGGATATATGGGATATCTCTATCCCACTATGTTTACGATGGCAAAGTCGAACGAATTGACAATGACGGTTATTTTGGGAGGTACCGGCAGTCTGACCGGTACAATCCTTGCCGGCCTTGTGTTGATTCCTCTGCCGGAATATCTGCGTATCGAGTCTGCTGAGGAGTGGCGCATGGTTCTATACGGCGTGTTGGTCGTTGCAGTCATCGTATTTAAGCCGTCAGGACTGATGGGAAGTAAGGAATTTACAGTTGCTGGGGTTTTGCGGAGATGTAAACAACTTGCTGCGAGAGTCCGCAAGAGAGGTAGCAAAAGGGATAAAGAGGGTGAGGCGAAAAAATGAGAAGAGCTGCATCACTAAAGATAGACCATGTCACTAAACGGTTCGGCGGCGTTATTGCATTGAATGATGTCAGCTTTGATGTGACGCAGGGCGAGATCCATGGTTTGATTGGACCAAACGGAGCGGGAAAGACGACCTTATTCAATCTCATTACCGGTATTTACTCTCCGACGGAAGGGAAGATAGAACTCAACGGGCGGTCTTTAGTGGGGATGAGCCCACATCAAACGGCTAATTTGGGTATTGCGAGAACATTCCAGAATATCCGTCTTTTCGATGAATTAAGCGTTTATCAGAACTTGATCACGGCATGCCAGAAACATTTGTCCTATCATCTAGCCGATGGCCTATTTAAAACGCCAAAGTATAGAAGGGAAGAAAAGGAGATTGCCAAATTGACAGAAACGACCCTGCAACAGATTGGCCTCTGGGAATTGCGGGACCAACTGGCGGGCAATCTGCCATACGGTCAACAGCGAAGACTGGAGATTGCCAGAGCGCTGGTTACAGACCCGCAATTGCTGCTTCTCGATGAGCCGGCTGCCGGAATGAACGAGGATGAATCAATCAAGCTTTCGGATTTCATCCGCTCGATTCAAAATATGTATGATACGACAATTTTGATTATTGATCACCACATGGATGTGATCATGGGAATCTGCGATCATATCACGGTGTTCAATTTTGGCAGTAAGCTTGCAGAGGGAACGCCGGCAGAGATTCAAGGCAATGAAAGAGTGATCGAGGCATATTTGGGGAAGGGGTGAGCCGTATGCTGAAAATACAGAACTTAAGTTACGCATACAAGAAGATACAAGCCCTTAAAGACGTTTCCTTTTCTTTGCAAGATGGTGAGATTATGTCGATCATCGGTGCTAATGGCGCAGGAAAATCAACTCTGATGAAGTGTATTGCCGGCGTTCTGAAAACAGACTCTGGTTCGGTTATTCTTGATGATTTTCCACTTGCACAGAAACCGCACCAAGTGGTTCGCAGTGGTATCGTGCTTGTTCCGGAGGGACGGTGGATATTTCCGGGACTTTCGGTGGAAGAAAATCTGAACATTGGCGCATATGTCCTTGGCGGAAATCCACAGGGAAAAGAAAGAGCGTTTCATATGTTTCCTAAGCTTAAGGAGCGCCGCGATCAACGGGCTGGAACACTCTCCGGCGGTGAGCAGCAGATGCTGGCTATTGCCCGTGGACTGATGTCAAATCCAAAGATTATCATGCTCGATGAGCCGTCTTTGGGACTTGCGCCACTGATTGTCAATGATATTTTTGACATTATACAGGAAATCAACCGTGAGGGCGTTTCAGTTTTGCTGGTTGAACAAAATGCTCGTAAGGCACTTTCGATCGCGGATCATGCCTGCGTGCTTGAACAAGGGCGCATTGTGAAGCAAGGCACTGGAAGTGAAATTGCCGCAGATGAAAGCATTATCAATGCGTATCTCGGCGCAAAAAAATAAAGTTAAGAGGAATTGAACAAATGGAAAAGCTTTTACAAGAAATGATGGCGGCATTGGATGTTGAGAAATCTGCGGACCATGTTAGATGGCTGACTGATCATACCCCCAGCCGAATTTCTGGTATGGGTCAGGATCGTGAAGCTGCGGAATACATTTGTAAGAAGATTGAAGAATATGGACTTGAGTCTAAAATCCTTGAATTTGAAGCATACAACAGCCACCCGGGTACTTCAAAAGTGAAGATTGTTGCGCCGGTTCAGAAGGAGATCAGCAGCATCGCCTGCTGTCACATCGAATCTACGCCGGTTGGCGGAGCGGACTATGAAGTTGTTTACCTTGGATCTGGTGGAGAAGAGGACTATGTCGGGAAAGATGTAGCCGGAAAAGCTGTTCTTGTGGAAGTTTCTTATGCACCGGCTACACCTGAAAAGGCAATGCTTGCTAGCGAGCACCACGCTGCAGCGATGATTTGCATGAACTGGGGCACTGCGGAGCACGAGCTGATTTGCAATCGAGGACTTAAAGCAGTTTGGGGAAATCCGACGCCTGAGAGTTTTGGGAAAATTCCTCAGATTGTTGGCATCAGCATTACACGAAAGGATGGCGAGTACCTCAAGGAGCTCTGCCTCTCTGGGGAAAAGGTAGTGCTGCATATGGATGTGCAGTCGCAGCGCGAGTGGCAAACTCTGCCGCAGCCGATGGGTATTCTGCGCGGAACGGAAGAGCCCGAGAAGTTTCTGCTTGTCAGTGCGCATCTTGATGCATGGTGCCCCGGTGTGACGTGCAATGCGACCGGTGACGGCACGATGCTTGAGATGATGCGCGTTTTCGGCCAGTTCAGGGATAAAATCAAGCGGAGTATTTACTTTATCTACTGGAACGGCCATGAAATCGCAGAGGCTGCTGGTTCTACATGGTTCCAAGACTACTTTTATGAAGACATCCGCAACAACTGTATCGGTTATATCAATATTGACTCCACCGGTATGCGGGGGGCGGAAAAATATGGAACCGATGCATCTCGCGAGCTTTCGGACTATGCGTACGAGATGATCCGAGATGTACTGGATGAGGATGTAGATGTTGCATATCTTGCCAAGACCGGAGACCAGTCCTTCTTCGGCGTGGGCGTGCCGTCTATTGCCGGTCGTATTTCCTACTCTCCAGAAGTCGTTAAGCAGCAGAATGGAGCTACGCTCGGTTATTGGAACCATACTTGCGAGGACTCTATTGATAAAATGGATGTTGACAACTTGGAAAAAGATAACCGCGTGGATCTTGGCGTTATCTACGGGCTTGCCAATGCAACGGTGCTGCCGTACGATTTTAGCAAAACATGCGAGGATATGAAGCAGAAGGTTGAATATCTGCGCAAGGAGAGCGGCAATATTGTTGACATGGAGTGTATCTCTGCTAATATTGATCGCCTTGGAAAGGCCGTTGCGGCACTGAATGAGATGAAGTTGAAGGCCTCGGAGCTGAGCGAAGTTCGAATCCGTGCATTCAATGATACGCTCCTGCGCCTGAGCCGTGCGATCACCAATGCATTTTACACCAATGCTGAGAAGTATGATCAGGACAGCTATGGCAGGACGATCCTGTCTAAGCCGCTTCCGTTACTGTTCCCGACTATTAAACTAAGCAGGCTTGACAAAGACACACTTGAATATCGTCTGCTTTACACACAAATGCTTCGCAACCGCAATCGTGTGGCCGATGCTGTTTTGACAGCCTGTGAGTATGCTGAGCTGTTCTTAGCGCAGAAATAAGGCTATAGGAGCTGCTATGAGATTAAAAGTCATTATTCCAAACAGTGGGATGGATCGGGACACTCTTCTACAACGGGAGAAAATGCTCTCAGCCTTTGCAATGCCGAGTACGGAAATATCGGTTGAATGCATAGCTCATGGACCGGAAAGCATTGAATCTGCTTACGATGAAATACTGGCGGGTCCCTACGTGATTCAACAGGCTGTCGAGGCAGAAAAAGCAGGTTTTGATGCAGTGATCGTCTATTGTGGAAGCGACCCGGCTGTGGCAGCGGCTAGGGAAATATTAAACATTCCGGTAATTGGCCCGGGGAAGGTCTCAAAGTTGGTCGCCATGGACATCAGCTATCGCTACTCTGTGCTGACCGTTTTGGACAACTGCGTTGTTCGAGATACGGAAGCTGTATGGGAGAAGGGGCTGCCAGCGGACAAACTGGCATCTGTGCGTAGCATTGGCATTCCTGTTTCTGCTGTAAGGGACAATATGGAGAAGACATTTGACGCGCTCTGCAATGCGGCGAGAAGGTGTATCGAGGAGGATGGTGCACAATGTATTGTGCTCTCGTGCCTTGGAATGGCCGGCATGGGGGAACGCATGACAAACGAATTGAAGATTCCTGTTATTGATCCAGCTCCGGTTGCGATCAAGTATGCGGAAATGCTAGCCGGACTCGGCATCTGCTACAGCCGCAAAGCATATCCGTCGCCGCCTGATAAAGAGATTATTTGACTAAAATACGGAGTTTACTTCAATGAAAGACACAATCAATATTGGCGATACAAAGGAAATGCTCTGCGAAATGCTTGCTATTCCCTCTGTGAGCGGCGATGAAGGGGCACTGTCAGACTATATTGCCCAGAAACTTCGCGATGCAGGGGCTGAATGCGTTAGGCAGCAGATCGTAGATGGAGACCGACGCAATGTATTCGCAGAAGTAACAGGTTCGCTTCCAGGGAAAACGATACTGCTTACAGGGCACATGGATACCGTGGAAGCCGGAGATGGCTGGACTGTGAATCCCTTTGCCGGTACGGAGCGCGATGGACGGATATATGGTCGCGGCGCAAATGATATGAAGGCCGGAATAGCTATTATTCTACAAACCGTAAGCACCTGTGTGCGCAATCGGGGGCGCTTGAGAGGCAAGATTGTTGTAGCCTTTGTTTGCGACGAAGAGGCGTATTCTGAAGGCGTGCTTTGTGCGATCAAGGAAGGAAATATCCATGCTGACTTTGGTATTGCAGCGGAACCAGAATACCATCATGCTGTTATCGGATCCTGCGGGAAGGTTTTGATACGTGCTGTGGCGCACGGAAAAGCGGCGCATGCTGCAGAAGCGGAAAGCGGTATCAATGCAATCAATGAAATGAGCAAGTTCCTCAGTGTGCTCGAAAGAGTTCCGTTACAGACAAGCGAGGTTATGCCGGCGCAGCCCTATATCACTCTGCGGGTTAGGGGTGGTAGCAATCGCTACAGCATGGTTGTTCCAGATTCCTGTGAAGCGCTTATCAGCAAACATACTGTTCCAGGAGAAACGCCGGAAAAGATCATTGTGGATCTGCAGAGTGCTGTGCAGCGGGAAAAACTGCATGCATCATTCGAATTTGCGGTGGAGAAACCGTTTTACCCATCGTTTTTGCTGAATGATAACCTTGAGGAAATTTGCAGGCTTCGCCATATTTTCGAAGAGGTGACCGGAGAAGAACTAAAGCTTGTTTGTTCGGACGGAGTGAGCGACAACAATCACTGGTCGACCATCGGTGGGATCCCGTCTGTTTGCTTTGGCCCTGGCGGAAAGGGACTGCACCAATCTGATGAATGGGTCAGTACAGAGCAGATGGAAAATGTACTGGAAGTTTATTTGCGGTTTTTCTTAGAGGACGAAGAATGACAGCATTAGAAAGACTCTATAACGCGGCAGTCGTGCCCGTCGTCGTGCTTGACGACGCGGCCGACGCGGTACCCACTGCAAAGGCGCTGCTTGCGGGCGGCGTGGACGTGATGGAGATCACGTTCCGCACTGCGG
>ENA-OYYO01000303-OYYO01000303.1-human-gut-metagenome-genome-assembly--contig:-NODE-303-length-11844-cov-5.319366_pt1 | contig 11844 bp, 8 predicted proteins | sample MGYA00243250_ERZ653451 | MGnify/ENA primary metagenome ERZ653451 (study PRJEB26926, sample SAMN06165176) | human gut metagenome | biome: ENVO:00009003; feature: ENVO:2100002; material: ENVO:00002003... | reverse complement strand
ACAATAGCCTGCTTGCCCGGACCGCGCATCAAAACTCCCTCGATCAACGCCTGTCCGCCGATGCTCGTGCGGAACTTGGACGCGGAAGCCTTGTTTTTTGCTTCTTCTGCCATGAATGGTTCTCCTTTTTCTATGCGATATCATACCACGGGTTTTGCAAGAATGCAACACCCGTTCTATTTTTCACGACATGGGCAGCGAGATCGTCACGACCGCGCCGCCGCCCTCGGCGTTGGCGATGTCGAACGTGCCGCCGTGCAGGCGCACGATCTCGTCACACACGGCAAGGCCGATGCCGCTGCCGCGTGCCTTCGACGAGCCCTTGTAGAATTTCTGCTTGACGAACGGCAGCTCCTCCTCCGGGATGCCGGGGCCGTAGTCGCGCACGCGGATGACAAATTTTCCATCCTCGCACGCGGCGCTCACGTCGATGCGCTTTCCCGCGCCGCCGTGCTTGGCCGCGTTGTCGAGCACATTGCAGAAGACCTGCTTCATGCGCTCGCTGTCTGCCACGATCGGCGGCACATCCTCGTCAGGGCCCTTGTAGCTGACCTCGATGCCCTCCTGCCGGAAGAGCTCGAAATAGGTGTAGATTGCGTCCTCGAGCTCGCTGGCAAGATCGACGCTCTCCACGCGCAGCGTGAAGCGCCCGTCCTGCATCTTCGTGAATTCGAGCAGCTCCTCGACCATCGTCGTCAGGCGGCGGGACTCTTTCAAAATGATGCCGAGGCCGCGCTTCGTCTGGTCGATGTTCGCGCCGGGGTCGGCAGAGAGCGTCTCTGCCCAGCCGCTGATGGCGGTCAGCGGCGTTCGCAGCTCGTGCGAGACCGACGAGATGAATTCCTGCTGGATCTTCTCGGCCTGGCTGATCTTGAGTGACATGTCGTTGATGTTGTCGACCAGCTCGCCGAGCTCGTCGCGGTAGTGGTTCTCGATCATGATGCCGTAGCTGCCGCCCGAAATGCGGCGTGCCGCGTCGCTCACGACTGCAACGGGCTGGACGACGTTGTTGATAAAAATAGCATTCGACGCCGCAATCAGCGCCATGCACACGAGTGCCGCCGCCGAAGCGAGCAGCGACTCGACCAACACGCGATGCTGCGCCTCGCGCAGCGATGTCACGTACCGCAGCACGCCGACGACGCGGGAGTTAAAAAACAGCGGATACGACACCGCGAGGATATTCTCCCCCGTCTGCGGATCGCGGCCCTGAAACGACGCCATTTTACCGCCGATCGCGCTGTCAACGTCGCTCGTGCCGGGCAGCGTGCCCGCCGTCAGCCCGTAGGACGAGACCTGCACGCGTCCGTTCGTGTTGATGAACTGGAGCTCGATCGTGTCCTTTTCTTCAAACGTTTCGGCGGAGTACGACGCGAGGCGGTAATATTCGCTGTAGCTCTTCACGCCGTAGCCCGTGAAGGTCTCCGCCGCGATACGCGCGCGGCTCTCAAGGCCCGAGCGCATCGCATTGTAATAGTATTCCTGCACGCCCACGCTGAAAAGCGCCACCGCCAGCACCAGCAGCAGCAAGATCGGCAGCACCGCCGAAAACATCCACCGCTGACGAAGGCCACGGATGTGCAACGCCGAAGCAAAGCCTTTTCGATTGTCCGGCATCACTGCCCCTCCTTCGTTCGGTGCGCTCACACCGTCCATTTATAACCAAAGCCCCACACGGTGGAGATGTACTTCGGCTCCTGCGCGTCATCTTCGATCTTGAGGCGCAGGCGGCGGACATTCACGTCCACGATCTTGAGCTCGCCAAAGTAGCCCTTGCCCCACACGGCGTCGAGAATTTCCTCGCGCGCGAGCGCCTTGCCGCTGTTTTCCATAAAGAGCTTGACGATCGCGTACTCGATCTGCGTCAGCTTGACGCGCTCGCCGTTTTTTTCAAGCGTCCGGTTCGTCAGGTTCAGCAGAAACGGCGGCTGATACAACTCTCCGGTATGCGTGGCCGGCGTGTTTTCGCCCATGCGGCGCAGCAGCGCGTCCACGCGCGCGGTGAGCTCGGCGGGCGAAAACGGCTTTGTCACATAGTCGTCCGCGCCGGTCATCAGGCCCGTCACCTTGTCCATCTCCTGCGTGCGCGCCGTCAGCATGATGATGCCGACCTGCGCGTTCGACATGCGGATGCGGCGGCAGACTTCGAACCCGTCGATGTCCGGCAGCATGATGTCGAGCAGGCACAGCTTCGTGTCGGGATTTTCCTGCAATTTTTGAAGCGCCTCCTCGCCGCACTCAGCCTCCACGACCTCGTAGCCCGCACGCTGCAAATTGATGACAATAAAACTACGGATACTGGCTTCATCCTCCAGCACCAGCACTTTTTTCATATCGTTTCTCCTCTCAGTTGTCTCCCATCGTCCATTCCGCCGTGATGAGCGAGAAGCGCTCGCGCAGCGATTGCTCATCAAGCGTGATATTCCATGCATCGCCGATCCGTGCGGCGTATACCGCCTCCACCTGCTGCGTGAGCACAAAGCGGCTGCCGATGTTGGCAAGTCCCTCGCGCGCCTCGCCCGTCAGGGTGTAGACGGTGAGCAGTTTCTCTCTCAGTCCGCCCTCGCCCGCACGGTAGAAGGACACGGCGGTCTCGCCGCTGCCCGCGCTGCGCTCGACGGTCAGATGGTCCTTGTCCCACTCGTCCGGCAGCACAAGGCTCCAGCCGTCCGCCACATTGTGGAAGCAGCTCTGCACGTCCGTCACCGTGCCGTCGATGCTGTACTGCTCCCAGACAACGTAATACTGCAGCTCGCTCTCGCGGTCAAAGCGCTGCAAGGGACGCGTCTTCGGCGCTTCGGTCACGCCGTCGCTGTTTTCATCGCGCGGGAAAAGGCCGAGGAAAATTTCCTCCGCGGGTACCTGATTTGCGTCCGCGCCGAGGGCGATGTTCTGCAGCCGCCCGCCCTTGAGCGCCAGCACGTCCGTCACGGTCAGGTTGTCGCCCGTCACGCCCGTCACGAACAGCGCGTTCTCCCCGCCCGTCAGCGTGCCGGCCGTCAGGCGGCTCAGCTCCGCCACCGAGGCGGACAGGCGCAGCGAGGACTTCGCGTGCAGCGCGCCGTCATCCCAGTCGTAGTAATCGACGCGCGCCGTACTCTCTTCGTCGCTGCAAATAATTAAAAGTTCCTGCTTCCCGTCGCCGTTCATGTCGAGGTTCGCGTAACGGGAATAGCCCGTCGTCAAAAGCGACTCCGACGTGCCGGGAGAGAGCGGATAGATGGCAAGCCCCTGCACATCCGAGCTGCTCTTGTAGCCGACCAGGATCTCCTTGAGCCCGTCGCCGTCCAGATCCGCGTAGTTCACGCTGTAGATCTGGCTCGATGTGCCCTCGATCACGGCGTAGCGCTCGTAGCTGTCGCCGTCGGCTTTGAAGATGTAGATCTTCATCGGCTTTTTGTCGCTCGCGCGGCGGAAGAAGGCCACCGCCTCTTCGCTGCCGTCACCATCGAGGTCGATCATCTGCACGCTCTGCAAATTGCTGCCCGACGTGGGCGCGGCATACTCCGCGCCGTTTGTGAGCAGCGCGTCGATCTGCGATTCGAGCGACTCATGCTCGCCCGCGAGCTTCGGCAGGCGGTAGAGCGACGTCTCCGGCGTCGTGAACATGCAACCCGAAAGCAGCAGTGAAAATAATCCGATCACCAGCATTTTCCCCGCGCGCTTCATTCTCTCCGCCTCCTTTTTCATACAGATACCAATACAGAGTTATCATAGCACGCCGCCGCGCAAAAAGGTAGCCCCTTTTTGCGCATTTTCCGCAAAAAAGCAGCGTTCAATGTCCTATCTAAGCCTCATCAAAGCGAAAGATGCGTCTTTTGCGCCCACCGGGCGCAAAACAGCATTCTAAAAAGCACGCATTTTGTGCTCCCCGAGCACAAAACAGTGTCTCCGCACCACCCCAGGCGCGCATTTTGCGCTCTTCGAGCGCAAAACAGTGCCCCGCACGCACTCCCCCGGCGCATTTCGCGCCCTGCGGGCGCGAAACAGCCCACCGCACCCAAGCGTCGCAGACTTTCGCGTCCGCAGACGCGAAATAATTTTGACCGTAAATCGCCGCGACATGCGCGTGGCGATTTACACTTCTCGCTCTGCGCGTGTCGCAGCCGCCCTGCGGGCGGCAAGGCACGAAGCAGAGTGCAATCCCTCTCTAAAATGAAAGGGAACGGCAAAGCCGTTCCCTTTCGTTTTAGAATTTATATAAGACTGTCGCCACCTGTGCCCTCGTCATCGCGCCGTTGGGGCGGAAGCTGCCGTCGTTAAAGCCCGTGAGGATGCCCATCTCGCTGAGCGTGCTCACGTACTCCGCCGCCCACGACTGGATCGCGCTGCTGTCGGTGAACTTGAGCGCGCCCTGGGCGTAGCCCTTTTCGGTCAGGCGACCGAGCATCGTCACCGCCTCCTGGCGGCTCACGTTGGCCGTGGGGTTGAAGTAGAGCTTGCCCGAGCCGTCGGAACTGCCCTTGATGATGCCGAGCGAGTACATCGCCTTCGCGCCGTTCAGCGCCCAGGATGCGATCTCATTCGTATCGGCAAACGGGAGCTGCACGGAGGAATAATCCTGCGAAGAACCTAAGTAACGCGCGAGCAGCACGGCAAATTCCTGACGGCTGATGTTCGTATCCGGCAGGAAGTTACCGTTCGAGCCGTTCGAAATGCCGCTGCGCTTGAGGTACGCCACCGCGTCGTTTGCCCAGTGGTCCTTCATGTCGTTGAAGGCGGGCGTCGTGCTCGACGTGCCGGCGTTCACGCCCGCGCGGCTCAGGTTGCCGCTCGCGTCGCCCGCGACCACATTCACGCGGTGCTGCGCGCCGTCAGCCGCAGGAAGAGAAATGCTCAGCGCGCCGCTCGACTGGCTGTAGGTGTAGGACGTGTAGCTCTTGCCGTCGTAGGTCACGCGAATGGTCGGGATGGCCGCGCCGTCGATGTCATCTTTCACCGTGCCGGTCACAGTGTTGCTCGCCGCATTGTACTGGAGCGAGAGCTTCGGCGCGGTCGTATCGGTCAGGCCGCCGTAGGAGAGCACGAGCTGGTCAAGGTACACGGCGCTGATAAGCTCCGAGACGGACGAGACCGTCATGCCCGTGATCGCGGTCGCCGCGCCGAGGTTCGCCGTCAGGAGCTTCCAGCCGGAGAAGTTGAGAGCTCCCAGGTTCACGCTGCCAGTATCCGTCACCAGCGCGAGCTGCGCTCCGCTATTGTCGCCGTAGACCCAGAAGTTGAGCTGGTCGTAATTTGAAGGAATGGCATAGTTGAGGCCGATGTAGGCGTTGCCCTCGCTGCCGATCGCATAGTCAAGCCGTGCGGAGGCGTAGCCGTTGTGCACGCGGGTCATCTCACTGTTGTAGGAGAGCATCGCACGCGTGCCGGTCGCGGTCGCAAACGAGGTCTCAAAGCCGTCGAGCGTGCGCAGGGCGCGCGCCGTCACCGTCACAGGGACCGTCACGGAAATGCGGCCGAGGCTCGCCGTCACGCTGCCGCTGCCGATGCTGCCGGACGCCGTAAACACGCCGTTTTCGATCGTGCCGACATTGCCCTGCACGGTCCAGGTAAAGCCCTTGTTGTCGCCGAGCACCGGCAAATGGCGGTACATCGCCGAGGCGGTCAGCGTCGCCGTCTCGCCCGCGCTGAGCGTGATAGCGCTCACGGCCTTGCCGTTCTGCTTGACGCTGATGCTGTCGGGCTGCGTGATGACATCGATCTTCGTCTGCGCGCTCGCGCCGCCCGCGTTCGCCGTCACCGTCACGGTGCCGGAGGCGGGCGCGGTCAGGACATTGCCGTCAATGGTGCCCTTATCCGCGCGCAGGGAGACATTGGAATTTGCCATGGGGATATAGTTTGTGTCGAGCGCCGTCGCGGTGAGCTTCACCTGCGCGTTCGGGAGCACGCGCGTGCTCTCGCTTTCAAGATACACATGGCCCACGGAGTTCGTCGGGCGGCTGTCCGCCACAAGGAAGATGTGGTTCGTCACCGCGCGCTCGCTGCCGCCGGAGGGCTTGTCGACAAGCGTCGATACCGTGCTGTCGGGGCTCGTCGCGACCATCGCGGTCGAGCCGCCGCCATCCAGGCTCAGCGCCGTCACGCAGCCGAGCTCGACCATGCGCTCGGCGACCTGCGTCAGCGTCGCGCCGATGGAATAGCCGCTCTGGCGGCCATCGATCGTGTAGAGCACGAGCGAGCCGTCGCGCTTGAGGCCCACCGCCGTGCGCGGGGCCGCGCCGTTGACAAGGCCCGAACAGACCTGACCGTTATCGACCAGCTGATAGAGCGCGCCGATCATATTCGTCACGCCGTTCCACTCGCTGCCGTTCGCGCTGACGGAAAGCGTCAGGCGCTCGCCGGACTGGAGCGCGCGCAGCTGCTCCACATAGCCCGCCGCCTTCAAATTCGACGAAAGCACATACTGTCCCGCGCCGACGGGCGTGTCCTTGCCGCCCTCGATGACCTGCTCGACCACGAGCGTCAGGCTGCCGTTCAGGCCGAGCGAGCCGCCGACCGCCGAGCAGACAACATCCACGCCCTCCTCGCTCGTGCCGGTCGTGGCGCGGGCATTGAAGGTAGAGTCATAGAGATAGATGCCGAATGAGCTCTGGCGCACGTAGTTGAAAGCCGTGACCGTCAGGCTGCGGCCATAATCCGACTGCGCCGTGATGCGGAGCGAGGGCTTGCCCATCACCGTGCTGCCGTCGTCGCGGAAGCCGATGGCGTAATACTCGCTCGAGGCGTTGCGCAGCACGCCCTCGGTCATCATGCTGCCAAGCGGGATGCCCGTCGCCGTGTCGTAATAGTCGCCGTTGATGCCCGCGACCACGCGGTAGCCGCGCGCTTCGAGCTTTTTCGCGGCGGTCGAGACCGTTGTAAGCTGGGTCGTGTAGTCGCCGCCGCTCACGATGGGCTTGACGCGTGCGTTGGGCGAGTAGACCACATAATTCTCCTGACGGAGATCAGAATACGTATTGCTCCAGAACGTGCCGGCGTTGAGTTCGGTGCGCTCGTTGACCTCGACGCTTGAGCTCGCCAGATCGTCGCCGAGCGCGTCAGACGCGAAGGCGTTGAGCGGAGCCGCCGCCAGCACGACTGCCAGCGACAGCGACAAAAACTTACGGATGATGGATTTCACGATTTGCCTCCTTGCTGAAAATGCCTTGAATTGGTAAACATAACATAGTATAGCAGATACCCTGCCATAAGTAAAGACGCGAAAACGCGGAAAAAGTTTCCACTTTTTTTGCAAAATTTAGAGCGAAAGCGCCTCGAGCACCCGCACGATGACGGCGTTCGACACCAAAAAGCCCTGCGGCGTCAGCCGCCAGCGGCCGTTTTCCTTTTGGGAAAGGCCGTGGTGCGCGCACTCTTCGAGCACTGCCTCGGCGTCCCGCGTGTCCTCCTTGAGCGCCGACAGGTCGAGCCCCCGCGCGGTGCGCAGGGCAAGCATGACGCGTTCTTCTTCGCGCTCACGTTCCGCGAGGCATGCGCTTTCGGAAAGGTGCTCCTCACCCTTGATGTAAGCATTCAAGTCGCGCGCGTAGGCGAAGCGCCGCCCGCCGAAGTCCGAATGCGCGCCAGGACCGAAGCCCAGATACTCCTGCATCGTCCAGTATTTGAGGTTGTGGCGCGACTCGCGCCCGGGACGCGCGAAGTTCGAAATTTCATACTGCGCGTAGCCCGCCTTTTCGAGCAGCTCGACCGTTGCAAGGTACTCCTCCGCCTGTTCATCGTCGTCGGGGATGCGCAGGGTGTTTTTTTTGCGGTCGAGCGGCGTGCCCTCCTCGATCTTGAGCCCGTAGCAGGAAAGGTGCTCAGGCTCAAGAGCGATGGCCGCTTGCAGGTTTTCCCGCCAGTGCGCCATTGTCTGCTCGGGTAGGCCGTAGATGAGATCGAGGCTCACATTGTCGAAGCCCGCCGCGCGGGCGGCATGTACGGCCTCAACCGTCTCTTTATGCGTGTGGACGCGCCCGATCAGGCGCAGCTCGTCGTCGCTCGCCGACTGCATCCCGAGTGAAATGCGGTTGAAGCCCGCTTCTCTGAGCTGCCGCAGTGCTGATACCTCCCGCGCGCTATCGGGATTCGCCTCGGTCGTGATCTCAGCGTTTTTGTCCACGCGGTAATGGGCAAAGACCGTCTCTAAAATGCGGCAGAGCCGGTCTGCGCCGAGATAGCTCGGCGTGCCGCCGCCAAAGTAGATCGTGTCAACGGTATGGCCTTTCGCCTGATCCGCCCAGCGGATCAGATCGCGCTGCAAAGCCGCGGTGTAGGCGTCCATCTTCTCCTCCGAATGAGGAAGCGAGTAGAAGTCGCAGTAAATGCACTTCGCCTTGCAGAACGGGATATGGAGATACAGTCCCAGCGGTCGCATCGCGTCAACTCCTTTGCAAAAAATCTCCTCGCCCATTGTAGCACAAACCGCGCCGCGTGCAAGATGGCTGAGCTCGGATATTTCATCCATTTTCCGCAAACACTACGACAAAAGGAGTGATTCTTCATGGATATGACGCCTCAGGAATATCAGGAGTATGTCAAGCGCCTTGCGCCCAAATCGCCCATTTTCAAGGATACCGCCTTTGCCTTTTTCATCGGCGGCGCGATCTGCGCGCTCGGCCAGCTCATCCAGAACAGCTTTCTCTCGCTCGGCCTTGCAAAGGCGGACGCAGGCACGGCGACCTCGATCTGCCTCATCTTCCTCTCCGCACTTTTAACAGGCTTAAACCTTTACAATTCCATCGCGCGCTTTGCCGGGGCCGGCACGCTCGTGCCGATCACGGGCTTTGCCAACTCCGTTGTCTCCCCCGCCATCGACTTTAAGAGCGAGGATTGACCTATAATAGACATACAGTCGGTTCTATGGAGTGAGTATGCTGATTTAGTCCAAAATCAAAGCTTCCTCCCGACTTATCATTTGCACGCATTCACCTTAAATGGTGGGTGCGTGCTATTTTTGTTTTCAATGCATTTTCATAATACCTCATCAGCCTATTTTAGTCGATGGGGAAATCTTTCTTTTTTTAAGGGTGGTCAAAAGGGGTGCCATTTCTACATTCATTACGAGAGGTGCATTCGAGGTGTTTTATGACTTGCCGACCGCAGACTCTCAACCTGTTACCACAGCACTGTACCTTGAAAATCGAATACGATTCCAAGACATCACCGTGTTCGAGCCACTATGAGCAAGTGAAAGGGGCCTGGTCAAGCTCCATTGCGACGACAGCACGGGAAAATAATGGTACACTCGTCCGGCTAGGTCTCAAACCGAGGGACGACGCACCCACAAGCATGGGCCGAGGCTGAAATGCCTGTGTCCCCCTGACCAGGGGACTTGGAATCGACTCTATTTACAACTCTGTCAGGAAGGAGGTGTATGAGATGAGCTGCACACAAAAACAACAGTTGGTGTGCTTTCCGAAGGTAAGAGTTTATAAGCCGTGGTTCCGACACTTCAATGATCACAAGGATTTCCGGAACGAAGGAACTGTCCATCTATTCAGTCTCATGGCGCTCTTCAACTACGCTAATTTTCGATCCAATGAACGCGTGATCAATGGCGACCGATATATGGAGGCACCGGGTCAGTGGATCTGCAAGCTCGGGGCATTGCCCAGAATCCTTCGAGTCCACTCCAAGGCTCAGGCTCTTGAGCTGATGGAGTACTTCCAGGATCATGGATTCCTTACCTTTGAGATCTTGGATGAGGAAAAGGAAATACTCCGCTTTACGATTTCCGATTGGAAAGAGCACTGCACACACCTACAGTATAACTATTACAGCTATAAAGGATCAGGATTCTTTTTCTTCCCGCTGCCTGTTGGCAGACTGCTTCTGAAGATTGCACGAAAGGAAGTCGGAATTGTATTCAGTGAATTGGACGCCATCATGGATATGTGGCTCCACACAATCCTGAATGACCCCAAAGTGCGAGGATCGGAGTATATGCCGGTTGTCTATTACTCCAATATGCGAGGTATGCCGCTGCTCTCATATACTTACCTTGCTCGTCGTTGGGGCTGGTCAAAGTCCCGAGTCGGACGCTTCATGTTGAAGGCCGGCGAATATGGAATTATCAGCCGTGTGAGTTTTTCCAGCTCACGCGGCTCTGTCATTTCAATGTGCCGTTATCGTGAGATGATCTACGGTGAAGGCTGTGAGGAACTCGAGCTAAGCAGGATTGGCGAGATCATTGGTATTGCTAAGGCGATTGATGTGGTGGAAGCAGACGACAGCAAACTCGACATCAGCGTCGAGTCTCGCGTCCCTCCGGAGAAAACAATAGGTAAAGCCAGAAAGTCCTTGAAAATACAGGTGTTTCTGGTGGTTCGCTCCTCTTTTTTTGCTCGGCAGATTCCATTAGTCTTCTACAGTTCTTTAGACTGGGAGATGTCTGAACAGGAGAAGAGTAGTCGTGACCCGCCCAAAGAATCCACACTCGGAAAGGAGATGAAATCATGACCTCTGACAGCACACCCGTCTTTGCGCTTGAGAAGGAAGCGTTGAAGACGGAGATTGAGACTGGCCTTCAGGTTGGCGTAGATCATCTGGAGGACAAGCCGATGAAACGCAAGCCTGTGGAAAAGTATCACAACACCAGGCACTTGCTCAAGCAATACCGCAAGGTGTCCTATGCGATCCAGATCTCGGAGTCTGACATGAATGTCAGGATGGAGATGGAACATGGCACCCGGCTTTCCACACTGGAGGTCAATGCAGAGCTTGCTGGAGTTGATTTATCCGGCTCAAAGCTTGAAGGATATGCACGCACGGTCATCCGGAGCAAGAATATGCTCCAGATCATCAAAAACGCGCTGAACACGGTAAGGCTGGATCCGGATCATGGGGAGTTGATGTACCAGATCCTCTATCTCACCTACTTCTCGGAGAGGAAGATGGCCAACCGTGAAGCGATCCTTGCAGAGCTCGAGCGAATAGGTTTCCAAATGTCGATGGTGACTTATCACAGTTACCTCAATATGGCGATCAAAGCCATAGACCGCATTTTATGGGGTTATACGGCTCGTGATTGTATGGAAATCATCAAGCAATTTCTGCCCTGAACTAAAATTGAACTATTTCCGAACTGTATTTGAAGTCCTGCTTAATTGCATCTGTATTCCATAAATGCTAAGATGATAGCGTCGAAAAGTTTCATCGATGGACGGCCCTCTGCTCTGCCGGGGGCATTTTTCATGCATAAGCCAGGAGTTTGGGTCGCACTGCCCAAGCTCCTGGCTTTTCTTTTCGGCTCTAGTTGAAAGGAGGACTTCCCAGTATGAATCAGAACAAACCTGCCGTCGTCAAGAAGCTGCAGGAGCGATTCAGAAATATAAGCGTTGGTCGTGGACTGTATATAGCATTTGTGATGCCTACGATGCTGAGCATGTTTTCCACTCGTGCTTTCGCCGCGGATACCATTTGGACGAAGGCGAGTGCGATCATGCAGGATGTGTATAAGCAAATCCTCAGTATCAAGACGCCCTGGTGCTGGAGAATTTGGATCTGGTCAACTGGGTCATCCGAACCAGAATCTCAGTTCCCAACAGACCGCTATTGACCTATGATGACTTCTATGCCATCGGTTGTGAGGCCATCTGCCGTGCCGCTTTGAAGTACCAGGCGGATAGCGGCGAGTTCGCGCCCTTCGCATGTCGGTATATCTACAATGCCATCGTAGATCACTGCCGTGCGATGAATTACCGACTCCAGAGAAGTGTAGATGCAGGCTTTGAAGAGGGCGAGATACTCTTTGATCTGCTTGCCCATACCACCGTTGACTTCGAGGCCGAGGTCACTGACAATTCCGCTATGACAATGTGTGAGCGGGAGTTCGGCTGCCGCGCAGTTGCCCCGCACGCTTAT
>ENA-OYYO01000284-OYYO01000284.1-human-gut-metagenome-genome-assembly--contig:-NODE-284-length-12150-cov-4.190657_pt1 | contig 12150 bp, 12 predicted proteins | sample MGYA00243250_ERZ653451 | MGnify/ENA primary metagenome ERZ653451 (study PRJEB26926, sample SAMN06165176) | human gut metagenome | biome: ENVO:00009003; feature: ENVO:2100002; material: ENVO:00002003... | reverse complement strand
GAGATTACTACGCGTCTCGTGGGCTCGGAGATGTGTATAAGAGACAGATATCAAGGCGTGGATCGACTACATAATCAACGAGAATGCGAACGCGAAGATAGTGCTCTTCGGTCTCTCGATGGGCGCGGCTACAGTCATGATGACCACCGGCGAGCCGCTCGAATCGAATGTCGTCTGCGCTATTGAGGACTGCGGATATACATCCGTCTGGGACGAGTGCAGAGCCAACATGAAGGACGCTTACGGTCTGCCGACCTTCCCGTTCCTCTCCGCCGCAAGAAGCGCAACGATGCTGCGCGCGGGCTATGATATGAAGAAAGCTTCGTGCATCGAGCAGGTCTCGCGCTCCGTCACGCCGACCCTGTTCATCCATGGCGACAAGGACGACTTTGTCCCGTTCTGGATGCAGGAGCGCGTCTACCGCGCCGCCGCGTGCGACAAAGAGAAGTTGGTTATCCCCGGCGCACCGCACGCAGAGGCCTCGATCGTCGACCCCGAAAAATATTGGTCAACGGTTGATAAGTTTATCAAAAAGTATCTTTGATAATAATTAAAAATGAACCCCGTTGATTTGACGGGGAGTGAAAAAATCCTACCCATCTCGGGTAGGATTTTTTATGTCGGTTGTTTTGAATGGAGACTGGTGGATGAATCGCAAAATATCGCCATCAGCAGCTCTCATACGCCTCGCGGATAAGATCTGTTTCGCCCTTGAATAGAGCGTTGTCGCTTTCAATATTGTATTTTCTGTAGTCCCATTCGGGAGGCTCGAAGCGCGGCGAGAGATCATATTTTGAATAGCGAATGCCCGAGCTTTCGCCTGTATCGATTCTTTTTATTACTTCAAGCAAATCTTCTGCACTTCACTGCCCGAAAAAGCGCTCTCATAGGCGTACATTGTTTTTTTCGTCCTGCAATATTCCGCACAGATTGAAATAATCATTCCGATTGAATTTTCTCAGCACGAACCTGTCGGTCTGAGCAAAAATTTCTTTATTCATCGGCATTTTTCATGTTCCTGCGGACATGCTCTTTTATCGCCGAAAACGATTCGTCGCTGATGTCGTGCTCCATCTTGCACGCATCCTCCGCGGCGGTCTTTTCATCAACGCCGAGACGGACGAGAAATTTCGAGAGCAGAGTGTGGCGCTCGTATATTTTCTTAGCTACATCGAGCCCCGATTCGGTGAGGGTCAGATACCCTTCCTTGTCCATGAGAAGATAGCCGCCCTGTTTGAGAAGCCCGACGGCGCGGCTGACGCTCGGCTTTGAAAAGCCCATATATTCCGCGACGTCGAGCGAGCGCACAACGCCGTTTTTTGAAAGCACATATATAGTTTCGAGATACATTTCACCCGATTCCTGAAGATGCATATCTGTTCCTCCCTTTTAGGTGTGTATATTGTTATGTATTAAAGGTATGATATCACTTCACTTAGGAAAAATCAAGGGCGGCAGGATATGTTTGAAATGTCCAAAGCAGGCGGTTAGCATAAGCTAATTGTTTGTGGATGTCGCCGAAATTGTGTTTTGCGGCAAAAAATTGAAAAAACTCTATTGACAGGGAACAACTATAGGAGTACCATATATCACGGTTAGCTGGTGCTAATCAATTTTAAAGCCCCAAGGTTAGCGTATGCTAATCCCGGAAATACAAAAGAGGAAGAGGGACTCAATATGATGCCTTTGATGCTCGCGCAGGTCGGCGAAGAGAATATCATCAAGAAGATAGGCGGCAGCCCGGAAGTAAAACAGCATCTCGAAAATCTCGGATTTGTCGTCGGCGGCACTGTAAAGGTAGTCAACGCCCTGGGCGGAAACGTTATAGTCAACGTCAAGGAGTCGCGCGTTGCCATCAGCGAAGAGATGGCGAAGAAAATCATGATATGACGGCGCTGCGGCGCAGTACATATAGTGTTGTGTCCAATAGGTACAAACCGCCCGATAAACGGCTGATTTCCCGCCGTTATGCGCCCTCAAGGCTTGAAATACACTCGTATATCTGCGCCTTGTCGTGCACATCCGGCGAAAAATCCGCTCGTTTTCGGATGCAGAGCAGTTTTGAAGCAAACTTCAAAACCGATTTGTCCCCATTGGTCACAACACCACCAAGAGAAAAAGCACAAAAGGAGGATATAAGCAATGAAAACTCTCAGGCAGGCTAAGATCGGCGAAACGGTCAAGGTAGTCAAGCTCCACGGAGAGGGCGCAACAAAGCGCCGCATCATGGACATGGGACTGACCAAGGGCGTAGAGGTCTATATCCGTAAGGTCGCGCCTCTCGGCGATCCGGTCGAGATCACGGTGCGCGGCTATGAGCTCTCGCTCAGAAAGGCCGACGCGGACATGATCGAGGTCGAATAAGACCCCGCGCAGAAAAGCTGATATAATTTCAAGAAAGAGAGGCTATCAAAATGGATTTACGCATTGCTCTTGCGGGTAACCCCAACAGCGGTAAAACCACATTGTTCAACGCTCTCACCGGTTCGAACCAGTTCGTCGGTAACTGGCCGGGCGTTACGGTTGAGAAAAAAGAAGGAAAACTCAAAAAGCATGACGGCGTTATCATCACCGACCTTCCCGGTATCTACTCGCTCTCGCCCTATACCCTTGAGGAAGTCGTCGCGAGAAACTATCTTATCGATGAGCGCCCGGACGCTATACTTAACATAATCGACGGTACGAACCTCGAAAGAAACCTCTATCTCACCACCCAGCTGACCGAGCTCGGCATCCCCGTTGTTATCGCCATCAACATGATGGACGTCGTCAAGAAGAACGGCGACAAGATAAACGTCGATGAGCTCTCCCGCCAGCTCGGCTGCAAGATAGTTGAGATTTCCGCCCTTAAAGGCGACGGAGTCATGGACGCTGCCGAGGCTGCTATCGAGGCTGCAAAGAGCACCAAGACCGTTCCGATGCATACATTTGAAGGCTCCGTCGAGCACGCTCTCGCGCACATTGAAGAGGCCGCCGTCCACGGTCTGCCTGAGGAGCAGCAGAGATGGTACGCTATCAAAATCTTTGAGCGCGACGACAAGGTTCTCGCGAAGCTCAACCTCGACAAGGCGACCCTTGAGCACATCGAGGGCGACATTAAAGAGGTCGAAAAAGAGATGGACGACGACGCGGAGTCGATTATCACCAATGAGAGATATATCTATATCGCATCTATAATCAAAGCCTGCTACAAAAAGAAGAATGTCGGCAAGCTTTCGACCTCCGATAAAATTGACAAGGTGGTCACTAACCGCTGGCTCGGACTTCCGATATTCGCAGTTATCATGTTCCTCGTCTACTACATCTCCATGGTCACTGTCGGCTCGTTCGCGACTGACTGGATGAACGACGGAGTGTTCGGCGACGGCTGGCACCTGCTCGGCATCGGCTCGAAGGCTTATTCGACCGACGCTGATGACTACACCGCAGCTACCGAGGCTGTCAGAGCATTCACCGGCATTGACTTCGGCGCAGAAGATTTTGACGCCGACAAGGCTCTTGCCGAGATGAAGGCTTATCAGCCCACAGCGGACACCGCAACGGTTGATGTTGAGGATGAGGAGACCCTCGCCGTCAACGCCATGACCGCTTATTACTCGGCAATCCCCGCAAACCTCTCCAAGGCTGACAAAAAAGCAACGGTAGGCATGACCTATGTTGACGCTGTCAAGTATCTTGAAGAGAAGGGCTTCGACGAGCCCGATCCCGCCGCTTACGGCGTGTGGGTGCCCGGCATTCCGGTTCTCGTCGGCAACGGACTTGAAAAGGTCGGCGCGGCCGACTGGCTCAGCGGACTTATCAACGACGGTATCGTAGCCGGCGTCGGCGCTGTCCTCGGCTTCGTTCCCCAGATGCTCGTCCTGTTCCTGCTCCTCGCATTCCTTGAGGCGTGCGGCTACATGGCCCGTATCGCATTCGTCCTTGACCGTATATTCCGCAAGTTCGGTCTCTCCGGCAAATCCTTCATCCCGATGCTTATCGGCACCGGCTGCGGCGTTCCCGGAATCATGGCTTCGCGTACCATTGAAAATGAGCGCGACCGCCGTATGACCATAATGACAACAACATTCATCCCCTGCGGCGCTAAGGTACCGTTCATCGCCATGATCGCAGGCGCGCTCTTCGGCGGCTCCGCTCTGGTATCGACCTCCGCTTACTTCATCGGCATGGCGGCTATCATCTGCTCGGGCATCATGCTCAAGAAGACCAAGATGTTCTCCGGCGATCCCGCTCCGTTCGTTATGGAGCTTCCCGCCTATCACTGGCCGACCCTCAAGAACGTCCTCCGCTCCATGTGGGAGCGCGGCTGGTCCTTCATCAAGAAGGCAGGTACAATCATCCTTCTTTCAACTATCGTTGTCTGGTTCACCTCTTACTTCGGCTTCGTAGACGGCCACTTCGGAATGCTTGCAGAGGATCAGCTTGATCAGTCCCTGCTCGCAAAGGTTGGCTCGGCTATCGCCTGGATCTTCGTTCCGCTCGGCTGGGGCAACTGGCAGGCTACCGTCGCTTCAATCACCGGACTTGTCGCAAAGGAGAACATCGTCGGTACGATGGGCATCCTCTATGGCGCAGAGGGCAACGTTTATGCAACCCTTGCAAAGGCGTTCACCGGCATAACCGCTTATTCGTTCCTCGTCTTCAACCTTCTGTGCGCTCCCTGCTTCGCAGCTATCGGCGCTATCAAGCGTGAGATGAACAGCGCAAAGTGGACCTGGTTCGCAATCGGCTATCAGTGCGGCTTCGCCTATGTTATCTCCCTTATGATAAACCAGTTCGGCAACCTCTTCACCGGCAACATCCACGGCGCAGTTGATATCGTAAGCCTTGTGTTCGCGTTCATCTTCCTCGCCCTGATAATCTTCATGCTCGTGCGCCCCTACAAAGAGGCCACAAAGCTCGCATCCGATGTAAAGGTCACAAAATAAACCAAGCTATATGCTGTGAAAGGAGTCTTCCAAAATGCTTGCGTGGTTATCAAAGAATATTGCAACCATTATAATATGCCTTGTGCTTGCCGTTATCGTGGCGCTGATAATATTCAGCCTCGTAAAAAATAAGAAAAAAGGCAAATCCTCCTGCGGCTGCAACTGTGCCCACTGTGCTATGGCAGGCTCCTGCCACAGCGCGAATCAGCAAAAGGGCAAAAAGCACAGCTGATAAGCACAACAGAACAGAAAAAAGGACGCAGCGCAAACTGCGTCCTTTTTGCATATCCCGGTGGATTTTTCGGCGCTTTGCTGATATAATCAAAGAAAACCGCTCATATCGGAGGTGCAAAACTTGATATTTCAATTCGGCGAATACAAAATCGATGTTGATGTTGAAAAGACACGGCAGTTCTATGACCGCGCCAAAACGGTCAGCGAGGGGTGCCAATGCGACGGGTGCCTTAACTTCGAGAGAGCCGTCGACAAACTTCCGCAGAATATCCGGGACTTTTTCTCCGCGCTCGGCGTTGACATGAAAAAAATCTGCGAATGTTATGTCTATTGCGCCAAAGACGAAAACACGCTGTACTACGGCGGATTTTGCCACATCTGCGGAACTTTACTCAGCGGCAAAAGCGCATGGAAACCGACAAGCGACTCTACAGCCTGTTGGGACGAAAAAGCAACATATCCGCTCTCGCCGAATTTTGGCGTTTCGTTCAGCGACCGTATCGACATGCCGGAGCCGGATTTTCCTCTTCCAGTTATTCAGCTCGACTTCGATGCGGATATCCCGTGGGTGCTCGGAAAGAGAAACAGCTATATTGACGAATAATGAGGCGAAAAAATGAGCAAATACAACGCACTTTGGGAATATGTCAAAAATAGCGGTAAACAGTCGCTGAAGCTCACTTTTGACGAAATACAAAATATTGCCGGCGTGCCGATAGACCACTTATTTCTGAACTTCAAAAAGGAGCTTATAAACTACGGCTACCATGTCGGGAAAATCTCGATAAAAGAAAAGACTGTGAGTTTTGAGAAGAAATAAAATTGCGCAGATTTCGCGTGCGAATGATATCCGCCGATATCGCGAGCCTTTCCACTGCTCACTTTTACTTGCAACAAAAAATCCTACCCATCCCGGGTAGGATTTTTGCTTTATATTTTATTCCGCCTCTTCGATGAGTCCGTAGTAGCGCGCGAACCAGTAGGGGTGGGTGTAGTTCGTGCACGCCATGAGATACATTCCGTGGTCGTCGCCCGTGCCGGGGAACATCGTGAACGCCGTCGGGTCGTCCGACTTCGTGAACAGGCGCTCGGCTTCGCCGGCGATGCCGGAGTCCGCGATGAAACGGTTGCTGTCGCAGCTGTTAATGCGTCTCTCGTGCGCCGGGAGCGGGTGATAGAGCTGCGGGATCATGCCGACCTCTGTCGGGCGCATGTCCCAGTCGAGATCGCGCCAGCTGTTGTAGAGCGTCCAGAGAATTTGATCCATCGGGTAGTCCGCAAGCTCGTCTACGGAAGTCTCAATGTCGCACTGCTCGCCCGTGCATGCGCCGTAGACGAAGTTGAAGAACGCATTGTGCTCCGCCTTTTCGTCGTCCCAGTGATGCGTCAGGCCCATGGCGAATACGGAGCGAAGCTTCGGGTCGTCAACATAGCGCATGAGCAGCGATATCATGAGGAAATCGTGGTTGTCATCAATGTGAAGCAGGTGGCCGTCAAGGATTTTATATTGCATGAGGTTCATGGCGAAGTGCTTGTCCCTGATGAGATATTCAAACGCATCTTCGTATCTCTTATCGCCGGTGATATGATATCCCGCCTTGAGGAAGGTCAGAATCTGAAGCGAGTTAGTGCCCTTTTCATATATCCACTTGTGGTCGTTGTTGAGCAGATCGGGGTCCCAGTTTGCCCATGTGGTCGGCACGCCGTCGGTGTCAACGAGTCTGAACTTGTTGTCGAGAATATGGTCGAGAATCTTTTTGACAACGGAGGCTATCAGCTTCTTCTCCTCATCGTCCGCGACGAGATCGAAGTAGTTCGAGTATGCGTAGAAATGACCGACCATCTCGTCGGACGAGGTCTCGCCGAGCCACTCGAGCTCGTTGCCGTCCTTGTCGGCGGTGTGGTGCCATTCGTGGCGTACGCCCGTGCCGTAGCCGGCTTCGTCGATGTATCTTATCGAGCGGGCGGTGAAGCCCTCAATACCCGTTATCTCGGTGAGCTTTATCATCGCGAGTAGCGAGCGGTGAGCCGCGGCGCGAACCTCCGGGTCCTTGGTGCAGGCGTATTCAAAGCACAGCGCGCCGAGATAAAGCCCCGTCCAGAGTCCGTCGTTGTCGCCGGTGCAGACATAGCCTTCATCTTCGGACACAACGCCCTCATGCTCAAGCGCGCGCTCGAGCACAAAGCCGTCCTTGCGGACATTGTATTTCTCGCTGAATGCGCGAAGTCTTTTTGCCTTCTCTTCGAGCGTCATCATCTCAGTCTTGAAAACGCTGATGCCGCCGGAGGCGGTGGAGACGCAGAAGCTGCCGTCGGGCGAGAGGACGATGCCGGTCGCGTGCATGTCGGGCAGCCAGCGCTTGTAGCCGTAATATGAGAGCTTGCCGTTGTGGAGGATTATGAGACCGCAGGAGGTCGTGAAGTATCTTCTGCCCTCGCTGTCGGTCACCATGCCGGTTATCTCGCCATTGGGCAGACCGGTTATCTTCGAATTGTCGAGCCAGTAGCTGTTGTCGTCGTAGACGCAGACGCCCTTGTCCGTGCCTATCCAGACATCGCCCGCGGGGTCAATGTCGAGGCAGGATATGTTGTTGCTGAGTATTCCGGTTACGCCCTCCATGAGCTCCGACCAGTGCCATCTCTTGCCGACGAGCGCGTGGAGACCGTCGCTCTCGGTTCCGACATAGACTTTGTTGTTGCCGAAAACGGCGATGCAGCTGCCCTTGCCGGGCACGCCGATTTTAAGATCGTGTTCTTTAGCCCCCTGCGGGAAGCGGTAGAGAACGGTCTTTGTGAGAATCCATGTGACGTTGTCGCAGCCCTGCTTCATCGCGACGGCGTCGGACGAGAACTCGCGGGACGCTATAATTTTTTTGCCGCTGAGCTCGATTACGCTCTTGCCCGTGCCGACGAAGATATGCCCGTCGTTTGCGCAGAAGAGCATGGATATCGGCGCGTTTTCAATGCCGATATCGACCGTGGTTATTTTCTTTCCGTCTATCTTTGAAAGACCTCTGTCCGTTCCGACATAGAGGCAGTTGTCCGCGCCGTAGCAGAGCGCGGTTATGTTGTCCGACGCGAGACCGTCGGCGGAGGTGAATACCGTTCTCGTCAGCTGGGGAAACTTCCCGAGTCGGCATACCATGCTGCGTTTTTTCATTTATCTGCTCCTTTTGTAAAAAAATCGAAGCCGCATCGCGCGGCGTAAATATCAATAATAATTATATCGAAATCCGTAGTTTTTTCAAGAGCAAATGCAACAATTAGCCTTTTTCTATTGCATTTTTGTGCATTGTGGAGTAAGATATCAGCGTTGGAAAAAACAATATCCGGAAGGTGGAAACAATGTTTACTGATAAGCCTGAGAGCTACAGGGGAGTTTATTCCCTCCTGCTCACCCCGTTCAAAGAGGATAAGTCGATAGATTACGATGTCTACGCGCAGTATGTCGAGTGGCAGGTCGAGAGAGGAACCCATCATCTGTTCTCCGTCTGCGGAAGCTCCGAGATGACGACGCTCACTCCCGAGGAGAGAGTCAAGTGCGCGACTATCGCCGCAAAGCACTCCGGCAGCGCAGAAGTCGTCGCCACGGCGAACCTTGAGCCGACATGGCATATGCAGGTCGAAGAGGTCAAGCGCATGGAGCAGACCGGCGTTGACGGACTCGTTTTCGTCTCAAAGGGCTATGCCGATAACGACGAGAGACTTGTCGAATATCTCAGCGAGCTCGCGGGATATACTACTCTGCCGATAATTCTCTATGAGTTCCCGGGGATGCAGCCGTGCAATATGTCCGGCAAGGCATACGGCGAGCTGGTCAAGACCGGCAGATTCCACGGAATAAAGGACACCACCTGCACCATGGCGGGAATAAAGGACAAAATCGCCGTTCAGGGCGATTCCGCAGTGCTCCAGGCGAACATCCCGCTGCTGTTTGATGCATATATGGCGGGCGCGCGCGGCGCGTGCGCAACCCCGACTTCCTGCGGCGCAAATCTGTTCCGCAAGATGTATGACGAGTTCTTCGTCGAGAAGGACATAGCCAAGGCGAGAGAGACTTTCAACGAGATAATCCTGCTCGACAACGCTATCGACAGCGGCTTCAACGCGAGCGCAAAGTATCTCGTCAGCCTGCAGGGTATCCCGATGACGACCGTCACCAGAACCGGTTCTAGCGTCAATGAGGCGAGAAGACGCAGCATCGAGGCGTATTACGAATATGCAAAAGAGCACGGTATGCTCAAATAATTAAAATACATAGCGGCACTCTCAATCGGGAGTGCCGTTTTTTAATTTGCAGCGTATAAATATTTTCAGGTTGCGGGATATGCCGAAACAGCCCATCGCAGTAGCTTCGTCCGAAGCGCCGCGGTGGGCGTGATTTTATAAAATAATGCTGTCGTCCTGCAAATAAATATATCACAGATACGGTCTGAGCCCGCAGAGAAGATCCTCTTCTATCCCGATTAGGCGGCGCGCCGTGCTGCGCGAAGCGCCGTCCGCGCCCTTATATTCGTTGAGGTAGCGGGTCAGGCTCTTTATGCCCATGTCGCACCCGTCGGTCATCAGCCCTGCGACCGTCCTGTCCGAGTCGTTCATGCCGAGTTTGACGTTGGTTTTTATCCACGACATGCTCTTCGCCATTATCCCCGGGTCTTTGCCGTCGTCGCCGAGCGATGCCAGCTGTTCTTTTATCGTACCGCCGAGCTGGCTGTGCTCATCCTTGCTCTTTTCGAGCAGGTTTTTGAGATCCTCGTCCTTTATGTGTCCGCTCACTTCGTCAATGCTGCCGACCGCCATCTTTATTCCGCTGTCGCATTCTCGCAGCAGCTCAAGTGTGTCTTTGCTCATTTTATGCACCCTTTCTGTTCTTTTTCGCTGTATAGTGTGCCCGGAATGCGGCGAATTATTATATATTGTATAAAGAACGAATATAATATATAGTGCACAAAAATCGATAAAAAATTATGGAAATTATGGAAATATAAAATAAAGTTTATTCTCTTGACAAACGAATAAACATAAAGTAAACTTGAATCGTAGCATGGCAGAGGATGCTCTGTCGAAAGATGAAAGGAGACAAACTATGAAGAGAATTATTGCTATCCTGCTCGCGCTGATAATGATATTTGCATTTGCGGCATGTAAGGGCAAGGACGACAAGAACGACACAACGGCTGAGAGCTCGCAGGACGCGAACGCAGACGTTCAGGACACCCAGACGGGCGACGCGGAGAGCAACGCGGCAGAGAGCACCGCTGACGACAGCACGGCAGTCGCACCCTCCGAGGGCGGCAGCGAGGCGGCTACTCAGGGTCAGCAGGGCGGCCAGCAGGGCAAGCCCGCAGCTGAGATCAAGGCTCCCGTCAATGGCAGCAAGGCTGATATCGTTGCGTTCTTCAACAAATACGCTTCGGCTATGAAGAGCTACACCGGAAAGGTATCTGTCAAGAGAGTTCAGGGAACAACTTCGAAGATCAACAGCCTTAACCCCGACAAGATTCTCGGAATTGACCTTATTGCTAAGGCAGAGCCCCTTCTTCCCAACGATTATCCCAAGACCGCGACAAAAACTTTTAACGGCGGCAAGGCTTCCGACGGCACGACTCTTGCAAGCTTCCTGCCCGCGGCAAAGCGCGCTTCCTATAAAGTCGATCCCGCAGGTGTCAAGGCGGCTTCCTGCGTCAAACAGGGCAGCGGCTGGAAAGTCAGCATCACTCTCGTTACCGAGAGCGGCGAGGGGCTTACATTTGTTCCCAAGCATCATGGCTCTTGCTTTGATACGCTTTCGCTGACTCCGGATGATTTTAAACCCTTCAGCCCGAAGAGCACGAAGGTTAATTATCAGAGCGGCACATTCACTTTCGTGCTCAACGCGGACGGTACTCTCGCGAGCATCAATGTCAGCGAGCCGGCAAATGTTGTCTGCAAACTTACCTTCGGTAATAGCAATGTTGGTATCGATGCTAACTTCACCGGCACATGGCAGCAGCAGTACACTTTCGCTTATTAATAGGAAATTCATAAAGATATGGGTCTGTCGATTAGCTCGGCAGACCTTTTCTGCTTTTAATGTCGGATAATTTTTTCATAAATATATTGACTTTCGCCCGCAAAGGGATATAATTAAGCCACAACCAATGGGGAGTAGCTATGGGTTACCCATCCGCCTGTCACCAACCGCACAGGAGCTGTGCTGGCAGCGGACATTGGCGGCGTTGGCCGTGAATGAAGCAAGACCTTTGGCAGACCGATTCTGCCGAAGGTCTTTTTTACGGGATACGGGGTGAATTATGAGAAAGCTGTTAAAAAGAATGTCGTCTGCAAGAATAATTGCGCTCGGTTTTGCAGCCGCGATATTTATAGGCTCGGGTCTGCTGATGCTGCCGTGCAGCGTGCGAAACGGCGTAGACTTAAAATACATAGACGCGCTTTACACTTCGACAAGCGCGGTCTGCGTGACCGGGCTGATAGCCGTTGATGCCGGAGATACATTCACGCCGTTCGGTCAGTTTATTCTGGGCGCACTCATCCAGATAGGCGGTCTCGGGGTCACATCGATGGGAGCGGGAGTCATTCTGGCTGTCGGAAAGAGGATAAATCTCAAGGGGCGCAGCGTTCTGCGCGATGCGATGAATCTCGACTCAGGCAAGGGAATAGTAAAATTTATAAAAAGCGTGTTTTTGACTACGGCGGCATTTGAGCTCGTCGGTGCGGCGCTGAGCTTCATTGTTTTTGTGCGCGATTACCCGCCGCTCAAAGCTCTCGGAATAAGCCTTTTTCACTCCGTCGCCGCGTTCAACAACTCCGGCTTCGACATCCTCGGAAACTTCCAAAGCCTCTCCGCCTACAAAGAGGATGTGTTCTTAAATCTCGTGACCTGCCTTTTGATATTCTTCGGCGGAATCGGCTTTCTCGTTATCCGCGAGATTGTCGAAAAGCGATTTCGCTGGCGCAGATTTTCCATGCACACAAACTGTCTCTTATA
>ENA-OYYO01000276-OYYO01000276.1-human-gut-metagenome-genome-assembly--contig:-NODE-276-length-12244-cov-5.172122_pt1 | contig 12244 bp, 19 predicted proteins | sample MGYA00243250_ERZ653451 | MGnify/ENA primary metagenome ERZ653451 (study PRJEB26926, sample SAMN06165176) | human gut metagenome | biome: ENVO:00009003; feature: ENVO:2100002; material: ENVO:00002003... | reverse complement strand
CAGATAGGGCGTGCGCTCCGTACGCCACGGGCCTGGTTCGGCTGCGCTCTCAGCAGAGAGGCGGCGTTTGGCTTCTGCCCATTGGGTGACGGTAAGGTCATCAGGCGGCGTCATGCCAGCCAGCACCTTGCGCATGGCCTTGTTCAGACGTGCCGCGCCGCGCCGTTTGGCTTGGCGTTCGGCTTCGGCTTTTTTCAGCGCATCGGCCGCTGTCTCATTCTTCGTCATAGCTGCGCCCCGCATTGCTCCAGTCGCGCCGCTCGTTTACTTTCTCGGCGTATTTCTCAGGGTCGTAGTGATACGCAGCCAGTTCGCGCATGACCTTATGGACTTCCTTGCGGATGATCTCGGCAGCCTCAGCCGGGCTTTGCGCGGCGGTGACGTCAACCGACAGCCGCCCCGGAAGCGACAGCAGCGCAGCGCGGATGGTGTAAATTAGATCTTCCGTGAAGCCCTCCACATCTTCCGAGCGGTGCAGCTTGCCTTTCAGCTCCTCGACCTCCATCTTCGCAAGCTGAGCTTTGGAGAGCTTGAGCTGCGCTTCAGACTGCCGTTTTGCTGTTTCCAGCTTCTGCTCGGCTTCGCTGATCTGCGGCTTGGAAAGGAAATTGATATATCGCTGAACAGCGTCGCCGAGCTGGAAGTAGCCGCGCCTGACGGGAATAATCGTGCCGTCCTGCGCCATCTGCTGCACACGCCGCGCCGTCACGCCGAGGATCGCGGCCAGCTCTGTCGTGCTGATTTCAGCTTCGGCATCGATCTTGATTCTCGTTTCAGCCATATAGCAAACTCCTTTCACGCTTTTTCTGATGGGGCTCAGCGGAATTCCACCGCGGCACCCGTGCTGCACGGGCGTGGTCCTTACCCCGATGTGACCATATGAACATTAGGAGGTCGGCGCGGTATGCCTCACCCGCGCCGTGGTATGAAAAATGCGCGGTATCTGCCTCGATACCAGCACATATTCCAGCGGTAATCGTAACGAAATTACCAGAAAAACAGGAAACTAACTAGGCGAAAAATGGGGTCGTCGAGCCCGCAGCAGATGCCGCCCCCTCCCGACAGTACCTTTTCAACGGCCGAATCGATCACGACGCATGATACCCTGCCACCCAGCAAACTTATCGCGCGTGACAACGTCCTTTTCACAGGGCTTCTTGCAGCCTTTGCGCCCTCGATGGCAGATGCACACCGTCTTTCCATTGACGATCTGCACCCAAACAGGAATCTTCTCTTGTTCTTGCATCGTTTATCGCCTCACATCTGTACGGATTTGACAGGGGATTGGCTGCATACCCACCCAGCCCTTACGAATAATTACCGGGGGCTACGATTGTTCGGTGGAGAAAACTGCATCGCCCTCCTTGATGAACATGACGTGGCCGCAATGCTCACAAACAACCTTGGCATACTTGGGCGGCTTCTCGGCCACGCTCAGAGCGGACGCTTTGGCGCGGTCTACCTGCTCCTGCGTGGTGATTGCAACATTCTGCGCTTCTTCCTTTGCGGCGTTATCCAGATAGGCTTGGTATCTGGCACGACGATCCTCTTCGGATTCACCGGCCACCCCATCATCGAAAAGAGCATCGGTGTCAAAATCGTCGCTGGGAGCGGGGAAGCCAAGGGATTCGAGATCGAAGTCGAAGTCAAGGTTGAGCATGTCGATCTCGTGGAGCAGTTCATCGTTGATCCACTCCGAGAACTCAGAAATACGGTTGTCTGCCAGGCGGTCGAGCTTGATCGTTTCTTCGTCTGCGTCTGTCACGACACATGGCACTTCCTCCATGCCGAGCCGAATGGCAGCAGCATATCGGGCGTGGCCTTTGACGATGATGCCGTTGCGGTCAATGACCAGCGGCACATTGAAGCCAACCTTCGGGATGATCTCGACAAGCAGGTTGACGGTCTTATCGTTCTTCCGAGGATTGCGGACATAGGGCTTGACCTCGGAGATCTTCTTCATCACGATCTGATTAACAATCTCCATCAGTGCCAGCCTCCTTTCGATACTTCTGAAGCTGACGCGCCTGATTCTCGGAGATCGCAGCGCGTGTGAATGAATTGTTTTCGTAGAGCTTTGCATAGCCGGTGATGTGCTTGAGACGCACCAGTTCTTCCGGTTCCAAGCCAAGCTCATTGCAGACCTGCAGGTCGGTCGCGCCGTTCATCAGCATTTCCATGACGATATTGGACATGCCGTTGATGGAGTGCTTGCCTCTGGCGCGGTTATGCCGGACGGTTGAAGCCATGAGGTCGTTCATGGTCTTGCCGTGAAGCACGACGCAGGGCAGCTTCCCCTCGCAGGATGCGTAGATGTCTTTGAATCTGCGCATGATGCTGTATCGGTGGAAGCCGTCGACGATGACATAGCGGTCTTTCTTCTCGTCGTAGATGGTAACGACGGGCTGTGTGTAGCCGTCCGCTTTGACGGAGCGATAAAGCAGCTTCATCTCCTGCGTGGCTACGCTGTTGGGGTTGTAGTCGTTTGCGTGGACCTTTTCAATGGGTATCCACTCGACGCTGTGAATGGGCTGATCTGAAATCATTTCTTGCTGCCCATATATTGCTCAAACTGCGCGGCGTCGCGCTTGCGGTAGGTAGGCGCCTTTTCCCGGATACGGAACCGGGAGCGGGCATTTGCGTTGTTCGTGCCGTCAATATCGTTCAGGACGATCTCTTTGACATGGACGCGATACCATTCGTCGCCGGTTTGATTCTTCCAGCGGTTACGGAATAGCTCATGGTATTCCGGCTTTACGATATTGACAAGCAGGTAGTCGCGGTATTCCTGCCACGAACGGAACGCAAAGGGGAGCTGGCGCGGGATGATGTCGCCGCTGTCAAAGGTATGGGCGAATGTACCGACGCCAGATACGCGACGGATGAACTTGTTGTAGGTGTCCGGCTCAAACTCCTGCAGCATTTCAATCGAGTGCCAGGCGGTTTCGTGGATGAGCGCCGAAACACGCATTGCCTCCTTCGCCAAGCCCCACTGGTATTGCAGATCGTAGACACGATTGTATGCCCAGTGATTCTTGGCAATGGCTGTCCAGATGTCATCGTTGGTGAAATCGTAGATCGGCCAGAACACCTGGCACCTGCCGACTTTCTTCTTGCACCACGTCACGCCTTTGTATCGGGCTTCATGCTGCGTGATGGCAACGCGCCGGTTCAGACTTTCCGTCATGCGCATACCCACCAGCACGGCGCAGTTTTCGGAATCGGTGCAGTAGGACGGGAGGACGTTGACAAGCTCATGGAATCGGTTTTCGCTGCTGGGGTTTTCCTTGATGGAGAGCGGGTGCTGCGGGTGAATCCAGACCGCTTTGTCCTCCGGATTCCAAACACTGATGAAATTCTTCTCCGGGGAGAGCGTGTTTGTGAATTCAAAGGGGATCTGATACCAGTACGGCGTGACTTCGGGCAGCTCCATGATGTGCTGCATATAGTCCACCGTCGCTTGCCACTCGGCTTCCTGATCGAGCCAGAACACCTTGAGCGGCAGACGGCCGCGCTCTTGCGCAACCATAAGCGCCATGCGGAACAGGACGGTACTGTCCTTGCCGCCAGACATACTGACGATCACATCGTCGTGGCCGTCGAAGATCATCCGCAGCCGCTCTAATGCTTCATCGAATACGTTGTTTTGCAAATAGATCATTGCTGCTGACCCCGCGCCGCTCATGTGAGCAACATAGGGTTTCCTCCTTTTTTCGATGTACCCGCAGCCGGCAGCGTTGGCGATACGCCGCAGGTCCGAGCCATCCTCCACGCAAGGAGCATCGTGGAGGCAAGCCCTCCTTCCGAATAAAATGAGCAGCGCCCCCGATCAGGAGCGCCGCCCGGCTTGATTTAGGATTTGCGAGTATAACCATATCAGATTGTCAAACGAAAAGCAACAAACGACTTGCAACCCCTCAGAACGACTTTTGAGCGCATAAGTAACGATAACATACCATCCGCACAGAATCCTCTGTATTGCGCCCTCCGACGGTCTGAGACACCTCGCGCCATGACATTCCACGGATAAACCGCAAGCGGAAGATGATACGTGTCATACAGTCTTCAATGCTGGCGATCCAGACGGCGACGGTTTCCTCGCTCTTTGCGATCTGCTCTTTCAGCTCGTCGCGCTGCGTTTCCATATCCGCGATCTCAGCGCCGAGGATTCCAACCTTGTCGCTGACACCCGAAGCATGAGGCATTCCATCCAGCTTTTGTGCACCGGGAACGGCCGCATCCCACAAGCCCTGAATCAATTCTTCTGTTTTCTGAAGCTGCTGGACAAGGTCAAGGTGTCCATTCAGTTCCGCCAGAGTCATGTGCGCCGCCCCTTTCCATCGTTATTTCGTCTTCTTCCATGCGCGGATCGCGGTCTTCTTCGTGCCTTTCGGTGTACCCGCTCTACCGCAATTATAACACCTGACGCAAAACATGGGCGGTGTTCTGGCTCGCAGATATACTTCCTCGATCTTGCAGCGGCTGTCCGCGCCGCAAAAACGGCAGGTCAATTCATCGGTTCTCGGCATCGCAATACCCCCTACCTTGAGAATTGAGATTTCGGCAAATCGCGCAAACGCGGTCTGCGGGGCATTCGAGGTGCGTGTTGAAGTAGCAACGTGGCTGCTTGTTCTTCGGAATGAAACGAATGAACGTTTTGTCGCCATCGGCCATGATATGCACGCGAGATTTCCTGACCGCCATCCTGTATAGACCAACGAAAACTTTGGCATCGTTCTCAACCGCAAAAGGTTCTCGGATAAACCGGCTGGCGTCGTTTCTGCTCATGCCAGCACCCATCAGCATTTTTAACGCTCTTTTTCGCTTCATGCCGTCACCTCCCAGCCAGCGACTCGCCCACGGAAAACAGTGCCTTGGCGAGAGCGTCTGCGGAAACGCCATAATCGAAAAAGCAGCGCGAGAGTCGTCCAATGGTATCGAAAACCTGCTCACAGCGAAGGTATGTTTTGTATGCTCGGAAATTGCTGTCGCCGGGTGCCTTGCTCCGCATAAGCCCATTTGCATGATTGCGGCTATATCCGCGGGCCATCAGCAGCTTAACAGCACGTTTTCTAGTCATGGCTCATAGCCTCCTTTTCACGGTCCATCCGCTTCTGCTCCATACGTTCCAGCCGATCATCGCTTGCGACAGTCCATTTCCGACGTTCTGCCGCTTTCGGGCGGCGCAGGAAATCAGCTCTGGCATTCGAGGTGTAGGCGGCTGGCATACCCAGCTTTTTCGGCTTAGACATTTTTCTGTTCCTCCAAAGCCCGCTCGGCTTCTTCTAAGCTGAGAAACATGGTTTTGCCAAGCTCGCTTGCCAAAAAGCCATTCGTCTCGCCCCGGTAGTTTTTTGCGGATATGATTATGGTGCGAAGTGTATCTTGGAGGTAAAAAGCTATCAGGGTAATGGTTTTTGGATAGATCTTTCCATTTTCAAGGCAGTACAGCGTATCGCCGTATTTGCAGGGAGGCAGCATCACAACGCGCCCTTCTCCATCAGCAGCCAGCAGCTTTCTGATTCGTTCGGCTTTCGATGCATCATCCGCAAATGCGGATTCGATGATAGTCTTGGCGTTTGCCGCCTGTTCCGGTGTCATCCCTGTACCTAAATACTGCCGCAGCAACGGGCAATGCGCTGCTGGAACGGCCGTACAGAATCCGCCTACAGCGGTGCAATTTCCGTTATCGGCGTCTTTGTATTCGCATCTCAAACAATTAACTGCTTCCATCAATATCCTCCAATCGCAAGTTGTTTGTTTTTGTAGCACTGGAAAAGCGTTTGCCCGGAATCGTTTACCATGTACGGCAGAAAAACTTCGTCTATTTGCACCATCTCAGATTCCAAAATCGCCATTTGTGCTGCTACCCAATCTTTGAGGATTCTCCAAGCGACGCGTTCTGCCTGATCGCGGCCGCATTTGACTTTCTGCTTCGCCAGCACAGCCAACACAGCATCGACGTTTGCCGGGAGCCGGATTCCGCGCGGGCCGTCCGGGGTATCGATCAGGAAGGACAGCGACGTTATATGTCCGGAATCGTCATAGTCCTGCATGATTTTCCTCGCGCCATGCTTGACGAGCTGGGCCTGAATCTCGCCGAGCGTCGTAAAGACGTCAACCTTCGTCGTGTAATTCAGGATTGGCATTATTCATACCTCCACATACCCTTTACGCTCCAGCGCCCGCCGTCCTTCAACGTCGGCTTCGAGCGATACCATTTGCGCCAGCGCCAGAACAGAATCTTCGGTGGCTCATTGCGCTGCCAGCACCGAAGTTCCAGCGCATACTCCCGGCGCCGCTCACGGCGCTTCCGTTTTTCACGTCTTTGGCTCATGCTGACCTCCTTTTAGCGCCTGTGTCTGCAAATTTTGAGAAACGCACTTGAATCTTAGTCCGTCTGTACCGTCCGTCAGAGGAAGCGCCCGGCGGCGCTCGATCTCGGCCCGGTAATTGCCGCAATGCTTACAGGCATCCGTGATGGCGCGATGGGCGGCGCAGCCGCCCAAGACGCACATTTCGGTCAAAACATCACTCATCATCGGAATCCTCCGTAGTTTTGTCCGGCTGCGCACCGTATGTGTCAAAGAGCCGGTGCGTACCTTCGGCCATTTCTTCTTCATCATCCGACTTTTCATAGCCGAGCGTTTCGAGGATTTCATAGATGTGATCCAAGTCCGAATTTTCGCAAAGCTCATATTCGTAGTGGTTCATGTTCCACACGCGCCGGTAGTAGTTCATGTCCTCGTCATCGAGGGCAGAATAGCAGCAGCAGAAAATCAGCTTTTCCGGCTGGGCCTCCGCCGCGCTGCGGACAAAGCCCATGTCGCAAAAATCTTCGTTTTCATCGTCTGGCGAAAGTCTCATGCCGAGGAGCTGGGCGCAGAACCGAGGGTTGATGGAATTGCAGTAGCCACCATCGATTGACTCTGTTGTTGCCACGCAGAACAAAGAGATTTCCTTCATGTGCTGTTTGAATACGCTGTTCGGAAGCTCTTTGATGAAATCCTTGCGCAGTTCAAAATGGGCCTCCGCGACTTCCGCAAATTCATTTTCGGCTTGTTCGTCTCTGCGGCGCCGTTCCTCGCGGGCCTCCGCTTCCGGGTCTGGCTGCTGTGATTCCCGACGTTCCTTGTAGAGTGTGATTCCGGTAGAATCCTTCCTGTAAAAGTATCGAACATCACTCGCGTCTTCTGGTATGGTCATTTCTTTCTTCAAATCCCAGCGGCTGTAGCCGGCGTGGTAGACCATATTGACCGTCGTACCGTTGAATTCGCCGCTTCTTTCAATCTGATATGCAAACTTGTCTGCAATTTCAGTCCATTCAGCAAGTTTCTTTTGGATTTCCTGCTCGGAAATCAGGCTTTTCAGAACGCTGTTGAAGTTCGCCGTGCCGATTGCGTCAAGCGCCTTGTTCTTGTCTTCGGGACTGTCCAGTTTGTCAAGCTCCAGATAGTCATTGAGTGTTGCGCCACGAGCTTCGGCTTTCTGAAATTTCTGGCGGTCGAGGTCGAGCAGCTTCACGCGGCGTCGGATGGTGGTCTGCGAAAAACCGGACTTTTCTGCGATCTCAGCTACGGAATCACCCATGTTGAGCATCATCTGGAAGCCCTGCGCCTGCTCATAGACCGTCAGATCGGACCGCTGCATATTCTCCGTGAGCATCGTACTCAGCTGCTCCCGCTCCGACATCTCGACCACGACGCAGGGGAGCTCTTCCAGACCGGCCAGCTTTGCGGCCGCAAGACGGCGGTGGCCGATGATGACGCGGTAGCTTTCTCCGTCCCACTTCTTTGTGATTTCCCCAATCAGCGGAACAACGGTGAGGTTTTGGAGTACGCCGTTGACCTTAATGCTCTCGGCCAGCTCGGTCACATCGCCCGGGCCCTTACGGGGGTTATCGGGATGCCCCCACAGTTTACTGACCGGAATGTACTTGATTTCTGCCATAAAACGCTCCTTTCTTACGCCGAGCTTTGCCCCTCGGCTGGGACAGTTTATTATTTTCGACTCATGCCGTTCACGCGGCACCAGTGCCGCTGGGCCTGCTTCTTCCTCGCGGTGCGGCAGGCCGGGCAGAAGGTATTTTCTTTGCGCTCGATAAAAGAACGGCCGCACCGGGCGCAATGCTGTGGTGGGATTCTGCGGAACTCGGTGCATTCGTCGCAGTTGGCACAGAGATTGCAACCCTTGACTTCATCCCAGTTTGCGCACATGAGCCGCTGCCAGTAGGGATTATCGTCAATGTCGTTGATGCGCTTGCGGAGCACTGAGCAGAGCATTTCAAGTGTTTGCAGGGTTTCTGTTCGCGTTCTGGACAGGTGTACCGCCTGCTTTACGGTCGGGTCTGGCGCGCCATAACCCCAAGGCTGATCTTTGAGCATGGCGCGTACTTTGTCCTGATTCTCGGTCAGATAGACGAAATAAACTTTCCCGCGCACGGCTTTTTCGGATTTGCCGAGTGCCTTGCCAATGGCGGTGTAGCTGTTGCCTTTTCGGATTCCGTCTGCCAGCACATCGAAGTCGGTCTGTGTCCAAGCTGCGGATGAACCATGATTGTCGGCTTTGACCGGCCGCTCTTTCAGGCCGAGGTCGTTGCATCGGCGCTGGATCGCGCCGGCCGAGCGACGCAGCATATCGGAAAGCTCAGCGTATCCGTACCGATGCTGCTGAAGCAGCATTTTCAGCCGCGCGTCTTCATCGGGTGTCCATGGGTCTTTCCGCTGGATGGCAAATGCCTGAAAGTCCTTCTTGCGCTGCTCGGCTACCCATGCAGGCTCCTCGCCCAGCGCCAACGGCTCCATTTTGGAAAAATCAATGAACGAGCGGTGCTGTTCTGCCCATTTCCAAAACTCATTGAGCCGAATGACACGAAAACTGTTCTGATTGACGCGCTTTGTGTGAATCGGGAGGCCACGGTTCTCAACCCAGCTTTTCAGCTTGTAGTTCCCACCGGCATTGGTGCCGCAAACGGCGATTATAAGCTGATTCATGGATATGTAGTCGCCACCGAATAGAACCGGGCCAAGCCCCAGTCTGTTTTTCCGTACGATGACAGCCTCAACGGAGCGGTTAAGACGCTTCGCAATCGCGGGGATTGACATGACACCCCATTGATCTTGGAGGAATTGTTCTTCTGCTTTTGTCCATCCTGCGTGATAGCTTTGCAGTCCGAGCGAACGCCTCTTTTGTCGTACAGACCCTTCCGTCCGGCCAAGCGCTGCGGCAATAGCCGCTGCCGGCTGTGAGCGACTATGCTCGCGGAGATATTGAAGTTGATCGTCCGTCCATTTTCCCATGTGTCAGGCGATTCCTCCTTTCTGTCAGAATAGTGTGAGCTGCCCGGTTTTCGTTTCCTGCAAGGGCAAGGGCGGCAGCGCGGCAGACGATTTTAACTTGCCGGTAACTTGCTCGGCGGGTTTTTCGTCTGTCTGAAGCAGTAAATCCATCTGCGCCCAAATGCGGCGGTAGTGCCAGATGTCGCGGAAATAAAACGGGGTGTACCATATGTTCTGGTCTGGCCGGGGGATAAGACCCCGGCGGTCAAGTGCTGTTGAGGGATGAAGAAGCGTGTCGCCAATCACGACGTACCCGGCGCAGCCCATGAGCGATAGCTGCAGGTAGCACATCAGACCAACGATGTAGTCAATGTCCTGTGCTACAAAAAGCACAGAGGTCTGATAGTTGATTTTCTGCCGCGTACAGGCGTTTGCAAACGCCACCAGCAACGCTCCTGCACCGCAGGCACAATCGTTGACGGAGATCCAGCCGTCCCGCTCTACACGCGCTTGGAGGTCTGTGCCGGTGATCTCGGCCATCATACGGCAGACATTATAGGGCGTGAAAAACTGTCCAGCGTGGTCATTGCCCAAATCCAGTGCCATGTAAAGCTCGCCGAGAAAGTCCTGATCTGGATTGAAATCCATACCGATCACGACCTCTTGGAGCATCTGCGAGAATTTGAGCATTTCTTCGGGCTTGTACTTTCCGGCAATCGTCATGTACGTCTTTTCGCGCTCAGCGGCTTGACTCCGGTCAACGGTATTTGAGATCGCGATTGCGGCGAGCGTTACGAAATCTTGCCAGATTTCCCAGCGGCCATATCGGCCGCAGAGAGAGTTGAAGATCTTCACAAATTCCGTCTGGTGGGTACTTTTCAGATTGTGCGGCACACTTCTTCCCATGACTTATTCCTCCGTCTGCGCCGGGTCGGGCGGTACGATGGAACGCTTGGTGACTTTGCCCTTAGTGGACTCGACGCCAGCATCGAAGCCGCGCCGGTAGACACGATAGAGGTACTTCGTCATGTCCTCACGGTTCATGTGTTTGATGGCCTTGTAATCCTCACGCTTGAGCATCGGCGGCTTCAACTCATTCATCAGCCGCGTCCTCCATATCGTCCGGTTCATCAGCCGGGAGCACTTCGCGCGGATTCGAGCCAGCATACGGGCCAACGATGCCGTTTTCCTCCAGCAGCTCCATGATGCGGGCTGCGCGGGCATAGCCGACATTCAGGCGGCGCTGCAGGAGAGAAACCGTCGCCTTGTTCTCCATGCGCACAATGCTGACAGCCTGATCGTAGAGATCATCGTCCGTGGCATCGGAGCTGTCGGCGGTGTCACCGAGATCATCGTCTGCGCCATCCTCTGCGTCATCGCCGTCGAGCATTTCAGGGGCCTCGGCGTCATCAGGATCTTCCGGATCTTCCTCGTAGGTATCATCATCTTCGACTTCGTCCTCGTTGATGACAGGCATCATACCGTCTTTGAGGCTGCGCTTTTCCATAACGTCACGGAAGAAATACTGCATCCAGTACGTCAGCATCTTCATCAGGACGGATTCGATCTTTGTCCGCAGCGTCTTCGTAATCGTAAAGGTGCCACCGGTGACCTTGGTTTCCAGCGAACCGTCCTTGAAGATCCATGTCATTTTTGCTTCGGGGCTGATGTACCCGGCTTCCTCGACGTTCTCCAGCATGGAGAGCTGGGCGTCCATGCCCTGAATCGGGGAGATCGTGAACGTGGGAGGATAGGTGTCTTTCTGGAAGCGATACGTCAGGTCGTGTTCTTCGCACAAACCTTCCATCTTCTTTTTCTGCGCTTCATACATCGAAATTTCGCTCATGGTAGTGACTCCTTTCAGTTGTCAGTCGAGCAAAAACAGCGTTCCATTCCAAGCTGTCTTCACTCTGTAATTTTGTAGATCGGTTTCTTTTACGTACTTTCGGCCAAACAGCGTCTTCATGTTCTGCCAGTCGGCCCAAGGGATTTTGTAGACCTCGCCGGTCGAGAAACCGGCAACGACGAAGCAGCGAGCGCCGAGCCGCTGGTGTCTGTCCATGTAGGAAGCCTGCTTGTCGATAACGCGATCCTGCGTCAGCCGGTCTGTGGCTGTGAACTTGGCTTCAAACAGGACCGTCCTGCCGCCCTTGATTGTGCCTTTGTAGTCGACCTGCGCTTTCTTGGTGTAACAGGCCAAGAATCGGCCGTTACCCTCTGGCTTGATAACCTTCATCGGCTCAGGCGTCTTTTCGATTTCTGCATAGCCACGTTCGCGGTAGTAATCGAAGGTGCTGTCAAGCCGCTGCTCGAAATACTGGCCCTTCTGGCGGGCAATCTTGCCGAGAAGCTGCCGTTTTGGGTCTTTTGCCATAGCCGCCTCCTAACCCACGCCGAAGTAAATGCCGTCGCAGTAGATCACTTCGGAACCCTGCTTGTACTCAGAGCACCAAATATAATTGCCATCGAGGTCGCTGTGATGCCCTTCGAGAACGTCGGCCGCAATGTCCCACGCTCGCTGCACGGCGGCGGCTTCGCCCGGCTCGCTCGCCTTATCAGGCCAGACGATTCCGGTCACGGAGAGCAGCCCCCATTGCAGGCCGTATTTGTTGTCCATCAGAACGCCCTCGATGGTATCGGGGTAGCGAGGATCGGCTACGCGGTTCAGAACAACGTCGGCCACACGATAGCGGCACATATCACACACATCGTCGCCGCCGGCTTCCTGATAGATCACAATGGCAAGGCGCTCCCAGTCCTCTTTGTCCTGGCACTCGAAGCCGCCTTTCCCGCAAGGTTCGCTGTCTGCCTCTTGGAGAGGCTCTGGCAGATCGTATGTACTGGGAATATCGGCGGTTTCGTGTTCGACCTCCGCGTAGGCTTCGGCCTCCAAGCGGCTCTGGTAGGCCGCTTCGTCAAACGTCGGCGAAATTGCCGCGGAAACAACAGGCTGTCTCTTATACACA
>ENA-OYYO01000267-OYYO01000267.1-human-gut-metagenome-genome-assembly--contig:-NODE-267-length-12435-cov-5.968901_pt1 | contig 12435 bp, 8 predicted proteins | sample MGYA00243250_ERZ653451 | MGnify/ENA primary metagenome ERZ653451 (study PRJEB26926, sample SAMN06165176) | human gut metagenome | biome: ENVO:00009003; feature: ENVO:2100002; material: ENVO:00002003... | reverse complement strand
TCTACACCTATTAAGTCGTCGGCAGCGTCAGATGTGTATAAGAGACAGGATATGTACTCATCTTTATATTTTCTCATTATATTTTGACAATACAACAATGTATCGCTATCATTTTGACTATGTGCAATTTCTGCCAGATTGCTGCTATGATACGCCAAGAATCTCTTCACATAGTCCAATATTTCTTTTTGAATTTTTTCTTTTTCAAATAAATCAATAACAATTAGATATGATTTTATCCAATCTAATCTTTTTACTATATTTTCAGTATGACATCCTGATTTATTCCTCTGATAATAATGATAAAACGCTTTAGGAATATATACGGCACTTTTACACTTTAATGCCGCCTTTGCAAGGTAAATAACATCTCCCCCCAATTGTATATCTTCATCAAACATCATTATATTTCCATCAGTTTCTGTCAAAATTTCTTTTCGATATAGCTTGTCCCACATATATGCAAACCCCTGATATGTATCTCTTTCATATATGTATCTCATTAGTTTATCTCTTCCAAACATGCCTGCTTCTACTTGATTTATATTTGTAATCTCCTTTTCATCACAATCATATGATTTAAACCAGCTTGCAGCAACCATATCAACATTGCATGTTTCAATTGCATTAACTAGAATCTCATACATATCTCTTTCAATCCAGTCGTCGCAATCCATAAAGCCAATATAATCACCTGTGCTTTTTAACAATCCTGCATTTCTTGCCGAACTTTCTCCACCATTTTCCTTATGAATTATAATAAATCTATCATCGACTAAGTATTCATCTACGATTTTCTCTGAACCATCAGTTGAACCATCGTCTATACATATAATTTCAAGATTCGTATATGTCTGATTTTTTACACTGTCAAGACATCTTTTAAGATATGATGCGGTGTTATATATGGGTATTATTATTGATACTTTTTTCATGCCATACCACCCCGCTTTTTTATCACTTCAGCCAGCTTCTCACTAGCATTTCCATTAAACACAAGTCCCATTTCCTTATGGAACGTATCTAATCTGTCATCATATACTCGCTGTTCAAACTCCATAATATCTTCTTCCAACTGCTCATTATCACTGGCAATCGGAAACGGAAACTTAACATCCATATTAGGAGTGAATGCCTTATTGTTGCCAACATTATGTCTAGGTTCTGATGCTATATTCCACATTAATGCTCCCCTATCCTTAGCATACTTCTGTATATCATCCGCATATATAAACACCGGAATATGTGCAAATCCCGCTTCAAAACAGGCACTTGAATAATCTGTAATATAAGCATCCATTGCGGCAAGTATTTCGTACATGTCATCTGTCTGGCTCTCATCTATAAGTCTTTCCTGCACATCTGGATTCTTATATTCGCTGAATGTTGGCGCAAGCTGTGGATGCACTCTTATACACACATACCATTCGCCCCCAAATTTTCTTTCAAGGTTATCTATAAGTCTCTTAAAATCTATTGACCATATTTCAGAATATACACTCCGCACACCATTCTTAGCACCTTCCCTGAATGTTGGTGCAAACATTACAACCTTTGCATTATCAGGAAGACCATATTTTTTATGAAAATCTGCTTTTAACTTACTTCTATCTCCATAGAGGACATCACACCTCGGAGCACCTGTTTTAAGATATGTTCCTTCATATACAAGAGCTTTATCAAAGCTCTGCTCGCACCAATCTGAGTCTATCACAAGATTATCTATCATATCAGAGTCATTCTTGCTCACAAGGTATGCCATCTCTGAAAAGCCCTTACCTCGTAATAATCCCGTACATTTTATGCCTATTGTATAATGATTAACATTAAGATAATACTGTCCTTTACGTTTTACTGTTCCGAATGGTTTCCTGTAATTATCAATCCATACTTTAGATCTTGTAAGCCAGTAAGCTCTGCTCCACAATGTGTTAGGAACTTTCTTAATATACTCAGGGAATTCTTTGTTCATATCATTGACAAACCACACGAATTCATAATTTGGATTCATTTCATGTAATTTTTCAACCAACGGCTTTGCATTACAGCCGAATCCGCCTTTTCCTTCAAAAGTAGACACACTTATCAAATTTTTCTTAATCGAAAAAATTCTGCATATGTAAAAGCACATTTTCTCTCGGAAAGCTTTCCTGCATCTTTTTTTTATATATATGATTTCTTTTGGATCTGTTGCAATCGTATGTTCCATTAATCTGTCCCTTATAACTATAATTAAAGCCCTGCAAACAAATGCAGGGCTTCTCTCTAATCACACAACTTCAATTGATTAACCGGTATTTCCAAGCGACTCCATTCGCATAACAGGAAAACTATTTACAGTTATCCTTATCTCATTCAATTATATTAATTATATCGGTTATTTCTGCTGATTCTTTACCTTCTTAGATATTTTATTAATGTTATTAATTATATGAATTATATGTATCCCATCATCTGAACCACTCTATATCTTTTCTCAATACTCTGACTGGATTTTCAGCACATTTGCATGTTCTTAACGCAACAGATTTAGCTCCATAGATGTATACATCTTTTCCTTTAAAATTTTCACATAATTGTTCGACATTTCCTGCTATTATTTCTTCCATATATGATTTTCCTCAATTCTGTTAGCGACATCCACTTTTACTACTTTTTACTGGTTTTAATTATTTTTACTACTTTTTACTAGTTTTGCTAATTTAGTGTTTTTATATTAATTATATATTGTTATCTTATACATTCACCTTCTCAATCTTGCACTCATGCTTCTTAAACTCCCCTGCACCATCTTTCCCAGCAGCATAATTTACACCAACAAGAACAATTTCACCAGAATATCCCTTGAGGCTCTCGACATACTGTCTTTCCTTAATCTGCTCTATTGCTGTATCAGCGTCTTTATTCCACTTAAGTTCTACTACAATCGCTGGTTTATTAACATTGCTTCGAGGGACGAATACCATATCTGCATATCCTTTTTCCCCTGCAAGTTCACGGTAGACTGAGTAATCCTTTTTGGCAGAGTAATATGCAAGAGATATAACACATGCAAGTGCATTTTCATCATTATATTTTAATATTGAAGTATTCTCCTGATGAGCCTGTTCTATCATCGCTGCGACTTGCTCTTCATCTCCCGATAATGTTGATGCAAGCAATTCATCTGAATTCCTGATTGCATCCATAACTGGCTCCCAGCCGCCATCTTCTATACAGTTGATGAATTCCTTCTGCACCTCCTGATTAGGTATCTTCACTTTCTGATTATAGAAATCATAAGTAAGATATCCAAGATGCACTAACAGAGTCAGTACATCATCAGCACTCTGAAGCGTCGTCATATCATTCTGGAATTTATCAGGATTAACAGATACGCTTTCTCCCACAATAAGCCTTGTTACCAGAGCTTTGAGATTGTACATATCAAGCTGGATATATTTCTTCAATGCCTCATAGGTTTCTGTTTTCGTCCAGTAGCTGTCGAAATCATGTCCGAGAAGCGCCATTACAACCGATCTTGGATTGTATATCTGTACACCTTTGAGTTCATATCCATCATACCACTGCTTCATCTTCTCATATGGCATATCATACTGTGTGCACAGTCTGCTCACCTCTTCTTCTGTGAAACCCGTGAACTCAGCCAGTTCCCGCTGATTAGTCATTGAATACTCATCAAACATGTTAAGCGCTGAATGTTCTCCATATTTCTTGATTGGCAGAATACCCGTCATATATGCAAGAGCAACATAGGATTTATCCTTTAAAAGAAATCTCAAAAAATCCAGATATTTCTTCTGTTCTTCAACATTATGCGGATATTTCCTGAATATACAATCCCATTCATCAATTATAAATATAAATGGCTGTTTCTTTTCATAATGTATTGTTTCAAGAACGTCAACCAGATCATTCCAGTCAAAACAGTCTATATCCGGATATTCTTTTTTAAGTTCCCTTAATACTTTTTTCTTAAGATATTCAATCAATTCATTGATTGAATCAGTTCTGCTTAGAAAATCTATCATATTAAGATGAATAACATTATACTTATTAAGATTACTCTCATACCCTTCCTCGCTTGCAATAGCAAGTTTGTCAAAAAGTTCCGCTGAATTGCAGCCCCTGCTGTAATATGCCAACAGCATATTTGCAGCCATTGACTTTCCAAAGCGGCGTGGACGGCTGACACATACATTCCTCTGCTCACTGCACAACACAGAATTCGTGAATTTTATAAGTTCTGTTTTATCAACATATATTTTAGAATTCCTTACTGCATTATAGAATTCCTCATTTCCCGGATTAAGATATATCCCCATCTGCCATCCTCCTTTTCTATATTCGTGTCAAAATCAACGCTTTTCTTCTTAATTTTAGCACTATTTCGCACATACTTTTACTTATTTTTCACACTATTCTGCACGAACTGTTCACTCAGCACGTCAATCTTCCCCTTTATATACACCCCAACTTCATGTATTGTCCTAAGCACCTCATCCCTCGTTCCATACGGAAAGCTGTTCATACAAGGAAATGTCTCAAAGCTTAAAGTCCCATCAAATCCAATATCTGCAAGTGCTGATGCCAATGAATCCCAGTCAGTTCCGCATTCCTTACTGCTGCCAAATGTATAAGGCATCTGATGAAGATCTCCATATGCATCATTTTCATGCATATGCAAAAGCTTCAGACGACTGCCAGCCTTCCTGATATAATCTGCAGGCTGTCTGTGTACAAGCTGGATATGTCCTGTATCAAGACATATACCAAACCTTTCCTCACCTGCCATCATATTTAACATATCAACATAAAATATAGCATCGTCCGGGTCCGCACATGTACCTTCTGTTATTCGCCCTCCAACACTTTCATAGAGATTCTCAACACATATTCTGACATTGTGCTTCTTAAGCTCCGGTATAAGAGATGAGAAAAACTGTACATTCATTGCCTGTTCAGCCTCAAGTCCGTACTTATACTGCATCTTGAACGGATGCATGACTACCCATGGAATCTCAAGGAAACCGGCAATCTGAATGCTCTTTGGTATTACAACATTCTGCATATACTGGCTTATATCATCACGTCCCAGCACATACATAGGATAAGGGGCATGCATCTGTGACGGCTTAATTCCATATTTATTAAACATCTTCTTATACTCGCCAAAGTACGCAAGAATATCTTCAATATCCGCATCAAAAAATTTATTAATCTTTCCACCATAGACATCTGAATTCTTTAAAAATGTATCAAGATTAAAATCAACCATCTCAAATCCTGCCCCTGCAATTATTGCAACGCCATCTTCAATTCCCATCTCTGGCAGAATTCCTTTAGTCTGTACACCTACTTTTACCATTTCCATTCCTCCAAATGTCTATACAAAATATCTGTCCTGAAACTCGCTGTGTTCAACACCCATAGCCTTAAGCTGCGCTGATATCGCATCATAATACATACAGCATATAACAACATTACGTTCTTGTGCCGGAACATCAAGTATTGCTGACGGAGCCTTTACATCAACCCCGCATACCTTAGTTCCCCATCGCATCTTTCCATTGTCAACTGCAAAATATGGAGGAAATTTATTGCCAAGTACATCCATATAATCCCATAACATCTGTCCTGCACCGAACAGAATAAGCTTTTTATCAGGCTTATTTAACACTCTTTCAACAAATGTAAACTGTCCCTGCCATTCTTTAACAATTGCATGTAACATACGCACATATTGTGTCTGCAATTCCTCTGGGACTCTTGCAAATGTTCCGCTATTATCGAATATCATCCATCCTGAGAATTCAATCTTAATAAGCGCCCCAATAATATGATACCAGTCTGTAATAAGATTTCCTCTTCCTCTTGTAAATGTAAAAGGCATCTGTTTTTCATTGTACACACCGCCATTATCATTAGCATGTATCATGCAAAGATATTCACTGCACTGGTCAATCTGGCTTCTCACATTCTTGGCAAGCAGATTACTGTATCCAACATTTATAGATATACCAACTATAGCTGTATCACACAGCCTGTTACAGTATTCAGCAATTGATTTCAATGAAGATATATCAGAATATGCGTTATTAAGATATCCGGTTTCATCACTTCCATTGCAGCCATTCTCTATGAATACCGGAATCCTGTAATCTGTCATCATCATAGAACACTCTTCCACAACATTTTCAAGAATTCCTGCTTCACAATTCATGGTATCAAGTACTATATAATTTCCCTGATATCTCCTGCAATTTTCCAGAAGCTCATACATCTTATCCGGAGTCAGCTTTGCAAGAGGATATGAAAATCCTGAAACCTTAAGTACCCGTGAATCCCCATCTTTCTTCTTATAAGTCGGGAGTTCATCTTTTTCTATAATCTCATAAGGTATTTCTGCATATGAAAATCCGCCATCTGCAATTGCTTCAAGCTTTAATCCGTCACTTAACTGTACGCCTGCTAACATAATTATCTCCTGTTCTCACAATATCTCTCCGGCACATTAGTAAATATATCCGTTGCACCAAGTCTGTAGTATTCTCTTAAATCCATATCCGGTAATGTCCTGAGCTGTCCATACAAAGGCTCGCTTCCATTACTCATACGCACACAAAATCCGGCATTTCTTATATTCTCTACGTCACCCTTGTTGATAGGCATTCCCCACTGTGCCGGGTGAATTGTCATACCACCGTATTTTCCGATACCGTCCATACACCTGTGATAATCACCTGCCAGATATGCCACCTCTGCGTCCGCTTTTATTTGCTTAATAAGACCTATTGAATCATGATTAAATGATGAGTACACAACATAGTCTTCCAAATTAAACTCTGAAACCATATCAATAACCCTCTGTTCCATGCCTTCATATCTTATTTCACTATTCTTAAGCTCAATATTAAGATGAAGGCCTTTGCCCTTACAATATGGTGCAAGCAATTCAAACGTTTCCCTTAATGTAGGAATTCTATGAATTTCATCATCACCGGCTATAAATAACTGTTTCAGTTCATTTAATGTATATTCCTGTACATAGCCAGTCCCATCTGTGGTTCTGTCAACTCTTTCATCATGTATTACCACAATTTCATTATCTTTTGTAAGCTGCACATCAAATTCAATTCCGGTAATGCCTTCTAATTCCGCCGCTTTTTTAAACGCAAGAAGTGTATTCTCCGGATTCATCATGCTGCATCCTCTGTGCGCCCATATACCAACTCTCTTTAAGGCTTCTGTATCCACAGTCTGCTTAACCTCTCCGCGGTTTGCAAGAAATTGCTCCATCATGCCAGAAAGCCATATACTTTCTTCATCAGTTATCTTCTTTACAGTTCCCGGATTGTTAATACATTTTACAAATGCTTCTATTTCATATCGCAATCCACCACCAGCGAATTCTTCCTCATACACTTCAACCTGATTAGGATTCTCATGATGAACTTCTATTCTCTTAGTAAGCCACCATGGTGATGGAACTCTTATATAACCATCATCCCCCGCCACAATAAGTTCACCCTCCGTCTTAACTCCAAGACCAGTCTTTATAGTAGCAACACCATCATCATAAGTTATCATCATCTTAGTATACGAATCTGTTCCAAGCGGACTTTTAACTGAATATGTATGAACATCTTTTACATCCGTTCCAAGCAGCTTCATAACCGGAAGAAGGCAATAACTTGCAAGTTCAGTAAAACTTCCTCCTGATGCTCCCCACATTTCTCTTCCTGCTGCCGCACCTATCTTAGAAAACGCAGCTTCAACATCTCTTACTTTTCCTATTGCGCCGCTCTTAACAATATCCAGAATCCGTTGAAATCCGGCACAATATGCTGTTTTTATTGCTTCCATGCATACCAGATTATTATCATTTGCAATGGAAAGCATTCCTTTTATGTCCGATTTATTCAATCCCATAGGCTTCTCACATAAAACATGCTTTCCCTTATCCAACGCTATTCTTATATATTCTGTATGCATCTCATGAGGTGCAGCAATATACACTGCATCAACCGCATCAAAGAAAGCTTCCGAATCATCTGTAAGAATCATCGGACCATCTATATCAATATTGTTGTTCTTTGCAAACCATAACACACTCTCAAGATGAGGATTATATATTGCTGAAACATTTATACCACTTACATATCTGCTTTCTTCAAGAAATCTGGACGCTATCCTTCCGGTTCCTATTATTCCGACATTAACCATTGTGCATTCTGCTTCCTTTACCTTAGTATGAATAAGCCTGATAACTTCTTCAGTAGTAAATTCTGTATTAAACTCCTTCTGCATAACCAGTCTTAATTCTTCAATCTGTGATTTATAAAATGGATAATCATGTGAACTTCCAACATTTCTCGGTGTCATATACTCTTTACCGTACTTTATCTGCAATAATCCATCATAGCCTTCTGGTACCGGAATCGTTGTATTTTCAAATGACAGTTCACATATATCTTCATACCATTCTTTTTTGGCATGATAATCCCAGCCTTCTGCAAAGTCTATCATTGAGCATACTTCTGCTGTATTCTCATCCTGATAGAGTGAACATACAATATCATATATTTTCTTTAATTCGTGTTTTAATCTGTTATTATAGTTAACTGGAATGCCAAATGTTTTTTCTATCTTTTTCATAAGTCCCAGCACTTCAGTACCATATGGTTCTTTCTCCGGAACACTCTCTGCTGTTCTGAGCAGAAATCTTAAGCTTTCTATCTGTTTATCCAAAGTCCTTTTGTCATCAGTTATATTATCAACTGGAAATATATCGATTCCCACAACATATGGACAGCCATGAAACCTTGCAAGAAAATCAGGTTCAAAGCATATATGCCTTCCATTAATTATCCTTGCCTTAATAGTATCATCTTCAGGATCATTATACACGCTTTTAATTTCATAATATTTCTCAAGAAGAACTGGTGCCTCAGATAAAAACCTCATATAATCCTTACGCAGCATTGCTATATCCATATCATCATCCCATGGTATGAATCCGTGATGTCTTACTGCACCAAGCAAAGTTCCCCAGTCAGCAAAAAATTTAATTCCAAGGATTCCGCACACACGCTTAACTTCTTCCAGTACTTCAAGCTGTGCTGCCCATGCACGCTTCATATCCTCTGCAATCACGAATCCTTCTCTGGTTTCTTCTCTAAAATACCCATCATCAAAAAACATATCTGTCTCCTGTTACATTTATCTTTTTTTCTGCTTCATATACGCTTCAGTCACTTCAGCCATAGCTATTGCTTCCTCCGCTGTAAGCTTATATCCGTTCTTATCTATTCCATTAATTTTAGATACAAAATCACTTATCTCGTATCTGAAGCCATCACCCTGAAATACAGGTTCATATACTTCGACCTTGGATGAATCCTCGAAATGCACCTCAAATCTTCTTGTAAGCCACCATGGTGATGGAGCAAGTACATATCCTTTAGTACCCGCAACTACAAGCTGACCTTCTGATTTAACTGCCACTCCGTTCTTTGACAGAGCCATTGCATTGTCATAAGACAGATATACTTTGGTATAAAGGTCAACTCCATTTTCATCATATATTGTATCAAAATGTATGTCCTTGTAATCTGTTCCGAGCAGCTTGATAACTGGAAGAAGGGTATAACTTCCGAATTCAAGGAACGCACCACCATATGCTGCATCTGTCCGTTCTCTTGAATTATCGTTGGCAAGTCTTGTAAAGCATGCTTCCACATCGCATACTTTACCGATTTTACCTGACTGTACCATATTGATAAGCTGTCCAAATCCCGGACAATATGCTGTCTTTACAGCTTCCATAAGCACAAGCCCATTATCCATGGCATACTGATAAAGCCCCTGTGCTTCTCTTTTAGTAAATGCTGCAGGCTTCTCACACAGCACATGCTTCCCGTTCGCTAATGCTTTTCTCGCGTAATCATAGTGTGTTTCATTCGGTGATGCTATATATACAGCATCAACCTGTTCAAGAAATTTCTCATATTCTCCACTATAATTAGGAATATCATGTCTGTTACTGAAAGCCTGTGCTCTCTGATTTTGCGGATTATATGTACATGCTATATTAATACCACTTACATATTTTGCCTCTGATATGAATCTGGGAGCAATTCTTCCTGTTCCCACTATTCCAACATTAACAATCTTAAACTTATTCTTTCTCTCCAAAGTTGATGATATATCCGGTGTCCTCTCTAGATATACAACCTCACAGAACTGCTTAAGATAGTCAAATGTTCCAATCCAGTCTGAACCGACAGTAAATATATCAACACCATAGCGCTGTATATCCTCGATTTTCTGTCCATCATGATCCTCAACTATAATCTCATCAGCGAATCCGGTTTTTCTTACATTTTCAATTCTGTCCATTATGGAATCTACAACATTGACTTTACCTCTTGCCTCATCAAAATGTTCTGTAGTAACGCCGACAATAAGGTAATCTCCTAGTGCCTTTGCTCTCTGTAAAAGCTTATAATGTCCTTCATGAAATAAATCATATGTACCATAGGTTATTACCTTTTTCATCTGTCCCTCCAATAATTTAATATGTTATTTTATTATCCCACTCGTTCTGTGACTCTTCCCCAAAGAATTCAGTGAGCTTCTTTACATATAATTTTTTAATATTTTCTGACTGTACTATCACTTTATCTGCGTATACTACACCTGGCATTGTAACATATTCCTTCATCCACTTATATGCTCTCATGTCATTTTCGTCAATCTCTTCCGTCTTAAAATACGGCATATATATCAGTTCATCTGTATGTATTGCCAGATTCCTGCTGTAAAATGCAGGATGTACAGTTACCGTCATATTAAATTCATCATATGGATTCTGAATAATTATCTTTTCTGGATTCATCTGCTCAAACCTGTAATTCTCATATGTAGTAAGCTCCACATAATCCGGGTATGTTCCCTTATCCTCACAGTAATCTGCCGTTCCATCAAAATTCTTATAGTAATAAGGCAGTGGTATTACCACAACATTATACTCATCATTGTCACTATATTCTTTCCATAATGCTTCCATGTTCTCCCAGTATTGTGATTTATATGGCATAAACACTACAGTTTTTTTATCAGTATTATTTCCATCATTAACCTGTCTGAGTATACTTCTTGCTGTTCTGACAGTATTCTTCTGCTGCTTAAAAGCCTCATATTCCTGCATGCTGCATTCAAATTCTTTACTAATAGTTACGTCTTCTCTTTTTAATATATCTATCTGTCTTTCATAAAAAGGATAATCATGTGTTCCCCATTCATGGACAAACTGCTTATAATCTCCATATTTTTTCTTTAATATTTTATCATATGCATATGGGACAGGTATAGTAGTATTCTCAAAAGGAAGCCTTACCGTCTTTGTATAATAATCTTTAGGAAATCTGTATCTTTCCCCATCTCGCCATATTCCATTAACATCCAGCCACAATGGCATTAATGTAATATACTCAGATTCATCCTCTGTATATAATCCACACAATCTGTCTACAAGTATATTAAGCTGCTGCACGAGATCTGCATCCTCATCTATAGTAATATTGCACAATTTTTCAATATGCTTTACGTCCTCTTTAACATCCGCTATTGCTTCTTCTGTCATAAGGCTCTCATCTTCCTGCATACCTCTTATTGTCTTTGCAAGAGTATTAACAATAGCTATTACCTCTCTTTGATATTTATCATCATCCTCATCTGGTGCAATAAAATCTAACGGAAATATATCAATTCCGGCTGAATATGGAAAGCCATGATATTTCTCAAGATGAATTTTATCAAAATTAATACTTCTGCCATTGATTACTCTTGACAGAAAATCATCAGTTTCAGTATCTGTAGTTATATTATATATCGTATAATTTTCAGGCATAATTTTATCATATATGCGTAAAAATTTCTCATAATCAGCCCTCTTCATGCATATATCCATATCATCATCCCATGGTATGAATCCGTGATGCCTTACTGCGCCAAGCAGGGTTCCCCATTCTGCAAAATATTGTATTTCATTCTCGGTACATGCCTTGTCTATATCATTAAGCACTTCCAACTGTGCTGCCCACGCATGTTTCATCTGTGCCGGTACATAAAACCCATCCCTTACCTCATCTTCGAAATACTCTTTTTCAAAAACCATATACATGATTCTCCTGTTCATTTAATATTTTCGTTAGAAACAAAAAGAGCCGGTGCAAACACCGGCTCTTCTGCTTATAGTAGTAATTGTTATTAACCGAGAAGTGAAAGTACTCCCTGTGTTGACTGATTTGCCTGAGCAAGCATTGACTGTCCAGCCTGTGCAAGGATGTTGTTCTTGCTGTACTCAACCATTTCAGAAGCCATATCTGTATCACGGATACGAGACTCTGCTGCTGAAGTATTCTCTGATGT
>ENA-OYYO01000264-OYYO01000264.1-human-gut-metagenome-genome-assembly--contig:-NODE-264-length-12503-cov-3.893156_pt1 | contig 12503 bp, 8 predicted proteins | sample MGYA00243250_ERZ653451 | MGnify/ENA primary metagenome ERZ653451 (study PRJEB26926, sample SAMN06165176) | human gut metagenome | biome: ENVO:00009003; feature: ENVO:2100002; material: ENVO:00002003... | reverse complement strand
CGTCGGCAGCGTCAGATGTGTATAAGAGACAGGCAATATGGATGCCTATATAAATGTCATCGGCGGACTCAAGCTCGATGAACCCGCGACCGACCTCTCCGTCGCGCTTGCGCTTATTTCGAGCCTCAAGGATGTCCCGATAAGAGACGATGTGCTCGCTTTCGGCGAGATAGGTCTCGGCGGCGAGATTCGCTCCGTCAACCACTGCGAACAGCGCATAAAAGAGGCGGCTCGGCTCGGCTTCAAGACCTGCATTATCCCGCGCCATAATTTCAAATCCGTGCCGGACAAGCTCAAAAAGGAGATAGAGGTCATCGGCGTCAAGAATGTCTATGAGGCGTTCGCGAACTGCGTTGACTGATGAATTTTATGCCCCCTATAGAATCGCCGAACCTGCCGAAGAGGGGAATCACCCTCGCCGCGGTGAGCATCGGCGCAGTGAAAGCAAAAGAATATCTTCTCTCGCGCGGTATCAGTGTTTTTGATATCCTGCCGTGTGCCGCGATAACCGACGGCACAGCTGCCCACGCCGATTTGCATTTGTTGCATCTCGGCGGGCGAAAAATCATATTGAGCCGAGAGCAGTGTAACAACGCGAAAAAGCTTATTGAAATGGGCTTTGATGTGCAGGTTCTCGACACTCCGCTCGGCGATAAATATCCAGCCGATGTGCCACTCAATGCCGCGCTTTTCGGCAATTATGCGATACTCAATCCCAAAACCGTCTGCAAAAACATCGACTTTTCCGGGCGTAGTTTAATACCCGTGCGCCAGGGCTACACAAAATGCTCGGTAGTGCCCGTGACGGAAAACGCGATAATTACCGATGATGTGTCAATAGCCTCGGCGGCCGAAAAAAACGGACTTGCCGTCCTGCTCGTCTCAAAGGGCGATGTCATTCTGCCAGGGCGCGAATACGGCTTTATCGGCGGCTGCTGCGGACTCATTGCGCCCGATACAATGCTCTTCAACGGCTCGCTCGCGTCTCATAAAGACGGTGAAAAAATAAGAGCCTTTCTCTCTTCATTCGGCGTGTGTGCGGAGGAGGCGGGGGACTTTCAATTAACCGATATCGGCTCAATACTTCCGCTCGCAGAGAGATAAGCCGAAAATCTTTCTGGAAATTACATTTTATTCCAAAATCCGATTTTTATTATTTGCCTTTGTGCTATCATATTTCGGAAAACTTCAGTGGAGTGATAACAACGAAAAAAGGACAGCTTAAAGGCGGCATCTTTCTCATTCTCGCCGCCGTTATATGGGGACTGTCGTTTGTGGCTCAGAGCGAGGGACTTGAGGTAATCGGAACTCTGACCTTCAACGGCATAAGAATGATTATGGGCGGCACGGTGCTCCTGCCGGTCATTGCAATAATGTCGGGAGTTCAAAAATCAAAAAACAAAAAGCTCGGCTCGGTTGAACAGAAAACGCCCGAAGAAAAGAAAAAAGACAGAAAAAGTCTCATTGTCGGCGGACTTGTCTGCGGAACGGTTCTCTGCGTGGCGAGCAATCTTCAGCAGGCGGCGTTCGGCTATACAACGGTCGGCAAGGTCGGCTTCATAACCGCGCTTTATATGCTTCTCGTACCGATAATCAGCCTCGTTTTCTTCAAAAAGCGCGTCAGTCTTCCTGTGTGGATAGGCGTCGGACTCGGCGTTGTCGGACTCTATCTGCTGTGTGCGGGCGGCAAGGCGACTTTCGGCAAGGGGGAATTGCTCGCTCTCGCGTGCTCGGTCGGCTTTGCGATACATATTCTCGTTATCGACAAATATTCGGCTATCGTCGACGGAGTCAAGCTCTCGTGCGCGCAGTTCTTTGTCTCGGGTATAATTTCCGTCATTCTCATGTTTATCTTTGAAAAGCCGAGTATCCATGCCATAATGAGCGCAGCGCCCTATCTGCTCTACACAGGTATTTTGTCCTGCGGAGTGGCGTTCACTTTCCAAACCCTCGGCCAGCGCGATTCCGACCCCACGGTCGCTTCGCTCCTGCTGTGCCTTGAATCTGTGTTCGCTGTTATATTCGCATGGGTGCTGATAGATCAGAAAATGTCCGTAAGGGAGCTCAGCGGCTGCATCATCATGTTCGTCGCAATAGTTCTCGCCCAGCTTCCCGCAGATGTGTTCAAGAGAAAGAAAAAGGTATAATAAATCCTAATTTTTATCCGACAGACCGTGTTATTGCATGGTCTGTCTTTTTCTATACCCATTGATATCATTGACAAAAAGCCAATATATGGTGTATAATTAAATATGTATGATACAAAATAATGCGTAACAATCAGTCGGGGGATAACTCAATGGCAAAAGTCAAAAAGAGAGAAGAATACGGCGACGACAGCATTGAAATGCTCAAAGGCGCCGACAGGGTGCGGAAAAAACCGTCGGTTATTTTCGGCTCGAACGGTATCGAGGGCTGCGAGCACTCGGTGTTTGAAATAATTTCAAACTCCGTTGACGAGGCGCGCGAGGGCTTCGGCAACACGATTACCGTCACCCGCTTCGAGGATAAGTCCATAGAGGTTCAGGATTACGGGCGCGGTATACCCGTTGAGTTCAACCGCAGGGAAAACGAGTATAACTGGAAGCTCCTGTTCTGCGAGCTCTATGCAGGCGGAAAGTATAACACCAACGACGGCGGAAGCTACGAGTATTCGCTCGGCACAAACGGACTCGGCCTTTGCGCCACTCAGTATGCCTCGGAATATATGGAGGCGGAGATACATTCAAACGGCTATTGCTATCATCTGCAGTTCAAAAACGGCGAGCCGGTCGGCGATATGATAAAAGAGCCCTACAGCAAAAAGGACACAGGCACGCGCATAAAGTGGCGCCCCGACCTCAAGGTGTTCACCGATATAGACATACCTCTCGAGTATTTTCAGGATATGATGCGCCGCCAGTCGATAGTCAACGCGGGCATCAAGTTTGTGCTCAGGAATCAGAACGGCTCGAAGTTTGAAACGTTCGAGTATTTCTACGAAAACGGCATAACCGATCACCTCAAGGAGGTCGTCGGCAACAACGCCATTTCTTCTGTCTGCACCTGGAGCGGCGAGCGAGTAGGACGCGACAGAGCGGATCAGCCCGAGTATAAGCTTAAAATAAACGCCGCGCTCTGCTTCTCGAATAAGGTCCAGCTCAAGGAGTATTATCATAACTCTAGTTACCTCGAATACGGCGGCGCACCCGATAAGGCCGTGCGCTCCGCGTTTGTGTCGCAGATAGACGCATATATAAAAAAGAACGGAAAATACCTCAAGTCCGACTCGAAGATAAATTTCCAGGATGTCGAGGACTGCCTCGTGCTCATCGTCTCGTCGTTCTCGACCGTAGCCGCCTATGAGAACCAGACGAAGAAATCCGTCACCAACAAGTTCATTCAGGAGGCGACGACCGAGTTCTTCAAGCATCAGCTTGAGATATATTTTATCGAAAACAAGCTTGACGCGGACAAGATATGCGATCAGGTGCTCATCAATATGCGCGCGCGCGTCCGTGCGGAGACGACGAAGCTCAATATAAAAGGCAAGCTCCAGTCGAGCAACGATATGGGCAGCCGAGTGCAGAAATTCGTTGACTGCCGCAGCAAGGATGTCTCCGAGCGCGAGCTGTTCATAGTGGAGGGCGACTCGGCTCTCGGCGCCTGTAAGCAGGCACGCGACTCGTCTTTCCAGGCGATAATCCCCGTGCGCGGAAAGATACTCAACTGCCTCAAGGCGGAATATAACAAAATATTTGCAAACGATATCATAACCGACCTCATAAAGGTTCTCGGCTGCGGAGTCGAGGTCAAGTCGAAGTCGATGAAAGATATGGTCGCGTTCAATATCGATCAGCTGCGCTGGAGTAAGGTCATAATCTGCACCGATGCCGACGTTGACGGATTCCAGATACGCACGCTTATCCTCGCGATGATCTATCGCCTCATGCCCACGCTTATCGAAAAGGGCAAGGTGTATATCGCGGAGTCGCCGCTCTATGAGATAAACTCAAAGGACGAGACGTGGTTTGCATATAACGAGCAGGAGAAGCAGGATATCCTTTCCCAGCTTGAAAACAGCAAGTTCACCATCCAGCGCTCGAAAGGACTCGGTGAAAACGATGCGGACATGATGTCGCTGACGACGATGAATCCCGCAACCCGCCGCCTTATCCGCGTCGACCCGACCGACGCCCAGAAAACTGCCGAGATATTTGATCTCTGGCTCGGCGACAATCTCGCCGGCAGAAAAGAGCATATCGCACGCGACGGCGCGGCATATATCGACATGGCGGATGTTTCGTAACAGCTTAACTATTGAAAGGATTTTGATATAAATGGCGGGAAAAAGAGGCAAAAAAGAACCCCCGAAAAATGAAATCGATCCGCTCAAGAGCGGAGTTCATATCATCGGCGCGGGCGAAGTTGTCGAACAGCCGATAACCGATACCATTGAAACGAACTATTTCCCTTATGCGATGAGCGTCATCATGTCGCGTGCTATCCCGGAGATAGACGGCTTCAAGCCCTCGCACAGAAAGATACTCTATACCATGTACAAAATGGGTTTGCTCACCGGTGCGCGCTCAAAGTCGGCTAATATAGTCGGACGCACCATGCAGCTGAACCCCCACGGCGACGCCGCCATATACGAGACTATGGTCAGGCTCTCACGCGGCTATGAAGCTCTGCTGCACCCGTATGTCGATTCAAAGGGTAACTTCGGTAAGGCGTATTCGCGCGATATGATGTGGGCGGCTTCGAGATATACCGAGGCGAAGCTCGACCCCATAAGTGCCGAGCTTTTCAAGGATATCGACAAGGACACCGTCGATTTTGTCGATAACTACGACAGCACCATGAAAGAGCCGACCCTTCTGCCGGTCACTTTCCCGAGCGTGCTCGTCAATAATAACACCGGTATAGCCGTCGGCATGGCGAGCTCCATATGCTCCTTTAACCTCGAAGAGGTCTGCCGCACGACTATCGAGCTTATCAGAAACCCCGACCACTGCGTTGCGGATACCCTCAAAGCACCCGATTTTGCGGGCGGCGCGAAGATACTCTATGACCGCGCGAAGATCGAGGAGATTTACCGCACAGGCCGCGGCTCGTTCAAGCTCTACGCCAAATATACTTATGACAAGTCGAACAACTGTATTGATATAACGGAAATTCCGATGACCTCGACCGCGACGAGCGAGTCTATAATAGAAAAGGTTATCGACAGGGTCAAGGCTGGCGCGATAAGAGAAATAAGCGATATCCGCGACGAGACGGACAAGAGCGGTCTTAAAATAACCATAGACTTAAAGAGGGGAACAGACCCCGACAAGCTCATGCAGAAGCTCTACAGGCTCACTCCGCTCTCGGATTCGTTCGCCTGCAACTTCAATGTCCTGATTGCCGGTTCGCCCCGCGTCATGGGCGTCAAAGAGCTGCTCAACGAGTGGATTGCGTTCCGTATGGAGTGCGTCAGACGCAGAACCTATTTCGACCTCAAAAAGGCTAAGGACAAGCTGCATCTGCTGCGCGGACTTGAAAAAATACTTCTCGATATCGACAAGGCGATAAAAATCGTCAGAAATACCGAAGAGGAGGCGGAGGTCGTCCCGAACCTCATGATAGGCTTCGGAATCGACCGCATCCAGGCGGAGTATGTCGCGGAGATAAAGCTTCGTCATTTGAACCGCGAATATATCTTAAAGCGCACGCAGGATATCGAAGATCTCGAAAAGCTCATTGCCGATCTTGAGGATATCCTCGCAAAGCGCGGCAGAGTCGGCGCGATAATTATCAGCGAGCTTGAGGAAGTTATCAAGAAATACGGCAAGCCGAGAAAGACGGAAATTATCTACGCCTCCGATATCGCAGAGGAGGAAGAGGAGGAGCAGATACCCGATTATCCCGTGACGCTCTTCTTCTCGAAGCAGGGCTATTTCAAGAAGATAACCCCGCAGTCCCTGCGTATGAGCAGCGAGCAGAAGTTCAAGGAGGGCGATGAGCTCGCCCAGACCGTGGTTACGGATAACGCGAAAGAGCTTCTCTTCTTCACGAACCGCTGCCAGGTCTACAAGGCTCGCGTCAACGACTTCAAGGAGACAAAGGCGAGCGCACTCGGCGATTATGTGGCGAGCACGCTCGGCATGGACGAGGGCGAGACGGCGGTCTATATGGTCGTGACCTCGGACTATTCGGGTCATATGCTCTTCTTCTTTGAAAACGGAAAGGCGGCGAAGGTCGAGCTTGCCGCCTATCAGACGAAGACGAACCGCAAGAAGCTCATAAAGGCTTATTCAGACAAATCGCCTGTCGCTGCGATGCTCCATATCGAGAGCGATGTCGAGCTTGTTATAATCTCTTCCGCGGGCAGACACCTTCTGATAAACACCGGTGCAATCTCGCCCAAGACTACCAAGGACACTCAGGGAGTCGGCGTTATGAGCCTCAAGAAGGGTCAGAAAGTTATGACCGTCCGCGCGTATAAAGAAGGGGAGTTCGCCAAGGCGTACAGATATAAGACAAAGAACCTGCCCGCCGCCGGAGCGCTGCTGAGCGCAGAGGACAAGGGCGAACAGCTTGAGCTCGGAATATAAAAAAGACCGTTTGCAAGGCTTCCCCGCAAAACGGTCGGCGGGAAAAGCCCTGCAAACGCATTGACTTCGGACTCTTGCCGCTGAGAGTAGTTTGTTCAGCTGCGTGCTGATAATACATCTTTCGGAAGGAAAATTTCTCCGTTCGGCAAAAGTTTTTGTAAAAACTATTGAAATGTGTCAAAGTATATGCTAAAATATCTTAGCAATTTGTGTTTGGAGGTTAACTTCATGGCAGTACATGAGATTATATTGGGCATAGTCCTCATTCTTCTTTCGGTCGCTATTATTGTTCTCGTCCTTCTTCAGGAGGGTAAGTCCGCCGGCCTTTCCGGCGCTATCGCAGGCGGCGCAGAGACTTTCTTCGGCAAGAACAAGAGCAGGACTATGGAGTCGAAGCTTGTGCTTATCACGAAGATCATCGCTATCTCTTTCTTCGTTCTCGCACTCGTTGCAACCTTGCTTCTTCTCTTCCTTTAATACAGGACAAGTAATATCTAAAAGCTGAACTTATGCGATCCTTCGGGGTCGCATTTTTTCATGTGTAAATATAGAAACGGCCCCGGGCTTCACAGATTTTCCGTGAAGCCCGGGGCTATGTGTGTTTAAGGGAGTTTTTATATTTAACCGAGATTCAGCTCGACGCGCCCTTTCGGGACATACATTATCGTTCTGCAGCCGTTGGCACGTCTGAACTCGGCAACATATCCGCCCGTGAGGTCGAATCTGTAGCCGTAGGCGTTTTCGGCGAGTGTGCTTATCGTTGCGCCGTCGGTGAATTCCTTTGAATTTTTCGGCATATAGTCGCCACTCGTGTATGTGCTTATCTGTTCTCCGGTCTCGCGGTCGGTTTCCGGCTTTGATTTGCCGTTGTCCCAGAAAGCGTTGAATATCGGCGTGGTGTATTCAAGCGCATCGACGGTGAGCTTGCCTATGTCCGCCACTCTGACGGCGACTATAGGCGATTCGTCAACAAGCAGGTCATAGAGTCCGTGGGCTTTGAGATATTTGACGGTGTTCGTCATCTCCTCGGTTATCGGAATAACGGAATTGAACTTGCCGAAATCTCCGTATTCCGAGCCGTTGGTCATCATCTCGCCGTAGTTGCCGGCTTTCCAAGCCTTTCTTATCGCATCTTCCGGCGTTTCGGTGTCCCCATTGACTGTATCGGGCGAGTAGATTTGAGTTACCGCTTCCATTTCCGCCTTGATACCGTCACGGTACAGAGCCGCCGCGCCGAGCCACTTTGAGTCGGAGCAGAGAATTCTGTCTGCGCCGAGAGAGGTTATGTCCTCATATATCGCGCGGGCGAGTCCGCGTGTAAATTTTTGGTCAACGACGGTCTTTTTGTCCATCTGTCCCGAGAAGAGAACGGGGAATACTTTTTCGCTGTCTATGTTCAGCAGCTCGTTTTTGATTTTGTTGTTCCAGTTCTCGGTGTTCTCTATTGAATAGAGCGAGAGATAGTCGCCGAGCCCGACTGTCTGATATTCTCTTATTATCTCGCGTCCGTTCTTGAGCTTGTATTTTATAATAACAGTGCTGCGCACGGCTCTTTTGGAATAATCCTCGCTGCTTGAAACAACTTTTCTGCCCGAGGCGATGAGCCTTTTGTGCAGCTCGCGCACGGCGTTAATGTCGCTTTCGCTTTTGAATCCGTCGATAATTATGCGCCTTTCGTCGGCGTTGCTGCGATAGTAGCAGCCGCTGTTTATGCCAACCGGGTTTCCGTCCTCGTCGAAGGCGAGATAGTAGCCGGAGTTTGCGTTGAATTTGAGCTCGTCTGCTCTTGTACGGTAGCTTCCGAGGAGTATGTCCGGAGCGGATACCGATGCGCTCTCGATGCTGTCGGTATCAGGCACGCGGCTGCTGTAACCGAAGAACCCGGTGTAGAGCGAGAGCATAACGGCGACCGCGAGAGCCACATGGACAAGCCCGTATTTCCAATCCTTTTTGAGTGCCTTAAAGCTGAGATTGAGCATAATATCGAAAACCACGAATATAACAGCGCTCAAAAGCACGGTTGTTATGCCCGTTATAAGATATTGCTTGTCGGTGATTTGCGAAAAATAAAAATTAACGGCGACGATAGTCGAGCCTGCGGAAACAGAGAGCATGGCGGTCAGCAAAAAGTTTAAAGCCTTGCTCCTGCCGCTGAAGCCGCATATCTCCACCTTCCTGCGCTTTAGCATCAAAAGCCCGAAAACGAACAGCAGGGCGGTCAGTATCGCCCAGAGTATATAGGGCTCAAGAGACGGCGCGCTCCAGCTTTTCAGCTCGTCTGCGGTGATTTTAGAGAACCCGTCGGCCGAGGCCAACGAGCCCGAGCGGATGAATACGTCGTTGTTGAGCGAGAGCAGATTTAGACGCGACAGCACGCGCCCGAAAGGGGAGAGGGCCATGCTGATATCCTGGTTGTGACTCGCCGACGGATAGAGTGCGTAGTTTGAATTGTGAGGCGCGCCGAAGAGCAGCTTCGGTACAGTGTTATTGAGAAAATATACAGCAGCGCTCGGAAACGCTATGAATGCGAGCGAGAACAGTACCGATTCGCCTGCGGTTCCCACGCAGACGGAGACTGCCGCCGCAACAGAGAATCCCGCAAGCGCCGTCACGGTCATGTGAACGGCGTAAAACAGCAGCGTGCGCCAGAGCATGACGGACGAGCCGAAGTAGATAAGGTTCAGCATTGCCGAAAAGGCGAGCGGGAGAAGCACGGCCGCTTCGAGCATGATCGCTCCCGCCAGCCAGTGCGCCGAAAACAGACCCGCGCGGCTGATGCCGAGACTGAAATATATGTTGTTCTTCGCCCTGCTTGAGACGAATCTGAAAAGCATTATACCCAGCGCGGCGGAGAGAACAACGACTGCCGCCGTGTAAAAATAGAGAATATCCGTCAGCATATAGTTGTCAGATCCGCCGATTATTAAAAATTTTCCGGATTCGCGCAGAAGCTCCAACGTCGCCGAGCCGCCGCTCTTCAGCGCCGTAAGCTGTCTTATCTTGTTGCTGCCGAAAAAGCTTCTGAGGTAGAGCGCCAAGCTCATTACAAAGACCGCGAGCGGAAAAGCAAAATTCTTTCTTATCGCGTGAACGACTGTGAAGCCGAATGGGCTTTTGAAGCCGTCTCTTGATTTGTTCACTCTTTATCCCTCCGATGCTGCTCAGTTCGGCGGCCGCACCGTTTCAGCGCAGCCGCCGCTTGAAATTTATTTGCCCGTGCCGAGATTCAGCTCGATGCGTCCTTTCGGAACATACATTATCGTAAGAGCGCCGTTCGCGCGCTTGAACTCAACAAGGTATCCGCCCGTGAGGTCGAAGCGATAGCCGTAGGCGTTGGCGGCGAGCTTTTCGACAATAGTCTTGTTTGTTATGGTTACGGCATCCTTCGGCATGAAATCGCCGCTGTTGTAGTTGCTCACCTGATAGGTGTAGCCGGTGGAATCCGTCTTTGAAACTGCCTTTGATTTTCCGTCATCCCAGAAGGCGTTGAATATCGGGCTACAATAGCCGTATCCGTATCTTGCTTGCACGGAGTCGGTCGAGTGACCCATGTCCTTAACTCTGACGCTGACTATCGGGGACTCGTCTGTGAGCTTCTCGTAGAGTCCGTGCTCCTTGAGGAAGCTTATAGTGTTCGTCATCTCCGAGGTTATCGGAACTGTTGAGTAGTCGCCGAGTGAGATATAATGTCCGCTCGACTCTCCATGCGCCGAAAGCTCGTTGACCTTATCCTGCCTTGACATATCAAGATCTTCCTCAATGCCCGGTTCCGGCATAGGCTCTGTTACGGTAGTGGCGCTTCCGTAGTACGCCTCCTCCTGTGTGTTTTGACGAGAAACATAGAACGCAACCGAGCCGAGATATTTCGCGTTGCTTGTCAGGAACTTGTCGGAGCTCAGCGTGCTGATATCATTATATATCGCGCGCGCGAGACCCGCCGTCAGCTCTTCGTCAACAGCTATCCTGTTGTCCATCTGAGCGGAGAAAACTATCGGGATAACATTTTCCGAGTCGATGTTGAGCAGCTCGTTCTTGATTTTGCTGTTCCAGTTCTTGGTATCCTCAAGGGTATAGAGCGTGGGATAGTCTGTCAGCGGAACATAGTTATAAACTCTGACAAGCTCGCGTCCGTTCTTGAGCTTGTATTTTATGATGACCTTCTGGCTTGTAGCTCTCTTCGAATAGTCATCAGGGTCGCAGTTCATTTCGTTGATGTTTCCTGCTTTTATCATGGCCTTGTGGATTTCGCGGACAGTATTTATGTCATCTTTGTCCTTGAAGTCCTCAACGAGTGAGTTCGAACGGTTGCCGACATAGTAGTAGTCCTTGAGTCCGTCCTCGCCGAAGTAATAAAGGTTGCTGTTATATCCGGACCGGAGCCCGTTGCCGAGCTTGTAGCTGCCCATCAGTGCGTTGGGCGCGGAGATGGATGCGCTCTCGATGGACTGAACATCGGGCACGCGGCTGCTGTAGCCGAAGAAGCCGGTGTAGAGCGAGAGCAGGAACGCCGCCATGAGTCCGACGTGTACAAGACCTATCTTCCAGTCTTTTTTAAGAGCCTTGAAGCTCAAATGGAGAATGACATCGAGTATAACAAATACCAGGAAAGATGCGACGATTACCAGGGCTATCATTATCCATCTGCTTATCTGCGATGTGTATGCTATAAAATATATTATCAGCGAAGCAGCTCCGAAAGAGGCAATCATGCAGAGCACGAAGTTGAGAACGGCGCTTCTTCCGGGGAAACCGCATATCTCGGCTTTTCTGCGCTTGAACATGAACAGACCGAACACGAAGAACGCGGCGATGAGAACTGCCCAGAGAATATAGGGAGTCAGCGATGGCGCGGCCCATTTTTTTGCCGCCTCTTTTGTCATAGCTTCAACGGAAGATGAGTTAATAAAAGAGCTTCTGTTGAGCATGAGCAGATTTATGTGGCTGATGATGCGCCCGAACATGGTAGAGTCCGTCATGTCGAGATGCATGTCGCCGTAGCTTGATGAACTGGGATATATGTCGTAGTAAGTTATGCCGGGTGCGCCGTTGAGAATTGCAGGAACGCTGTAGTTCACGCACATTGTCACAACGCTCGGGAACGCCGCAAGAACGGCTGAGAAGCCAAGCGATTCAACAACCGTACCCACGCAGCTCGAGACCGCCGCCGATATTGTAAGACCGGCGAGCACACATATCACGTTGTGCACCGCATAGAACAGGAAGGTTCTCCAAAGCATGGCGGACGAGCCGAAAAAGTGGAGGTTGATTCCGAGCGATACTGCGAGCGGGATGAGTGTTGCCGCGAGCATCATAATTATGCCTGCAACCAGACGCGCTGTGTAGAGATCGGCGCGCTTAATGCCGAGGCTGTAATAGACGTTGACGGTCTTTTTGTTGGTAACGAATCTGAAGAGCAAAACGCCGAGCAAAATCGATATCACGACGAGCAGGGCGGGGAAGATATAAAACAGCGGGTCATATGCTGCCTGTTCGGAGTCAAAGATAAATACTTCATATGCGTCGCGCATCATCTTCAAAACATCCTGACCCCTGATTTCGGCAGCCTCTTTTGCTTCGTTTATCTTATCCCAGCAGAAGTTGGAGAGATAGAAAAACATGCTCACTGCAAATGTCAGCAGCGGGAGAATGAAGTTCTTTTTCATCGCGTGCGCGACGGAGAACCAGAAAGTGTTCTTATATTTTTTCTTCATCTGTTCCACCTCATTTCTTCTCTTCGGACTTGCCGAAGATGTCCTTGAAGTCGTAGTCGCTGCCCTCCATCTCCTCGAGGAAGATCTCTTCGAGCGTGAGCGGGAATTTTTCGATCATCAGCGGTTTCATATCCTGAAGCTTCTTCTCGTTTTCGTCCATGTCGCCGTTGGCGCTCAGAGTGATTATCTTTCCGTCCTTCGAGAAGTGCCTGAT
>ENA-OYYO01000239-OYYO01000239.1-human-gut-metagenome-genome-assembly--contig:-NODE-239-length-13030-cov-6.310674_pt1 | contig 13030 bp, 10 predicted proteins | sample MGYA00243250_ERZ653451 | MGnify/ENA primary metagenome ERZ653451 (study PRJEB26926, sample SAMN06165176) | human gut metagenome | biome: ENVO:00009003; feature: ENVO:2100002; material: ENVO:00002003... | reverse complement strand
AATACATGAACATGAAGCACTTGGAGGCGGCTCTGGACGACGCCTCTATTGCCGGCTGACTTCACTCAGCCGGAGCCTGCAAATAAATTTGCGCATAAATCTTGACGGGACCTTTGAAGGCCTTACCAGGCTTGAAGGCGGGAACCTTGGATGCGGGTATTTTGACCTCAGCACCGGTAGCAGGGTTTCTGCCAATGCGGGCAGCGCGTTCCTTGGCCTCAAAAGAGCCGAAACCAACCAACTGCACTTTATCGCCGGCTTTCAGTGCCTTTTCCGTGGCGGCGAGGAAAGCGGTCAGCGCAGCCTCGCAGTCCTTTTTGGAAAGGCCACTTACCTCTGCCATGGTAGCAATCATATCAACCTTGTTCATAATGTGTAATCTTCTAATATCATATAGTATGGATAGAAAACACTATATCGAAATTGGTAGAGTTTTGCAATACAGCATTTCAGACTCCATTCCTGCAGAACATCAGATTTTAGGATTGCGATGGATGATGTGTGCCGACGAGCAGCAACAGATGCAGCGAAAAAGGAAATCGCAAGGTATAAGCCTTTCGATGACCCGGTATTCATGGACCTTCTTGAGCTTGTGGTCCGCAAGCTTGAGGTGAATGCTTTAGAGATCGATCGGGAATTCATTCATGAGCTTGACGCGCTCTACCTGTTCCTTGACGAGCAGTTGGATATCAGAAAACTACAAAAGCGACTTACGGAAGAAAACCGTGCCTGACGGAGAAGGGACATGCATAGTTTGCAATTCTGTTCTAAAAGCATCAATGCGATTGTAATGCAAGCACATTGAGAAGGGACGGCGTTTTATGGAGAAGAACTGCACCATAATGTCCGTTGCCTTTTTGAAATGTCTCACTAATTTGTTTATGGCATTTTGATACACGTTATTTAGTTATGATCGACTATAAATGCTATCTGCCAAAAAGTATGCTTTTTGGCAGGCTATTCGTATCCGCTCAATAATCGCCCATAACCAAAGAGCACTATCCGGGCATAGCCCGGATAGTGCTCAAATCAGTACAGTTTTACAAACTGGTCAATTGTGTAGGCACGACCGTCAACGATAATATGGGCGGCATGTACTAAGACTCGCCGCAAAGCCTTGAAATTGCTTGGTTTTTGGGATGCGCAAAAGCGGATTTACGCCAAACTTACGCCACTTACGCCAAAAATTCAAGCGCATGATAGGGTAATGAAGACCGACACTCACATTTGCGGGTGTCGGTCTTTTTGCACGTGCCGCTATGATCTCGAAACATTGCCAAGGCTGCGAAGGGAAATGCGTTCTATCTCGCAATCGGCATATTCCCCGCGCGATGGAGGATTTGAAGGAATTTTGAGCAATTCGCTATAAAAATCGCCGCCTTTCTCTTGCAATTTTGGGGAAGTATAGTATACTGAACACATCTATAAATGCTATCGGCAAACCCGGCGCAAGCCGGCGGCGCAAAGCTACAGGGACCCATTGGGTCAGCCAGCTGCAATCTGTCTGCGGGAAACCGCCGACTGATTTCCCGTGTTGGTATCGCAGCTTTGCGCCTGTAAAGCTGCGGTTTTGCTTTTCCTAAAATCTTGAAAAAGCTTGTAAAAAGGGGTTGACAAGGATGAAACAGGCGCCATATACTGACAGCAGAGCAGAGCAGAGCAGAGCAGAGCAGAGCAGAGCAGAGCAGAGCAAGTAAAACTCTGCTCATTTGTGCTGCCCGCAGCCCTTTTTATCTGAAATAAAAGACGCTTTCAGCATGGGAAGACCATGCTTTGAAAGCGTCTTTTTCTTATTCTCGAAATGTCAGCAGCTTTGCGGGCTCGATGTCCAATACTGTGGCAATATTAAATAGTAAATCCAACGAGATCGGACGGCAGAGATTCGGCGCTTCGATGGCGCCCATGTGCTGGCGGCTGATGCCGACACGCTCCGCAAGCTGTTCCTGCGTCAGTCCGGCGTGCTTACGATAATAAGCGATATTGTACCCGATCTCAATGAATTTCTGCGCGTTGTCAAATGCGGGGTATCGGTTCTCTGCCATGCGCCTCACCTCTTACCGCTATTTTATTCCCCGCGCCGTAAAATAAAAATTAGATAAACAATATCTATTGATATTTAATACATAACAATATATAATCAAGCAATAGAATTTGTAGCCCAAACCGCGGGGAGCCGCGGAAAACATATACTGTAGGAGGATATTTATGAAACGTAAGCTGCTATCCATTTTACTGTGCCTCGCTATGGCGCTGTCGCTCTTACCGACGGCGGCCTTAGCAGAGGGGGCAGGGACAACGGGAACGATTAAGGTCAACAACGACAATACGAGCTATCTTACGCTCGAAGAAGCTGTGAATGCGGCTACGGAAGCGGTTAACGGCGTTCTGACCTATACAATCACGGGTAAGGTCAGCACGACAACGACTGACCAGTGGATCGGCTTTATCAAGGGTGGATTTACTGGCGTGACGAAAGTATGCTTTGTCGGCGAAGGCGCTGATGCAGAGCTTTGCATCAGCAATTCGCAGTCAATCCTCGGCGTGCAGGGCATCGACGTCGAAGTGTCGTTTGAAAACCTACTGCTGTCGCACCCAAACGGTGCGTGGGTCAATGACCTGGGCAATACAACGAACTACTTTGCCTGCATGGTTCGTAACAGCAACCATACCGTCACCTATACGAATTGCACTTTCCCCAATGGTGCCAGCAACAATATGTATGGCGAGACGGTGTTCAATGGCTGCGAGTTTACCTCTACGACTGGCTGGAGTCTCTGGCACACCAGTCAGGGCACGTCGAAGCTGAGCGACTGCACCTTTACCGGCAAACGCGGTGTCAAGTTGTATACCGAGGGCACCTATGGCACAGTAGGTAGCGTGGAACTGAAAGACACGACGTTTAATCTGTCCGACGCAGAAAAGGCGGCTGTTGAGATTACCAAGCCGGGCAGCGTTTCGATGGACAATGTGTCGGTATCCGGCACGACAGCCGGTGCGATTAAGATGAACCTGACCGACGGCTATAGTTCTCTGGATAAAGCGACGGTTGCCGCAACAGGAAGCAAGATCAGCGGTGACTTTACTGCGCGTGTGGAAGAAAGCAAAGCAGGGGAAAACATAGCCGTTGAAGCTTTCGGCATCACAGATGGCGAATTTACGGCACTGGAAGGCTTTACGTTGGAAGCTCTAAAGAACTACCTCGCGCCTGGCGCAACGATCAACGAGAACGGAACGGTCGAGATGAATCCCGTTGCCAAGGTCGGCACCGGCAGGTACACCACGCTTGAAGCGGCCTTTGCGGCGCTGGACAGCACAGACTACAAACTTGAACTGCTTGGCGAGGAAAGCGTGCAGAAGGCGGTTTGGCCCGAAAATACTCCCGTCTACTGGAAGGCCGGCGATCAGTCCAAATATGCTGCTACACTGGCTGCTGCTCTCACGGCGGCCTACAAAGCGGGGCCGTCTGACGACATCACCATCGTCTGCCGTCCCGGCGCGGACGTCGGTACCATGACCCACGGTCACGTTGCGGATAACCTGACCATCTACGGCAACAACGCCTACCTCTCCGGCGGCGAGTGCGACCTCGAGGTCGATACCTATAAGTACGACCGCAATAATGGCGCTAAGGCGCAGAACGGCGACTACGAGAGCGAACTGACCAATAACACGAAGCTGGATATCAAGGCTTATGAGTTGGACAACCTCGGCGTTTGGGGCCAGCGCCGCACTGAGGCAACCATCAGCATCGTCCTGACTGACTGCGACGGAACGGATGCGGATGTGAACCAGCGCGTGTACATCAGCGGCAGCAATGGCGTGAACAATATTACATTGAAGGGCTGCGATTTTGACAGCTCCTCGGTCTGCGCGGTCTATTCCAACGCGGATGGTTACATCGTGGTGGATGGCTGCACCTTTGACAGTGTTGCTGAACCGATCAACATCAATCACAAGGCGTCTAGCAGAGTGACTGTTGAGGTCAAGGAGAGCACGTTCAATGGCTGCGGATCCACCGCTGATTCGGACAAACAGTACGCCGCGCCTGTCCGCTTTGTCAACAGCGGCAGCGGCACGATGAGCGCCAATGTCAGCGATTGTGGCATCACCAACACGGTCGGCAATAATGGAGATATTCTTATTGGCGATGGACAGAGCGGCAAAGCATCCAACAACCTCGAACTGACGGTCAGCGGTACCGCCGCCAACGTCCAGGCGCAGCAGCCGGGGTATTACAATGGCGAGAATACCACCGATAATACCAAGAAAGGCAGCAAGAATGTTGCCGCTTCCGACACCTTTACAAGCAGCGTCAACGAAATGATCAACGCGGGCATGGCGGACTACGTCATGGTCGGCGGCATCAAGGGCTTTGAGAGCACCAAGTTTGCCACCTTTGCGGATGCGTATGCAGCGATCAAGCCGACCATTGCTGCTCTGACAAAGACGAACACGAGTGATGGCCTTGGCGAGGAGACACCCGCGAGTGCAGATGCGTTTGATGCTGTCTTCACTGATGTGAAGGATGGCAAGGCGACGCTGACCTACACCATCATCGGCAACGTGACCTATGACGAGACAAATCTTAGCAACCTGCTGACCATGGGCAGGAAATCCTCCCACTACCTCACCAATGAGCGCCACCTTATCAACTTCAAGTTTGTCGGCGGCAGCAACGACAAGACCAAGGATACGCTGACGGTAAACTCGAACATCACCCTTCCCTATGAGTGGTGGGGAGAGAAGACCACGACCTCGATCAGCTTCGAGAATCTGACCATCACCGGCAGCGCCCCGAGCGGCCTATATCCCTCCCAGCCCTATTTTGAAAGCATCGACTTCACAGTCAACAACTGCATGCTGAAGGGCATCAAGATCTATAACTGCTCCAACGTCGGCGGCAGCTATACCATCACTAACAGCACTCTGGACGGCACCGGCGCTCCTAAGAATGCGTATGCTATCCATCTGCAGGGCCATGAGACCGCCCCGCTGACCATCAATATCAGCAACAACACGATCTCCGGCTATGACCGCGGCATCAACATTGACCAGGCAACTGCCAATGCCACGATCAGCAACAACACGATCTCCGTGAAGGATACAAACCGCTCCTGCATCCAGCTGACAAAGCTGGCTGAGACCACGATCACCGGCAACACCCTGAACCTCACCGGCGGCAACGCCTTTACGCTGCATGAGGGTCTACTGGGTTTGTCCACCGCCCCCACAATCAGCATTACTGGCAACACGATCACCGGCACCGGCTACCTCATCTACGATGATGCGGCGGCCGACGGCAAGAGCTTTACCTCCGAGAATCTGAAACTTACCTATAACTCTAATACGGTTGTCAGCACCGTTGATACCACCAAGGGTGTCAAGGACGGTACGAAGTATGGACTTTCTCCCAATGTCAATACCGTTATCAACCCGGCTCCCAGCTACTCCGGTAGCTCCAGTGACCCGACCTACTCCGTCTCCACGCCGAGCAAGACCAAGAACGGCAGCGTGACCGTCAGCCCGAAGAGCGCCAGCAAGGGCGACACCGTGACCGTGACCGTCAAGCCCGACAGCGGCTACGTCCTCGAGACCCTGACCGTCACCGACAAGAACGGCAACGAGCTGACGCTCAAGGACAAGGGCAACGGCAAGTACACCTTCACCATGCCTGCCGGCAAGGTCGAGGTCAAGGCGACCTTCATGGAAGATAACAGCGTCCTGAACTTCTTCTACGACGTGCCCAACGGCGCGTACTTCTATGAGGCCGTCAAGTGGGCGGTCGAGAACGGTATCACCACCGGCGTGGGCAATGACCTGTTCGCTCCCGAGCAGCCCTGCACCCGCGCGCAGATCGTGACGTTCCTGTGGCGCGCCGCCGGCTCTCCCGAGCCGAAGGGCACCGCGGCTGGCATGACCGATGTGGTCTCCGGCAGCTACTACGCCAAGGCGGTCGCTTGGGCCATCGAGAACGGTGTCACCACCGGCACGACGGCCACCACGTTCAGCCCTGACGCGACCTGCACCCGTGCGCAGGCGGTGACGTTCCTCGCCCGCGCCCTGAACGCGAAGGCGGCGAGCGCCGCGGAGTTCTCCGACGTCCCGACCGACAGCTACTTCGTGGACGCGGTCGCCTGGGCGGCGGCCAACGGCGTGACCGAGGGCATCGGCGGAGGTCTGTTCGCTCCTGATAACGATTGCACCCGCGGTCAGATCGTCACGTTCCTTTATCGCGCGTACAACAAGTAAGCGCCGAGCAGGGGATCTCGAAAGAGGTTCCCTGCTTTTTGTATGTCGGTACAGAGTAACACAGGATAACAGCAGATAACACAACATATTGATTTATTTACAAACTGTTCATCAATATATAGTTGTACTTTTGCCATTTGTGTGGTATTTTATCATTGTTCCCCAGTCCGTTTTAATAGATCTCCACCCATTATTAAGCAGTGAATTATTTTGAAAAAAAGAGTATCAGCAGAAAAGAAGCCTTATGAACCGCCGCCCTGTGCGGCAAAACAACGAGCAGCCGTTTTCTAACGGCACAAGAATCACCGTGGATGGGCGGAAACGCTCGACAGTATCCCAAATGCAGGCGGGAAAAGGTTGCTGCACTTGCCACCCCAATGCCTGCGGGAGCAATTGTGAACGCGCGGCTTTCTGCCGCGCACAATAACCTTAATTCGTGAAGCGGGCTTTGCGTCGGAGGTGGATAATCGGATTATTCACCAACAGCGTTTCACGGAAGGAGGTGGCTGCTATGGATATGACCTTTTTAATAATATCTCATAGCATTCGCAAGTATCAACACTTACAGACCACCTCCGGCAATAAGCCCACATAAATAAACTATAACCAGAGGGACAAGCTTTGGCATGGAAACAGCCAGAGCAAAGCTCCAGTTATAGAGATGATGCATCAACCCCGGCAAGGTTGATAAGGAAACGCATGAAAGAACTCGGCATAACGCAAAAGTTTTTGGCAGAGGCAACAGGTATATCCGAAGCCAAGATCAGCCGAATCATGCGAGACAGTACGGAGCCCGGAGACTCTTTTGAGTGGACAGAGCCGGATATAAACAAGATTTCCATTGTATTGCAATGGGGCAAGCAAGGACGGGACAAGCTGCGCTATGCCATCTATCCCGAACTGGCCTGTTACGATGCGGCATTGGAAAACAGAGAAGGCATTGTTCGCTTGAATTGTCGGTTAGCAGAACACGGGTTCCCATTGATAGAGACGAAAATATGATGAAATACCGCCGTTCCCGGCAGCAAGGGGAACGGCGGTAAATTTTTTTGAAAAAGTTTTGCTGGAATTTCACCTGTGAAATTTCATGGCATTTTGGGATGCTATGATAGGTCCATCACAGGAGCTTGTGAGAGCCGCAGCCGTTTGCGGTCAGGTATCCGGTAGACCGAGGAGCAGGCCGCTTCGGGAGCCCGGGTCAGCAGGACAGGGACGCCTGTCCGTGCAGCCTTCCCGCAGATGGAGCATAGCAGTATAGGGCCAATACTGCGCGGTACACTTATGAAAGGAACAGGTATTACCCATGTTGAATATTCGTGATCTTCGGATCGACCCCGCCTCGCTGGGGGCAAAGAAGCTGTTGGTGGATGTTGCACCGGCGTATGAGTATAAAGATGGCAAGCGCACGGATACCGTGACCGGCTATCGCTATATCGTTGCGCTGCCTGCACACAGCCTTGAGAAAATCGGTGTCCGCATTGACGGTAAGCAGCTCATGGAAAAGCCGGAAGGCTTTATTGAGGTCGAGTTTGCCGACCTTGAGGTGACCGCTTATGAGTCTCAAGGGCATGTCCAGCTCACCGCAAAGGCCACCGGCATTTCTACCGTCAGGAAAAATTGACGGTCGCAACCGGGCGGCCAGGGCGCAGCAGACGGGGAACAGATATTTTCCATCAAGGAAAATATCCCCCGGCGGCAGCGCCAGCGCCGCCCCGCTGCCCCACGGTAAGTATTACCGTGGGGCAGCAAGGTAGCGGTAGCAAAGAAAGGAGACCATGACATGGCTGCACAAGACCCACAAAGCCGCAGATGGTCGTTGACCATCAACAATCCAAAAGACTGCGGCCTTGACCATGATACGATCATCGAAAGGCTGCATCTGTTTCATCCAAGGTATTTTTGCCTCGCAGACGAGATTGGCGAGAGCGGGACCTATCATACGCATATCTATCTTTTTTCCCATTCTCCGATTCGATTCAGTACCATAAAGAACCGCTTTCCACCTGCTCACATCGAAAAGAGCATGAAAGGCTCCGTGGCAAATAGAGATTACATCACCAAAAGCGGGAAATGGGCTGACACGAAAAAGGTGGAAACCTCTGTCGAGGGAACCTTCTTTGAGTTTGGTGACATTCCCACAGAAGCCGAGGAGGATTCCCCCTCCATGTATGCCCTCATGGGCTGTGTGGAACAGGGTATGACCAATGCCGAAATCATTCGGCAGAAGCCGTCCTATGCATTTCGGCTCAAGGGCATTGACGAGATGCGGGATACCCTGCAGGCAGAGCGGTATATCAAGGAAAATCGAGCCGTTCAGGTGCTTTATTTCTATGGTGACAGCGGAACCGGAAAGACGCGAAGCATTTTTGCATCCCACAAGCCAGAGGACATCTGCCGTATTACCGATTACGGTGGCAAAAATGGCACGAAATTCGATGCCTACCACGGACAGCCCGTGTTGGTGTTTGAAGAATTTCACAGTCAGATCCCAATTGCCGCCATGCTCAATTATTTGGATATTTACCCTTTGCAGCTCCCAGCGCGATACCACGACCGCACGGCCTGCTATACCACTGTCTACATCACTTCCAATATCTCTTTGGACGAACAGTATACGGAAGTTCAGCGCTCTGAGCTGGAGACGTGGCGGGCATTCCTGCGGCGTATCGGCTGCGTGAAGGAGTTTCGCAAGGGTAAACCGCCGAGGGAGGTGCCTTTCCATGACAAGAGAAGATAAGAAAAAAATCGAGCGCCGCGCCTATTGGCATGACCTCCTTCGTCAGCTTCGCGGTACCCCTGATTTTCCGGTCAAGCTTTTCTTCCTTGCGCTTTTTCTTGTTGGCGCTGTGTACGTTGCCACAAAGCAGGCCATATTGCGCGAACAGGTGAAGCATATCGAGTTAATTTCCCCCATTCTCAAGGCCGCAATGGAACACGCTGTAACAGCCTATTTGTTTGTTGGAGGTCTGGCACTGCTGGCGCTCCTGCTCTATCCCTTTGGCAGACGAGCAGCGAAAGACCAGCTTCAATGTATCGGCCTCATAAACCACGCGGGGATGCCGCCCGATTTGCTCCGCAAGCGCCGCGACAAGGATAATCCCCGTGTCACAATATGGGAGTTCCGCAACCAGAGCATCCCTCTACAAGAATGGGAAAAGAAATGCCTTGCCATCGAAACGGCGCTGGGAATCACCATTGTCAAGCTGGCCTACGCCAAGGGCAAGAGTCGTGTGCTGGTGTATTCTGTCTCTGCTGATGACGATTTGCCGGAAGTTCTGAAATGGAAAGACAGCTATCTTTCCCCTAAGAGCTTTGTGCTGGTGTTGGGGGAAAGCTACACCGGCCCTGTGACAGTCAACCTCGCGCACATTCCGCATATCCTCTTAGGAGGTTCCACGGGCAGCGGCAAGAGCGTCCTGCTGAAACTGCTGCTCATGCAGGCGCTCCATAAGGGCGCAGAGGTCTACATTGCCGACTTCAAAGGCGGCGTGGACTTTCCCAAGGTCTGGCATGAGAAATGCCGGATGTGCTTCACGGAGGAAGATTTGCGCGATACCCTCGACCAGCTCGCGGCGGTACTGGAACACCGCAAGAGCGCGTTCAAGGCGCTGGGCTGTCCAAACATCGACGCCTACAACGAAACCGCAGAGCAACCCATTCAGAGGCTTGTATTCGCCTGTGACGAGGTGGCGGAGATGTTGGACAAGACCGGAGCCGACAACGAGCGGAAGAAGCTACTGGCGCAAATTGAAAGCAGGCTGTCCACCATCGCGCGGCAGGGGCGGGCGTTTGGTATCCACCTTATTCTTGCCACGCAGAGACCGGATGCAACGATCATCCCCGGCCAGATACGCAACAACATGGATTTCCGTGTTTGCGGCAGGGCGGACAGCGTACTTTCGCAAATCATACTCGACAACACCAGCGCCGCCGAACAGATACCCAAGGATGCGCGTGGCCGTTTCATCACCGGAGATGGCACGGTATTTCAAGGCTATCTGTTCGACGAGGAGCAGCTGTGAGGTGATCCTCGTGGCGGTCAATAGTGTCCCTGTATGGGAAAAAGCAAATCTTAACCTTGAGGAAGCTGCTGCCTACTTTGGAATCGGCATCAACAAACTGCGAGATATGACAAACGAGAATAACTGCCCGTTTGTACTGTGGAACGGGAACAAACGCCTTATTAAGCGTAGAGCATTTGAAAGGTTTTTGGATTCGTCCTATTCGATATAAAAATAAGTGGAAAGCGCGTGTGGGGTATGGTATACTAATACAAACCCTACATGCGCTTTTCGCTGGAAAGGAGTAATTGAGATTGTCTGAAAAGCGCAAAGATAGCAAGGGTCGCGTTTTGAAGGACGGCGAGAGCCAGAGAGCAAACGGCACCTATGACTATCGTTATACCGATATACACAAGAAACGACGTTGTATTTACGCCAAATCCCTGACAGAGCTGCGGAAGAAAGAGGACGAGCTGCGGCGCGACATGGCGGATGGCATTGACTATGCAGCGGGCGAAATGACCGTGGCGGAGTTGGTTGATCGCTACATGAACCTGAAACGGGGCTTGAAGCAAAACTCCCTGCGGTCGTATGGTTCTGCGGTCAAGCGGATTCATGCCGACCCATTCGGGCAGAAGCCGATCAAGACTGTAAAGCTATCCGACGCAAAGGGCTGGCTTGTGTTCCTGCACGACAGCGGCATCAAGCAAAACACCATCGGTGTGTTGCAAAGCGTCGTCAGACCGGCGTTTGAAATGGCGGTGGATGATGACATCATCCGCAAGAATCCGTTCAAGTTCAAGCTGTCCGACGTGGTGCCGAAGGATGCTTATGTGCGCGACGCGCTGACCAAGGAGCAGCAGGAAAAATATCTGCAATTCGTGCAGGACTGCGGCGGGAATTACTATGATGACATTGTGATCCTGCTTGGAACCGGCTTGCGCGTGAGCGAGCTATACGGCCTGACACGGGCAGATATTGATTTCGACCGGCGCTGTATCCATGTGCGGCGGCAGTTGTGCCGAACGGCGGAGAAGCCCTATTTCGTCACACCGCCAAAAACCAAAAGCGGCATCCGAAATGTCCCCATGACGGACGCGGTTTACATGGCGCTGATGCGAGTGGTGAAAGCCAGAACACACCCTAAGGTGGAATTGTTGGTGGACGGTCACAGCGGATTCCTCTTTCTGGACAAGTCCGGGATGCCGAAGGTCGCTATGCACTTGGAGAACTATATGCGAGGTCTGCAAGCGCGATTTGAAAAGGCATACGGCAAGCCTGTCCCTCGGATCACGCCTCATGTGCTGCGGCATACCTTCTGCACCAACGTTCAGCAGGCTGGGCTTGATGTTAAAAGTCTGCAATATCTGATGGGACATTCCAACGCCAGCGTGACGCTGGATGTCTACACCCACAGCAGCTTTGATTCTGTCGAGAGAGCCTTTGAACAGATTGCCAGCAGCCTATAATTTTCATTGTACGAAGTTGGCTGGCTTACGCCACAACTTACGCCAATTCCCTGCCAAGTGGCGTAGATTTGCGTAGAAATATGTGAATTTTCTTAAAATCAAGGAGACTTCAAAAAGCGGCTCAAAGCATTGATAACTCTACGAAAATCTACGTCTTCCGTTATATTCGTTTTGCTTCAAAAAGTTGCGATTCTGAAGGGCGGCATGTACTAAGAAATCGCCGCAAAGCCTTGAAAATAAAGGTTTTTCGCTGGCAATCTGATAAACTTACCACAAATTTACGACAATTGCCAACGAAAAAGCGCCGAGATATGTATGAAGCTACCGCCTGCATTTTGCAGACGGTAGCTTTTTCCTTGCAAAAAAGATACTTTTATAATCTAATTTCTCTACTCGCTGTTGAGAAAAATGAGTTGAAAAGGGTGAAAAACATGATATAATTTTGACGTGGCGAACGATTGACAAGGTATTTCCTTCAGTATGCCTTGCAGAAGCAGGAAAGAGGTGTGCGCCGTGAAAAAAAGCTTGACAGGGTATTTCCCGGCGCAATACACTGACGGCAGGCAGGCAGGCAGGCAGGCAGGCAGGCAGGCAGGCAGGCAGGCAGGGTAAAACTCTGTCCGTTTTTGCTGCACAACATTACCTTTATAAGACAAATAGAAAGACGCTCCTATGACACGGGATAACCTGTGCCATAGAGCGTCTTTTTGTCATTCACGGAAAGTCAGCAGCTTCGCTGGTTCTACATTCAGAACAGCAGCGATATTGAAGAGTAAATCAAGTGATATGGGGCGGCAGAGGTTAGGTGCCTCGATTGCTCCGATATGCTGGCGGCTGATACCGACACGCTCTGCAAGCTGCTCTTGGGTCAAACCAGCGTGCTTGCGGTAATATGCGATATTGTACCCGATTTCAATAGATTTCTGCGTGTTATCGAATTCGGGATAGCGGTTCTCTGCCACGGGCCTCACCTCTATTAACATTTTATCCCACACAGCAGAAAACTAAAATTAGATGGCAGAGAACGATTGATATTTAGTATCTAACAATACATAATTGAGCAAGAAAGATTGTTGAATTGCTGACGACTGCAAACAATATAAATTGGAATGGAGGGCTACTACATGAAAAGAAAAATCTTATCTCTTTTGCTGTCATTCACACTATGCCTGACGCTGCTGCCAATGGCAGCGTTTGCAGAGGAACCCGGCAAAATCTCAATCACAACAGTAGATGAACTTTTGCAATTTGCAAAAGCTGTGGACAATGGCGAATATGACGATAAAACAGATGCGGTTGTATCTCTTGATG
>ENA-OYYO01000234-OYYO01000234.1-human-gut-metagenome-genome-assembly--contig:-NODE-234-length-13305-cov-4.565358_pt1 | contig 13305 bp, 10 predicted proteins | sample MGYA00243250_ERZ653451 | MGnify/ENA primary metagenome ERZ653451 (study PRJEB26926, sample SAMN06165176) | human gut metagenome | biome: ENVO:00009003; feature: ENVO:2100002; material: ENVO:00002003... | reverse complement strand
GCTGCCGCCCGCGGATCTCATGCGCTGCATGAATCAGCTGCATTGTCCGCGGATAATAACGCTCGGAATGCTGGTCACCCTCCGCTTCATCCCGATACTTGTCACCGATATAAGGCGAATATGGGAGGCAATGAAGGTGCGCGGAGCGAATGTCAAATGGTATCGCCCGGACTGTCTCTACAGAGCGTTTTTTATCCCGCTTGTCATGCGCATTATCGGTGTCTCCGATACGCTCTCCCTTTCGCTTGAGACAAGGGCGTTCGCGCTCGATAATTCTCCCGCAACCGTCTACGGCAAGGTCGAGCTTCGTGCGCGCGATATAGTATTTTCGGTTGCGGCGGTTATTTCCTGCGCGGGTCTGGGGGTGGCGGTATGGATGCGCTGAGGCTTGAAAATATCAGCTTTTCATATAACGGCTCAGAGAAAATATTTGACAATGTCAATTTTACTCTCGAATACGGGGACTTTGTGCTTCTCTCCGGCGTATCAGGCGAGGGCAAGAGCACTCTGCTCTCAATAATCAACGGCATGATTCCGTTTATAACGCCGGGAAAGCTTGAGGGAAAAATTTATGTAAATTCCGAGGATGTTACTGCCGTCAGAGTCAGCGAGCGCGCGAAGCTCATAGGCACGGTGCTCCAGAATGCCGATGAGCAGATAGTCTATGATATCGTCCGCGACGAAATAGCTTTCGGGTGCGAAAACCTCGATATCCCGGTCGAGACAATAGATCGGCGTATAGAGGCGAGCACAAATATGATGAAAATATCGCCCGACGCAAAGACGCGGACTATGTCCGGCGGGCAGAAGCAGAGACTGATTACCGCTTCGACGCTCGCGATGAAGCAGAAAATCATAATTCTTGATGAGCCGCTGGCAAACCTTGACGTTGAGGGCGCGCATGTCCTGCTCGGCGCGCTTCGCTCACTTGCCAAAAGCGGATATGCCGTGCTGCTCGTTGAGCACAGGCTCGATGTTGTCAGACCCTATGTCAACAAGGTTATGTGGATAAAAGATAAAAATGTCACAATGAGCGCCGACAAGGATGCCGTCCTCCGCTGCGAACGGGTTATAGAGCCGGAGAACAGACCGCACACAGTCGGCTCGCCCGTTATAAGCGGGCGTGGTTTGGTGTTTAGCGCAGGCGGCAGAAATATCCTTGATTCGCTCGATATCGATGTGTATAAAGGTGAACGCCTTGTTCTGCTCGGTGCGAATGGTTGCGGCAAGACTACGCTCATGCGGACTCTCGCAAGGCTCAACAAGCTCACATCAGGCACGCTCGAACAAAATATAGTTCAAAAGCCGGGGCGAAGAAAGCCCAACGCCGCGTGGTTCAAAAAGGTCGGCTTTGTCTATCAGAATCCAACATATCAGCTCTTCATGCCGACACTGCTCGCCGAGGCCTCTTTCAGGGCATCATCGGAGCAGAAAGCAAGGGAGATGATCGAGGCGTTCGGCCTCTCGGGGCTTGAAAATAGGCATCCGCAGTCCCTTTCGGAGGGACAGAAACGCCGCGCGGGTCTCGCTGCGATATGCGCGGGCGAGCCGGAAGTGCTGTTCCTCGACGAGCCTACTGTTGGACAGGATTATAATAATCTTGAGCGAATAGTCTCGGCTGTCAATAAGTTGAACCGCGAAAACGGCTGCACGGTCGTCACCGTTACGCACGACCGCAGATGCGCCGCCGCCATGGCCGACAGGGTGCTCATAATGGACAGCGGAAAAATAGCCGAGCAGGGGGACGGAAGTCTCGCTGACGGCTATCTCAATAAACAGTTTAAAATCATTGGGGAGTGATTGGATGATAAAAACAAGACTCATAGGGCAGGTACCTTCCTCGAAGAAGTACATTGCCCTTACGGTGCTCGCACAGTGGATAAGGCTTTGCGCGAATATCGTGATGATGTTTATTTTCTCACATATTCTTGAGCTTATTTTGGGCGGCGCGACCATGACGGTTAGCGTGCTTCTGCCTTATATTATAGGCATCTCCGCAGTTATGACAGTGCGCTATGTCTGCGGAGTGTGCAGCTCAAAGACATCTTTTTTGGCGTCGGCTCAGGTGAAAAAAGTCCTGCGCGGGAAGATGTACAAAAAGCTTACCCGCATGGGTGCGTCGTATCATGAGAAGGTTTCAACCTCCGAGGTGCTCCAGGTTTTTGTCGAGGGTGTCGATCAGCTTGAGCTTTATTTCGGAAAATATCTGCCGCAGTTCTTCTTCGCGATGCTCGCGCCGATAACGCTTTTTGCGGTGCTCTCTTTTGTCAGCTGGAAAGCCTCGCTCGTGCTTCTCGTCTGCGTGCCGTTGATTCCGCTTTCGATAGTCGCGGTGCAGAAGATAGCAAAACGGCTGCTGAGCAAATACTGGGGAGTATATGTCAATCTCGGCGACACGTTCCTTGAGAATATTCAGGGACTCACGACCCTCAAGGTATATCAGGCCGATGAGAGAAAGAACGTTGAGATGAACGAAAAGGCGGAGGAGTTCAGGCGTATCACCATGAAGGTGCTTACCATGCAATTGAACTCCGTCAGCGTCATGGATATCGTCGCATATGCGGGCAGCGCCGTCGGCGTTGTTATCGCGGTATTTCAGGCGGCAAACGGAACGATAACACTGCCGCAGGCGTTTCTTATCATTATGCTTGCCGCGGATTTCTTCCTGCCCCTGCGCCTGCTCGGCTCTTTCTTCCATGTTGCGATGAACGGTATGGCGGCGAGCGACAAGCTCTTTAAGCTCCTCGATACTCCAGCAGACGAGCAGGGAACGCAGATTCCCGAGAACTTCGATAGCGATATAAAGCTCGAAAACGTGACCTTCTCCTATGACGGGGAAAAGCTGGTGCTCAACGGCATCTCGGCGGACATTCCGAAGAACAGCCTGGTGTCCGTCGTCGGCGAGTCCGGCTGCGGAAAGAGCACGGTAGCTTCTCTTATCTGCGGCACAACAAAGGGCTATAAAGGAAGCATAAAGATAGACGGTGTTGAAGTGAGAGACATTGACGAAAAGGCGCTCATGGACAACATAACCGCCGTCAATTTCAACAGCTATATCTTCGCCGGGACGGTTAGGGACAACCTGCTCATGGCTTGCCCGAATGCTTCCGACGACGAACTCATAGACGCGCTCGAAAAAGTGAATCTCTGGGAGTTCCTCTCCTCGCAGGATGGGCTTGATACGGCTCTCTCTCAGCAGGGAAGCAACTTCTCCGGCGGTCAGCGTCAGCGCCTCGCGATAGCCCGCGCGCTTTTGCATGACACACCTGTGTATATCTTCGATGAGGTCACTTCGAACATCGATGTCGAGAGCGAAAATGACATCATGGAAGTTATCCGCGAAATGGCAAAGACAAAGACGGTTTTGCTCATTTCACACAGGCTCGAAAATGTTGTCACCTCCGATATGATCCTTCTGCTCGACGGCGGATGCCTCGCGGAGAGCGGCACGCATTCGCACCTCATGGAAGAAAAGGGCAAGTATTATACAATGTATTCGACTCAGGCTCAGCTTGAAAAATATTCAAAGGAGGCGGCAGCGGTATGAAAAGAAAACAGAGCGGTCTGCGTATAATGAGCAGACTCATAGTCCTCGTCAAGCCGCTTTCCGGCTTTATGTGTCTTGCGGTTTTGCTCGGCGTGCTCGGATTCCTTTGCGCCATTCAGATAACCGTCGCGGGTTCGCTGACCCTGCTCACCGCCGCAAAAATAAGCGGCGGAATCGCAATAAAGACCGGCTGTATCTGCATCATAATTTTTGCCGTTCTCAGGGGATTTCTGCACTACGGCGAGCAGGCGTGCAACCATTATATAGCATTCAAGCTTTTGGCTCTTATCCGCGACAAGGTGTTCAAAGCCATGCGCCGGCTTTCTCCCGCGAAGCTCGAGGGTAAAGACAAAGGCAACCTTGTCTCGGTCATAACGAGCGACATCGAACTGCTTGAAGTGTTCTATGCGCACACGATATCGCCGACCTGCATTGCGATACTGACCTGCCTTATTATGCTTATTTTTATCGGGCGCTACAGCATTTGGCTCTCGCTCGTTGCGCTCGCCGCCTATATAACGGTCGGCGCGGTGATTCCGTTGGTGTCCTCGAGGCTTAACAAGAATGCAGGCATGACCTACAGAGACGGCTCCGGCGCGCTCTCGGGCTTCGTGCTCGACAGTATGCGCGGACTGCTTGAGTCGATAAGATATAACAGCACCGACAAGCGTCTCGAAGAGATGGATAAAAAGACCGACGAGTTGAACTCGCTTCAGGACAGACTCAAGAAGATAGAGGGACACACGGGCGCCGTTACGGATATCGCAATAATCTTCTTCTCCGTTGCAATGCTGCTCACGGGTATCGCCCTCTATCAAAAAGGCGTTATCGGTTTCGACGGAATGATAGTTTCTACCGTTTCGATGATGAGCTCGTTCGGCCCCGTCGCCGCGCTCTCGGGTCTTGCCGGAAATCTTACCCACACTCTCGCGGCGGGCGAAAGAGTTCTCGGCATACTCGATGAGACCCCGGTGGTTGAAGAAAACACAGACGGAAAAACAGTTGCTTTCGACGGCATGGAAAACGAAGATGTCGGATTTGCTTACGGCGATGAAAAAATTCTTGACGGCTTCAATATGACTGTCGAGCCGGACAAGATAATCAGTATCACGGGCCCGAGCGGTTCGGGCAAGTCCACCGCGCTCAAGCTCATGATGCGCTTCTGGGATGTTCAGCAGGGCAGCATAAAGATGAGCGGCGAGGATATTAGAGATATAAAGACCTCGTGCCTCAGAAGCAACCAGAGCCTTGTCAGTCAGGAGACGCAGCTTTTCAACGATTCGATAGAGTCCAATATAAAAATAGCCGATTACAACGCCACGCATGAGCAGGTCGTTGAAGCGGCGAAGAAAGCTTCTATCCATGATTTCATCATGACTCTGCCCAAGAGCTATGACACAAATGTCGGCGAGCTCGGAGATCTGCTCTCCGACGGCGAGAAGCAGAGAATAGGTCTCGCTAGGGCGTTCCTCAGCGATGCGCCGATGATTATGCTTGACGAGCCTACGAGTAACCTTGACAGCCTCAACGAGGGTCATATCCTGCGCTCGATAAACGAGGCAAAGAAGGGCAAGAGCATAGTGCTCGTCTCCCACAGAAAATCAACTTCGAGAATAGCCGACAAGGCTTATACGGTTTACAGAGGCAGATTATCATGAGCAAGAAAGAGACAAAAGACAGAATAACCCGCGAAAAAGAGATGCTGCCGGAGATGGTGAAAATCTACTGTCACGGCGTGCACAAGACAAAAAGGGGAGAAATTTGCCCCAAGTGCCGGGAGCTGTGCGACTATGCGCTTTACAGGCTCGACCACTGCCGTTGGGGGAATGAAAAGAATTTCTGCTCCCAGTGCCCGTGCCATTGCTATAAGCCCGCCATGCGCGAAAAGATAAGAGCCGTCATGCGCTACTCCGGTCCGCGGATCATGCTCTACCATCCGCTCGTCGGCTCGCTCCACGCATTCGAGACCGTCAAAGGCGTGATAAAAGCGAAGAAAAGTCATTGATAAACTCTCTGACCAGACATTCCAGCAATTAATAAACCGAGCAGTAAGACTTAAATCTTACTGCTCGGTTGCCTTTATTTTTATATCTTTTACTTCTCGCCGTGGGTCAGGCAGCCTGCGCCGCCGATGCATCCGCCGGTGCACGCCATGCCTTCGATGAAATTCGCATCGAGCATACCCTTGCTCTTCCTGAGCAGAGCTGCGCGGCAAGCTTCGATTCCGTCGCAGGAGCAGGCTTTGAGATCGAAGTCCTCAATGCCGTGTTCCTTGAGTCCCTGCGCCACAGCATCGGCAAGACCGCCGCAGCGGGCGAAGATTCTGCCGAAATATGATGCATTGTCAAGAACATCTTCGGAGAGGGTCATTATATCAATATCTCTGCTGTCGAACAGAGCCTGAAGCTCTTCGAAAGTCATCGCCGCGTCAACATAGGGCTTGACCTCGTCCTTCTGAACCTCCGCTTTCTTTGCCGTGCAGGGACCGATGAATACAACCTTGCAGGGCGCCTCATGTTCTTTGATATATTTGGATATAGTCGCCATGGGGGAAAGATTGTGGGAAATGAACGGCTTGAGATCCGGGAAGGATTTTTCGATGTAGTTGACAAACGCGGGGCAGCATGAGCTTGTTAAGAAGCCTTTCTCCGCCAGCTCTTCGGATTCCGCATATGCGACCATGTCCGCGCCGAGAGCGGCTTCGATAACCGTGTGGAAGCCAAGCTCCTTGAGTCCCTTTATTACCTGACCGAGCTTCGCGTATGTAAACTGACTTGAAATCGAAGGCGCAACAACTGCGAACACTTTGTATTTGGTGTTGTTCTCGCTCTTCTTTATAATATCAATAACGTCGAGCATATATGACTTGTCCGTTATCGCACCGAACGGGCACTGGTAGACGCATGCGCCGCAGGATATGCACTTGTCGTAGTTTATCGCCGCCGCTTTGTTCTCGTTCATGCTGATAGCCTTTATCTTGCACGCCATCTCGCAGGGGCGCTTGCGGTTTATAATCGCGGTGTAGGGGCAGACTCTGGAGCACGCGCCGCACTCCTTGCATTTCGTCTTGTCGATATGCGCAACGTGCTCGCGGTCAAAAGAGAGTGCGCCGAAGCGGCAGACATCCTCACAGCGGTGGGCGAGGCATCCGCGGCAGGCGTTGGTGACTTCGTATCCGCCCATGGGACACTCGTCGCAGGCGATGTCGATAACCTCTATAATGTTCGGGTTGCTGCCGATAGCTATCTTGACTCGCTCGCTGAGTATCGCTCTTTCTTTGTAGACACAGCAGCGCATGGTCGGCGTGTTGCCGGGGACGATGGTTTTCGGTATCTCGAAAAGATTTTCAAGCAGCGTGTCATTCCATGCAAGCCGCGCGACCTCGCGCAGGACTTTATATTTAAGATACTGTACCTTAGTGTCGAATTTTCTCATTGATATCCCCCTTAGAAATAGCTGACCTTGACTCTCTTGCCCATCTCTTTGAGGCAGGCGCAGAGCTCCTTGACAAGGTTCATCTTTATATTGAAATTGATAGGCAGATCGGGATTCTGATGAGCCGGGTTAACGGCTCTGCCGACATAGAAGTTGATGTCGGTAGCTTCCTCGAACAGCATGCGGCATATGAGCGAAGCGCCGTCGCGCTTGAAGCCCCATTCCTCATACAGTTCATTCTTGCCTAACGCATCTTTGGCATACTCAATGACCTTGTTTATCGTTATGACTCCCTCGGTCACCAGATCAACGCCCTCGATCTCAGCAATCGGCGGAACGTCGCTCTGTTCAAAATTGAGACTCGCCTTGAGCGGCTTACCCAGATATTTTGCGGCGATGGACGAAGTTGTGCCGCCGCAGATGATGTGCTTGCCCTCTTTTGAGAAGAAGAGCGACATCATTCGGTCGCAGTCGTCGGGATTGCGCGGCGGACCGAAGAGAAGATTCATCGGCTCGCGCTTGCGTATCTTGACAACGCAAGCAGTCGCATCGTCTCCTGGATGACCGCCGTAGAGCTTGTCGCACTCGTCAACGAGCATCGTCGAAAGCGTTTTCGCCGTGTATCCGACAGGCACAAGCCCAGACATGAAATCCGCGATATCGTCGCGCTTCCAGCCGAAGTTGAAAGCCGTTCCGATTCCCGCGTGCGGGCAGCCGTCACTCATCGCGACGAAAACATCGCCCTCCTGAAGCTTTATCTGCGACTTGAAAATGTTCTTTCCGCCGATGTTCAGCTCCGTCTCCGTATATTTAAACGGCTCGCAGTCGCGTATCATTATAACATGCGGATTGTCGTATTGGATTATCTCAGCGGTCTCGTTGTTTATAAGATGTATGATGGTGAAGGTCGAATATGCGACTCCGCGCACCGAGCATATCGGCAGGGTGGCGGCTATGGTCGCCACGCACTCTTCGAGCGGCAGACCTTCAGCCATCATCGTTGATATTATTTTTGAGGTGAGGGTGGAGAGAATGCTGGCTTTGACGCCGCTTCCGAGTCCGTCCGCGAGCACGATGACGGTTGAATTTTCGTCCTGTTCAATTATGTCAACATGATCGCCGCAGAGCTGTTCGCCCTCGTGGTTTATACTCTTCCAGCCTATCTCGGCGCAGAGGTTATTCATTGCTGATCGACTCCTTGAGCTTGGATAGCGCTATCTTTGTTTCTGCCGCCGTCTCGCCGAGCAGCGATGCGATCTCCTGAACGATACGCATCTGCTTGTCAACGACCTTGTCGGCTATTTCAACCGTCTGGCGGCTGATGTTTTCTTTCTGTTCGCGCACAGTCTCCTCCTGCGTAACATCACGCATGATGCATATGAGCAGGCGGTATTCCTTATCGTATATTATAGTCTCCTCAACATACTTGTCGTATTCGGCGAGATACATGCGCTTGTCGTGCATATTTCTGCCTGTCTGAAGAACGTTTAAGAAATCCTTGGGGTCGAGCACGCGCACAACGCCGTCTCCGAGAATGTCGGAGGGGGAGCGAAGATTCATTATCTTGAGCGCAGCCTTGTTTATCTGCTGAACCTCGAGCTTTTCGTTGAGCAGGATAAGTCCGTTGGGCGTGTTGCGGACGATGTTGTCCGAGAAGCTCTCCGCCTTGTCCTTAAGATAGGGCAGGCACATCGATATCTCCGCCTTGCCGTGATATATGGCGATAGCCTTTTCGCGGCAGGTGTTGTATCCGCAGGAGCCGCAGTTGAGCTCATCCGAGGGCTTGGTCTTGCCCATGCGGTGAAGAATCTCGGTTATCTCTGCCTCCGACGGGGGCTGGAGTCTGCGCTCGATGACGGTGAAGTTCTTCTGAAGCTCGTAGCTGTCCGGCTGATCAACTTCAAAATCCTTGTCGCCGGCGAACTGCGCTACCGCCATGTAGTCCTTGACGGGCGCGCGGTGGAATTTCTCCATTACCGGGCCGCCTATGCAGCTGCCGGAGCAGGCGGACATCTCGATAAAGCAGTTATGTATCTTGCCGTTTTCAATGTCCTTGAGTGCCGCCATGCAGTTTTCAACGCCGTCTATCGCCATATAGGTGTATTTCGGATTATCCTGTGCCATGGTCTTGAGTATGCCGCCGGTCGTCGGGAAGAAGCGCGCGCGGCTGTGCTCGTCCGAGTCCGTCTCGCGGGCAAGCTCAATGCCCGCCGACTTGAACCAGCTTGTCAGCTCGTCGAATGTCAAAACGGCGTCAACTATGCCTTCGTAGTACTGCGCCTCGTCTTTTTTCGCAACGCAGGGACCGATGAAAACAGTCTTTGCGTTCGGATATCTGCGCTTTATATCCTTGCAGTGAGCCTGCATGGGGGAGAGCACGTTTGCAAGAAACGGCAGCTCCGCAGGAAAATATTTTTGAATGAGCAGGTTAATAGAGTGGCAGCAGGAGGAGATGATGATATCTCTCGTGTCGCTGTCGATCATATGCTCATATTCTGTCTTGACTATTGTTGCGCCGACAGCGGTCTCCTCGGCGTCGAAAAAGCCGAGCTTCTTGAGCGCATCACGCATCGCGTTTATGCCCACGCCCTCATAGTTTGCAATGAAAGACGGAGCAAGGCTGACAATGACCGGGTCGCTGCTTTGGAGCAGGACTTTTACTTTTTCGGTCTCGTCAACTATCTGCTTTGCATCCTGCGGACATACGACAAAGCACTGACCGCAGAGGATACATTCGTTGCCGATAATATATGCCTGATTGCCCGAGAAGCGTATAGACTTCACCGGGCAATGGCGGATACATTTATAGCAGTTTTTACAGTTGGATTTTTTAAGAGTCAGGCAATCCATGCCGTTACACCCTCTCTTCCCTTATCCGTTTTAGTACCTTCTCCTCAAAGAAGCAGTTGAACCCCTCCGGCGTTATTCCGGTGTAGACATCGTCGTCGACCGATATAGTCACGCCCTCGCGGTTACACCTGCCGGTGCAGAAGCTGCCGGCAAGTGTAACATCGTTTTCGAGGTCATATTTTTTCAGAGCGTCCTCAAACAGCCCGACAATCTTTTCCGAACCCTTGAGGTGGCAGGCAGAGCCTACGCAAATCTGGATTATCATATGTTTCAGACCTTTGCAAGAACGTTTTCGCTGAAGAAGTCTTTTACTGTATCGGGCTTCACGGAGAAGAACTTGTCGTCCACCGTGACGCACACGCCCTGCTGGCATTTGCCCATGCAGAAGGTACCGGAGAGCTCTACCTTGTCGTCAAGATTGTTTTCTCTTATAAGGTACTGAAGCTGTTCGACTACCTGACGCGAACCCTTGATGTGGCAGGAGGAACCGATGCAAACGGTTATTTTCATTCATTTCACCTCTTTCACGAGTAATCAACAACATCGATCCACGAGTGGAGAAATTCGCGCTCCGCAGCGTTGCCCTTTACCGTCTGTGATGCGGCAACGATGGGCATCCATTTCTGGACATACTGTATCGCGGTGTCGCTCTTCTCGCAGAAAAGATTCAGATACTTCTTCGCGGCGTCGATATCTCCGTTGAGCCAGAAGAGGAGATATGTGCGCGCGGCGTCGGCTGAGGCGTTGCCCTGGGTGGCGTGCGACCAGTCGATGATATAAGGCGTGCCGTCGTCGGTGATTATAACGTTCGAGGGGTTGAAGTCGCCGTGGCAGACCTTGTTGTGCTTGGGCATCGACTCAAGGCGGGTGTGCAGGTCATATCTGACCGTTGCGGAAAGATCGGTCTGGCAGATCTTTCTGTTCATCTTGTCCTTGAGCTTGTTGAGCAGGGGGCAGGTCTTTGAGTGCATCTCGAGCTGGAGGTCGACGAAAAGATTGAGATATTCGTCCTTCTTCTCGGGATTCTCCTGCATCAGCTGCGCAAGCGTCTTGCCCTTGATATAGTCGGACACTATTGTCCATTTGCCGTCGATGACCGTAACCTCGAGAACTCTCGGAATATTGAGTCCGGTCTCTTCGATACGCGCCTGGTTGAGCGCCTCGTTGAGCACGTCGGCCTTTGAATAGCCTTCGTTGAAAACCTTGAGGCAGCGGTCGCCGTCGCGGTAGACTGTCTTGTTGTTCCTTACTGCTATGATTCTGTCAAGATTCATTGTGAACCCTCCTTATGCCTTGTTCTTGCCGTTCTCCGCTCTGCGGTAAGCCTGCTTGAAGTTGTGGGCGCTGTCGTCCTCGGCGATATCTGCCTCGGTCGGCATGGGCTTCTCTTCAAAGTGCTTCTTGCCGTAGTATGCGTTGAGATACATCTGCTTTATCTCGCTCATGAGCGGGTATCTCGGGTTTGCACCGGTGCACTGGTCGTCGAATGCGTTCTCGGTCATCTCGTCGAGAGTGTCGAGGAAGTATTTCTCGTCAATGCCGTAGTCTTTGATTGTCTTCTTTATTCCGACGCGCTCCTTGAGCTCGTTGATAGCTTTTATAAGATTCTCAAGCTTCTCCTTGTCGTTCTTGCCGCCGAGTCCGAGGCTGTCGGCAACCTCTGCGTAGCGGGCAAGGGTGTGCGGATGGTCGTACTGCGGGAAAGTGCCCATCTTGGCGGGAGCTTCCGCCGCGTTGAAGCGGAGAACCTCTTCGATCATCAGCGCGTTTGCAACGCCGTGGGGGAGGTGGTGATAAGCGCCGAGCTTGTGCGCCATGGAGTGGCAGACACCGAGGAAAGCGTTCGCAAAAGCCATACCTGCCATTGTTGCGGCGTTCGCCATCTTTTCGCGGGCTTCGACATCCGTCTGACCGTTCTCGTATGCGCGGGGCAGATAGTCGAATATGACCTTGAGCGCCTGCTTTGCGAGTCCGTCGGTGTAGTCGGTAGCCATAACGGAAGCGTAAGCTTCGAGCGCGTGGGTGACTGCGTCTATACCGGAAGCGGCGGTCAGTCCTCTGGGTGCGCTCATATGGAAATCCGTGTCAACTATTGCCATGTTGGGCATGAGCTGATAGTCGGCAAGGGGATACTTGATGCCGGTGGTCTCGTCGGTGATAACGGCGAACGGAGTTACTTCACTGCCGGTACCTGCCGAGGTCGGGATGGCGATGAAATATGCCTTTTCGCCCATCTTCGGGAAGGTGTAGACACGCTTGCGGATATCAATAAAGCGCATAGCCATGTCCATGAAGTCCGCTTCGGGATGCTCATAGAGAACCCACATGATTTTCGCCGCGTCCATCGCGGAGCCGCCGCCGAGAGCGATTATTGTGTCGGGCTCGAAAGCTCTCATCTGCTCAACGCCCTTTTCGGCGCACTGGAGAGTCGGGTCGGGAGCAACGTCGCCGAATGTCGCATGGACAATGCCCATCTCGTCGAGCTTATCGGTTATCGGCTTGGTGTAGCCGTTTTTGTAAAGGAAGTTATCGGTGACTATAAACGCTCTCTTCTTGCCCATGATGTTCTTGAGCTCGTCGAGCGCGACGGGCAGGCAGCCCTTCTTGATGTAGACCTTCTCAGGTGCTCTGAACCAAAGCATGTTCTCTCTCCTCTCAGCCACAGTCTTGATGTTGATAAGATGCTTGACGCCGACATTCTCGCTGACGCTGTTGCCGCCCCATGAGCCGCAGCCGAGGGTGAGCGAGGGCGCGAGCTTGAAGTTGTAAAGATCGCCGATGCCGCCGTGGGAGGAGGGGGTGTTGACGAGAATACGGCAGGTCTTCATGCGCGCCGCGAACTCGTCGAGCTTCTCATGCTCGGTTATTTCATTGAGATATATCGAAGACGTATGGCCGTAGCCGCCGTCTGCAATAAGCTGTTCAGCCTTGTTGAATGCGTCGTGAATGTCTTCCGCCTTGTACATTGCAAGCACGGGGGAGAGCTTCTCGTGGGCGAACTCCTCGGAGAGGTCAACGCTCTCGGCTTCACCGATAAGTATCTTTGTGCCCTCTGGAACGGTTACTCCCGCAAGCTCTGCGATTCTGAAAGCCGATTGACCGACTATCTTGGCGTTGAGTGCGCCGTTTATAAGAATGGTCTTTCTGACCTTCTCGGTCTCCTCGGGGTCAAGGAAGTAGCATCCGCGAGCCGCAAACTCTGTCTTGACTGCGTCATAGACATTCTGATGAACTATAACGGACTGCTCGGATGCGCAGATCATGCCGTTGTCGAATGTCTTGGAGTGGATTATCGAGTTGACAGCGAGGACAATATCAGCGGTGTCGTCGATTATAGCGGGCGTGTTTCCGGCGCCGACGCCGACTGCGGGCTTGCCGGAGGAATATGCCGCCTTGACCATTCCGGGACCGCCGGTGGCGAGGATTATATCCTGTCTCTTATACACATCTGACGCTGCCGACGACTTAATAGG
>ENA-OYYO01000207-OYYO01000207.1-human-gut-metagenome-genome-assembly--contig:-NODE-207-length-14120-cov-7.719730_pt1 | contig 14120 bp, 10 predicted proteins | sample MGYA00243250_ERZ653451 | MGnify/ENA primary metagenome ERZ653451 (study PRJEB26926, sample SAMN06165176) | human gut metagenome | biome: ENVO:00009003; feature: ENVO:2100002; material: ENVO:00002003... | reverse complement strand
ATTAAGTCGTCGGCAGCGTCAGATGTGTATAAGAGACAGCCATATATCCAAATATTATCAATTTCTACTATAACATTAAAACCTTGTATATTAGTAGATATATACTCATTATCACCCTCAGCTGACATTATTCTATAAATACCTTCAAAAGTTATTCGCATATCTATAAGACCAGGTGAACCAACCATTAAATGAATTTCAACATCACGATCAATAAGTTCACCGTATTTAGGATTTACATCAGATAATACAGCTTCAGATGCAATACTAATATTGCTTATAGCGAAAATAGCTTTACCACTTTTTTGAACAATATCACAAGTTTTACTCATCCCTCCCCCTGCTACAGTTATTATACCATTTCTAGCTAATTCAGTATTTGCAGCGGCTGTAACGTCAAAACTTCCGTTATTTGAACCGCTTGCTGGAGTAATTGTAATCCAATCAGGTTTTGCCATAGTAATATTATTTAAATCTTGATGTTATCCCCAAAAATCAATACCATAATCTAATTCATAAGAATTTGAATCAGACCATTGCCCTATTTCAACAAGAGTTGCCATAAAAGTACATTGATTAACTTGACCAGTAACACGAATTCCACCTTGCCCAATCACTGTACCATTAGCTCTTAATTTAAGAATCTTATCATTAGCATCTGCAATACTATCGTTATATAATATATTATTAACTATACATGATAGCTTTATCATCACTTTAGATTTTTTAGCTTTAAACTTAATAGAAGTTGGAAATTTTGTAGCATTAGAATAATTAGGACGATGATTAATACTTCCTATATTTTCTAAAGTTTGCATACTCTCACCTGCAAGAATTTGTATTCTAAACTGAGCAGCTCTAGTAGCAGCATTCTGATTAATAAGACTCTCAAAATTAAGAGTTAAATCGGTTTCTTGTTCTTCATTTTGAGTAACATCAACTGTTTTGCTCAACCCCCCTCCCGCCACGGTTACAATACCATTACGAGAAGCTCCTGCATTTTCATCAGCAACGACATTAAAACTACTATTGTTGCTTCCAGCAGTAGGATTGATTTTAATCCAATCAGGTTTTGCCATAACTCAAATATTTAAATTTGTAACAAATTAGAAAGCAACAACGAAACGATCACAAGTAACCATACTTCTAATACGTTCCTTAGTAGCTTCATCGAAATCAACGATATTGAAACTAATCAACATATGGTTATTCGGATACATAGTCATAAGACAATTATTAATATCATAAACTAAGCTCTCATAAAATGAATTAACATTTAGTTGAGTATTCTTTTTACTAGAATTAAAATCAATATCAGTAAACAATTCACATAATGTGTCAGCACGACCGATAAAATCTAAGGTAGTTTGCATATTAAATGTAACTGCTTTACTAGTATCATTAACACGTATACCCTCAAGCGATACAAACATACAATGTTCAGATTCAACAATATTGACTGTATTATTGAGTTCTTTCTCAACAACAGACGAATCAGACATTGTACAATATGCGATACCTTTAATCCCTATAGCATTAACTTGTATAGTCGTCCATAGACCATATTCAGTACTATTTCGACCAAAGTCACCTATAGTGAGCAATGCTGCATTTTGATTAACAGTAATAGTTTTAGAAAGTCCCCCCCCCTCAATAGCTATAGCAGTACTACGAGGTGTAATTTGTGGATTCTTAGGAACAGTAATATCAATTGAGCCATTGTTACTACCACTGGCAGGACTATAATCAACAAAATCTTTCGTAGCCATATTTAATTAGATATTTGTTTATACGACAAAAGGTCTAATAGGCACCTTAGCACCTATCAGACCCATAATCAAATCAACAGACGACTTACGAAATAGTCCAAGCGGTATTCGTAGTAATCGTTATCTGTTTAGTTTCTCCCGCAGCAGCGAAAGTCAATGAAGTCGGAGATACAGACAAGGTAGCATCACCGGCAGCTTGAGTTACAGTATATTTCTGACCATTTACGGTAATATTACCGGTACGAGTGTTAACCGTCGGGTTAGCAGCAGCGGTAAACGTAATTTCGAAAGCGTAAACATTATCTGCCCCCGGATCACCTTCAATCTCAGCACCAGAATTGTATTCTTTTTTATTTACAATCAATTTACCGGCAGTCAACCATTCAGAAGCGTCAGAATCAACAGCAAACGTAATAGCAGCTAAGTTGGAGTTACCAATGAACTTCTTAGCTTCACCGGTTTTAACGAAAGCCAACGATTGAGTAGTAACATCCCAAATCGTAGAACCTTCCTGCTGCAAAGTAACGTCTTCAGTCAAATCTTCAACAGCTACGGTAATCAAACCAGAACGTCCGTTACGACCTTTATAAACCGGAGCAGTAACATCTACTTGAGAGTTACCAGTTCCCTCAACAGCACTTAAAGTGATCCAACTCGGTTTAGCTTTCAAAGCATATCCGGCGCGCATAACAGGTGCACCAACTCCATCAACCAAACCCCCAATTTCAACAGCAGTTGCTCTTTCATTCAAAGCAGAATCTCCAATCATAATGATAAAAATTTAATTATTCGTAAAAAAGTTTGAAGTTCCGCACGCCCCACAAGCTATTCCCCTACTGGGGTCTGCAAAGCGTAGCGGAACATTTAAAAGTTTAAGAAACAGTCCAATTAACATTAGAAGTTACTTTGACAGTTTGTGTACCACCAGCAGCTTCAAACATTAGACTAGTTTTATCAAGATTCAAATAAGGATCTTGTTCAAACGTTGCAGTATAAGTAGCATTTCCAGTAACAGTAACAGTTCTGCTAGCATTCGTATTACCATCACTCCATTTAACAAAGTGATAACCGGCAGACGGTGTAGCCTTTAATGTAGCAGTTGCACCATAATTGTAAGTACCACTTCCACTAACAGTACCACCTGCACCCGCAGTTACAGTCAGTGTATAACTATTAATTTGCCATACAGCATAGTAAGTAACATTACCAGTAACTTTGGTAGTTGTGTTTACATTAACAGAACCACTAGCTGACGTAGACCATCCCTTAAAAGTATATCCAGTTCTTGTAGCAGTAGGAAGAGTTCCTAAAGCGTCATTGTAATGGAATGAACTACTAGACTTGCTAGGAGTACCACCATTACCATTCCAAGTAACCGTATAATTCTTATAAGTTGCAGTCCATCTAGCATACCAAGTCTTATTAGAAGTAACCTTAGTTGTCGTAGTTAATTTAGTACCACCACTAGCAGCAGCAGTATCGAACCAACCTGCGAACGCATATGTATAAGTATTATTCGCAGCTCTTGAACAAGTAGGTAACGTTCCAATAGCTTCATTATAATTCTTAGTTATAGATGAAGAAGAAGGAGTACTACCACCATTAGCGTTAAATGTAAAGGTGTACCTATTAACAGCTCTTGTCACATAAGCATAATAAGTAGCAGCACCTGTTACACTCGGTGTTTCTAAAGTTAATGAAGAACCAACCTTAGTTCCACCACCGTTAGCAGCAGTATACCAGCCTTGGAAAGTATAAGTGTACTGAGCATCATTTGAAGGCATAGTCAAAGTACAAGAGCCTTTAGACCCATAAGCAACAGATTGACTAGTCCTATTCAAAGATCCGTATATTGTTTGATAACCTATTGTATAACTCCGTCTAGTTGCAGTCCAATGTGCATATATTGTAGTATTACCTGCACCCATTGTCGTATTAGCAGTAACTTGTGTTCCACCGCTAGCAGCAGTATACCAACCTGCAAATGCATAGGTGTATTCAGCATCAGAAGACTTCGTAGGCGTCGGCAAAGTACCATAAGCACTTCCATATTGAATGCTCTTAGAAGCAGGACTTACTGCATTACCACCATTAACATTATAGGTTAAAGTATAACTATTAATAGACCATTGGGCATAATAGGTAACAGTACCAGTTATCTTAGTAGTAGATAAAATCTTCGTACCACCACTAGATGCCGTGTACCAACCAAGGAATGTATAACCTGTTCTAGAACAAGTCGGAAGAGTACCTAATTCTGAACCATACGTTTTAGTAATAATTGATGGACTAGGAGTGCCACCACCGTTACCATTGAATGTTGCAGTGTAACTTCTAGGAGTAGCAGTCCACTGAGCATAATAAGTAACGTTTCTTGTTACAGTAGTAGATGCAGATATTTGAGTACCACCTGTTGTAGCTGTAAACCAACCCTTAAATGTATAAGTGTATTGAGCATTAGCAGCTCTTGTCGGAGTAGGTAATGTGCCTAAAGTAGAACCATGAGTCTTAGTAGTTGACGTAGGATCTACAGTTCCACCATTAGGATTCCAAGTTACAGTATATGACTTAAGAACAAATACCGGAGTAATATGAGTATTGGCAGTAATGTTAGAAACTGTCAGAGGATTAGTCGTAGAACCATTAGACCACTTACTAAAATTATAGCCAGTATTCGGAGTAGCAGTCCAAATAGCAGAACCACCATATTCTACACTAGACTTATTAACGCTCGCTGTACCACCAGTTGAATTAGCAGTAGTAGTTGTGAAAGTCTTAATTGTAAACTTAGCAGTTAAGCTGATATTAGTAGTAACAGCAAATGTATATGAAGCATTGCTAGATACTTTAGTTGTTCCATTATACCAACCAGCAAAATTATAAGCAGCCTTAGGAGTTGCAACTACAGTAGTATTAGCACCATGTTCTACAGTTTGACCAGCAGGACTTACAGTACCTTTGTTTGTATCCTCAGAAGTTGCATTAACAGTGTAGCTCTTAATCTTATATTTAGCAACAAGAGTTCTATTAGCAGTTAAAGTAACGGCAAAAGAAAGACTTGTAGAAACAAGATTAGAGCCTTCGTACCAACCAACAAAATCATACCCAGTTGGAGCAGCTTTAGCAGTTAATGTGACACTAGTATCACGATAATAAGTTCCTTCTTTAACTCCACCTGTAGCAGATGCACCAATAGAACAATCACCAACATTTGTGATAGTAGTTCCTGAACTATTAGTAGTTAAAGCTGAAATCTTAATAGTAAACTTATCAGCTTCCGTCTGAGTACAATTAATAGTTTTCGTAATACCGCTAACTGAAACAGTAACAATAGTTGTTCTGCTTGCACCGGTATTCTTACTCGCAGTTAAACCAACCGTTTTATTACCCGTACCACTCTTAGCGGCAGGGGTAAGCCAAGAAGCAATAGCCATCTTAGTACCCCTCCCCTAATTATGAAACCGTCCATTCGACGTTAGAAGTAACATTAACAGTTTGAGTTCCACCAGCAGCCTCGAAAGTAAGAGAAGTCTTATCTAATTCGAGATATGGATCTTGAGTAAACTTAGCAATATAAGTCTTATCAGCATCAACAGTAACACTTAGAGTTACATCATCAGAAACTTTAACTCCATCTTTCCACCAACCACCAAAGCTATAATCCTCAGCAGCTGTAGCATGAATAGTAGCAACAGTACCATCCTCAAATTCAGCAGTTTCAACTCCCAAATTAGATTCTTTATTGATACCAACACCACCTTGAGCTACACCTTCATCTTCGGTTTTAACTGTAAGTATATAATGTGTGGGTTCAGGAATAAGATCACATTCAATAGTAACCTTAATGTTTTTCTCAACCACAAAGCTATACTGATTGTTACTGTTAAGAGTGATTTTAACACCATCAACAAGCACTTTATTCAAAGTATAACCCGGACTTACATTAACTTTAATCGTACAAGTATCACCATCATTATAAGTGCCAGCACCTTCCATTGTAGCACTTCCATTAGGAATAGCTTCATAGGTGACTTGGAATTTATCAGGAGCATCAACTTCAAAACGAGCTTCAATAGATTTAGAGTCATTCATGACAATATCACGTGAAGTAGTCGAGGGCGCACCCGAATCAGTCCATTCCTTAAAATGATAGCCGCTATCTGCTAATGCTTCTACAGAAACGGTAGTTCCGTCAACAATATTAGAGTAAGTCTTTGTGCCACTATAATAGTCGCTCCAACGTCCATTGATCTTTGCACGACATTTACCACCCGTTCCAGCAATAAGAGTTAGCGTTCGCATGATCACTTGGTCGAACGTAGCAATATGCGTTGCATTCGTTCCAGTTTTAGCAGTGAATGTTGCAGGATTATCTGAAACCTTTGCACCACTTGTATTCCACTCTCTGAACTTGTAATTACCAACCGCACGAGCTTCAACTGAATAAATCGAACCTACAGCAGTTTTAAACGTGTGTTCAGAAGTAGACCAACTAGACCAAGAACCATCACCTATACGATAACGAGTTTCATTAGTTCCGTCAGAACCTACCGTAATAGTAACTTCTTCCGGTGGAATCTCTACGAACGTACAAGAGAAATCTACATTCTCAGTAATAACTTTTGAATAAGGATTAGAGTTAGAAGTAGTTCCACCAATATTCCATTGTTCAAAAGAATAACCACTATCAGGAACACCTAATATTTCAATTGTTTCACCGTCAGTAACACTAATGTTAGAATGCGAAGATGCAGCTTCTGAATATTCACCAGAGCCAATCTTATATTTGCATTTACCATTAGAACCAGCAGTAATATTAACAATATGAGTTTCAGGTGGAATGTAAGTTTCCTTAAAATAAGCAGTATAAACTTTGCGATGCAGACCTTCTTCAACAATGATATTGTTTTCATTATTAGGAAGATTAGCACCAGTAGGAGTTACCCACTTTTCAAATTCATAACCGCCGTTAGCTTTACCAGCGATAGTGACAATAGTCTTTTCCGGAGCAGTGACTTCGTGTCTTTCTGCCCATTGAGACCAAGCATCATTAATATCTTTGTATCGAACTAAACCATTCGCATTTGCCACGATACTAAACGTGAAATAACGAATAGCTTCTTTAAAGTTTACCGTAATCGTAAGATCTCGCGTAACAACGATGCTATATGTACCATTACCATTATCTACAAGATTACCGCCAGAAGCAGTAACTGTATCAACAGCCCAACCCTCAACCGGACTAGGAACAATTATTGCAGTTTGACCGGACTTATAAGTACCGCCACCGCTAACTGAACCTTTATCAGCAGGATTAGTTATAATAGTTACATTGTACTCCTCAATAACAGGAGCATCAAGCTCGAAGTGTGCAGTATAAGTTTCATTTTTATCAACAATAATATCATATTGAAGATTAGTAGAAACAATACGATTTAAACTATCAGTCCAATGAGTAAAATGATACCCTTGAATTGCCGCAGCTGTTATAGAATGCCTTGTACCTTTTGGGAATGTTCCGGCACCAACTACATATCCTGCATTAGCCGGATCAGCATTTACATTAATATAGAATTGTTCAATAGGAGCTTCATCCTTTTCAAATACGCCTATCAAATCCATATCTTTCTTAATAGTAAAAGACCAATTAGGACTGATAGACATAATCTCATTAGTATGGAACTCTTTCCAACCTTTAAAGTGATAACCTTGAACAGGTTTAGCATAAAGTTCAACACGACTACCAGCTTCAAATTGGAAACGGAAGCCATCTGAATTTTCATCAGGAACAATAGCAGAACCACTACATCCAACAATACCACCTTCTTCAGGAGAAGGAACTAAAGTAACTCTATAGTAATCACGTTCGATATGACCAGACTGCATAAAATCTTGAAGATCTTTGATGTAAGTCCAAGCACGAATATATGTATCTTGATAACCACAAGTATTATTTCTAATACCACGACTAGGATGCACATAATTAGCTTTAAGACCAATGCAAACAAGAGTGTCATCAGTCAAAGACTCACTACCAACAATTAACTCTCTATCAATAGCAATAATATTACCATCAGTAGTTAGATTAATTTCGCAGCCTTTTTCATCATACATATAGTAACAACCATCAGTACGATGATAGAAGAATCGAACATTATGCTCACGCTTAGGAAATGTACCAAGAGGAAGAACTTGTTTTAACTTGACAATTTTAATATTACATTCCATAGCATTAAGTTTAAACAAATATAACTACGCAGAATCGTTAAGCACTGCGTAGTTTTCCAAGCAACTTTAGTCAGTTGCAGTATTCAGAGAAATGGCATTATCGCCGGAACCTTTAGCTAAAACCTTAATAGCTTCAAGTTTATTTACAACAGCGTCGATCACAGCTTCCGTACCAACAACGATTTGGAATTTGCGAGGACTATTGTTATCAGCGGCAATCTCAGGGAATTGATTAAACTCAGCCGTAGAAATAACAAGATAAGCGACTTTACTAAAGCCAACTTTCGGGTCACCAATACCCCAAGCTTTCTGCCACTCATCATGAGGATTCCAACCCATGTTAATCAGAGAATAACGAAGGTCTTCATCACTAAGAGCAACATCAGCCAAGAAACCGGATAACTTCGTATGTTTAATGGTAATAGTACCATTGGCTTTTTGATCGGCAAGAATACCGAATACGTTCATCGTCAATTTAGTAGGCTTTTTAGCAACAACGGTTATCTGAACAGCACTATCAGCTTTCTCGATAGTAATATCAAATAACTCTTTGTTATAAGCAGTAAGACTAAGGTTCTTCTTAATCTTCTCTACCAACCGATCAACGGTATCAGTAGCATGAATCCGAACAGGTATTTGAACAATCTGAGGATTAGGATTAACCGTCAGACCATGGCGATACTCCTCAGAAGAACAAATTTCAATAGCACCACAGAACTCAGCATCTGCATTATATACAATACCTTCAGCAGGCTTAAGTGCCGGATTCGTAAGACCTTTAAGAATAATAGTTTCTTTCTGATCTGTTTCCGTATATTTACGAACGTTATAAGTGAAGTTAAAAGGATTAATATCCACTCCACGTTGATTCATAAATCCACCGTCCTTAGTAGGAATTGCAGATATAATTACAAACGGCTCAGGTCTACCAGTAGTAGGCAAAGCAGTACCATAAGCAGTACAAATGCCGAGTTGACCGTTAGATAACTTAGTATCAACAGTAACATTATCGACAAATGTTTTTCCGTAACTTACAATTCTCATAGTAACGTTTTATTTTAAAGAATTACTTTCATTTATAGCAATTTGATAACCTTCATCTTTAAGTTTACCAAGAAGCTTCTGTGTAGCAAGGTTAATAATCTCGGTTTTAAACGGAAGTTCAGTAGCAGTATCGATTACAATATCAAACCTAGTAGGTTGTCTAAGATATGTGATAGCAACATCAGTAATCACAAACGTATCATCCATATCTACTAAAACCCTATTACTTTCTATCGTACATATAGGATGAATGTGTCTATTAAGACGATTGTGATACGTTTGAAGCATATCCCTACGCTGAACATCAGAAACTAAATCCATACCGGCAGATTTGCTCTCTCGCACCTTTGTAATCACTCCGTCAGAAGTGATAACCTCGTATAAGCCCGAATAACGCTCGTAGTCGAATTGTACTAACTTAATAGTATATTTATCTCCAACTACAATTAACTGTGGCGTATCGAAGTAAAACACTAGTGATTCGGGATAATACTCGTTATTGTAACGTTCATAAGTCACATTGTAACCTTTTCGCAGCAATATGGAGAGCATATAGTTGATATATTCAAATAGACCCTCTTTACGATAGATCTTAGCAGGATAATGAAACGTAACGGTATCATTACCAATTTGAATAACGAAATCTTCTATATAACCAGGAATAGTTTTAAATAGCTCACTGATATTAACAACGTAAATCCTAGTAGTAACAGATTCAGTTGCTCGATAACGTTTAAACTTATCATATATAACACTTGCATCATAAGAGACACCATGTAGGTAATTCGCAGGCAAAAAAGCGAAGCCTCTATTACCCTCATTTGCGAGAAGGTAAAGAGGACTTCTATATGTAGTCTTTAGCACCTGCAAATCATCGTAATAACGACCAGTCTCTTCAAAGGCTTTAATCTTTTGCGTAAGCAGTACGTCAATAGCTTCATTAAGAGCAATATCAATATACTGCGGACGAATAGATTCTTGCCTATTAGCATTAATCTGCTGAATCTTATCGTTTACAGCAATATGTGCTTCTTTACAACTACTATACATACTGACACTATTTTGTTAGTTTATAACCGAAGCCTTATAAGCAGTGAAAAGTTGTGCTTTATATTCAACATTTTCGGGAGCAGCTAAGAAAGCCATAACACCCTCAATAGAAGAACCAAGAACTACTTCCGGACGCACAGTGTCAAAGTAATTATCACCGTCTTTCGTAATGACTTGAGCGGCGAGTAACTTATAGACTTGCGCCATTGCTTCTACATTCTTGTTATCAAACAGAGAAATAAACGCATCTGCATTCGTTTGAGAAAGTTCAGCTATAGCTGTCTGCAAATCTCCATGTTCCATTTTGATAATCTGTAGAGTATCAGCAGGAGCATTACAGATAAGCATATTTCTAATACGTTTATAAGAAGACTCATCACCTGTGAACAACTGAGCCAACTTAGTAGCAGTATTAACAACAGCTTTAGTCTTAGCATCTTTCATACGCTTAACATCTTCGATGCTATGTAAGTAAAACCGAATGTTAGTAGATTTCTCAACATCTTCCGGTTTATTAGCAACAGTAGAAGTAAGCAGAGCAAGACGCCAAAGAATATAATCTTGCGGCTTAATAGGAGTCATGTACATATACAGATTCTCTTCATGAACCACAGTACCTTCACCAAAGAGCATAGCATCAAAGATAGCTTTCTCTAATTTATTCGGAGCAACCTCAGTATTAATACTGTTCTTTTTAGCCCAATCAAGAATAGCATCACGTTTAACAGGATCGTTAAGAGAAAACTCCCAACCAGTTTCAAGCTCATAACCTTGAGCGGGAACTTCAACAGTTGAGTTTTTAAGATGCTTCAAAACGAGGTCTTGAAAGTTTACGTTACGGCTATCAGCAGAAGCTCCAATGATCGTAGGAAGTATAGAAGCCATTTCAGCAGTTTTACTAGATAGAGTAAGAACCGCTTTAATGCTCGGACCGAAAATAGTATTGAAAGCACCAATACTTTTCTGATTCACGACTTGAAACATAGTCGGATTCAGCTTTAAAGCTAAGGTTATTTTGCGTGAGTATATCATATAGTTTATACTTTAGTAAGTTTATACTTTACAATAATCGTAATGTACGCTTATTCAAAAATCATTTCAGCCCAGAAAGAAGTAGTACCATTAAGCATATTGATACCTTGTGAAGACATAACCTCATAAGTAGCAATATCCTCTCTAGTAGATAACATCTTACTATAAGCACCCCACTCTTTAGGCAGCGGAGTAATACCTTGATAAACACCGTACAAATATTCACGACCTTCTTCACAAACCAACTGAATATTTGCTTCACCACTCGTGTTATCAATAGAGTGATCCAAGAATACCATCGTATAAGAGGTAACAGGGAAGCCACCATACATACGACCATTCTTACGATCCATTTCAGCACGAGAACCGGTATCAAACAAATCTACAACCTTAACAGAAACGGTAGCTCCGGAATAGTGCTTATACTGATTGAAATATGCACCATAAGAAAGGATACCACCACGGCTTTGAATCTCCTCAGAACCTAACTTATCAAAGTAACCATTTCCGATAGCTTCATTCTTAATACACTGTTGGAACATTTTAGAACCACCTTTACCGGTATAAAGAACAATATTTTTGTTACTCAAATCAATATCGTTACGAACTTCAAAGATACGAGAAAGAATCATATCAATAAGCTCGATAGTCATGAATGAGTATTCGAAGTAGTTACCGAATGCGATAAGAATATCACGAACACCAGCACCACGAGGAATAGGTTTATTTGAATGTTTTTCTTGATTGTGAATAACACCGTTAATATCACGGTTGTAAGCAGAGAACCACAAATCCTCTTCTAACAAACGTCTACGCATGAACTCGAACTGACGCATTTCATAAGGCATCCAAAGAGTACCTTTAGAACCATCATCATAATCAAGTTCAAACTCGGTTACAATATTAGCAATGTTACCGGTAATAATTTTGGAGAATCTATGGAAACCAAATTGATTAGTCATTTCACTCCAAGATTCAGCAGTAGAACGAGAACCAGTAGATAATTCACCGGCAATCGTAGGAGCACCCATACCCCAATATTTACCTCTCTCAAAATTGCTGAGATCAATAAACTCATCAGGATTACCACCAAGGATAATCATTTCATAGATATATCCACCAGAAGCAGTCTGCTCACCATCGGTCTGCATACGAACCATGTGCTTTCCGTCAGGAGTAATAGCAGAATACTGATAAGGAATCCAGTTATCTTGGAACTCCGCTTTGAAAGACATAAACCCTTTACCGGGGGTTTGAGTAGGCGTAATCAAACGCACAATCGGGGAAGTGACAGTAGGTTTCCCCATAATCTTCCACTTATACTGAGTATCACCAGCATTAATAGGTTTCTTACGAGAGATATTCCCTTGACCTTCTGTAAGAGAAAGAAGAGGGAATTGATTACTGTTCCTACCCCAAAGATAAGTAAGAGACTTATTCAAATCGACAGCACCAAGAACATTAAAGTTCAATAGCATATCGGCATCAGAGTAAACCTCTTTGGAATACTGTTTTTTTCCAATTTCTCTAAGCATAGTTACGATAATTATTTATTTGAATCAATAATACCACCCGGAACAATAGGACGTCTATTAGGATTAACTTTAGTACCGCCACCTTGAGTGGATACCTTAACTTTAGGTTTACCACTAGAAGTAATGTTCAAACGACGAACAGCTTCTTGTCGTATAGATGCAGCAGCTAACTGACTAATATCAGCACCTAACAAGTTACGAAGTGCTACCATAGCGAACGTTTCATTATCAGCAAGCATATCAAAAACATCTTTCTGAGCTTGCGTATAGAAATCACCATTAACTTCAACAACAGGAGCTGTTAAATACTTGACAATATCTTTACGAGAAAGAATTTGCTCTTTACCATTAACAGTTCTTTTAACGCCTGCTGTTGGAATTGCAAGACCTCCGATAGTACCTTTATTAACGATCTTATCGTATAAAGAATCAGGAATGTTAAGCACTTTAGCTTTACCATTCTCATCATAGGTAATACCGTAGGCTTTATCAAGAGCTTCTTGAGCAGCTTGATATTCGGCTTCTTGCCTAGCATTTGCAGCTTCAATCTCACGTCTCTGAGCATTGGCAAGATAATCAAGACTCTCTTTAGCAGTTTCAGCTAATACTTTATCAGCTTTAGAAAAACGAATAATACGTTCGATTTGAGCATCAGAAGTACCTTTACGTTTTTCAGCAGAACGAATAACAGCTTCTAACTGATCATCTGATTTATCTTCAAGGGTCATTGTAGTCCAATCAACATGATTAGCAAAACCCTCAAGAGAACCATACGTTTGTTTGTAAAGAGCAGCTTGATAAATATCCGGATTAGTACGGAAGAAATTGTTGATAGCTTCACTTTCAGCTTGACGTTTAGCAAGCTCTGCAATATCAGCATCACGTTGAGCAAGACCTTCAACAGTCATTTCGTATTGCTTAGGAGTACCATCAGCATTTACCGGAGTTAAACCAGAAATAGCAGAAATAGCAGAAACATCTATAGTTTCCTCTTGAGTTTCAGCAGCAGCAAACTCATCTAACTGAGCTTTAGTGTAAACAATCTCTCCGTCTTTAACGGCATTACCGTCAGCATCAAGATCATACTCAACATCACCGTCATCAGTAGTAAGAACAATCTTAGTAGGAGTTTCAGTTTCAGTTTCAGTTTTTTGAGTAGCAGTTTTAGCAGCTTCTTCTTCAGCTTTACGCTTAGCTTCTTCCTCTTCTGCTTTCTTACGTTCTTCTTCTGCTTTAGCAGCTTCTTCTGCTTCTTTAGCAGCTTTAGCAGCTTGTTCAGCAGCTATCTCTTCCGCAGTTTTAGTAGTATTACTATCAGTAACACCACCGGGAACAATAGGATTTGGCATAATGTTTTATCTTTTATAAATTAAGTTATAACAGTGACAAATGTAATAATAATATATGTATTAAAACTGTCTCTTATACACATCTCCGAGCCCACGAGACGCGTAGTAATCTC
>ENA-OYYO01000192-OYYO01000192.1-human-gut-metagenome-genome-assembly--contig:-NODE-192-length-14731-cov-4.617266_pt1 | contig 14731 bp, 16 predicted proteins | sample MGYA00243250_ERZ653451 | MGnify/ENA primary metagenome ERZ653451 (study PRJEB26926, sample SAMN06165176) | human gut metagenome | biome: ENVO:00009003; feature: ENVO:2100002; material: ENVO:00002003... | reverse complement strand
ATGTGTATAAGAGACAGCCATGATAAATGGCCGTTGCCGCCGCCGCAATTTCTGTCCAATGGGCGGCAATCTGGAACACCGCAAACGCACCGGCCAAGGCCAGAACAGCGGGGCCGATGATGGAAATGTTGTCGGCAAGCCAGTTGATTCCATTCAAAAGGGGCTGAATGACCTGAAGGGCAATATTGGAAGCCTTTGTGAACACTTGGCCCCAAGTCATGGGCATGGATTCAAACTTTGCGTTAATATCATCCGCCGCCATCAACAGCGAATTTTTCACAATATCCGCCGTGATCTTGCCTTCAGCGGCCAAGGTTCTGATTTTGCCGATGGGTTCACCCAAATAATCTGCAATGGCCTGAATGACGGGCTGGGCGTTCTCAAAGACGCTGTTCAATTCCTCGCCACGAAGGACACCGGAAGCCATTGCCTGTGTAAGCTGAAGGGTTGCGGCTTCAATCTGCTGTGTACCGGCTCCGACATTCACAAACGCCTTGTTCAAGGTTTCCGTGAAGGCAATCAGTTCATCATTGTTGGCGAAGGCATCACCGGCCATCAGGCCCATTTGGGAAATGGCCTTGGCTGTGGTCAGGTAAGAAGCCCTCGACCGCTGGGCGGAAGCCATGATCTTCTGTTCCAAGGCTTCAACGGAACCGCCATCATCCACAAGCAAATTCAATCGGGCTTTGGTGCTTGCCAATTCATCCGAAATGTTCAGCACCTTATTGATCCCGGCGATACCACCAGCGGCAACAGCGATCTTCTTGATGGTGGACAAAAGCCCGTTGGCGGAATTGTTACCCCCACGGATGGAATTGTTGAACTTTTGCTGTTCGTTGTTGGCGTTCCTGATATTTTCTTCAATGGCATCAAAGGCGGTTCCCGCTTTCGCCCATTCTTCACGGGCTTCCCGGATTGCCGCCGTGTCAACGGCTCTACCGGAAGCCTGTTGCATGGCTTCAAAGGTGTTCAGCACAACCCCCATTGCCTTGTGCATACTCTGAAGGGGGCTGGTAACACCATCATAAAGGGCAATAGCGGCCCGGATGTTTCCCACAGGGATCACCACCTTTCTTGGAGAATAGAAGCCGGGGCCTTAATGGTGGCGGCCCCGGCGCTGTTTTCGTTCAATTTCCTTCTGCTTCTTCTTTTCAGCTTCCACCCGAACATCAATGGCCGCAATGATGAAGGCCCGTTCACGGCGGGGCAAAGCATAAAAGGCGGAAGGTGTCAAATGAAGTTCATGAAGGCAATAGTAAGCAATGTTCGCTTCACCATCACCTTCACAGATTAGTTTTTTGCTTCATCAACCTCATCCTGCATGGTGGTATCAAAACCACACACTTCCTGAATCTTGGTCAGGTATTCGGCATATTCGCCGGGGGTCAGCATGGTTTTCAGAAGGGCATCAGCGCCCATGACCTTGTAGCTGTCCTGAAGTTCCTTATCATTCAGATTGGGGAACACGGTACAAGCCACGGCCAGCTTGCCAAGGTAAAGATCATAGTCGGTTTCCTTCTGATACTGGTTCTTCTTGCCGGGAACCGGAACACGCTTGGCACAGGATTTCCGAAGGGCTTCATCCTCGGTGCCGGTGATGGTCTTGATCTCCCAAGGAATGGGGTTGCCATCCTCACCCAAGAAGCGTTTAGAAGCAACAAACTTGATGTTCTCAACGGGAACGGCGTTTTCAGCCAAAAAAGCGGACAGGCTCATTGTTTTTTCCTCCTATATTTTGATACGAAAAAAGGCCCCGGCCCCTACCGAAGTAAGGCCGGGGCGCTCTGCTTACTGCATACCGGCCAAAAGGCTGAAGGTTTCGGGCATCTCGAAATCTTCAAAGGTGAAGTCCATATCTTCATCCAAGTATTCCGCATCAGCATCAAACTTGGCAAGCAAGCCGCCATCCATATTGCAATCCTTCAGGATCACAGTCTGACGGCCCACAGAAGAAGTGGGATCTTCATTTGTCACCTGAATGTCAAAATAGACATCCTCGCCGGTGTCCTTATAACGCTTCATCAGCTCACGGAAGATGGAAGTGTTATAGTGGAAGGTGGCGGAACCCGTACCCTTCCAGCCGGTGGCCTTATTGCCCTTGCCGGTCTTGCCCAAAATGGGAACTTCCGTTTTGTTCTTCTCAAAGTTGGCTTCAAGGTTGATAGCCTGCATGAAGTTGTAACGGTTATCCCCGATGGTCACGAAACATTCAGCCAAGGAAGCGGAAACAGCATCCTTGGCGTTCATGATGGTTCTATCTGCCATGATGGTTGTACCTCCTTACTGAACATAGACGGTCATATAAAGCTGTTCCATAGCGTTCACGGGGGTCACATAATCAGTAACCACCACGGATTTCTTGGTATCGCCCTTTTCAACCGTCACATTTTCACCGCTGAAGTTCTCAATGGCCCGAATATCCTGAAGTTCCGTGTGGTGCTTCACAATATCGTTCCAAAGGGAAATCCGGCCAGCGGCATCATTGGGAACCTTGCCAAGATACTTCTTGCCGAACAGAACGGCAATATCATTGGCGATCTGATCCAAAACTCGGATCGTCTGGTTGCTGGAAAAGTCGCTGGACTTTTCATCCGTGATGGAAATGAAGCTGTTAATGTCAGTCAGGACACACACCGCTTCATCCACACGATGGAACATGAAGGAACCTTCCCTGATCCCGTTTTCAAGCTGGGTCTGCGTGAAATCGGTGTCCACATCGTATTCACCATCATAGGTCATGTTGGTGGCGCTCTTATTGACCGCCGTGCCGCCGATCACACCCGTAACCCAAGGGATCAGGGCGGTGGAAGTCTTGTCGGAAGTCAGGCCGTTCTTGACGCTCACAACGCCTTCATAGTCGGCCAGCTTGCGGAAAAGAACCACCTGAAACTTCTTGCCCACATCATCACGCATCCGCTTTGCAAAGGCCGCAAACAGGGCGGTGATGGTGGCCTTGCTCTCGGTGCAACCCATAGCGTTGAAGGTGTACGCTTCCGCCTGATCAAGATAGGTCTGATAGTCGGAATCGGCCACGGTGCCATTGGTGCCGCCCGTCAGGGGCAAGGAAGCGGTCAAAGAAAGGGTTCCGCTGGACTTCCAATCCACATAGGCATTGACCTTCAGATCGGTGATAGCGGCCACACCTTCCTGAAGATCAACCTGAACGGTTCCCAAGAAGGTTGCCACATCGAACAGCGGCTTCTGTTCTGTGGTGTTTTCATTCGCCGTGATAACGGTACGAAGATCATTACCACGGGTGCCGGGGTATTTGGCCGTTGCGTAGGTGTTAGCCGCCTTCACGCCGCTGGTGCCAAGTCGGAAGAAATGAACGGTTTTGGCGTGAAGGAAGATTTCACGCATAGGCTTCAGTTCATCCGCCGTGTACGCATAGCCGAAAATTTTCTGACTATTCTTGATAAAGTCAGCCTGTTCCACCGTGAAAATCTTGCCTTCAGGCCCCCAATTCATAGCAAGGGGGATGGTGACAATGCCACGGTCAGAAAGGGTGGCGCTTGCCTGCGCCACAGAAATGAAGTTGATATATGCACCGGGCAGAACCTTGTTCTGCACCAAGAAGGTGCCGCCGCCAAGGGCCATATTATTTCACCTTACCTTTCATAAAGTCATTGATCAGCCCATCAATCTGATCATGGGTGTATTCCTTCCCATCTTCCAACAGGACAGACAGAAGATCACGCCGGTCAGCGTATCTCTTGAAGGTCAACACCCGTTCTTTGGGGAATACCACCGGGGCCGTGATGGGCGGTTCCTGTGCGGTGGTGGCTTTCTTTCTGGTAGCCATTCAATCACCCTTTCTTTGGCTCCACATCCACATCCAAGGTTTCCATCGGGGTTTCCTCGGACGGGCGGGATAGTGTCAGATTGAAGTTGACGAAGAAGTGAAGAACCCCATCTTCAACTTCATAACTCATGGAAGTTCCGTGAAGCACATCCCCATTGGGAAGGGTGATGAACTCCAAACATTCCATCAAATCCTCGGCCATAGTGAACAATTCAGCGTTGTTTCTCCCGCTGGTTGGGAAATAGTGAACATCCAGCGGGTTCCGGTTCATGAACCGGTTCTTCTGCAACGGGGAAATGTCAGGCTTCAGGACAGCAATGAAAAAACAGGGTTCCTTGAAGCCCTGTTCCACATCATTCTGATAGATTTTGTACCCGGCCCCAAAGGTGGCGTTCAGCTTCATGGAAACACCTTTGATGATTTCATTGATCAACTGAACACCCCCTTCAAGGCTTCATACAACATATCATTCAGAATGGACGGAACCAAAACCTTTACTTCCTGTTCGGAAATAGTCATCATCAATTTCCCCGGAACCCAACTTACCTTCAGGCTTTTACCCAAGGCGGGAACATAGCGCCCCGGTGTTTGCCGGTGGCCGTATTCCACATAGGACGCATATTCCAAATTGTTGATGATGGTCACGGTGTACTGATCCCCATGTTTTTCAATGGGAAGGATCGTCCACGCATCACGCAAGGAACCCCCGCTGTAACCGGCCCAATATTCCTGCTTGGCTTCATCCGTAGCATACGGTGGAACCACACCAACGGGGGTTCTTTTCTTCACCTTATTCAGAAGGATTTGGGCGATCTTCTTGGCGGCATCCCGGCAAAGCCGATCCATGTCAACTTCCGAAAGCTGTTGAAGGCGTTCATCCAGCTTCTTCAATTCCCGGTAATCACATCGCCCCCATCTTCCCATCAGGCCCACCCCCTGAAGGGTTCAAGCATGATTTCTTGATGGTTGGAGAAAACACCCGGTTCACCGGAACGGGAATAGGTGAAGGTTCGTTCCACATCGTTTGGCCGGGTGACAATGATCTTGCATCCTGCGGGAACCTTCACATCCGGGGAAAGGAACAGCTTCACCACCTGTTGGGCGGTTGCCACTTCATCCCCATTGGTTGAAGTTAATGTTTCAAAAGACAGCTTGCACGGCTGATCCTGAAGAAGCGGCTTTTCTTCAGAATCCGTCAGGTGGGTGACAGGATCGGTGACTTCCTCACGAATGAAGATAGAACACCGATCCTTCCACAACCGTTCCAAAGCGGTTCGCACGGCCTTATTCACCATACCAACCGCCTATAACGGTAGATTTCACCAATGCGCCCGTTGATCAGATAATCAATCAGGCTGTTCAACCTCTGTTCAGGGGTTGAACTACCTTCACCAAGGGCAAAGGTAATGTTGGTGTCACCTTCCTGAATGGATTTCACCGCCGCATCCAAATCAAACCCTTCAAGCTGTCCAGAACACTTCTTCATGTTCAGGTATTCGCCCACGGCCATAGAAACGGCCAGACTTTCCAACCCCTCCGGGATTTCGGAAAGGTTGGAAAGATTTTTGATCCGCCATTGAACATTGGTCAAAACCATATCCAACAACGGATCATCAGCGGCCCCCGCCACGCCAAGGGCCGTTAGCATTGCAACCGCTTTATCACGCAACGGGGTTCACCGCCTTTCTTACGCCGCCGTGATTTCGTACCAACCCTTGGTCTTGGGGTTGTCACCGGAACCGGGCGTGACCTTCACATAGCCGATACCGGAAGCGGCGTAATAGGTCTTGTCGCTGGAAACCGTGGTGTCAGCGGTGACAGCGGCGGAACCGGTGATGATCTTCACCGCCTTGGCTTCATTGGTCATGGCCGCAAGGTAATACTTGCGGGAATAAACCGTGTTGCGGCGGATGTTGCCTTCACGCTCCTGTTCCACTTCCGTACCCTTCTTGTTGAACAGGGTAACAGCTTCCTTGGTGGCAATGACCACCTTGCCGGTTTCGGCGTTCTTCTTGGTGTAGATGTTGATACCGCCCACGGTGCCAACATAGCCCTGCTTGGCGTATGCTTCCACATACTTCAGATCGTCCTTCAGGGCCTTGCGAAGTTTCGCCATATCAGCGGGGTTGACGAAGCCGAAGATGGTCACACCTTCAAGGTTTTCCAGATTCAGCATGGCCGCACCATCCACAAAGGCATCAAAGCCAAGGGCGGTGGTCACGATGGTCATGGTGGCCTCGTTGAAAGCGGTGAAAATGTCGGCGTTCACGGTGTTGAACATATCCGTACCGGCGTGCTGGGTGCCGGTGGTAATGACCATCGGATCGGTCATGGCTTCCTCGTCATAATACTGGAAACGGTTCTGTGCCATCTGAATCCGGTATTCCTTTTCGGTGTAACCGGCTTCAATGGTCTTGGTGTTGCCAACACCCATAGCCAGCTTTTCGGTGCCATCGGTGGCCTTGTACTTGTGAATCTTGCGAACCATACCAGCAACGCCGGTCAGGTTGTTGTCCACGGTGCAAAACTGCTGAAGATCAAGGTGGCTCTGGTACTGATCTTCAATTTCGTTGGACAGGAAAAAGTTATCGTAGCAAGTGTTTGCCATTACTCATTACCTCCATAAAGTTCTTTGTATTCGTCAGGATGGTTGACGGAATAATTGTAGCGGTCAATAGGGGTCATGGCCTTCAGCTTTTCAAGGGTCATGCCGCCTTCAGCGCCATCACCCTTTTCAGCGGATTTGGCCCCCTTGAACTTGGTGCCGGTGGACTTCTCAAAAAGAAAAGCCGTGTCCTTGCCTTCCACCAGCTTCTTGACTTCATCATCAAGGCCCTTGACGGTTCCATCCTCCGCCAATTCAGCCTTACCGATGAAATCAACCAACAGCGCCTTAACAGCGGTGTTGTTTTTGGCCTTTGCACCGGTCAGGGCCAGTTCAACCGCATTGCTGATTTTCAGGTTCTTCAGTTCAGCGGCGTGATCCGTGTCCTTCTTCTTGTTATCGGCCTGAAGCTGTGTGATCTGATCCTGAAGGGCCTTGGTGTCACCAGAAGCCTTCTTCAGCGTTTCAAGCTGGGTGTCACGCTCTTTGATGGTGTTCTTGGCGGTGGTCAGTTCGGTGTTGACCTCATTGAACCGGGCCTTGGTGACGAAGGAACCGTTCAAGCCCTCCATAACCTTTGTGGCCTGTTCTTCAGTCAGGCCCCATTCCAACAGCTTTTCTTTAGTCATTGTTGTTACCTCCAAAATCCTTTTTTACCGTGGGTTAGGAACCACGATTTTCCCGGTTCTGTTTACCGCCCACCACCGGGAAACGGCGAAAATGGTATGAAAAAACCACCACCGGCCAGAAGGCCGGGGTGGTCAAATCATCAATTAAGTTAATGCGTCAATGATAATGCGATAGCGTTCACGGTTCGGCTTGTAAATGCCCCGTTTGTAATAACTCAAAGACGCTTTGCAAATGTTCGTCAGCTTGGAAAGTTCCGTTACGGAAATGCCCCGTTCATCCATCAGTCTTTGAATCTCCGTGCAATCCACAGGCCCATCCAAGGCCGGGGGCGTGGCGGTCACTTCCGGGATATTAAACCCGGCCTGTTCCAGAAATCCAAGCACATAGGGAAGCCGTTCATTCCGACAGGTAGCGGCCAGTTGTGCCGCCTTCATGTAATCGTCTGTGGTCAATGCTCTTGCTTTCGGGATGATGGAATAACTTCCGGTTTTACGGATTGCGGGAAGAACCTCATGCGTCACCCAATGTTTGAAGCGTTTGGCGCTTTCCAGCTTGCTTCCGAAGATCAGGGCATACAAACCGGATTCGTTGATGATGGTCATTTGCTGCTTCCCTGAAGGTGTTTCCATTTCGGAAACGCCTTTATCTTCCGGGTCAACCTTCTTGCTGACTGCCGCCCGTGGCGATTCATACCCCAAGGCAACCGCCACATCCTTACCCACGAACCACGGTTCTTCCTCAATGGTCACGGTTCGCACCTGTCCAAATTCGGGGTTGGTGAATACCTGAAGTTCATTCATGCCTTCTTCACCGCCTTCTGTCCACGGGCAAAGCCCAGCTTGAACACCACGGCAATCAGCTTGAAAGTGTCATGATGATATGCGTCATAGAGTTCATCCAGTTCATTCCTGCGAAGGTCATACTTACCGGGGTGTACGCCTTCAATGCTCCTGATCAATTTTTCCATGTTAAACCTCCATCAATTTTCACTTGATAGAAGTTCCCAACTGTGATAGAATGGATTTATCCAGTTGGGAAACCTCTGGTTTTAGAAACAGTCGCTTACTTGTTCAGGGTGGAGCGGCTGTTTCACTTTTCTTGTGCCAAAAGTAAATCAATCCCTTGCCGAATAGCTTCTGCCCGTGTAATATCATGCTTGGCGCAATATTCATCAAGGCGTTTTGTTGCTTCATCGTCCAATCGAACTTTCACATCATTCCTTTTGGGATTGTTCGCTTTCGGCCTTCCGGTTCGTGGAGACATCGTATCACCTCACTTTTTGAGTTCCACAAACTTATTATAATAATTGGAACTCAAAAAGTCAAGAGGTTTTTGGAAAAATTTTAGGCATAGAAGAAGGGAACAGGTGAAAACCTGTTCCCTTGAAGATTGGACTTTGGCCGGAGCGTCACTCCCGGCATCTCTTTTGCCCACTACCAAAAGGCGTGTGGCGTATGGGAACGCTTTTTCCACCTCAAAGCCCGTTCTTATCCTATCTAAAGTATAGCAGTATTATTCCCGCTTGTAAAGGATTTTCTTGTTCTTCACATTCTTCTTCCATGTGGTTTCACCAATTTGCCAGAAGGACAAGATGGAGTTTCGATATTCAGCGGGGTCACTCTCTACCTTTACCCGTAGAATCACTTTGAACTTTTCGCCATTTTCTTCAATTTCTTTCAGAATCACACCGGTATTAGGCTTGTTCGCTTCCAAGATGTAATCCGGGTTTGCCAGAATATCCGCAATATACTTAACGAACTGTTCGTAATCTCCGGGGTGGCGTTCTTCAATATGCTGAATCCGTTCCGGGGTGATAATCACTTCATCGGTGGCAATTTCATCCGTAATGCAACGGTATTTTTCTATATCAATGCGCCCTACCGTCTGCACATTGGAACCCTCACTTTTTACCACCGAAACTGTATTTTTAATTATTCTCCCGATATTTGCGACGGTCAAATCATCCTTAGAACTGTTGTCCACAAAAGTTTTCTTCCATTCAGAATAACTCATATTACCGGGAACATAGTAAACTTTTCCATCCTGATCCCTTGCGGCTCTTTCACCCATATATTTTTCATCAATGGCGGGAACCGTAGTTCCTCGGCAATGTGGATGAAACGGGGGAACGGTAACACCCGGTTGAAACTCCGACATGGGAACCACTTTTCGATCCATACTTGCACAAAATGCACAGGTGATGGAATCCAGCGTTTCCAAAATCTCCACATTCTTAACGCCCAATTCATTATAGGTCTCTTTTGCGGCAAGGGCGTTGAAATAGCTTGTTTCCGTATTTACAAGTCGTGCGGCTTGGTACCGGGAAACTTTGAACTTCTTCTGAATGGCATCGGTGATTTTTTGGGGGCTGTCACCACGAAGAAGGCCCTGAACCAATTCTTTTTGAAGGCTGTCAACCAATTCTTGTTTCTTGAACCAAATACGGTCACTAAAGGTTCGCCCGTCCGTTGTCCAAGGCTTTGAAAGCAAGGTTTCAAGTTTCTTCTGATCCAGCCCGGTAATATCCCAACCAAGGCCCACACCCTTCTGAACCTCAAAAGCCGTGTGGGTGTAGCCATTGCCCACAACCTTCTTCAACAGGGCATCCAGACTATCAACCTGATTGCCGTACAGCAATTCAAGCTGTTGCTGAATACCTGTCTGAACAGCTTCAAGGCGGGAAATGTGGAACCGGGCGGACGCATTTTCCAGCTTCTTCAGCCATGCCGCATCCAACCCGGCCTGTTCACCGATCTTGATATACTGTTCAACGCTCCAATGAAATTCTTCAAGCTGTCCAGCGGTTAGCCATTTCCGGGCATCGGTCAGGCTGATTTGGTTGTTCACCGCAAAACGGGCATACCAGCTTTCAATTTCCTTCTGAACGGAACGCTGTGCATCCAGATACAGTTCTTCCATGTCCTGAATGGTCTTTTGGGCTTCTCTGTGGGCGCTGTCCTCCAAGATGGAAAACCGCCCACGCCAATAATCCGCATTTCTCATGGGCCGTTCCTCCAATCCTGAAAAATGGTGCTGAAGGTGGGATTTGAACCCACACGCCTTGCGGCAACGGATTTTGAATCCGCCGTGTCTGCCTATTCCATCCACTTCAGCATAGAAGGCCACGCTGTTTCTTCATAGGGGCTTGCGCCTTGCTGAATTTTGGTTCCTTCCTTTGTGGCCATGGTAGCCCGTGCCGGGATCGAACCGGCGTTACCGCCGTGAAAGGGCGGTGTCTTAACCACTTGACTAACGGGCCATGATGGGCCGGGGAAGGGAATTTCACCCTTTGGCGGGTAGGAGTAATAGCACCCCGCCACACTCAAGGTTTGCCCCGGCATATATTGTGAAACGGCGGGGGTTATTCACCCTCGCCATTGTCACCTTTGTTCTGGTTGCCGGTCTGGAAGGCCCCGGCGTATTCCTGTGCTTGTTCCATTGCTTCATCCTTTTCCTTACGCAACCGGGCCAGCTCCACTTCAACATCCGTAACCCACGGGTGCTGTTCCACAATGGTTTCCGTGGACAGAATACCAACGGACTTGGAACAGTTTTCAATGGATTCCGTTTCATTGATTAGAATGTCACGGTTGAACACGATCTGAAGTTCAGCGCCTTCATAATCGCCCAAGCCCCTGTTGCTGAAATCCTGATTGATGAACCACAACAGTTCTTCAAAGGCCGCTTGGAACTCGGTTTCCATGCCGTTTGCGTCAAGGTCAATGTCAGAATACATGGATTGAATGTTCATTTGATTGGGGTTGCCACTCAAACGATCATCCTTGGCATCATAGCCACGGGCATTTTCAATCAAGGACTTCTTCAGAAGTTCCAAAATGCCCTTGTAGTTCTCTGCATTGATTTCAACCTGAAGGGTTTCAACCCCGCCATCCTCACGAACCTTCACGGCTCCATAGGTGGAAAGGTTGTGGCGGAACTCACCAAGATTTTCACCATCATAGTTCTTCAGAACCAGAATGGTGTTCCGTGCGTCCTCTTGCATATTGTTTTCAAAGTCGGAAATCATGGTGTTGATTCCGTCCTGAAGGGTTTTCACGCGGCGGATCAGGGGGATTTCCTGTTTGTTATACTTGAAGGGAACCAGCGGAATCCTTGTCCAGTTGAACCCCTTGGGTTCTTGGCCTTCTTCCTCAACCATGAAATAGTTTTCGTGTTCACCGGCTTCCACATCGGCAATCAGCATATCATTCTGATAGATATACCGGTAAATGCCATCGGCTTTGAAGATTTCCACCTTCTCCACCTTTTCCTTCTGGTAGCCGTTCCACACTTCTTGGGTGTAGTAACGAATCGCACAATCAAGGATGGTGTGATCATCGTCAGCCCAAAAAGGAAGAATGTCATAGGCCGGGAAATGCTTGAAGGTCAATTCACCAGCTTCATTGTAGTAAGGATAAAGCCAGCCAAGGCCACCGTTCAGGGCATCTTCACAAACATATTTCAGAAGCCGGTAAAACCGTTTGTTGAAAACCTTGCCCAAAGCATCCGTGTAACCCTTATCCTGACAGTTCAGGGTGAAGGGCTTGCCCACAAGGTAGTTGGTTTTCTGATCCACCATCAGGGCATATTGGTTATCAATCAGGCGGTTGTTCGGAAGGTTCGTCACCACCTGAAGTTGACCGTTTTCACCAATGATTGTGCGCTGACGCTGAAGAATGTCATGCTGTCCTTCATAGTACAGATCACCCATAACCTGATCCTTGCGGCGCTGACTATTCTTCCATTCCTTGATTTCAGCGGCGAAGAACTGATTTTCAGTCATGCCGGTTCGCCCACCCTGAAGGATCAGGCGGTTGATACGCTCCATAGCGTTATCCAGAAACATATTCACTTACCGCCTTTCTTCATTGCTTAATAAACGCAAACACACGGAAACCGTGCGTTTTTCGTGTGTTTTGTTACTATCATGTTGTTAGTCGAAGCTGAAGGCGGGGCCAACCAACATATCTTCCAGCCCGTAACGCATAGCGTCCATAAGGTGGTTGAAATCATCAATGGGAACATTGATCTTGGCCCCGAACTTATCTTCTGCCCATGTGTAGTTTGAAATCTCTGTGATGAAGTTCACGCATCGGGGATGAACAATGATGGTGTAACCCTGAATGTACTGGATTCCGTTGTTCACGCTGTCCTTGCCCTTCCGGGCGGCTCTGATACGATGAAGGCCAGCATCCCGCAATTCATCAATGCTCTTGGGTTCGGCACAATCGGCCTTGATCCGTTCCTTGCCGTAACCCATGCCGGTGATCCGGTCACAGATTGCCCGGTTCGTCAGGGCCTTTTCATACAGTTCATCAAAAACCCAAATGGTTCTTTCCTTCTCACTCACCAGCCCACAGAATAGGGCCGTGGGATCGTTGGTATAACCGAAGTCAAGGCCGAAAGCGCTTTTCACATCAGGCTTCTTGGAAATAGCCAGATAATCAAAGGCTTCTTCCCGCCAATTATCGAAAATTAGGCCATCCACAATGCCCCAACCCCCAAGGCCAGCCACCTTGTAGCGGCGGGGGTTGTTTTCCTTCATGGTGTTAAACACCTTCAAATCCGCCGTGTCCAGCCATTCATTACACAGGTAATTGGTGGTTGTGGCGTAAATCTGCCCATCCGGACTGATCCAGCTATCATGGAACTTGTATGTGGGGTTCCCTTGGGCATCCTTGCCGGTGATCTCCCCGAAGAAGCGTTTCCTGATCCAATGCTTTTCGTTCCACGGGTTGAATGTCAGCGTGATTTGCTTGAACAGGCCGGTTTCTTCCGGGATAGCACCACGGATGGATTCATCCAGCATATCAAAATCAGCTTCATTCATGATTTCGTATGCTTCTTCAATCCAGCACCAGCACAAAAACCCTATTTCAACCGTAATTGAAGTGACCTTCAGGGGATCATCAAGGCCCCGGAAGTAAATCTTCTGACCGGTGGGAAGGTAAGTCATTTCAAGGGGGCTTTCCTTGATTTCCCAATAGGCTGAAACCCCAAGGCGGTTGATTGCCCATTTCAGTTCGGTGAAACAGGAATCTTTCAAGGTTCTGAACACCTTGCGAACCACAAGGGTATTGGCTTCCGGGTATTGCATCATCCGTTTGATGATGTTCAGGGCCGTTGTCTTGGATTTCTTGGAAGCACGGCTTCCCTTACACACCCGGTAACGGCCTTTGAAGTTCCAGAAGGTTCCGTAACCCTTGCCAACCACTTCAGGAAGGTGAACCCGCTTGGCCTGTGGGCTAATCTTCAAGTTGATCATCCCCCGTGATAATCACCGGAATGGCCCCTTCCACACCTACCTTGTCCGTGAACATACCATAACGCTTGCCGATCAGTTCAGCGGCCTTCAGTCTTTCCTTAGCTCCAACCTCTTTCTGCGTCAACTCTTGGCAACCGTCACCGCACAGGATCGGGATTTCTTCAGTATGTTCACCCCGCATTACCGAAGTCAGGTATTTCATGACTTCTTCAGCATCAGCGATCTTGGCCGAATGAAGTTTTTCAAGTTCGGTTTCGATGTACGCTTTCAAGTCAGGTTTTGCAAGGTTTTCAGAACCCGTCTGTTTTGCGGTCTTGGGCGAATACCCCGCCTTGATTGCCGCATCCGTAGCGTTGCCGCTGATCAGGTATTCATCACAGAACTTCCGCTGTCTTGGTGTCATAGGTATTCACCCCTTTCCTAAAAAAGTGAAATGCACCCCTACAAGGGGTGCATTTTTACACTATTATTTTCGCACGCTTGATACTGTAAAATCCTACACACTTTTCACAAGAATAGGATTTTACACTACTGTTCAAGCGATAATAAAAGGTTAGGGTTCTTTTCAGAAAAAGAAATCAGGGCCTTCCCGTGAATCTTATAAACCTGTGAAATTGAAAAGTTAAGGTCAAAGGCAATATCAAGCCATTTCTTTCCGTCAATGTATCGGGCAATCAGAACATTTTGCTGATCGAAGTCAGGAAGGATCTGAATTGCCTTCAGGGTGGTGTTCTTCAGGTCAACAAGTTCATCAATCCGGGCGTTGATGGTTCTTTCAAGTTCATCAATCTTGCAGATCGTTTCTTCAAGGCTGTTCTTGGGGCCTGAAGTTTGAACCTTGTCTTGCTTCAGTTTACACCCGATGGAAGTCAACCGGGAACGCTCTGTTGCAACCGTGTTCAAAAGCCTATTGATCAAGGCATCAAGGCGGCTGATCTGATTCAGAAAATCCTTGGCCTGTTGGGAAAGGTCTTTGTCATTCACTATGTAACACATCCTTTCTGCGGTAATCTGTTCCGTTTCAGGGTACATCTGTACCGTTGACAAATGCCGAAAAATCAAGGGTTTTCAAGGGTTCGGAACAGATGGTACAGATAAAATGGCAATTTGCTTATATACACATATCTTATATATTTTTTCTTATATAAGAAGAAAGTATATTCACATCTGTACCATCTGTTCCATGCTATTAAAAACAGGAAAAAAATCTTGAAAATCAAGGGGGTTCAGAACGGAACAGATGTATTGAAAATATCTGTTCCATATCTGTTCCACACGCTGTTCCAACTCCTACTGAAGAAGCACCTGTTCAAACCAGTCAAGTTCCCTCCCAAATATCATCTATTTCACTCAAAGGAATTTCAGGATATTCGATTTCCGAACATCTAAATTGCATATCAAACTTGATTTCTCCTAATTTGTGCAAAAC
>ENA-OYYO01000161-OYYO01000161.1-human-gut-metagenome-genome-assembly--contig:-NODE-161-length-16088-cov-4.478700_pt1 | contig 16088 bp, 10 predicted proteins | sample MGYA00243250_ERZ653451 | MGnify/ENA primary metagenome ERZ653451 (study PRJEB26926, sample SAMN06165176) | human gut metagenome | biome: ENVO:00009003; feature: ENVO:2100002; material: ENVO:00002003... | reverse complement strand
CCTCTTAATCAGACTATATGGATTTTATTCTTCTACAAGTGATTCCAGTTCCGTCAGAAAATCTGTCAGAGCTGTCAGTGTATTTCCAGCTCCCTCCGGAGTGAAAATAAATTTGGGTTCCTGTTCATTCTTAAATTGCAGCCCTCTTCTATATTTCTGCATCAGTACAGGAATACCTGCAGGATTCAGTTTGGCCCGTTCATACAATGTAATCTTCATATCCCCAGCGATCTGTTTGATCTCCACCACATAACATCGGTGTGCCTGTGCTTTCATTCTGGCGATCACAAGAAGATTCAGAACTGCTTTTGGCATTTCACCGAAGCGATCCAGCAATTCTTCCAGCATATCATCATAATCCTGCTGTGTCTCAATTCCGGCAATCCTCTTATAAATATCCAGTTTCTGATACTCATTGCTGATATAAGAATCCGGTATAAATGCATCCATATTCAGATCGATCGTTGTCTCAAAATCTTCCATTGTATGGATACCCTTTGCCTCCTTGACTGCCTCACTGAGCATCTTGCAGTAAAGGTCATACCCTACTGCATTCATATGCCCATGCTGTTCTGCTCCCAGAAGATTTCCGGCGCCTCTGAGTTCCAGATCACGCATTGCAATCTTGAATCCACTTCCCAGATCTGTATATTCTCGAATCGCAGAAAGTCTTTTTTCTGCAGTCTCTTTCAACATCGTATTCCTGCGATACATAAGGAATGCATAAGCAGTCCGATTTGAACGTCCGATTCTTCCACGAAGCTGATACAGCTGTGAAAGTCCATATCGGTCAGAATCATGAATGATCATCGTATTGACATTGGAAATATCCAGTCCGGTCTCAATGATCGTTGTAGAAACCAGTACATCTATATCTCCGTTAATAAATGCATACATGACTGCTTCCAGCTCTCGCTCACTCATCTGTCCATGGGCAAAATCCACTCTCGCATCCGGCAGAAGCTTCGCGATCCTTGCCGTCACATCTGCAATATCATTCACGCGGTTATAAACATAATAAACCTGACCGCCTCTTCGAAGCTCACGGTTGATCGCCTCTCTTACCGTTTCCTCATCATACTCCATAACATATGTCTGAATCGGAACACGATCCATCGGAGGCTCTTCCAGGACACTCATGTCGCGGATACCGATCATACTCATATGGAGTGTTCGCGGAATCGGTGTTGCCGTTAACGTCAGTACATCAATATCTTTTTTCAGCTGTTTGATCTTTTCTTTATGAACCACACCAAAACGCTGTTCTTCATCGATGATAAGAAGTCCCAGATTTTTATATTCCACATCCTTCGAAAGTACTCTGTGTGTACCGACTACGATATCCACCTGACCTTTTTTCAGATCTGCGATCGTCTTTTTCTGCTGCGCAGCCGTACGGAACCGGCAAAGAAGATCTACTCTCACCGGAAACTCTTTCATTCGCTGAATAAAGGTGTTATAAACCTGCTGTGCAAGAATCGTGGTCGGTACAAGATAAACAACCTGGCGGCTTTCCTGAACTGCTTTAAACGCAGCTCGCAGCGCAACCTCTGTCTTGCCATATCCGACATCCCCACACACAAGACGGTCCATAATCTTGGTGCTCTCCATATCTTTCTTAGTATCTTCGATCGCAGCCAGCTGATCTTCTGTTTCCTCATACGGAAACATCTCTTCAAACTCTCGCTGCCAGACGGTATCTGGTCCACAGACATAACCTTCTTTTTCCTGGCGGACTGCATAAAGCTCCACAAGTTCCCTTGCAATATTCTGCACGGCACCGCGGACTCTGGATTTCGTCTTTTTCCATTCCTGCCCACCAAGCCGATTCAGTTTCGGCGGTTTTGCTGTTTCTGCCCCGGAATATTTCTGCAGTGCATCCAGCTGTGTTGCAAGAATATACAGATTACTTCCATTACGATATTCGATTTTGATATAATCCTTTGCAACTTTATCTACTGCAACTTTCTCAATACCTTTGTAAATGCCGAGTCCATGCTTTTCATGCACTACATAGTCTCCAATGGAAAGTTCCGAAAAGTCCTGGATTCTCTTTCCATTGTATTCTTTTTTCTTTTTACGCTTTTTCTGCTCTTTTCCAAAGATATCTGTCTCTGTGATGACTGCAAATTTAACCAGCGGATATTCAAATCCCCTCCGTGCATGGCCATACGCCACCATGATCTCTCCCGGCTGCAGAATACGATCAGAATCCTGTCCGTAGAATGCGTTCAGACCTTCTTCCTGAAGATCTTTTGCCAGACGTTCTGCACGGGTTCTGGAACCGGACAGCAAAACGATCTTATATCCTTCTTTTTTGTACTGTTTCAGATCCTTTACCAACAGTTCAAAACTACTTTGATAAGAGCTCATAGATTTTACTGTGATATTAAACTGACCTGAAATTTTCCAGTTAGATTTCTTCGGATCCAGCAAAGACATGGCAACACAATTTCTGTCATTTATCTTATGACACAATTCCTCCCATGTACACATCCAGTCACCGGAAAGACTGATCTCGCCCTTTTCCTTTCGATTCTCACAACTTTGCTGGAATTCCTCCTGCACAGCTTTTGCATTTTCCTCCAGATGATTAAGTTCATCCAAAAAAAACAGAGTTTCAGTTTCTTTAAAATAATCGAGAAATGAGACACCATTTTTCTCCATTGGCTGTTCTGCTGCAGGATAAATTGTAACATCATCCAGGTTTTCAAGAGAACGCTGGCTCTGTGCATCAAAACTGCGGATCGAATCAATTTCATCTCCCCACAGTTCAATACGCCAGGGATTTTCTTCTGTCAGAGAATAAATATCAATGATTCCTCCACGGATGGAAAACTGTCCTGGCATCTCTACCTGTCCAACGCGTTCATACCCCATATGGACAAGCGCAGCTGTCAGTTTATCCATATCCAGAGTGCTGTCATTGCGAAAATGAATCAGTTGTTTTTCTATTTTTTCCAGAGGTGCAAGATAGTCCATACAGCCATCAATACTGGTAACGACCGTAATCTCATCCTCACGTTCCAGAAGAGCGCGAATCACCTGCATTCGCTGACGAATCAGCAGATTCCCATGTATATCTGCCTGAAAAAAAAGAAGATCCTTTGCCGGATAGTAATAAACACGTTTATCATAAAAACGATAATCTTCATACAGTTCTTTCGCAGATTTTTCATCTGCGGCAATTACCAGATGACATGGAAAAAGCCCGGAAAGCCCATACATAAGATGAGCTTTCTGGGACTCCATACAACCACTGATCTCCAGAATTCCACGATTCTTTTTTGCCTGTTTTTGTATTTCTTCCATCTCTGCAAGATTCTGCAGAGGCTGCAAAAATGTCTTCATACATTCTCCATTTTCTTGTTGAACTGGTTCATGGCCGCATCCACACTGTCAGCCAGGATCATCTCTACAGCTTTGCAGGCTCTCTCCTGCGCCTCTTCCACAAGCTTACGTTCATTGCTTCCGAATCTGCCAAGTACATGATCTGCCAGATCCCATCCTTTTGGTTTGGCTCCGACACCAACCTTGATACGAACAAACGTCTGTGTGCCAAGCTGCTGAATGATATGCTTGATTCCATTGTGCCCACCGGCACTGCCTTTCTTACGGATACGAAGCTGTCCCGGTTCCAGATCAATATCGTCATAAATAACGATCATCTCTGTCTCCGGATCGATTTTGAAGTAGTTTGCCATATCCCGGACAGGACCACCACTGAGATTCATATAAGAAAGCGGCTTCATCAGAATGACAGGTTGTCCTTCGATTCTTCCCTTTCCGTACATGGCATTGAATTTCACGCCAGACTGTGGAACATTATATTCCTCCACAAGCTTATCAATCACATCAAATCCCATATTATGGCGTGTGGCTTCATACTGCCTTCCGGGATTTCCCAAACCTACGATCAGATACATCAGAATTTCCTCGCTGTATTAATTAAAATAAACCATTTCGTCTTCCAGTGGATCACACTGCTCTACATGCTCCGCATCAAGTACGATACCTTCTTCACCCTGGTATTCGTTACGTTTCTCAATGCCGACTTTGGCTGTAATTTCTACCCATTCTCCCGGCGTCAGTTTCGGCGCATATGCGCTCTTACATACATAACCAAGAAATGTAGTATCATCTGCACAGCAAGTCATGGCTGTACGTCCCGGAACAAAGAATTTACTTCCCATTCCGCGAGGTTTCATGACTCTTGCTTTAAACTTGACTGTTTTGCCTTCATAATTTTCCGGATGATCCATTGCATCCACAAACCAGATGCCATAATCTTCCGGAAGAATCTCGATAACCGGCGCATTCATATCAAATGGCATTTCATCCTGGAAAATATCACCCAGCTCGCCTTCTTCATCCTCAAAGATAACTTCTGCTCTCTGATTTGCGACCTTGATTCCACGTCGATAAGTCGGAAGTGGATCTTCCTTTTTGCAACGGTTGAAGATAACCATATCTGTATTTTTTATCATATCCATAAAAATGGATTTCATGTTCGCCATATACATCTGGAAAGTACTTCCATCTACACAGGTAATCTGCTGTTCTACTCCCCAGCCTGTCGGCAGCTGCATTTTTTCAAAATTGCTTACCAGCCACATGCCATTATATTCTATGATAACACGCTCCGGCTGATGAAGAATATCCATGGCAACCAGTCTGTCTGTTGTAAAGTCTTCCTCATTTTCAATTACCTCCACAACAGTATTATTGGCTTCAAGAATTGCCGGATCGTATTCTTCCTCCCCTTCCTCACAGAGGATCAGAAGTGTCTTTCCATCCGTATGGAAATAATCCTGCTGTATGGTAAAACTCAGGAAAGAAGTCTTGCCACTTTCCAGGAAACCGGTCATTAAATAAATCGGTACTTTGATCTCATCCATTGTCTGTATTCTCCTCTATGATTACAGGCCAAAAAGCTCAGCCAGTTTGTCCTCATTCAGTTTAGATCCGATCACGCAGAGACGACCTGTATATTCCGGTGCGCCTTCACGGATTTCTGTTTCTTCCGGAACCATATCAAAATAAATCCATGTTCCATCTTCTGCCGGAAGCATTCCTTTTGCACGGAGAATGATTCCATATTCATCAGATGCAGAAAGAGCTTCCAGCATCTTCTCAAGATTTTCTTTTGTATATTTCTTAATTGTCTCACGGCCCCAGCTTGTAAATACCTCATCTGCATGATGATGGTGATGATCATGATGATCATGTCCGCATCCGCATTCATGATCATGGTCGTGATGATGATGCTCATGTTCTTCATGATCGTGGTCATGTCCGCATCCACATTCTTCATCATGGTCATGATGATGATGTTCGCCATGTTCATGCACATGTCCGCATTCCGGGCATACTTCCTCTTCTTCCATCAGTTCATCTGCCAGAGATACCGGATGCTCCATAACCTCCAGAAGTTTTTTACCTTCCAGTTTCTCAATTGGTGTTGTGATGATCGCTGCTTTGGAGTTAATCTCACGAAGCAGTTCCAGTGATGCCTGTGCTTTTGCTTCGTCAACAATATCTGTACGGCTCATGATGATCGCTCCGGCATATTCAACCTGATTGTTGAAAAATTCACCGAAATTTCTCATATACATTTTGCATTTCTTTGCATCAACAACAGTAGTGTAACTGTTCAGAACCAGTCCTGTTTCTCCCTCTACGCCCTGTACTGCTTTAATGACATCAGATAATTTGCCGACACCAGATGGCTCGATCAGGATTCTGTCCGGGTGATATTTGCTGATAACTTCTTTCAAAGATGCACCAAAATCACCAACCAGTGAGCAGCAGATACATCCTGAGTTCATTTCACGGATCTGGATTCCGGCTTCTTTCAGAAATCCTCCATCAATGCCGATCTCACCAAATTCATTTTCAATCAGTACGACCTGCTCCCCCTGAAAGGCATCTTTCAGAAGTTTCTTGATCAGTGTTGTTTTACCGGCTCCAAGGAAACCGGAGATAATGTCAATTTTAGTTTTTTCCATGATTGCATTTCCTCTCTTTCTGCCCATGGGCAAAATGATTGCTAAATTACTTTATATTATTTGTTTTATATCACTAACTTATAACGCAATTTGACCAGGAGGCATAAAATACCCCCTGGTTACTATCCCTTTATATGGGTAATGGGGACATGAACCAGTCACGTCCCCACTCTATACTCTCTAAAATCAACCGTTGATCATGAAGCTAAGAAGTTTGTCGATATCTTCTTTCTCATATGCTACGATCTCAAGTTCCGGAATTTCTCCGCCGGAGAAGATGTTTGCAAGAGATACATACTGGGACAGTTTGGATTTGAGGTTCAGTCTGTCACCTTCACCTGTTACCAGTTCAACTTTGCCCTGGCAGCTGTCTACTACTTCGAAAAATTTCTCGATGTCTTTAATATTAGATACTTTCATTGTAAATCTCCTTTCAAAATCTTTTTTTTATGTTCAACTTACTGCATTTCATGTAAATACTGAGTTTCCAAATGATTTTCCTCAGTCGCGTTCAGTATAACCTATATTTTCTTAAATTGCAACGATTTTATTTGTTAAATTTATATAATTATCGATGCGCAAAATTGGTTAATTCTCACAATGAAATTATCAATAAGTAAACACCGCAACACCATATCCTGGCAGTGGATAGTCAAACGAAAACTCTCTGTGGTCACATTCCTGTACTTCTGCTTTAAATACCTCCGGTTTCTCCAAAAGTCCATGTTCATTCATGATCAGTTTATACTGTTTTTTCTTTGGAACACCGACACGATAATCCGGGCGGTCAACCGGCGTAAAGTTTACAATAAACAGAAGGTTATTTCTCTTTGTAGGAGATTTTCTTACCAGACTGAAAATACTTCTATATGCATCGTCTGCATTGATCCACTCAAATCCGTCAGGATCGTTGTCCCCTGCATACAATGCAGGATACTTTGTATACATATGTAAAAGCGTCTTTACAAACTCCTGAAGATCCTGATGTGGTTTTTCATTCAGAAGATACCAGTCAAGCTCCCTCTCCTCACTCCATTCACGTAGCTGTCCAAATTCCTGTCCCATAAACAGAAGTTTTTTGCCTGGATGGAACAGCATAAATGCATACGCAGCTTTCAAATTACGAATCTTTTCTTCCGGATAGCCTGGCATCTTATTAACCATAGAACATTTCAAATGTACGACTTCATCATGCGAGATGACAAGGACATATTTTTCACTGTATGCATAAGTCATAGAAAATGTCATCTTATTGTGATTGTCCTTACGGAAATATGGATCCAATTTCATGTATTCAAGAAAATCATTCATCCATCCCATATTCCATTTCAAAGAGAATCCAAGTCCTCCATCTTCAGCTTTTCCGGTAACCTGTGGCCATGCGGTAGATTCTTCTGCTATCATGACCGTTCCATGATTTCTTCCAAGTACAACGGTATTCAAATGTTTGAAAAACTCAATTGCTTCAAGGTTTTTGTTATCACCATATTTATTAGCAACCCACTCGCCATCCTTCTTTCCATAATCCAGATAAAGCATAGATGCTACTGCATCAACACGAAGTCCGTCTACATGACACTCTTCAATCCAGTAGAGTGCATTGGCAATCAGGAAGTTTTTGACCTCCGGACGGCCATAGTTATAAATCTTGGTTCCCCAATCCGGATGTTCTCCCTGTCTCGGATCTTCATGTTCATATACTGCTGTACCGTCAAAATTTGCGAGGCCTTGTGCATCTTTCGGAAAATGTGCCGGTACCCAGTCCAGAATAACTCCAATCTTATTACGGTGCAGATAATCGATCATATACTTGAAATCCTGAACAGAACCATAACGGGAGGTTGGTGCATAATATCCTGTGACCTGATATCCCCATGAGCCATCAAACGGATGCTCGGCAATTCCCATAAGTTCTACATGTGTATAACCCATTTTCTTTACATAGGCAGCAAGTTCATGTGCCAGTTCACGGTAATTATAAAATCCCGGATCATCTTCATCTTTTGCTTCATGTTTCTTCCAGGAACCGGGGTGTACCTCATAAATGGCCATAGGATCTCTGATTTCATCAAATTCCGGACGTCTTTTCATCCAGGTAGTATCTTTCCATTTATAATCAGAAATGTCCGCAATTCTGGATGCAGTGCCAGGTCTCAGTTCTGCTTCATTGCCATATGGATCAGCTTTGTATAATTCTTCACCATGATAGCCGATAATATAGAATTTATAGAGATCTCCAACCTTTGCTCCGGGTATAAATGTCTCATATACCCCAATTGGTCCGACTTTCTTCATTGGATTTGCCTGTGTATTCCAGTTATTAAACTCTCCAACAACAGAAACTGATCTGGCATTTGGTGCCCACACAGCAAAATATACACCTTTCTTACGCCTCTGTATCGTCGGATGGGCTCCTAATTTCCTGTAAATGTCATAATGGGTTCCCTGTCCGAACAGATACTGATCCAGCTCTGTAAACTGCAACTTCTCTCCCATTCAAACGTACCTCCCTTAACAGCTATTTTATTCTGGCACTCTTTACAACTCTGCGCCTCCCATCAGCATTATGCACATTTATCATGCTGATATTTTGCATTTTTATAGACATATTATACCAATCCATAATGTTCCCGTCAATTAAAATAAGAAATTACAAGTACACAAAAAGAGGACTTGTCCGATTGCGCTTTCGAACTTGTCCTCTTTTGTGGATTCTTATTTTATATAGAATTAATATCCTGTATCATACCCATCTCCGGAGTCCTCATCTGCATAATCACTTCCGTCTCCGGAACTGTCATCATAAGATCCATCGTCTGAGCTGTTATCTCCGGAACTGTCATCTGATGAACTTCCATCCCCGGAAGAGTCATCGCCTCCTGAGCTGTCATCTCCGGAAGAACTGTCGGAACTCTCATCACTTCCATCACTGACATCACTGCTGTCCGAAGATCCTGTATCACTTACATCAGAACTATCTGTTGAGCCGTCATCTGAGGTAGTACCATCTGATACCGCTGTACCATCACTGCTTCCGTCAGAAGAACCACTGTTATATCCTGCAACGATACCCTTCTGAAGTGAACTGTCCCAGAAATCAGAATAGTTTGCATTCTGTAAAGTAACTCCCTTGGCTGCTGCAAGCTCACTGACTGTCATCAGTTTATAGCCTTTGGCTACCAGTTCCGGGATCATCTTGATTGCTGCCTGTACAGATGGCTCATGAATATCATGCATAAGAATGATAGAACCGTCTGTAAGATCCCCATTCATAACAGCATCATAGTCCTTGTTGACATCAAGATAGCTCCAGTCCAGAGAGTCCAGTGACCATGTAAAGAATGGCTTATTGACTGTAGAAATGATATCATCACTCCAGTTTCCATATGGTGCTCTGGCGACACTTGCCTTCTGTCCACATGCCTTCTCCAAAGCTGCATCTGTATCTGAAAACTCTTTGGCAACTGCATCCATATCAAGATCATACAGATTCAGATGATCCCAGGAATGAGATCCGACCTCACATCCAATGTCCACCATTCGCTGAACTTCTGACTCCCAGCTGCCTACATTCTGACCTAACATAAAGAAAGTAGCATGTGCATTGTTCTGTTCCAGACAGTCCAGAAGTTCATTGGTATACTCTCCCGGGCCATCATCAAAGGTAAATGCAATTCTGGTCTTGTGCTGACTTGGATCATAAGTACCGTCATCATTGAAATAGTAATCATCAAATCCAACGCTCACCCATCCGGTCTGTGCATAACCATTGTCTCCAAAATAATATGTAGAACCATTTATTTCCTGCAGGCCGCCTGCATAATATGTACCATCCGCGTTCTGATACCATTTGCCGTTCTCATCCTCATGCCAGCCAGCAGTCAGCTGAGAAGCCTTTGTCAGATCACTCGCACCCTTCAGCGGTTTACGGATTGCTGCATTTGTGTCTTTTTCTATCTGTGTCTCAGTTCCTGAATCTCCTGTATTGGTATTCGCATTCGTATCTGTTTCTGCCTGTACCTGTGCCGGTTTATCTGTATTTTTCCCTCCGACCCGATTAATGACCGGAAGAATAATTCCCCGTATTACAAATATGAATACGAGTATCACAGCCACAACATACGCGCCTTTTTTCATCATCTGACGACGTCTTATCTGCTGTTGCTTTTTGCGCATTCGTTCACGCAATACCCTTTTATCCATCTACTCCACCTGCTGTATTTTCTATAACTTTTTTGTCTATTTATTATCATAACGCATTTAATTCTGAAATACAATCACAATTCCTGAACTAAATCAAGTTATTCTGTGAATGATGATCCAATACTTCAGCAGGTATATCAGATAACTCTTTTTAATTCAAAATTCTCTGTTAACAGAAGAATATCTGCCTCTTTACCTGTATGAACAGACCCTGTTCTGTCATAAATCCCAATACTTCTTGCCGGATTTCTCGTGGCTGCAAAAATTGCCTGGTCTACAGGCACACCAAATTCTATTGCCTTGCACATACAGCCAAATAAATTTGTCGCAGATCCTGCAAGTGTTCCGTCTTTCAGCACTGCCTTGCGGTCCTTCACAGTTACTTCCTGTCCGCCAAGCTCATATGTACCGTTTTTCATCCCTGTTGCACGCATGGAATCACTGATCAAAATGACTCTTTCCGGTCCGAACATTCTGAATGTCGCTCTGATTACAGCCGGATGAATATGATAGCCATCACAGATCAGTTCAACCATACATTCCGGATCATCCGAAGCCGCTCCGATCAGTCCCGGTTCTCTGTGGGCCAACGGCTGCATCGCATTATAAAGATGCGTTACATGATGTGCCCCCAGTGCCATTGCTTCTGACGCACATTCATAATCTGCTGCAGTATGTCCCAGAGATATCTGTACTTCGTCCTTCATTTCCCGTATGAAGTCCATAGCTCCTTTTACATTCGGTGCCAGTGTTACAAGTCGGATTCTTCCACCTGATACTTCATTCAATTCCTTTACAAAATCTGCATCCGGTTCTGTGATCCATTCTTCCACATGTGCGCCCTTCTTAACAGGATCCAGAAACGGTCCTTCCATATTGATACCTGCAACCGTTGCTCCATCGCCGGACTTTTCTGCTTCCCTGATCCCTTTGAAAATCTTCTTAAGCTGTTCCTTCGGAAGTGTCATGGAAGTCGGACAATATGATGTTATTCCACTTTGTCTCTCATATCTCAAGATTTTTTTCAGGCCTTCCGGATCACCGTCAGAAAAATCTTCCCCATATGCTCCATGGCTGTGAATATCCACAAGACCTGGAATGACCATAAGACCCTCGGCATCTATAACTTCCTCTTCAGATGTTTCTTCAAATGCCTCTGTCAGTCTGTGATTTCTGATATAAAGTGTTTCCCTGCAAAAACTTCCATCTTCCTGAAAAACATTTCCATTTTTTATGATCATCCTTCATTTGCCACATCATCTTCCGATGCAGTTTCCTCACTTTCTTCTGCAGTGTCACTGCTCTCTTCCTCTGACGCATTATCTTCTGTAGTGTCTTCTGCAGCATCAACTCCGGTGTCTTCACTTTCCGGATCTGCATCTTCATTTGCCACATCAGCTTCTGTTGCAGAAGTTTCATTTACTGTCGCATTATCCACTATAAAACGTTCCACACGCATCAGTGCCAGTGATTCATTTACTTCCTGTTCACCATAATATGCAACCAGCTGATCAAAACTCTCATAGCCATATTCTGATAACAGCTCGTCTTTTAATGTCTGTATATCGTCATCGTCAAGACTGAGTCCTTCTGCATCCATGATTCCCTGAACAATAAGGTTCTGTTCCACTTTGGATTCTGCATACTGCTGGCAGTCTTCCTCATAATCTTCTTCAGACATTCCCTGAGCCTTAAGGAAATCAGACATTTCCATACCTGCTTCTTTGACATAATTTTCATTGAGTTTTTTGTATGCTTCAACCGCCTTATCCACATCTTCTTCCGGATATTCTTTTACTTCAGAATTTGCGAGTACTTCGCTCCAGGCATTACTGTAAAGATCATAATCTGCTGATTTTGTCTCATTTTCTTCGAGTTCTTTTTTGACGGCTGCACGATACTCGTCAACTGTCTTGTATTCTGTATTGGCAGCTACCCACTCATCATTCAGTTCGGAAGGCCGCGTGAACTTCTGCAGCGTAACTTTAAACACAACCGGTTTACCGGCAACAGATTCTTCATAGTAATCATCCGGGAAAGTCAGATCCAGTTCTTTTGTCTCTCCCTTTTTCATGCCAATGATTCCATCCTCGAATCCATCGATCATTCCGCCCTCGCCAATCACAAGATCATAATCTTCTGCAGAACCCCCATCAAATTCTTTTCCGTCTATCGTTCCGGTAAAATTAATCGTTACCGAATCGCCCTCTTCTACTGTTCCGTCATTTACCTCTGTTCCGTTTTCTTCAAGATTATAATCGATCTCTGCCTGTACATCATCATCCGTTACAGTAACCGATGATCTGTCCAGTGTCAGTCCCTTATATTCTCCAATCGTAACATATTTTGAAACATCAGAAACAGACACCAGTCTGACTGCCGAAGCAGATGTTTTTTTATCTGAGGATGCAGAATCTTTTTTATCCCCTGTATCCTGTGATGTCTCGGTTTTGGTTTCTTTTGTATCAGATCCGCCACATGCTGTAGCAGATAAAGCCATGCACATTACCAACATCGCCGCAACTGTTTTTTTCTTCATAATAAAACTCCTTTCAAATCTGCATATCACATTTCTGGTACCGGTGTCGGTCTGGAAGAATCCCATACCTCAGATACATCAAAAAGATCACTCAGCATATCCGGGTTATAATACATTCTGTAACCATCCAGATTTCTTCTTCCCTGTCGGAAATACTGATCTGTGATCTGTACAAAGTACTGACTGGAATCTACATTACAGAAGTAATCATAGCCTGCATTCTTATAATACTGAAATTTCGGATTATCAGAAGAGTAACCTTCCCAGTCACCAATATCTGCACCAAACGCAAAGATGATCATATCTGTATCTCCAAGGATCGGGGCTACATTTGCTTTCCATTTCTCATCGTCTGTCTTAAGATCCTCAGCAGAACGCTCTGTTGCATTCATATGTCCCCAGGTATGGCTTGCGAATTCCCATCCCTCTGCCTTCATGGCATCTGCCACTTTGGTCGCATCTTTTACATCCTGGTCATAATCGAAATCAGGATGATCTTCCAGGAATTTCTTCTGGTCATCCTGAAGGTTTTCGCCGGTCTTATATGCACTGTCTGTTCTGTATCCCAGTACTCCGTTATAACCGGTCATCGCAAGGATTCCCTTACGTCCATGATAGGAAAAATCCGGATGTTCTTTGATAAAAGAATCCAGAAGCGGTACCAGATCATAATCTCCGACTAAAACATTTCCGTCAGCATCAACATATTCGTTCTTTACCTCTCCATTCTCGTCAAGTACAAGTTTGGATGCACAGCCATCGCCGTCCATATAATGGTAATAGCTGACATCATCCTGCGAAAGGACAAACGGAATCTTACCCTCCGGAACCATGATCTTGCCCCTGCTCATCGTACCGTCTTTATTTACCGTTGCCATATCATGTGGACTTACCAGTACATAGCCCTTGTCATATATGATCTGAATGATCTTATTAAACTCACTGACTGTTGTCATGACCTGATTATAATTTCCGGATTTTGAATCTCCATCAAATGCTCTGGATGTGTCCTCGATCAATGTATGAAAAAATACATGTGTGATTTTTTCAAGAGGATATTCAACCAGTGATTTTTTCGCAATCTGGCATTTTGCAGCAAGATCCATGTAATCTTTATTTTTTGTAAAATCATCCTGCTTTTTCAGCAATTTGATTGCCTCATCATAATTATACTGCTGATACATGATCGTTGCCTGATCAAGCACAGAATCAGAAGTTTCTGTGTCTGCAGATTCTTTTGAATCCTCTGCATCTGCATAAACGTTCTGTATCATTTTAGATCTTATGCCGTCTGTAACCGGCAGATAACCACTTCCCCCTGTCAGTGCTGCTGCAGTAAGTACTGCTGTAAGTATTAATGCTCTTTTTTTCATTCTTTATCCCCTTTTATCAGTTATGCCATTGGCGGCACCGGTGTCGGTCTTACCGGATCAAAAACACTCTTTACATCAAAAAGATCCTCCAGAAGCTCCGGGTGGTAATACATACGGTATCCGTCCAAATTTCTTCTCCCCTGACGGAAATACCGCTCTCTTATCTGTACATAATATTTACTTGAATCTACATTGCAAAAATAATTGTATCCTGCACCTTTTAAATATTCGAATTTATCGCCGTGATAATCCTCCGGTCCACAGAGGTCTGTACCAAACGCAAATATAATGATATCTGTACCTCCGATCAGCGGATCTACATTATCTTTGAATTTCCGGGTATCGGTCTGAAGTGTTTCCAGTCCTATCTGCCCTACATTCTGATGCCCCCAGGTGTGACTTGCAAAAAGCCATCCCTCTGCTTTCATGGCATCTGCGACTTTCTTGGCGCCCTCTCTTTCTTTCGCCAGGCTGAAATCAGGATGTGCATCCAGCCATTCAACCTTATTGGCATCCAGATCATCCGGACGTGTCTCATAGCTCTGGTCTGTACGATATCCTAAAATACCATTATAACCGGTAAGTGCCACAATTCCTTTTGCCCCTCTGTATGAAAAATCCGGATGTTCTTCTACAAAACGGTCGATCAGCGGAACCATATCATAATCTCCGACAGAAACGCTTCCATCATCCTCTACATATTCGTTCCGGATTTTTCCATTCTCATCAACAACCAGCTTCGATGCATATCCATCACCATCCATATAATGATAATAACAGACATCGTCCTGTGAAAGAACAAACGGAATCTTCCCTTCCGGGAGAAGGATCTCTCCTTCTGTTATATTGCCATCAGCATCTGCCTTAGCCATATCATAGATACTGACCATGACATAGCCTTTCTCATACATAGTCTCTGTAATCTTGTTGAATTCATCGATCGTTGTCATAACTTGATTGTAATCAGCTTCTTTATAGTCTCCATCAAATGCTTTAGATGGATCTTTGATCAGTGTATGATAAAAAACATGTGTAACTTCTTCCAGTGGCCAGGACTTACAGGAAGCTTTTATTTCTTCATATTGTTTTACCGCATCCTGCATTTCTGTATTCTTTTTATAGCCACTGTATTTCTGAAGCAGGCTGACTGCCTTGTCATAATCATATTGTACTGCGAGAAGCTTCGCATCTGCCAGAATTTCCTCCGGGGTTCTCTCATCCACTTCCAGATCTGAACGACTCTGTTTCACCGTATCTGTCAAAGTCGGCTCCGATGAGTCCTTTTCTGCTGATTTTTTTGATGAAACCTGACTTTGCCTGCTTTCTCTGGTCACAAAACTGACGATTCCGGTGACTGCACTCACTGCTACCACTACGGTAACAACGGCCATGCTTCCCAATACGATCAGTTTTTTTCTTCGTTCCTGCTTTTTTATGCGATGTTTTCTTGCCTGACGTCTCTCGCGAAGTGCCTTTTCCTGCTCCTCTGACAAACGTTCCATTTCTTTTATTTCATCTGAATACAGTTTATTCTGACTGGTATTTTTATTCCTGTCGTTTTTCTTCTCCATACTAACTCTCCAGACTCTTTGTTCTGTAATTCTTAGTGTACCCACAAATAAATTTATCTTTCAGGTTTTTCTAAAAACCGTAAATTTATTATACCTGTTTCTCTGTACCTTTGCTATAACTTTTCCTGTTCTTTATGGAATTTTATGAATTTGTTTGCCTTTTGTAATAAATGATGTTAGAATATAATTCGCATGACATAAGTTTGTAAATTACATATTGAGGAGGGTATCTATGAGTACACTTACCATCGTCCTTCTTGTGATCCTGGTCGTTCTGATCGCTGCTCTGATAGCTCTTTATTTCTTTGGAAAAAAGGCTCAGAAGAAACAAGAAGAACAGCAGGCCCAGATTGAAGCTGCTAAGCCTGTCTCTTATACACATCTGACGCTGCCG
>ENA-OYYO01000160-OYYO01000160.1-human-gut-metagenome-genome-assembly--contig:-NODE-160-length-16089-cov-3.948173_pt1 | contig 16089 bp, 20 predicted proteins | sample MGYA00243250_ERZ653451 | MGnify/ENA primary metagenome ERZ653451 (study PRJEB26926, sample SAMN06165176) | human gut metagenome | biome: ENVO:00009003; feature: ENVO:2100002; material: ENVO:00002003... | reverse complement strand
TACTCCCACGGGATGCGGTTTGTGATCACGAAGTCCGGTGAGAACGGCATGAGCTCACCGGTCTTGAGGTCGTACACGCCGTTGGCGAAAGCGATGTAATCGGCACCGGCTGCCGGCGCGTCGTCTTGGATGAGCACATCGAGGTAGTTTAACACCTCGGTGCGCTTGGCCTTCGACAGCATAGGCAGATGTCGGATCATCGCGTTTTCGATGAGCAGATTGCCAGACACATAGACGCCGTCGCGGTATACGTGGAGCTGATGGCCGATCTTGACGATGCGGTGCTCGTTCTTGAGGTATTCGGCGAACTTGTCGAACAGGAACGTGCCTTTGTTGAAGAAAACGTCTTCGGCGAAGGCGTCGTCGCGGTAGACGACGCCTAGCTCCTGCTGATCCATGGGCTTCTCGAACATATACCGGTTGATGATGCCCAGGGTCTCGCGCGCATCGTCTTTCGTGAAACCCTCAGACTGCAGCGTCAAGATGTAGTTGAACAACGCCTGGTTGCGGCCGTCGCCTTCTTCCATCTCGCCGAACTCAGGCGTATACCGCACGGGCCTGAGCCAGCACGGCAGCTCATCGTAATCTTCGTCCGGCTCGATGTCGTAGATCACGTCACGCTCGTGGCCATCGACTTTCAGGCTGCCGTACGTGGCCTTCGACCCGACTTTGATGTCTGCGTCGATGCCGATGGCCAAACGCGCATGCGTCTTGCATTTCATGCCCCTGGGGTAGCCGACGAAATAGAAATGCTTGCCACGGGTCGTGGCGACGACCTTGCATGCGACCTGCTCGGCCTCGATGATGTCCATCAGCTTCTCGCTCTGCGCCATGTCGTCGACGTCGACGAAAATCGTCTCAGGCGCGAGTACCCCGCCGTAACCGTCGAGCTTGCGCGCCTGGGCCAATGTGAGGTACTGGCCGCCCTTCAGCTTCTGCGCACACTTCTTGCCGTTGAGCTTGACGTAGCCCATAAACAGGCGGTCCATCACATCACCCCAAACTGCGCTAACCGCGTTTTCGCAAGTTGGATATACCAACTCTTATCCAAATAACCCGGGCATTTCTTGCCGTGCACGTCGCCGTTGTCGATAAACGAGTGCTCGCTCGTGTTGCCGAACTTCTCCGGCTTGGCCTTGCCGGCTTTCACACGCCCGACCATGCCGTCCGACTCGTGTGTCGACGCGAATACACGGAAGCACCTATCTGTGAGCCGCTCATGCCCGTGCACGCCGTACTTGTATTTGCCGGACACTTTGACGACGCGCTGGTAATCGATCAGATCGTCGTCGGCCGCAATCGTGTCTTCGACAGGCACGCCATGCACCATGTATTCGACGAGCGCCTTGTTGACGACGGCGAGGTCGTAGTCGAGCGGCCCCAGCTCCTTGACATATGCGCCTTTCGTCTTCATCGACCCGTCTGCCGCCACGAGGACATAGTTGTTGACGTCCTTCTGGTAAACGCGGGTGAACTCATCGAATTCCAAGCCCATGCCGGTGCGGTGCTCCCACTCATATGCCACGTCGTCGACGCGGTCGTAAAACGCATCAGGCCCGCCATCGAAACCGTCTGGCATGCGGATGAGCACGCCGTCTGTATTGCTCTGGATGATCTCGGCACCGGCGTCGCGCACGAGCTTGTGCATGAGGTCGATGAGCATGAGCTGGCCGTTGACGCAGACCATGTTGGCCTGCCTCGGGTCGTAGAGTGCGTTGAACTTGTCTTTGCTGGCGCCGAATGTGCCGTTGATGACGAGTTTCAACGCCTTCTGGCGCAGGTCCTTCGCGTGCTTCAACTCGATCCTGTGGTCTCTGATACCCTTGAACTTCGACGGGTCCCGCACATTACGCGACAGCAGTTCGTGCGCGATCATCTCGGCCGGGTAATAGCTCTCGACGTCGACGATGATGAAATAACCCTCACCTGCGTATTGTGCGATCGCGCCGTGTAAGCCTCCCCATGCACACTTGTGCGGGCAGCCTGCGATGTCGAAATCGAGCGTCGCGGAGTAATCTTGATTCGCCGGGTCGAGGTACCACGAGCGGATGAAATCGTATGGGCCGAGGTCGAGGCACGGCAACGGCACGATGTCGAATTCGTCGTCACGCGGGCGCGCAGGCCGCTCGGCATCCAAGATGATCGCCGTGAGCTGCGCATCGGTCTTGCCGAGGTACACAAGCGGCAAGTCGAACATCTTGAGCAGGTCCATGCGGGCGTCAAATTCGCTTTTACGCTGCATGAATACCTCGATGGTCTGCTCGACATCGTGGCGACAGTATTTGACTGTCTCGGCGATCTCCGCATCGGTCAATTTGCGGTCGATGTCGAACGGCACCGTCGTCTCGCAGATGTCGTTGCCGAGGTATGCCTCGTGGGTCTTGAGGCCCCTGTCTGTACGCGGGTGGAACACGTCGTAGTTAACCATGTACAACTTGCGTAGCAGACTCGAATATTGCCAGCCTTTATGGCCTTCGACGATGATGAAATCATTAATCGCCTTCGGGTCGAAGCCGCACAATATGCCTTTGAAAATGAACTGGTCATAGTGCAAATTGTTGTAACCCACCCAAATATCACGCTTGCGCTCTTCATAGAGCGCGGTGAGCGCGTCGGCATCATTGATGATGACGCGCTCATCGTGGGTGACGGGGTTAATGACTACGACCATCCAGTCGTGTTTGAAAACTTCGAAGTCGTAGAAATTGAGCATCGCCGCACCTAGTCAAGCTCGAAGATATCAGTGACCTGGAAAGTGTCGAAGCCCTTGTTGTTCTCGCCGTACTCCAGGCCGTACTCGAACTTGCCGTCGGTATACTCGGCAATGTCGAGCAGCAGGTCGTTGTATTGGGCGTAGCCTGTAAACTCGACGTCGATGCCTGAGCCCTCGGGCAGCAGCGAGCGGAGGAAAGCGTTCATGATGTGGATCTGGAAACCCTGGGTGATGACCTGGTTCATGAAAATGCGCTGGCCCTTGAACTCGCCATCGCTCACGATCTTCATCCAGCACGACGCCATCGGCTTGCCGGTCTTCTTGGTCTCGGTGAGCTCGAGCTTGTCGATCGCGACCTCATAGCTGCCGTGCGGCACGTCCTTGAAATCGGCGCCGCCGCCGTTGGCCTCGGCGTCGGCGATGTCCTTCTTGAGGCCGTCGATGTCGACCATCTTGTCGAACTTGCTGAAATCCATGATGTGTCCTTTCAAAAGTTGACTATAGTTAACTTATGTCATTACTCGGCGTCGGCAGTACGGCGCTTGCGGGTGCGGCGCTTCGGCTTCCCCTCCGCGACATCAGGCTCTTCGATGACCTCGGCCTCGGTCTCAGCCTCAACCTCAGGCTTAGGCTCTGCCTTCTTGCGTGCCTTCGGCTTCTCGGCCTCGGCCTCGGCATTCGTGCCCTGTGCCTCAAGCAGCGCCGCGTTGAATGCCTCGACGGTGAGGTCGCAGCGGTCACGCTTGAAATCGACGCGCCCGCCGCCGAAGACGTTCTCGTTTTTACGGAGCTGGAGGAAATGGCCGCGCTCGTCCATATAGGCGCGAAGTGTCATGGTGACGGTACCGGCGAGCACGTTCGCGACCTTGTCCGGCAGGTTCGGCTTGAATGTCGAGACCTTCATGCCGTTGGCGTACGTGATCTCCGTGACGAGCTCTTTGGAGATATAGATGACACGGTAACCGAGTGACTTGAGGCGCTTCATCTGGCCGAGGAACTCAGTACGTACCATGTCCCAACCTTTGCCGTAACCGCCGTCGCTCTCATGCTTGATGCCGAGCTGGTCGAAAACATAGAATCGGCAGTGCTCGTATAGGTCTTCGACCAAGTCGAGCGCAATGACGTGGAAGCTGTTGTCGTGCTTCTCCAACTCGTCGATGACCTCGCGGAACTTCGTCCATGCGAGCACCTTGTGGCTCATACGGCCTTCGGCCACGAGTTCATCGGCAATCTGGATAAACGGGCTCGTGATATTCTGGGTGTTGCCGTCGGTGTTGATGAACAGCACATCGTCGAAGTGGTCGACAAAAGTCGACTTGCCGACGTAACTGTCGGCATAGATCCACATATCGGGTTCGGTGATGACGGCTTCGGGGCGGCGTTCGTTCTTGGGCAGGATAAGCATATCATTTCCTCCTAGACAGAAATCTTTGTAATCACACCAGTCGCATAGGCGCGACTCATGTTTCGGGAATTCGGTGGCATTCGCCATCGTACAAGTGCCGACAGCGAAGTCGGCGACTTTCTCGGGGTCATACTGGACGCGGTACAACGCCGGCCACATGCCTTCCAACGTGGCGGCGAGGCGCTCGCGGAATCGGTAGAGGTCTTCGGTCTTCTTCTGCCTGATCATCGTCTTCGGCACAATCAGAAATGCCATGTCTTGGATGATCTCGCCGGGGTGTGTCTTCTCGTAGAAATACTTGTAGACGCTGAGCTGACCGCTTTCGAGGTATCGGTCGACGTTGTTCGAATACTTGAAATCGAGCATCGTCCACAGGCCCTTGCCGCGCGGGATGAGCATATCGATAAACCCGACGAAACCGCTGTCGTCCTCGACCTTCACCTCAAACACGGGGTCGGTATCGTCGTCCAGCATGCCCCATGCGAGCTCGCGTGCACGTGGGCCGAGTACGCGGATCTTCATGAGCTCATTGGCCATGGAATCGGTCATAACGGGGTACGCGGCTTTATAGTTCGCGATAGCCTCGTCGACACCGACTTCGATGCACTCATGCAGCATCGTACCGATTACGAGCGGGTTCGCCGCATCGCAGTTGAACGGCACTTCGAGGCCATCGACATAGTTGAGCTTGAACTTACGCGGGCACTGGGTGAAGGTACCTACCCTCGAATATGAGGTCTTGAACATCGCAGTTTCCTCCTTTCTCCTTCAGGCGTTGCACGAGCCGTTTGAATTGGGCGAAATCGTCTGGCCAGACGATGACGGCTATGCCCCCGCTCTCCGTTATCTTCCCACAGTGGTAGATCTGCAGCGGCGACGGCTTGCCGTTTGGGCCTTTGAGCTCGATGCCGACGAACCGGCCGTCGATGCACGCCAAGATGTCCGGCACACCGGCCCGCGTATTGCGGTTGGCGAAAAACTTGACGTGCCATACGCCTTGCGAATCGAGCCACCGTTTCAGGCGGTTCTCGAAGTTCTTCTCACCTGCCAATCAGTCACCTCCCATCGCAAACAGCTTCTCGGTGTAGTCACGCCGCATCGCCAACGTATCGTAGATCTTCTCTTCGACCGTGCCTTTCGATACCAGCTCGTAATACGTGCACGGCTTATCTTGGCCGACGCGGTGGATACGCTTCTTCGATTGCTCGAATAGCGATGACGCAAGCGGCGGCGAGAAATAGACGCATGTGTCGGCTTGCTGCAAGTTTACGCCCATGGCGCCAGATTGGTATTGGATGAGCGCGACCCCGTCGTCGGTATCGAAAAACGGCGACAAGTCATGCGCCTTGCCGTTGAGCACGCCATACGGCCTGTACCTCTTCTCCAACTCGGCAGTGAGCCCTTCGAGCTCGACGTCGAAGTTGTAGAACACGACGAGCCGTTTACTCGTGCCGTCCAGCAAATCGCCGAACGCCTCGAGTTTGGCACGGGAATACGCAGCCGCAAGCTGGCGTTTTGCCGTGAGGTCGCCGAACACCGTATCGCCGACGAACTCGCGGCCGAAAGCCATGATCACGTTCGTCTTGGCGAACTTGCGGTAATACTCGCTCATCGGCACGTCGATGCGGATGAAACGCTGGTCCGGCAGGTCGATGACGTCGTAGGTCTTGAGGAAATCGCAACCGAGGTCCTTCATCTTGCGCACCAGCCTCTCCTCGTTCTTGTAACCCGTAACCTTCGTGATCGGGAAACCCTCACGCATCGTCGTCTCCGATTCGACGTATTGCCGCCAAAACAGCTTCTCGTCGATGTCCCAGCCGAGCATGCGCAATTGCGTCCACAGCCGTTCATATTTGCCGTCGACGGGTGTGCCCGACAGCAAGACGAGCTCGTTCGCCCTGTCGGCCAGCTTCATCGCGGCCTTGGTGCGCTTCGATGATTTGTTCTGCAGCAATGACGACTCGTCGAACATCACTGCAAAACACTTCAACGCCTGAAGTTCTGGGCGCCTCCACAATAGGTCGTAATTGATCACGCCGACGACACCCGGCAGGTCTGGGTAGCTCATCGGCAATTCGAAATTCGCCATGCCGTCTGGCGTGGTCAAATCGAGGACGCCGATGTCGTAATGATTCCGAAAATGGCTGACCCAATCGGTGACTTTCGATTTCTGGCATACGACCAAGGCCAAATGCCAGCACTTACCCGACATCAACTTCTCGGCACCCGTGAACGTCTTGCCCAGTCCCATGTCGTGGTAGAACGCGCATTTGCGTTTACCGTCGACACGGTCAAGTGCCGCCTGCTGGTAAGCGAACAGGCCCATTAGGCGCAGAACATCGACTTGATTTCCTCGCCCGTCAAGTCGTACCGGTCTGCGATAGCCTTTATCTCAGACTGCTTGAACTCGGCTTTGCCGTTGATCTTCCACGACAACGTCGATTCGGTGATGCCGAGCGCTCGTGCGAGCCCGCTTTGGGTATCGCCGAACTCGCGGATCGTTTCACATAGGCTTTTCATCTTTCACCTCCTTCGATCGGCGAACCTTATTGTACTGCGCTTTCTTTCGATTTATTTGAATTTTTATAAATTTTTCGAAATACCTGTCACACTGTCAAACACCTGTCAAACGGCTGATTTTGGGCCTGTTTGACAGCAAGTCGCATCACTACGTCGCATTTCTCGCCGCCTGTCACACTGTCACACAGTTTTCTCCCCTATCCTTAGATAATTTGACTTTTATATTTATAGATCTATTAGATATATAGATAAAAAATATCTAATATAGGGGCCCCTTGTTGTTTGACAGCTTGACAGGTGATGAGAAACGCGACGTAGAAATGCAAACACCTGTCACACTGGCCCTTTTAGGTGTGTGACAGGTGTTTGACACTGTTTGACAGGTAGTAATTACGTCGCCTCGTGCAGGCTGCGAACCTTGGCGACGACGGCGTTGTACCCAGGCGGGTACACGGCTTTGATCGCCTCCATGTGCCGGTCGATGACCGCCATGGGCTCAGGCGTGGGGACACCGACGGCTGCTGTAGATGCATGGCCCGTCTGCAGACGGGAACAATGCCACCGTGCCATCGGTCGGTACCTCCTGCACCGTGGTGTCGTCGGGCGAGTTGACGACGCGCCCGGAGATCTGCGGCATCATGCGTGCAGGCATCTGCCGGTACTGTGGTCGATATGGTCGGTACGCCTGCCGCATGGGCATATATGCAGGCTGCATCGGTTGGAATTGGTCCATGGTTTCCTCCTTACTGAATCAGGGGCCGCGCAATGCAGCCCCTGGATATTACGGTAACTTAATTGTCTGGCCGGCGTAGATCAAGTTCGGGTTTGCGATGCCGTTGATCTGAGCCAACACCTGGTACGACGTGCCATACTTGGCGGCGATACCGGAAAGTGTGTCGCCGGCCTTGACGGTATAGACACGGCCGGCAGATGCATTGCCGCCGTTCACGGCCGCCTGCACGGCCGCGGCCTTGCCGGCGATGTCCAACACCTTGGTGCGGACGGGGCCATTGCCGTAACGACCCTGCCATACTTCCGCCGCGAGCGTGGCAGTCGAGGCGTCGAAAATATGCTGGATAAAGCCCTGCACCTCGGCATAACGCGTGCCGAGGAATGCCTTGCGGGCGTCACCGTTGATATTGCCGTCGATGATCTGGCACACGAGGTCGAGCACAGACCCCTGCGGTGCCTGCGGCGATCCAGGCGCGGGAGCCGGTACAGGTGCACCTGTAGCCATCGCATAGTCGGCCCATGCCTTCGCATCGCCGTAGAATACATCGCCGTCGAGGTTGCCGCCGTACCCTGCGATACGCACTGAGCTCGAGAACTGCCACGCACACACGATACCGTTATTGACCTTATACGGCATGTCGTTGTTGACACCGTAATTGATGTCCGTGATACCGTTGGACGGGTACCCTGCTATCCACCGGCCGCAGTTGGTGTTGACCACGCCTTGGTTGAATCGCCAGGCATTGCCGTACACCCACGGCCAGATACCGGTCAACGCATGGTAATGCTCGACAAACGCGTTGACCCATGCGATAGATTGGTTGTCTTCCCAGTCGAGGATGGGTATACCGTGGTGCTCGTAATTGCGCGTATTGTTACGGAAGAACTCGGCTTCAGCCTTGGCGTCATTGTTGCGGCCGAAATGGTAATAGCCGAACGGGATCTTATTCGCGACGCATTGCTGCACATAGGCATCACACTGGGCATCGACGTAATTAGTGCCCTCAGTGGCCTTGACCACGACGGCACCGAGGCCGCCGTTCTCGACGACGGCCTTGATGCCGATGCCCTTCTGCCAACCGCTTATGTCGATGAATTTAATCATCGTCGACGATCTCCTTGGCAGTGACATTGGATACACCGAGCAGTGCACCGACGAGGGTGCCGGCAGCGGTGATCACAGTCACGGCGATCGTGGTCGGCTCCCATTCGACAGCCGTGCCGACCGTGCCGACGAAGGTAGCGATCGCCGGGAGGGCGACGAGGCCGACCCACTTGAGGATGTCATATACCTTGTCAGGAATCATATATTGCATAATTTCCCCTTTAATCTTGGTGTGCTTCCATAATCTCATTATACATGTGAGTACCGGGTCCATTTAGCCCCAATTCATCATGGTAATGATGATATATGTCATCTACTTGCTGCTTATCGGCCGCTGAGCACGGACGGCCTTCGATGACAAATCGCCTGTGTAGATCTTCGAGCCGGTAAAACAGTAACTCACCGAGCATGGCACGATTTTGCGTACGTTCTTCGTGTTCACGGCGTGACATGTCACATAATTGTGCAGTGTTTGTCTTGATTGCGTTCAGCAGCCATCCGATTATCGTACCCATAATCGTGGTCACGACAGTCGTCATGATATATTTGAACATTGAATTGATACCCCTTAAACGACAAATGTTCCCAGTGCCGAACCCGCTCACGACACCCAAAGATTTCGTATTGCAACCTTGCCCATGGTATACGAAAGATGATTTCCCGCTTAGTCAAGTACTACATATCCTGAGACTACTATAGTCACAGCGGCACCGTAACTAGGTGAATTTATAATGACTTTTCCGTTTGCCTCTATGCGTGCTGCCCCGTACACGACTGCAACAGTTGAAACATAACCGGTAAGGGCTAACTGTATTGTGCCGTAAGGATGTACATTGTTTAACGTAAGTATTTCTGTACCGTTTGCGCCGCCAAATGAGCTATAGGTACGCTGTATTTGGAGATAATACAAATTGCCGAACATATGCTGTAGATATATGCCCCAGTTGTTTTGGTTCCAAGATTTATTCTTTGCGTTGTCATGGGATACGGAATCCTCGAGGGTCGCGAGCGGGGTCAGGACAGAGAACATCGGCTCCGGGTCGGCGGCGTTGATGCCACTCAGCTTGACGCGGTATAGCGGCATGAATGCCTCGGCGTCGCCCTTGAGCAGGTCGCCCGCCGTGTATGACGGGTCTACCGCAGCGCCCGCGCTCGCCGCAGGCTTGCCGGTGAGCACCTGGAACTCAAGGCCCTCGCGGCCGCTCGTCTCGCGGGAGAAATGCAGGCCGACGACGTCGTGGCGGAACTGGCCCTGGGTGCCAGACTGGATGTTGACGGTCGTCGTTGTCGAGCAGCGGAAGCGGGACCCCTGGAGGCTGCCGGCACCAGTGCCGATCGTGATGGTGTTGGCGTCGACGAGCGTCGCCTTGAGCCGGTTCCCAGTCGGGAAGACGTAGCTGTCGAGGCCGGTGATCCCGGCCAGGCACTCGCGGTCGTCTGCGGCCTGGATATTCTGCTCACCGGTCGCGCCGGTCATGAGTTTGACGCCCATGCTAATCCTCCTTCTTCTCGGCGAAGGCGTTAAAGAACGCCCTCATCTCGGAGTCGACCATCTTGCGCTGGTTATGGTACTCCTTGGCGCAGAGCGGCCCGAGTACGATATCTCGAATCGTCCCGTCGTCATACTGGTAGCTGACGCGCTCCCAGCCAAGCTGTTTCCAGTCGTTGCCGACGGTGTATAGCTTGTCGTCGGTGTGCCGGCCGTGCTGCCCGGCGCAGCGGTCGCACTCCCAGCAACTCAAGTTCTCTGTCACAGACATGTCTCTCCTTACCCGAAATCCTTCTCGTCTTTCCACGCCGTGAAGTCCGGCGTGACTGTCGCGTGGCCGTCGGCCACCTTGACGGTCAGCTTTGTCACCGTGCCACGCGTCGAGATACCGACGGCCGGCGAGTACGCCGTGACTGTGTCGCCCACCGCCACGCCGGCACCTGAGTCGAGGTCGACGTCGATTGCGTCGGTCTGCCTCAGCTTTGCCAGCTTATCGCGCGCCTTGGCCTTGAGGTCCGCGAGCTCGGCGTTGCTGTAGTCGTAGATATACACCCTCTCGTCGAGGCCAGACATGGTCTGGTGCTCGGAGATGTTCCCAGCGGCATCGCTATAGATATTATAGACTGTACGTGACGCGCCTTCACCCTTGCCGAGTGCGATGAGGTGGTTGTACTTGCGGTAGTCAAGCTCGGCGCTGTACACGGTCGAGCCGGATACGCCCGGCACGTCGCCCCAGTCCCTCACCGGGACCGCCGACAGCACGCACCTCATGGCCGCCGTATCCCACGCCGCCTTGAGGCGCGCACCTGACGCAGCCAGCATCTCGACGATGCCTGTGTAGGCGGGGCGGTAGCGGAAGGACCCGGAGACGTTTATGCCGGCATAGCTGCCCGCGCTGAAGATGTCGCCGAGGCCCATCGCCTGCACGAGCTGGCGCAGCACGGCGTTTGCGTCGCCGCTCACGCCGAGGTGCGACCTGCCCGACGGCGGGCATATGGCGTGGTCATCGAGGATGCCGTGCCACGTGCGGCCCTTGTATGCGATGGTGTCGCCGTATGGCGTACGTGCAGGGCACAGGATCGACACGATACCGCCGTACTCCGTGCCGGGCACGAAGACGCGGCTCCCCGGCTCGATGCCGGGGGCACCGGGCGCCGACAGCTCGAAGTCGTTCTCATCGGCGCCGAAGGCCATGTCCAGCTCGAAGGAGCGCAGGCGTGACACCGTGCGCCCCTGCGGGTCCGTCACGAAGAGATCCATGGCACGGCACCGTCCTCTCGGTAGACCTCGAGGTCCCAGCCGAAGCTGCCGTCGTAGCCCACGGTCGATGTGCCGGCCGGGATGTCTTCGAAGATATACGAGCCGCTGCCCTCGCCGCCGCCGAGCACGGCGTCCGGCAAGGCGTTGGTCTTGTACCCGTTCTTGGCGACCTTGGTCACTGTGCCCTCGATGGAGTCGATGAGCATGTAGCCGCCGCCCGGCACGTCCGTCGAGACCTGGTAGCGGTTGCCGCCGACCGTCACGGACGGGCGCACTGCAGGCCCGTAGATAATGATCCGGAAGGGCGAGGCGACGATGCTGTCGACCTCGATCTCACGGCTCATCTCCTCGCTATAGGGGTAACCGTATGCGTACCCGTAATCATAGCCGTGACCGATGCCGACTGTGCCGGACCCTGCGCCCGGACGGAACTCGTAGGCATCTTTGCGACGCCAGACGCCGTCCAGCAGCACGGCCTCCAGCTCGACGACGGCGGCATCCCCGGTAACGGCCTTGGCCTCGACACCCGCGATATAGCAGCGCTGGCTCCAGCCGTCGTAGTCGAGCGTGCCCGGCGTCATCGACGCGAGGTCCGCGTCGGCGGCCAGGCGCAGGGCGTCCGCCGCCGCGAGGTCGAGCATCGCGACCGTGACGGTCTCCTTGCGCGCCTTGCGCGCCGCGTAGGATAGGTCCCGATAGCCGGCCTTGTAGTCCCAGCTGTCGGCGCGTACGGCACCGGGCTCGCCGCCGACGATGCGCGCACACTGCATGTCATGGCGCTTGCGCGTGACGGCACTGGTGTATCCCATGCTATGCATTTGCAACCGCCTTCCTCGCGAGTCGGTCGAAGTCCCTCATACCGATGTACGGCGTATACGATGCGATCACGTCGCCCAGGTTGCGGTCCAGCCACTCGGTGACTGAGGCCGTCGCCGCTGCGCTGCCGGTATCTGGTGTGTACTTGGCGTCTCGTGCCGTCGAGATCATGCCGCGCATCGCGTCGTCTGTAGACCTCAGCAGCAAGCCGGCATCGTCGTCGACACCGAGCGCCGCGCCCTGCATTACGTACTGGCCGATCTCGCGGAACACACGCGACGGCGAGCGGATGCCGAGCAGGTTTTTTGCGCCTTCGATGGCATTGCCGACGGCACCCCTGACGGCATCGACCAACCTGCCGGCGGCACCCATGACGCCGTTGACAAGGCCCTGGACGATGTTAGAGCCGATGTTGCCGAGCGTGCCGGGGATCGCCTCGAGGCCAGAGCGCAACTTGCTTCCGAACTGCGACGCCGCGGATGTGGCGTTGCTCGCGAACTGGGCCACCCAGCCGACGACGGTCGAGATCACGTTGCCGAGGAATCCCGCCACACGGCCCGGCACCTGCGATAGCTGGCCTGCGAGGCCGCTCAGGAACTGCACACCGGCCGATACCGCCTGACCGAGCATCTGCGCCGCCCATGATATCACCTGCGCGATCAGTTGGCCCAAGAGCGAGGCGAGCGTCGCAATGATCGTCGGCGCGTTCAGTGCGATGCCTTGGATGAGCATGCCGAATAACTGCACCGCCGCGTCGAGGATGTTCGGCACGTTCTGGATGATGGAGTCCGCCAGCTGCAGCAGGAGCTGCCCGAGCGATTCCATGATCTGCGGCCCGTTCGCGATGAGGCCCTGCCCCAGCGCCATGGCGATCTGGAGCGCGGCAGAGGCCAGCGTCGGCAGGTTCTGCGCGATGCCGTCCACCAGCATCAGTATCAGGTCGGAGGCGGTCTGCCCGATGCCCGTGAAGTCGAGCTGCGAGAGCCCGCCCATGACCTCCTGCCCCAGCCGTGGCGCGTACTGCGCGACCGTCTGCACGAGCGTGGACATGATCTCACCCATGCGCGGGACGATGTTCTCGCCTGCCGTCACCACCGACTGCACGAGCTGGTCGGTGAGCGCCCCCATGTCCGCGCCCTCGTCGCCCAGGCCCGCGAGCCAGTTCTCCCACGCGGCCTTCGCCATGTTGACGGAGCCCTCGATGGTAGCCGCTGCCTCCTCCGCCGTCGTGCCGGTGATGCCCATCTCGTCTTGCACGATATGGATGGCCTCGACGATGTCGGAATATGAGTCGACGGAGAAATCGCGCACTTTGCCCTGTGCGGCCGAGAACTTCTCGGCGTCTGAGAGCAGGCGCTCCAACTCTGATTTAGTACCGCCATACCCGAGCTTCAGGCTGTCGAGCATCTCGTAGTTGCCGCGTGACAGCGACATATATGCTTCTTGCACAGTCTCGAGCGACGTGCCCATCTTGTTGGCGTTGTCGCTCATGTCCGCAATGGCCGTGTTGGCCATATCTGCCGCGGCCTCGGTGTTGCCGCCGAGTGAGCTGATCAGCGCGGCGGCGAAGCTCGTCGAGATCTCCATGTAGCGGTTGGCTGAGACACCGGCCGTCTGGTAGGCGTTTGCCGCATACTGCCGCATCTTGCCCGACGAGGCTTTGAACAGGGTATCGATGCCACCGACGAGCTGCTCATAATTCGAATATGCATCGAGTGCAGTCTTACCGATGGCGGCTGTCGCGGTACCCAACACGGCGACAGCGGCAACGCCGGCTTTAGCGGCGATGCCCAATTTGTTCTTGATGCCGTCGCCGATCTTGTCGACCTCGCCGGACGCCTGGTCGTCGCATGTGATCTTGACGGCGAGGTCGAGCAGATTCATACGACCACCAATCCCGCCCTTTTCGTGACGTCCGCCACGACTGCGGCGGCGTCGATGTCTTCATATACCTTGCGCCGTATTTGGTCGTACCATCTGCGACCGATAAACTTCTGCTGGCCCATGAGGTATAGGGAGTCGGTGACGTACACCTTGAACGCCATCTCGTCCCGTTCTCTCCTATAGCGGGCCAGTGTGAACTTGACGAACGCGTCGGCCCTTAGAGGACCTCGAAATTCGCCGAGGCAGAGCCAGGCGCATCTGCGCCCTTCCCTGTCTCCGACGATGATAAAAAATCGAGGAACGCATTGTCAGTCACGAGCTCCATGACATCGGTGAACAGCTTGGGGAAATCGAGCGATGCGGCATACTGCTCAGGCGTAACGCCGTCGATCGCCGCCATGATGGCGATGATGTCGGCTTTATGGCCCTTGAGCAAAACAGGCATGCCCTTGCGCATGCGCTCCGCGAAGAAATCGCGTGCATCCATGCCATCAGGCACGGCTTCGCGCTTGAACATCGCGGCGACGTCCCTGTCCTGCACCATGTTTGCGATGGGGTCGATGATGTCGGCGATGACGTCGAGCACGCGGTCACCCTTGATGTCACTGAGTTTCATTTATCTCTCCTCCTTCAGGCCATGCTTACGCATCGGCAGAACCGGCCTTGATGTAGAGCGCAAACGGGACGATGTCGGTGTTCTCAATGCTGTAGTGGCCGGTGTACTCGAACTCGAACGTGCCCTTCGCCTTGTCGCCGGACTGGATCTTGAAACCCCCGGTCGACAACGCATTGATGAGCTTGATCGCGATGAAACCGGCCTTGCCGGTAGACGAGCCGTCTTCGTTGATGTCGGAGTAGTCGCCGACCCACCAGATGTCTTTGAAATCTCCGGCATCGACCGAATTGCGCGGCACGACCTTCGTCTGGTCGTCGCCCGCGACGGCTGCGGCACCGACGATAGACTTCGCGGCCTTCGTGTCCATCGTCACGAACGTGCCGGACATCTTGGCTTCCCAGCTGTCGAGCTTCTTGAGCTCTTTCGTGTTCTTCGGGCAATTGTCGATGTCTTCGCCGAAATCGCTGAATGACGGCGTGGCCTCGAAAGACACGCCGCCGCTCGTCGCACCGATGATGTTGGACGCAGTGAGCTCGCCGGTCGCCGGGTCGAAATCAGTGGTGAGGATACCCGCATCGAGCTGGAGCTTCTTGAAAGTATCAGTCGGGATCTGTGTGAACTTCATTTGACTTGTCCTCTCAAAACGAGGTGATGAACTCCGCCGTCAAATTGATATGGCGGCGCTTGACCTTATCGTCTGCGGTGTCCCCCATGCCCTGGCAGAACGGCGAGCCCTTTTTCAGTACAATTCCGCCGCCATCGCACGGGATACACTTGCAGCCGACGAGTGCCTTTGAGACTTCACGCGCTTTCGCGTTCGGCCCTGCCTCGGAGTCGCCACGATACCAAATATCCATGGCCAATGCGACTTCGCCGCCCCAGAAATCATCGACAGACAACTCATACGTGATATACGGGAACTCCGCCCCATCGGGTACGGAAGTCGCGGTATACGCCGGGATGCCGAAGCCGGCCATGAAACCGTAGACCGCAGCGGCCGGTGTCATGACAGGCTCCATTCCTCGGCGCCCACCTGCTCGAATTCGAATGATGCGACGGACGGCGTACGCTTGTCGTCGCCATTTGACGTGACGCGGAATACCTGCCCGTCCGACTTGCGTTTGAAGACATCGTGGAACTCGAGCGATGCATTCGCCGGCGTGGTGACGGTATACGTGTTCGTGAGGCCGTCCTTCTCGGCGATACGCGCCTCGAGGCTCGTGTCCTTCACGACAGCGGCCTCGAATTCGGCGCCTTCCTGCCAGGCAGTCGTGAAACCGCCCTCGCCATCGGGCACCTTCGCCTTGTTCATCACGGCACAAGGCCCTTTGAATGCGTCGATCAAACTCATGGCAACTTCCTCCAACGATCGAGGCGTCGGCGAAATGCATCTTGCCATCGCATCGGTGTGCCGTCGGAAGCGGTGGCCTTCGTATACGAATACCCGCCAAACGACTCAGACGTATATGCGGAGTCGGGGTTGGCCTTACGCCACGCCCCGATTTCGGCTGCGATGCCTGTGACCGCCTTCGGCACTGCCAGTGCCCAC
>ENA-OYYO01000148-OYYO01000148.1-human-gut-metagenome-genome-assembly--contig:-NODE-148-length-16526-cov-4.612835_pt1 | contig 16526 bp, 17 predicted proteins | sample MGYA00243250_ERZ653451 | MGnify/ENA primary metagenome ERZ653451 (study PRJEB26926, sample SAMN06165176) | human gut metagenome | biome: ENVO:00009003; feature: ENVO:2100002; material: ENVO:00002003... | reverse complement strand
TTGCGCGCCGCAGCGCATTGGTGCGGTCCACGATATCCTGCTTTGCGACGGCAACTTCATCAGCAGGCGTCGTGACCTCCGGCTGTGAAGCAGGTTCGCTGGTCCCCGCTTTCACCGGCGCTTCGCCGGTGTAGGGCTTGTCCGATTCAATTTGAACACATTTGGTATCGCCGTCCCAGTAAACCTCGAATCCTACCGTCTTGCCGACATCGCGCAGCATGACGTAGTTGTTGCCGTTGATGTTGTACGCCGTCAGACGGACTTCTTTACCGTCCACAAGGATGCGGTTGGTCGACAGTGTCACTTTCAGCGATCCCACTGCCCGCGCCGCGGGAGAACTTAGGGTAAGCCCCAGCACAAGACCGCAGAGGATAAGTCCGATGTTTTTCATTCTGTTCATACGCTGCCTCCATATTTAATTGGTATGTGGAAGCATGGTATCGCAGAAAATAATGCATGTCAAAAAACTGGGAACCATTTCTGCTTTGATCATTTCTGTCGTGCCTGCACACACCAGCGATAGTCCGGCTGATTCATCACACAGGTGACGAGTGTAATGATATTTTCGGTGCTGTCGTTCAGAACGCTGGTATCATCCGCGCCGATTTTGGCAACGGAATAGACCTCGTAGTTGCGTTCGCCGAGTTTCGTCGTCAGCTTGATCGTATCGCCAACATTGAGTGTGTGGATCTTGCCGAAGTGGTTATTAACGCCACGGTTATGTCCGGCAATCGCTGCGTTTCCATCCCAAATCGAGGTGTTGGTAAAGTGGCCGGCTCCTTTGACAAGCGCCGCGCTGTCCGTCCCCTGATACACCCTGACCGTCAGGCCAATGGACGGGATATTCAGCGTTCCAAGATAGCCGCCGCTGTAATAGAGGTCACTGGTAACAGCCGTGTACTTACTCGTCCCCGCTGTGCCAACATCGGCACTTGTTCCTCCCGCAGCAGCGGGCGGCATCACCGTTGCACCGCCGCCGCTGCTGATATTTCCGTCTGATACTGCATCACCCACAAGATTCGGCGTCAGCAGCTCTCCTGCGTTCAGCGTGTAAGATGTCGGTGAACCAAACACAGGCGGAATATAGGCCGCGTTTTTGCTGCGGTCAATATTCGTCGGTTCTCTGGACACATAGATCGTCTCAACAGACGTTGGCTTTCCGAATTCACCTGCATCCGCTCCGTCAAAGCTGTATTCCAACGCCGAAACAGGCATAGAAAAAGCCGCCAGCGCGCAGCTGACGGCAAGCAGCGTCGTGATGTACTTTTTCATTTACTCATAACCTCTTTTCTTATTAAGGTAGTGCTTGTACCCCTTATAACCGGCATAGCCGCAGCCGCCCAGCGCCAGCACACCGAGCGGTGCCAGAACCCACATCCAGTTGAAGCTGCCGGTTTTAGGAAGGACCTCCGCTCTGCCGGTGCTGGAGAAAATTGCGGTGTAGATCACCGTGTCGCAGCTTGTACGGGTAACATCGCCCTTATAGTCCGCCGTGACGGTGTAGCCGGTGGCATATTTGCTGGTAGCGGTCCCCGAATAGCTCGCCATGGCAGTATAACGAATCGGAATATCATAGCCGTCCGTAGGATCGGTGGCGGCCTCCTCCCAGCTCACATCCGCGAGTGTCAGGGTACGGCCATTTTCATTCACAGTCTTGGGGATCAGGGAAACATCGGCGTCGGAGAGGTTGGGATAGGTACGCTCCGCCGTCACCGTGCGGCTGCTGGTGCTGTAGCCCGCTGCCTCTACCTGAATGGTAGTGTGGTCAAGGGAAAGGATACCCTCATAGCCATCCTCGGTTTTAACCTCCAGCTTCGGCTCCAGCATCTTCAAAATCTCAGCCATATCCTTTGTTTTGCTGTCCAACGTGACCACCTCGATATGCTCCCGCGTATCCGTTTCCGTCTGGTCGTTTTTCAGCATGTCGAGGAGCGTATAGGTGCGGCCCTCACGCTCAAAATCAGCGGTGGGAATTGTGGAAGGATCGTCCTTTGCGGTCAGATAGTAGACCTTCTCCAGATGATAGACGCCATTTTCCTCGCTGGTTCTGACCTCAGCAGGATAAGCCGATACGCTCGGAGGCATATCGGCGGCGGAGATCAGCGCAGATGCCGGATCGGCGTCCTGCTCGGATTCCGCGGCCAGCACCGCGCCACTCGTGCTGCACAGCGTCAATGTCATGCACAATAAAAAAGCAAGTTTCTTTTTCACACTCTTTACCTCTTTTCTCAGCGGACAGTCCGGTTCTGCTCCGGCTGCTTGCGCTCCTGCGGCGAGATCTCCCGCTGAATGTCTTTTTGCAGCCTACGGAAATACTTTTGCAGGCTGTCCACCACACTGCGGCGATCCTGCGCCTCCATGCCGTCAAACGCCTGTCCCACGCGGCTCACATTCGGCTGCGGCACATCAATGCTGAAATTGCGGCAGAGCATATAGCTGACACACTCTGCATCCATCGCGCAGTCCTCGCGGGAATAGTAGGGATAGCGCCCGCGGTCATGAATACCGGCGTGGACGATCTCGCGAGCCAGCGCCGCGAAAGTTTTGCTGTCGCTTAGGCGGGTAGAAACGGTAATGCGCTGCGCCTTGGGGTCATAGAAAGCATCTTGGTACATTGCAGCGTCGGTCACGACGGGGACGCCCGCGCTGTCCAACAGACGGCTCAGTGCCGCCTCCATCTCCGGCGTGTTGTCGCGGAGCGTCAGCGGCGCAGGCACAGCCTTGCCGTGGGTCTGCGTCACATCAAAAACACGACCGATCTTATAGCCGTGATACTGCCGCCCGTCTTTCACATAGGGATCGGACACACGAATTTTCAAACCGGTCTCCTCACGATTCACGCTGCGGCCCAGCCGTCCCCAATTCTCCAGACTATTGATATAAGTAATGTCAGGGTTCTGTGCCATCGCCAACATGACGTTGGCGGCGCTGTACTGCGGATTGATCGCCTGCGTATCCAGATAGCGCAGATAGGCGTTCGGCTCACTGGTAACGCGCATCACAGCATCGTCAGAAAGCTGCCGCAGCTCTTCACGTTCTGCCGTTTTCTTCGCTTTCCAGTCCTCGTCACGCTGCTGCTTTTGCTGGATCAAATCGTCTAATTTTGCCATAATTCTCTCCTTTACTCTTATTCCCGCGTGGGCACGGCTTTTTTAATAGTCTCCCGCACGGTGTCCTTTGCGGGCGCGGTGTCATCCCGTTCCGCCGCAGCTTGCAGAGCCATCAGGCGGCTACGGACGGAGGGGCGCTCATCAGGCTTCTCCATAGTCGCTTCCATAGACGCTCTCGCACCAGTCCCGCGCTCCTTCAAGCTGCTCTCGGACGGAGCGCGGGCGTTCTCTTTTTTTACGGCAGCGTCCTCCCTCACCGGTGCGGGGTAGCCCATGCGCTCAAAAATGCGATTGATCTGCTTGGCATCCCTGGCTTTTGCCATAATTTCTACCGTACCGGTCTTTTCTACCTTATTGACGATGGGGTAAAACAGCACGCCATAACGCTTAGCCTCCATCTGAAAGCCCTTTAGGTCTTCGCGCTTTACAGAAAAAATCGTCAATACCTCACCATCGTGAATGAGGCGCTTGAGATTGGTCTTACCGGAGAGCTTCTGGTTGTCGTTGGCAAGAGCGATCAACAGGGCGGCAAGATTCTTCGCCCCCAGCCCTGCCAACTTGACCGCACTCTCGGTGATCTGGATGCCCTCACGCACCATCAGGTCAGCGGTTTCACCGCTGGTACTCATGCTCATGTTCCTCCTTTTTTAGATTCTCCTGCCGTTCAGCCTGCGCCTCCCGGCATTGCTGGGATACCCTCGGAATGTCCGATTGTATTCTGCGGCACAGGCGCAGCTCCCTGCGTTTTCCCGCAGGGCGGCAGTCTGCTGTTCGATTTCCACGCTGTACCGTGCTTGCGTTTCTTCATCTTTTGCATTCCTCCTTTCCCGATAAAGTGGTTTTCTCTGTTCCTTCAACAAGCGAATATCCCACTCCAGCACGCGGATACGCCGCTCCAACTCCACTTCGGTGGTAATTCCGCTTGATAAAAGGTATTTGAATTGCTGCTCATACCGCTCCAAATGAATGACCTCCCGTTTAACGGAGAAGGGCATCTTAGGCGGCAGCTTTTTCCGTCTGCCTCCACGCAGCAGATAGAGGTAGCGGAGGTATAGTGCGTAAAATCCTGTAATTTTCTTTTTTCGGGCGGTATTCAACTTGCCCTTCACACGATAGCGCTTGACCGTATAGACGGTACGGATAACAATATACACATACTGCTTCGTTTTTGCCATGAAGGCGTAAGAGGGGAGCATAGCGCCCTTGATGGCACAGGACCGCTCAAAGCGGCCACAAAAGCGTTTCATGGTATCAAAATCGTGCAGCGGGGAATCTGGCTGTTCACGCAGCCAATTCACCGCACGGTCAATATCTGCCTTAAATGCCGGCGTGTTCAACTGATCGCCCTGATGGGGCCACCATGTTGTAAAGAACTGCTTGCCGCTTCCAAAATCGCCTCGCAAATGCCCAACACACCCCGTAGCCTTGTCCTGTGCCTCGCTGTGCGAAAAGTAGAAGTCGTGCAGCGAATCATCGTTGGCAACAAAGAAGTCGATGACATCCTTCTTGCTGACAGGATATTTCCTCTGAAACTCGGCAAGGGTACGGCATCCACCGTCCTGAAAGGAAAGGCTGTCGTCCTCCAACGGAATCCACCCTTCAATCGGAAGCTGGAATGGTTCACGGGTGAGGACAGCGCCGTAGTAATTAACTATGATATTCCGTGACAGTGATACCGGATCACCCCAATTCTCGTCGCCGTGGCGCAGTTCATAACGGTATAAGCCCTTCGGCACGGTAGAGTTATCAATACGGCACTCCGCAAACAGGGCAGGCCTACCTAAAATCGTGACTTCCTGATAAGCCGCTTTTTTTGCATCATAGCTCATCGTGACTCACCTCGGTCCTTTCGTCTGTTTCTTACTTTCTGCGGCTGCATCAAAAAATCCGGTGCCTCATGAAACCCATCTACATCTGTGTAGTACGCGGTTTTCTTTCCACCTCGTGTCAGCACCACAACACTGCCCACCGACACAGGGCGTACCAGATAGGAAGACGGATCATATCTGCTATGCTTTTCTACAAGATGTTCCAGCGAATTTCCCTTTGCGTACATGCCGGCGTAAACACGGCTGTAGTTTTTAGCGCGCAAGGTCTTCTTTGCTTCTTCGAAGGATCGAACACCTCCGCCTGCATTACCAATTACAGCTCGATATATCTCATAGGTATCGACCATATCCTCTGGCTTTGGTTCACATGGCATGTAGCGGATTCCATAGTTTTCCTGTATTTCTGCAAATTGACGGATATGGAACGTGGTGCTTCCTATCTTAGTGTGGCAATCGTCGATGTAAGTGCAGGCCAGGATCTCTGTTTGGTCATCAAGATTTGTCAAAACAATACGCTCTCCATCTTTAACGGTAAAGAGCGTATTGTATTCGCTGTCGATAAAACGAATCATACGATTATCCCTGTCAGGATTCGGAAAAGCAAAAACGCCCATGATATTTACCGGCTCGTGGTCGGTCATCGTGCTTCACCTCTTTCTTTTTTCGGCGTGGTGCGCTTCTTTTCGTATTCTGCCAGTTTTGCCTTTGCCCACTCGGGCAGCCTCTTCGTATCGGCAACACCGAGAACATCAGTAATGTCCCACCGGCACCGTTCACCGGAATACAATTCCTCGAAATAAACCGCTCGCCCGCGTGCGCCGGGCGTGCAGCCAAAACCGCCCAGCGCGAAGCCAAGTTGACAGTCTGCCGTGCGGTATTCTGGGGAAAGGCTGGTGGGTCGGAGAACGATCAACTTGCCTTGCAAAGATCCCTCCGACGGAGGGAGGCAATCGTCCGCGCCTAAAACGGCATAGGGAACATTCCTGGATACACGAAATGCTTTGACCTTTTCGACCTGTGCCTGCAAGCGATTCAAAAAGGTTTCTGCAATTTCCAGATAACTCTTACAGGCAAGTGCTTCGGGATACATTGTTTCTCCGAGAAAATTGTATTGCTGATAACAGGTCATATATGCTCAATGCTGTCCATGAGCCGCACCAGATCAGGCGTCGGGCGGTCAATGGTGTATGGCTGACGGGAGTAGGGAAAAAACTCCGCGGCGGGGACGATTTGAATGCGCTCCTGCCGGTCAGCTTCGCGTTCTGCATCCGTTTTGAACAGGTCATCGTACCGGGTCAGTTCGATGCCGCTTAACTTGCTTGCCAAGGCTCAACACCTCCCTCGTTAGATTTTCATAGGCCACCGCCGCCTTGCCGCTGCGGTCGTGGTCGTAAATGCTTTTGTTTTCCACGCTGATCTCCGCCGCCTTGATAGAACGCGGAATCTCGCTCGTGAACACATGACCGCCATAGCTCTTGCGAATAAGCGCGTTGATCTCCCGTGCCAGCGTGGTACGGCTATCCACCATTGTCAGCAGAATGCCGTCAACCTCTAACTTCGGGTTAAGCTGCCGTTTCACGCGGGTAATGGTTCGCAAAAGCTGTTCCAATCCCTTTGCTGGAAGATACTGCGCCTGCACAGGGATAATCACGCTGTCCGCCGCGGTCAGAGCGTTGATCGTCAGCATACCCAGCGACGGCATACAGTCGATGAGTGCGTAGTCATAGCGGTCTGCCACCGTGGACAGGTATTGCCGCAGCACCGTCTCGCGGCTCATGGTATTGACCAGCGTGACCTCTAATGCCGACAGCTCGATATTGGCGGGGACAAGGTGGACGCCGGAAGGGTGGTGCAGAATGCCCTCGCCGGGGGCGATAGGCTTCTCCTCGATGACCTTCTCCATCAGCGTAGAGAGCGTGGGGGATAATTCGTCAGGCTGCGACCAGCCCAACATCTGCGTGAGATTGCCTTGTGCATCGGCGTCGATCAGCAGGACTTTTTTACCTTGCCGAGAAAGACCAATGCCGAGGCTGGCGGCTGTGGTGGTTTTACCGACGCCGCCCTTCTGATTTGCGAGTGCTATCGTTTTCAACAGGATACCTCCTCCAACAAAAAAGGAGCCTTGCGGCTCCTGTTCTAACAAAGCTGTTTCTTCTCACAGCTATTTCTTTTTCGGGTAGTATTCTTTCTATTCTCAGTCTTGCTATATCTCAGTCTTATTACATTTCGATTATCGAATGTCCGGAAGTTCGAAAACCAAATGTCTTGAAATTCGATTTTCGAATCTCTGGAAATTGCATAACATTTCCGCAGAAAAGGCACATTTAATTTCAAGCAGAATAAATCATGCACCAGAGAAGTCTTTCACATAAATCAGCGTAGGCCGTCCCAGCCCTTGCCGTTTACGTTCGATCAGGCCGATGCCCTTGGAACTGTCCAGTTCAGCAAAGAGCCGTGCCGCTTTCTCAGAACGGCAGTGCAGGGTAGACATGACTTCCTCTGCTGTAAAGATAATAAAGACACGGTTCTGCTCGTCGATCCAGCCGTTTCGATAAGACAACTCCATACGGTCAAGCAGTAATCCATACAGTAGCTTTGCGTCGGTCGAAACCTCCGCAAAGCGCTCATCAGTCAACAGCAGCTTGGGGATCCGAAAGAACGCGTATTGTTCACCAGCGCGACCGTAGTAATAGGGTAAATTAAGCAATATTCCCACGCCTTTTATCACCGCCTCTGTGTATAACTGAGCACCCTTTACTTGTCACATTGATCTCCTGCGTCAAAAGCAATTCCACACTATCACCTCCGAGTGTATGGTTTTCTCTATATACGCAAAATACCATAACAAAGCGATACAATCTTTGTCATGGCATTTCACGTAAATAGAAATCGCTAAAAATCGAATTCAGTGTAAATGAACTCCAGCTAAGGAGATAAAGTGCCTAATAAAGCTACATAATCAGGAAATTCGAACAACGCAACAGGATATCTTATCTACTTAGGCACTATTTTGATACCAGATGAAACCTCGCCTACCCGTTATGGAACTCTGAATATATTATTGACAGCGCCAATTTGCTTTCTTCAGTTCCGACAAGTAGCGTGTTATTCCACCAATCAACTAATCCGGATATCTCTTCTGGTTCTAAGCACTCTATTTGCTTCATAATTCATATATAAGTCGTTTAAAAAATTTAGCTGCGTCTATCACAGGCTCATCAACTTTATTTATAAAGTCATTCCCACAACTAGTATCTTCGCATATTTCATCGTGGATAACGGGCACGACAAAGATAAAACTGCTAGATTCTTTAAGCCAGTCAGGTAATTTGTCATAGCTTTTTTGGTTATAGCAAACCCAAATGTATTGCAACGGAGTTGGGTAAGAAATACGCTCTTTTATACGCTTCATTATTACATCATTTTCCCAGCCGCTATACCCAACAATAATGGGCGCTTGATCTATTAGAAAGGTATCCAATAAATGCGCAGAACTAACAGTTCCAGACTGTCCAGCCACTTCAGTAATTTCATTTTCTAAGTTTGCACAATCGTAAAATCTATACGTCCCATGGACATGCACAATTTGAATTTCCTTTGTGTGGTTGTTGATAATTAAGTTATCCATTGAGTTTTCAGCAGAAACAAATTCTTTTGTTCCTATCAAATTTAAGGCTCTTTTCAAACTATCATCGAAATTGGTCGTAAATACAGTATTTGCAAACTTTCCAGAATCTAGAATCTGAGCCAATAATAAATTTGCAGAAGATATTTTCGCAGTTGCATTTAAGCGCTTAAATAAATTACTACGATCTATTCTATTCGGGTATGCAAACTCAATCCACTTCGAATAGCATCTCATAGGATTTGTTTCACAAGATTTAATTTCATTTTCAAATTGAATATATGATATCTCATCAAACTTTTTGCTCTTATCTTTACATTCATCAATAATCTCATAAGCGGCAGGTATTTCCGGCACAGATATTCCTGCACCAACAATGAAAAAGTAAGGAAAAAAAGATTCGTTGCTATGATTTTTCATGGTTGCTTTAATTATCCGTATAGCATAATCTAAAACGCTCATTATTTGCATCCTCCTGTACGATTGAATTTGCATAAGAAATCGTCTTATTGCTATTAGATTCATTTTATATTAAGTGAATTGATTATTCAAGAGAAATGCTGAATGTCAATAAAGGTTATTTTTACTTACATCATCAATGATGGTCCGTCTTTACTTTTCTACGTTTCCAGTCGCAGTTACCATGATGCCGTTATTTTCCTTGTCAGTCAACATATGTAAGCAATATGTATTCTCTTGCTTAGCCGCTTAACAATGAATATATTCTATCGATGATATTTCGATACCTCTACTAAAACTTCTTACCACTGCTAATGAGACTATCTCATTTGAATATTAAAAGTACTTCGATTTTCAGAGCGTCCGTAGTAATAGGGTAAAATAAGCGAAATAGCCATGTGTATAAGGTTTTCTAACTAAAGTGCTCCGCTACTTTTTGTATTGCTTCACCATGACGGAGTCAATTTCTATGTCACTGCATTTTAGCCAGCACAGGTATCAATTTGTATCCACTTCTAACAACTATAGCCGCGCATTTCTCTACTAAAAACGCCATATCAAGGCTTGTCCAACCTTGCTACGGCGTTTTAGGTGTAATCATAGAGGATGTTAAATTATTTTGAATTGCCGAAAGCCACATGGTTGCGGCATTTTCTGGTTGTGCATATATCAATGGCCCCACCGGACCGACAGGCCCCATCGGCCCACAGGGTATTGCGGGTGCAGCAGGCGCAGTCGGTCCTACCGGCGCAACGGGTCCCACCGGCCCGCAGGGGCCTCAAGGTGTTGAAGGAACGGCGGGCGCTGTTGGTCCTACCGGTCCCACAGGTCCTACGGGTCCGACTGGACCGAGCGATACGCGCGCGGCGGCAGCTGTTGCCGATGCGACAAGCGTAGAGGACGTCGTCGAGCAGTTCAACGCGCTGCTGGCAAATCTCCGCGCAGCGGGTCTCCTCTCGACCTGAGCAATAAGCGGTGCGGCGCAAGCCGCACCGCGATACATATATAAAAGGAGGAATCATCATTTCCTACCGCGTCTGCGTTTACGCCATCTGCAAAAACGAGTCGCAGTTTGTCGAGCGCTTCATGGACTCGATGTCCGAGGCGGACGACATCTGCGTGCTCGACACGGGGTCAACGGACGATACGGTCGAAAAACTCAGAGCCCGCGGCGCGCACGTCGAGCAGAAGGTTATTTCGCCGTGGCGCTTCGATGTCGCGCGCAGCGAATCGCTGAAGCTCATCCCAAAGGACGCCGATATTTGCTGCTGCATCGACCTCGACGAGCAGTTTCAGTCCGGCTGGCGCGAAAAGCTTGAGCGCGCGTGGCAGCCGGACACAACGCGCGCCCGCTACCGCTACACGTGGAGCTTTCTGCCCGATGGGCGCGAGGGCTGTGTCTTCTGGACGGACAAAATTCACAAAAGCGGCTGCTACCGCTGGGTAAATCCGGTGCACGAGGTTCTTCAATATCTGGGCGAGGGCGGCGAGCGCTTTGTCGACGCCGAGGGCGTGCAGCTCGACCACCACCCCGACCCGAGCAAATCGCGCGGGCAGTATCTTCCACTTTTAGAGCTTGCCGTGCGGGAGGACCCGCAAAACGACCGCAACCGCCACTATTTAGGCCGCGAGTACATGTTCCGCGGCGAGTGGGCGCAGGCAGTCTCGACCCTGAAGGCGCACCTCGCGATGCCGCAGGCCGTGTGGCGCGATGAGCGCTGCGCCTCGATGCGCTACATCGCGCGCTGTCTGCGTCGTTTGGAGCGCGAGGACGAAGCCGCGCTCTGGCTGCACCGCGCCATCGCGGAAGCGCCGCACCTGCGCGAGCCGTATCTGGAGTTTGCCGACCTGCTTTATCAGCAAAAGGACTGGTGCGGCGTCATTTTTATGGTAAACTGCGCGCTCGCGATCACCGAGCGGCCGCGCACCTATATCTACGAGCCGTTCGCGTGGGGCAGCTTCCCCTACGATCTGCTGAGCATCGCGTACTTTCACCTTTCGCAGTGGGAAAGCGCGCTGAAAAACGCGGAAAAAGCGTTTGCGCTTGCACCGGACGATGCGCGTTTGCAGGAAAACTGCGCACTGCTCAGGGCGAAAATTCAGAAAGAAAGCCGTATTTGATGGCTTTCTTCGGTTTTCAGTTGCTTTTTCTGCCGCCGTATGATAGATTATTAGAGATTATGAACCGAGGGGGCGCGGCAATGGAGCTGTGCGAACACTACTTACATTATATGAGCGCGCTGTGCGAGGGCACAATGCCCGCGCCGCCGGAGCTTGCGCTCACCGCCGATACCACTGAGGAGCGCGCCGCGCAGCTGCAAAGCGCGCTGAAAAGTATGAGCGTGCCGGACTTTGTGCGCCTGTGCGCCAAAAGCGCAGGCGACGAGCTGGACGAGGCGATATTCGACCATTTCAGCGAGGAGGATTTCTCCCGCGCACTGCTGCAAATGCTCACCGCCGCGGTGGAACCGGAGGAAGTCGAGGAAAAGCCGCCCGCAGCAGAAAGTATCCCCGATCCCGACGCGGGCAAGCACGCGTTCGAGGTCTTCTGCGACTGCGTGGAGCTCGACGAGCAGCTTGTTGCGTACCTCATCGACATTTTGAAGCGCGGCGACAAGGCCGCGTTCTACAAGCTCTCGCAGGTCACGACGCAGCTGGACCTCGACCCGCGCGAATTTCTCTACTGGCTCGCCCATCGCGAGGACTACGGTACGGACGACGAGCGCGCCTGCGCGGCCATCATGGACGCATGCTTTGCGCGCCTCTATGAAGAAAAGCAGGGCGAGCTTCTGGGGGCACTGCTCTCAGGCGATCAGAAGACGTTCGAACTCTTCCGCACCGAAGCGCCCGAGCTGCGGCACCTGCCTGCCGCGACCTATGAATGGTACAGTAAAAACTATCTGGACCGCGACTATCCGCTGCGGTTTATTCTAATGTGCAACGGCGTCGAATTTCCCGACACGCCGGAGGAGGACAAATGAACAGAGATGAAATGTACCTGTCGCTCGGCGTGAGCGACAAAGTGCTTCAATTCGGCGAGGCCGTTTTAGACGAGCTCAAACCCCGCTTTGCCGGAATCGAAGAGATCGCTGAGCTCAATCAGGCGAAAGTCATCGGCGCGATGCAGAAAAACCGCGTGAACGCGACACACTTCGCCGCCTCGACCGGCTACGGCTACGATGACGAGGGGCGCGACAATTTGGAGCGCGTCTACGCGAGCGCTTTCCACACCGAGGCCGCGCTCGTCCGCCCGCAGATCACCTGCGGCACACACGCGCTGGCCATCGCGCTGTCCGCCAACCTGCTGCCGGGCGACGAGATGCTCGCCATCTCCGGCAAGCCCTACGATACGCTTGAGGAGGTCATTGGTCTTCGCGAAAGCCCATGCTCGCTCAAGGAGTACGGCGTCAGCTATGCGCAGGTCGACCTGCGCGAAGACGGCAGCTTTGACTTCCCCGCCATCGAGCGCGCGCTGAACGATAAGACGAAACTCATCCACATCCAGCGCTCCAAGGGCTACTGCCCGCGCCCGACGATCTCGGTCGACGCCATCGGCGAGGCCATCGCGTTCTGCAAAAAGCTGCGCCCCGACGTCGTCGTCATGGTCGACAACTGCTACGGCGAATTTGTCGAGGCGAACGAGCCGAGCGACTTCGGCGCAGATATGATCGTCGGCAGCCTCATCAAAAACCCCGGCGGCGGCCTTGCCCCCATTGGCGGCTACATCTGCGGCACGCAGAAGTGCATCGACCGCTGCGCCTACCGCCTCTCCGCGCCGGGACTTGGACAGGAGGTCGGCGCAAACCTCGGATTGATGCCTGCGCTGTATCAGGGCTTCTTCCTCGCCCCCAGCGTCGTCTCCGGCGCGGTCAAGGGCGCGGTGTTCGTCGCCGCGTGCTATGAAAAGCTCGGCTTCACCGTCGTTCCGTCGTCGAAAGAGGCGCGCCACGACATCATCCAGTGCGTCGAGCTCGGCTCTCCCGAGGGCATGGTCGCCTTCTGCAAGGGCATCCAGTCCGCCGCCGCGGTCGACAGCTATGTCGACCCTGTCCCCGCGCCGATGCCCGGCTACGACTCCGACGTCATCATGGCGGCGGGCGCGTTCGTGCAGGGCAGCTCCATTGAGCTCTCCGCCGACGGCCCCGTGCGCGAGCCCTACGCCGTCTACTATCAGGGCGGCCTGACGTGGTACCACGCCAAGCTCGGCGTGCTGCTCTCGCTGCAGAAGATGCTCGACGCCGGTCTCATCACGCTTTGATTTCCCCTCTTAGAATCCGTTAGAAAGAATTTTTATTCATGCTCATCCGCAGAACACCCGCGACCAACCGGCACTTCCGCCGCCGTCCGCCCCCGCGTACCGCTGTTTTTGCCATCTAAAAAATAACAGTACAAAGGAGTTTAACAATTCAATATGTGGTTCTGGCTTTCTCTGATCGCGCTGCTCTGCTGGAGCGGCAGCGACCTGTTTTCCAAGATCGGTTGTCAGGGAGAGGACGATCATCTCGCCCACCTCAAGATGGTCATTGCCGTCGGTACCGTGATGGGTCTTCACGCCGCGTTCGAAATTTTCATCGGCGGCACGGAGATCAGCTGGTCTATTATCTGGACCTATCTGCCCGTGTCGCTGCTGTACATCGGCTCGATGACGCTCGGCTATCTCGGCCTCCGCTACATTGAGCTGTCCGTCTCGTCGCCGATCTGCAACTCGTCGGGCGCGCTCGTCGCCGTGATGACACTGCTATTTGTCGGCGGCGAGGACTATTCCCCGCTCGCCCTCGGCGCGATCGTCCTTGTCTGCGTGGGCGCGATCGGCCTTGGCGTGGTGGACGCTACGGAAGACCCCGAGCTGCGCGCCGCCCGTCAGGCGGAGGGCAACCGCAAGTATTCCAAGAGCTTTCTGGCCCTTGCGCTTCCCGTCGCCTACTGCCTGCTCGACGCCGCCGGCACTTTCGCCGACAACCGCGTGCTCGAAACGCTGGACGAGAGCAGCGCAAACTGCGCCTACGAGCTGACGTTCCTGTTTGCCGCGGTGCTGTGCTTCATCTATGTGGTCTTCATCAAGAAGGATCGCCTGCTGCCCAAGCGCGAAGCGCCAAAGTACATCGGCGCCATCTGCGAAACGGCCGGTCAGTTTGCCTATATCTATGCCATCGCGGACACATCGCACCTTGCGATGTCCGCGCCGATCATCAGCTCCTACTGCGCGGCCAGTGTGCTGTGGAGCCGCCTCTTCCTGAAGGAAAAGCTCTCGTGGAAGCACTACGCGATGATCCTGCTCGTCGTCATCGGCATCGCCGTGATGGGCGTGTTCGATATTTGATCTTTATGCGCAAAAAAGGATCGTTCCCGCCTTGGCGGGAACGATCCTTTTTCCCTTTCAAGCCTTCTTGATGGGATGGCGGATGACCGTCTTCCGTTTTTCCGCCGCGACGCGGCGCGGGTCGGAGAGATAGATCTCGTGGTGCAGGCGGATGTCGTTCAGGTCGTTTTCATACCCGTTTTCGCGCAGAAATGCGTCCATCTTCGCAACGGACTCCAGCTCATCGTCGAATGAGCCGAGGTGCAGGGTCTGCACGCAGAGCCCCTCGTCGACGGCCAGAAATTCCGCTTTCGAGCAGTCGAGCTTTTTCTTCTTTGCTGCCGCCTCGACCGCCCAGTCGAAGTCCGCTTTCGTGACGAAATCCGGCAGGCGCAGGACAGAGATCCAACGAAAATCCGATTTTCGCCCATAGTCGACCGTCTCCGTGTCCGGCATCTGCCAGAAGCCCTCGAGCGGCGGCACGACATAGTCGAAAAAGCCTTCGATCTCGTGTCCCGCGCGCTTGCTCATCTTGAGCGTGTAGGCCACGGCGTAAAGTACACCGATGGCGCGCTGATACGCGCCATTTTCCTCGTTTGGGTCACCCCGCCCGCGCACGGCGATATAGTTTGCGCACGGCACGGTCACGATCTCCGGCTTTGCCTTCGGCAGGTAAAATTCCCTGTTTTCTTTCTTGAAGTCAAAGGACATGGGCCTCTCCTTTTTCAGTCCAGTGGGATGTCCAGCACGTTCACACCGCGCTTGAAGGCGTATTCGATCGTCGAACGCGTCCCGCCGCGCGCGCCGTCGTTCACGGCGATCAGCAGGCTCGCATGGTCGACCATGTAGCGGTTGCGCCGCTGCATGCAGCCCGGCGTGTAGCTCTGCTGCACCATGGTCTCATAGTCGCAGCGAGCTAAAATGTCGCGGTAGCGGGATTTTTGAGCTTCGCCCCAGCCGTCCGCCTGCGAGGGACACGGGATGGCCGCCTCGAGCGTGATGTGCGGGTATGTGCTTTTCAGCGCCAGCACGGTTTCGGCAAAGTAGAGGTCACAGCCCTCGGCCATACCGCAGATGAAATGTTCCATCCCCTCGTGGATGGCGCTCTCCACCGCGGCGCGCAGCTTCGCCTTAAGGGCGATACAGCGAAGGTCGCTTTCATCTTCTCCCCACGGCAGCTTCCCCGGCCGGTGGCCGGTGAATGCGCAGGAACAGGGTCTCCCCCGCATGGACATCGCCTCCTCTCTCTTTGCCATTATAGAACATTCGTTCGTCTTTGTAAAGCATTTTCCCTCTTGACAAACCGAAAATTTGTCGTATACTCAAGTTATCAACTGAATCACCTGTCTTCGAGGCGGGGTGAAACTCCCCACCGGCGGTTACAGTCCGCAAGCGGTATTTTTTTATCGCACGAACCGGTGAAATTCCGGTACCGACGGTCACAGTCCGGATGAGAGAAGATGTGCTGCGCGCGATCTACCACGCAATTTTCACGCTCTTTTGCGTCATGCACCTTGGAAGACTTGTTCTTTCAGGGGAAATGACAAAAAGGAGTGTATTTTTATGTCCGAACCCAATGTAAACGCCATCCCCACCACCCGCGCAACTCACCACAGCCGTACCCACAAGCTGACGGTGACCGCCATGCTCTCGACCGTCGCATTTTTGCTGATGTTCATCGAGTTCCCGATCCCCGCGCTCATCCCCGCGTTCGTCAAGCTCGATATCTCCGACCTTCCAGAGCTTCTGGCGGCGTTCTCGCTCGGCCCCATCTACGGCGTGATCGTCACGCTGCTCAAGAACGTGCTATTCTCCGTGCTGCACGGCACGTCGTCCGCGTACGTCGGCGAGCTTTTCAACTTCATCATGGGCAGCGTGTTTTCCTTCACCGCGGGCTTCATCTATCAGAAGAAAAAGTCCCGCAAGAATGCACTTATCGGCGCTCTCGTCGGCGCGCTGCTGATGGCGGTACTGTCTGTGCCTCTCAACTACTTTGTGGTCTACCCCGCCTACGTTGTATGCTATCACCTGCCGCTTGAAGCCATCATCGGCATGTATCAGGCCATCCGTCCCTCGACCAACGGCCTTCTTGAGTGCCTGATGGTCTTCAATATGCCGTTCACCTTTGTCAAAGGCATGATCGATGTGGCGCTGTGCTTCCTCATCTACAAGCCGCTCTCCCCGCTCTGTCTCTTATACACATC